>Ga0247719_1000092_pt1 | contig 62995 bp, 70 predicted proteins | sample 41E_DmetaG_FD_189046 | JGI IMG/M metagenome (GOLD analysis project Ga0247719, IMG submission 189046) | Soil microbial communities from hillslope of Landscape Evolution Observatory, University of Arizona, Oracle, AZ, United States - 4-1-E_D | ecosystem: Engineered > Artificial ecosystem >...
CGGCTGGAGTAGTCGACCGCCGAAGACTCGATCCTCCGGCTGCGGCGACCGTCTACGAGCTCACCGAGAAGGGCCGCGGGCTCGAGACCGCGATGTTCGAACTGGCCAAGTGGGGGATCGGGTTTCTCGGCGCGTTCGAGGGAGGCGAGGCATTCAACCTCGAGTGGCTCATCCCCGCGTTGGAGGAGATGGCCGATCGGGACGCCGCTCGCGGCGTCTGGGAGGTCTACGAGTTTCGCATCGACGACGCTTCTTTTTGGGTGAGGGTGGAGGACGGTGACGTAACCGTCCGCGCCGGCCGCGCGGCCGAAAAGGTCGATCTCCTGGTCGAAACGGACCTGGAAACCTTCTTGGGGATCGGCTTCGGAACGATAGTTCCGGAAGGTGCTGCCGCGGGCGGCCGCACGCGCATCACCGGCGATGCGGCGAAGGCCGAGAAGGCACTCGACATCCTTGCACCGGTACGACGGATCTTTTCGAGGGCGTGAGGAGGAACAGTGCGTTCACTCTGGATCGGAGCCGCCGGATTTCTGGGAGCCGTGTCCCGGTATCAGGTGGAGGGCTCGATCGGCCGGCGATGGCCGGGAGCTTTCCCGTGGGGGACGCTTGCGGTAAACCTCACCGGGTGCTTCATCTTGGGTTTCACCTTCACGCTTCTCACCGAGCGGTTCCTTCCGCACCCGGACCTTCGAAGCGCCATCACGATCGGCTTCATCGGTGCATACACGACGTTCTCGACGTTTGCCTTCGAGACCCTGCGCCTCGGCCAAGAGGGCGCAGTAGGAATTGCCGCGTTAAACGTCGTCGTGTCGGTGGCGGCCGGACTCGCGGCAGTGTGGGGCGGAATCGTCGTCGGGAGGACGATATGAAGATCGAAGGGGAAGGCAAGCTGCTGCGCATCTTCATTGGTGAGTCGGACAGGTGGCGCGGCAGACCGTTGTACGAGGCGATCGTTCACCGCCTGCGTCGGGAGGGGTTGGCGGGAGCAACCGTGATCAGAGGGATCGAGGGTTTCGGCGCCCACAGCCGCGTCCACAGCGCGCGTATTCTGCGCCTGTCGGAAGATCTCCCGCTCGTGATCGAGGTCGTGGACAGCGCCGAACGAATCGAGGCTATCTTGCCGATCTTGGACGAGATGGTCACGGAGGGACTGGTGACGCTCGAAAGAGTCGAGGTGCTCCATTACAGGGCGAACGAAAAGTCGCGCGATAAGTGAGGGGTCCGCCTCTCGTCCACTCATAAGATCAACCACCGCAGCCCGCCGACCGCGGCCCCAAAGGCAATGAGCCACGCGGGGTTCGGCTGCCACCGCCACAAGGTCCCCAGCGCCACCGTCGCCACGACAACGGTGACCGGGTCGACGAGCGCGGCGCCGCCGAGTTGCACCGTTACGCCCGCCATGAGCGCGACCGACGCGACGTTCACGCCGTCCAATGCGGCCGCCGGCCACGGCGACCGGCGGATCTTGCGAACGAGGGGCCCGATCGCCGCCACGAAGAAGAAGCTTGGGAGGAAGATCGCAACGGTCGCGACTATCCCTCCCGTAACTCCCGCCACGAGATAACCGATGAAGGTGGCGGTGGTGAATACCGGGCCCGGTGTGAGCTGTCCGATCGCGATCGCGTCCACCAGCTGTTCGTTCGTCAGCCATCCGAGTCGCGTGACGAGGTCGGCGCGGATGAAGGCGAGGAGAACGTAGCCGCTTCCGAACACGACCGAGCCGAACTTCAAGAACAGGAGGAACAGCCATCCGAGGTCGACGGGAGGCGCCGGCGAGTTGACGGGCGATCCGAGGGCGGGGATGCCCGAGAAGACCAGCGGAATTGAAGGGCGGGAGAGTCGCTTCCGATTTGCCACGAAGCTCACGACGAGCGCGCTCAGCCCGAGTAGCAGGAGTTCGTTCACCCCGACGAGGAACAGCGTGAACACGACGATACCGAGAAGAACGAGGGCGACATTCTTGAACGCAACCCGGGCGAGCTTCCACAGGGCGTCGACGATGATCGCGATGACGACCGGGGTGATGCCGTACAGCAGGTTTTGTGCGGCCGGAGTCGTCCCGAACTCGACGTAGAGCGACGCGAGCACGAGGACGATAACCATTGCCGGCGCGATGAATGCACTGCCGGCCACGACCAACCCCTTCCATCCCGCGCGCTCGCGCCCGATGTGTATCGCGAGCTCCGTCGAATTGGGCCCCGGGATGACGTTCGTCGCCCCGACGAGATCGAGGAACTGTTGGTCGCCGAGCCAGTTGCGGCGCTCGACGACCTCCGTCCGCATCAATGCGATGTGAGCCGCCGGTCCGCCGAACCCGATCGCCCCGAGCTTTAGAAAGAGACGCGCCAGGTTTCCGAGACGGGATTCCTCGCCCCTTGTTGTCGGCGGCATCCGGTCAGTATCTGCGAGGTGTATCTCGAGCGCGTGCGGTGGCGTGTTAGGAAGGTTGTCGTAGCTGCTTCGGAAGATAGGCCGCGCCGGGGCCGTACCTCGCCGCAACATCGCGCGGATTCGAGATCGCGCAGCGCTTGAGCGACAGGCAGCCGCATCCAATGCAGGAATCGAGCCCGTCTCGCAGCGCGACCAAGGCATCGATTTCGGAGTCCAACCGTTTACGCCAGCGCTTCGAGATGCGAGTCCAATCCGCCCCGGTCGGCGTGCGGGAGCGGGGGAGATCTTCGAGCGCGGCGCGAATTTCGTCGAGGCTGAGGCCGACGTGGCGCGCCGCGCTGATGAATGCGAGCCGCCGCAGGACGCTCCGATCGAACCGACGCTGCCCGCCGTCGCTTCGCTCGGCGGGAATGAGTCCTTCGCGTTCGTAGTAACGGATCGCCGACGCGGCAAACCCGCTGCGTCCGGCCACTTCTCCTACCGACAATGATTCGTCGGGCATCGAACCTCCCTCGCTTGACTATAAGTGTACTTCAACTTTTAGTCTGGCCGGGCACGACACCGAGCGAAAGGGAACGACATGACAACTGCATTGATTACCGGCGGATCCCGCGGGCTTGGGTTGGCCGTGGCGAGGGAGCTCGTCGCCCGCGACTGGCGGGTCGTCATCGACGGAAGAGACCGCCGCGCGTTGGCGAGCGCCGCCGACGCGGTGGGCGGCGACGTGGTGACGATACCGGGAGACGTCGCCGACGCCTCTCATCGCGCGGAACTCGTGGAGGCGATCGATCGGTTCGGTTCCCTCGACCTGCTCGTCAACAATGCGAGCGCGCTCGGCCCGAGCCCCCTGCCCCGCCTCGATCGCCATCCGTTAGGGGAGTTCGAACGCGTGTTGCGCGTCAACGTTGTCGCACCTCTGGCATTGATTCAGCTTCTTCTTCCTAAATTGACGCGGGACGGAACGATCGTGAACGTCACGTCGGACGCCGCGGTCGAGGCGTACGAAGGATGGGGCGGTTACGGCTCGTCGAAGGCGGCGCTCGATCAGATCACCAGAGTTCTGGCGGCGGAACAGAAATCGATCCGCGTCTACGGGTTCGATCCCGGAGACATGAGGACGGCGATGCAGCAGGACGCATTTCCCGGCGAGGACATCTCCGATCGGCCGAAGCCGGAGACGGTGGTGCCTGCCCTGATGCGACTCATCTCCGGGGGCGCGCCGAGCGGCCGCTACCGGGCCGCCGACCTACTCGACCCCGCCGCCGAGGCGGTGTCTTGAAGCAGGGACCGGCAGAGCGGTGGTTCGAGCTTCCCGACGACCTCGTGGCGGCTGAACCTCCCGAGGCGAGGGGTATCGAGCGCGACGAGGTTCGGCTGCTCGTGGCGAGCCCCGGCGGGATGCAGCACGTCCGCTTCCGGGACCTCGCGGACTTTCTCGCCGCCGGCGACATCCTCGTCGTCAACACGTCGGCAACGCTTCCGGCCGCCGTCGACGGCCGGCGCGCCGGCACCCCCGTGGTTGTTCATTTCTCGTCTCCGGTAGGAGACGGGCGGTGGAGCATCGAGTTACGTGCCGCCGATGCGTCTCGTCCCCTGTTCGACGCCGTCCGTGGTGAGGTCGTCGACTTGGCTGCGGGTGCGCGGGCGGAAGTCGTCGCAACGTCCGGCGCCCAGGGCCACAGCCGGATGGTGACGGCGTTCATATCGGTCGAGGGCGCGGTGGAGGATTATCTCGCCCGTGCGGGGCGGCCGATCGCGTATTCGTACATGCGCGGCCGGTGGCCGCTTGCGATGTACCAGACGGTGTTCGCGACCGAACCCGGCAGCGCCGAGATGCCGAGCGCCGGCCGTCCGTTTTCGGCCGAACTCGTTACGTCACTGATCGCCCGCGGCGTCGCGTTTGCCCCGATCGTGCTCCACGCGGGCGTCTCGTCGCTCGAGCGGGATGAGACACCTCTTCCGGAACGCTTTAGCGTCCCGGCCACGACCGCGCGCGCGCTCAACGCCGCGCGCGCAGCCGGAAACCGCGTTGTCGCGGTCGGGACGACGGTGGCGCGGGCGGTGGAAACCGCGGCCGATGACGTGGGCGTCGTACGGGCGGCGGCGGGATGGACCCGTCTGGTGTTGACTCCCGAGCGACCCGCACGAATCATCGACGGGCTGATAACCGGGTGGCACGCACCCGACGCTTCCCACCAGCTGCTCTTGCAAGCGGTGGCCGGACGTGAGCTGGTCGATCGCGCATACCGAGCCGCCCTGCAACAGCGGTACCTGTGGCACGAATTCGGAGATGCCTGCCTCTTTCTGCGGGAAGTGGCGAATCCCAAGCTGCTGCGCGTGAGCTGAGGTTCCGAGGGCCCGAGACGGCAGCGATGGGGGCGTATCTTGCGCATCTTACGGAGGCATCGCGCATTCAGGCCGGCTCTCACGTCGTCGATGGGAGCAGCATCTGTCGACGAACGAAAGGAACCAACGTGAGAGCGGGCAGGACAATCGCAATCTTGATGGTCGCGGGAGTCCTCGGCGGCGTTTCGGGCTCGGCGGCCGCCCGGACGTCACCGGTCGCATCTCGCTCGGGCTGCCCGCTAACCGGGAGGAGTGCGCCCTCGGGTACCAACGTCGCGCGTCCCGCGGTGGCGGTGAAGATCGACAACGCTCCCGGCGCCAATGCGCCGGCTCTTCAGAAGGCGGACGTCGTCTTCGAGAGCCTCGTCGAAGGCGGTATCACGCGATTCACCGCGGTCTTTCATTGCAAGGATGCAGGCGTGGTGGGATCGGTCCGCAGTGCGCGGGCAGACGATCCCGGGTTCGTGCGTCCGGTGACAAATGCGCTCGTCTACTCGGGTGCCAATGCAGTCGTGACGGACGAACTGGATCGCAGACAAATGATCTCGGTGACCGAGGCGGGCGATCCCGACGTGTTCACTCGATCCGAGTCCGCGCTGCTCGTGGACACCGCGCGGGCGCGGACCGCGGCGCGTGCCGCGGGCGCCGGTCGCCCTTCGTCCCTTCGCTTCGGTGGCGACTACGGCCGCACCCGGGCGCGGGCGGTAACGCTCGACTTCGGAGGGACCGACGTCGAATACCGGTGGAAGAACTCGGCATGGGCCCGCACGCAAAACGGCGCGCCGTTCATGCTCGCCGACGGGAGCCAGGCGGCCGCAAAGAACGTGCTGGTGTGGGAGGTCGACATCGACCTTTCCCGCGACGTGTTCGACTCGGCCGGCGTCGCCTCGCCCGAACTGGCGCTCCAAGGTTCGGGACGGGCATTTTTGTTCCGCGACGGTCACGTCGTGAAGGGCACGTGGACCAACGTCGGCGACGACACGCTGCCGGTCTTCAAGAACAAGCGCGGAGATCGCTTCGAGCTTGCCAGGGGAGTCACGTGGATCGAGCTGGTGCCGTCTGCCGACGGTGAGGTGACGGGGAGCATCTCGTTCCGCTAGACGAGGGGCTGGTGTAGCGGCGGTCCTCTAGGGATAGGAAGCAAGGGGAGGAAGAACGAGCTTCCTCGACAACCCGAGAGGAGGACGAGATGCGATTGGGACTGAGATCCATTTTGCTGGGTGCCGCCATCGTGATGTTCCTGCTGGCGCTGTTGCTGGAGGACAACACCCTCGATCTGATGTTGGTCGGACTCATGTTGTTCGCAGGGGCTTTCCTGGCCGAGGATGTCGCGACCACCGGCCGCGGCCGGGGAGTGACCACCACCGATCGGATTTAACTAAGACCCTCAGAGAGAGAAGGGGCGCCGCTCGAGCGGCGCCCCTTGTCTGCATGCGACTTTCTGCGAGTTGCCGCTAGCGTCCCCGGCCTTCGCAGTTCTTGACGCGGTCGCGGCCGCGCCCGGGGATGCATTGATCGAACCCGGCGTCGCCGTTCAACAGATCGTTTCCGTTGAAGCCCCTGAGCGAGTCGTTTCCGTCTCCACCTCGGAGAACGTCGTCGCCGTTACCCCCCTGGAGAGTGTCGGCGCCCGTGTTACCCCGCAGCGTGTCGATGCCGCGGTTGCCCTTCATCTGATCGTTGTCGGCGCCGCCGATCAGCAGGTCGTTTCCGGTCCCGCCGTTCATGCTGTCGTTGCCCTCTTCGCCGTGGATCGTGTCTTTGCCGCCTCCGCCCTCGGCCTGGTCACTGCCCGATCCCAGGATGATGAGGTCGGCGCCGCCGAGGCCGTCGACGAGGTCGTCGCCGGCGAGCGTGCAGATGATGTCGTCGCGCTCGGTTCCGGCAACCGCGTCCGGCCCTTGGGTCCCGATGATGATGAGTCCGCTCGGCTCGCGTCCCGGCGTCGGCTGACACGCAAGCGGGATGTCGGGGATCGTGTCGGTCGGCGTGGGCGTCGGGCTCGGCTCGTCGCCGGGACAGTCCAGGGTCGCCTCGGCGTGCGAGATGATGATGTCCCTGCCGGTTGAAGTTATTAAGTGGAGCCCGTTCACCCACACCGTGTCGGAACCGTCGGTGGTCGTGTTCGTGACCGGATCCCAGTTGGTCTCCCAGAAGGTGGCCGAGGAGATGCCTGCGATGGCGACCGACAGCGGCTGGTTCGGGCGAGCCGGCACTCGCTGAACTCCCGTCAGGTCGTAGTCGGCGCCGGTGGCGACGCGGAGTTTCCCGTCCTCGGTACAGCGTGCCACTGCCTCGGCCTCGACCTCTTCAAAGCCGGACGCGTTCACCGCCCTGGCATAGCCGTGGGCGTTGTACAGCGGCGCCTTTGCGCGGCACACCGGGCTGAAGTTTGCGGCGTTGGGGTTGGTGACGACCGCCTCGCACGTAGGCGGAGGAGTGGGGCTTCCGGTGGGGGTCGGTGTAGGTCCGCCGGTGGGGGTCGAAGTGGGGGTGGCCGTGGGGCTCGAAGTCGGCGCGGGACTCCCCGTGGGCGTCGGTCCCTGGATCGGCGTGTCGCTGTTTGCCGGCGCGACGCAACGTGCGGTCCCGGGGAAGCCGATGGGGTAACGAACGAGCACCCGCTCCGGGTCCTCGTCGTTCGGGCCGTCGTTCTCCGCGTTCGAGTCCTTCGCGGGCGTGTCTCCCCGCGCCAGGATCCGGGCTTCGTTTATGTCCGCCTGGAGCTTGGCCGGGGCCCCGGTGTCGAGGCAGGCGTCGGCCTGGATCTCGAGCAAGTCGGCCGGAGCGGTGTCGACCGCGATGTCCTGCTTGCTCACCCGCTTCACCTGTTCCTGTGGCTCGGGGGGCGGCGCCACCGATTCCCGCTCGGGCAACGGGTCGACCTGCGGCTCCTGGCCGCCGGCGGCGCTCGCGCCGTAGGAATATGCGCGCGCATAGTCCGCCTCGGGCACGGGTTGGCTCGCGGCGGGGAGCCCGTAGAGGAGCGCGGTGACCAGCGCGAGGGCGGTTCCTGCGCTGGCTGCGACAAGTCGAGTTCGTTTCACGGTGGTACGACCTCCCAAGTGTCGGTGTACTTCCGTCTCGTGGTTCCCCGGGTCGTCGACCCGTTTGGCTTCTCTCACAGGTAAACGACGCGGAGCGCCCCGGGGTTACTACTTCGGCCCGATCCTCCCAGTTCCTTCCCTCCCCCCAAGCCGCTTCTGCGAAACGGTCGAGGGGCAGGATGCCCGGGTAGCAACCGACCGGGCGAGACCACGTTATCCGATGTTGCCGCCGGCGGCCGGGCATTCCGCGGGGGCGGATTATCCCGGGCATCAGCGGGTAGTTCCTGAACACGGTTCGAGCAGTGGGCCGAGGCGGGCCCAGACTCGCCGTTGGTTGTCAGCAGGAACAAATCCGTTGCGCGTCCGCGCGACGCCGACGATCACGGGGGTGATCATGCAAGAAGCTACAGGTGTTTCCTCCTCCGGCCAAGGTGCCGTGGGCGAGGTTCAGCAGCGTGCGCAGGAACAGATCCAGAACCTCGCGGATCAGGCGCAGCAGGCGGCAGGAAACGCGCAGTCGCAGATCAAGCAGCAGCTCGATGCCCGCTCGACTCAGGCCGGCAACCAGGTCCGCTCTACGGCCGAGGACCTGCGGGTGGTCGGAAAGGAGCTGCGCAATCAAGGCAAGGACACGCCGGCGCGCGTAGCCGAGCAGGCCGCGCAGCGGATCGATCAGGTGGGACGCTACCTCGCCGAGTCGAGCCCCGACAGAGTGCTGAACGACATCGAGGGCTACGCCCGGCGCCAGCCGTGGGTCGTCGTCGGCGGCGGCCTTGCGTTCGGGTTCATCGCATCTCGCTTCCTCAAGGCATCCGGGAGCCGTCGCTACAACACGATGTACGGATGGCGGCTTCCGGCAACGCACGCAGGCGGCGTCACCGGCGAGATCCCGTCGACCACGTCACCCGTCACGCAGACGCCACCCGCCACGCAGACACCACCCGCACCGACCGCGCCCCAGGCGCCGTCGCCTCGCACCGGTGTCCCACCTTCGACTCCACAAGGCGCTTTCTCCGAGCCGGCGAACCCGACGGGTTCGGGTCGAGTCTGATGGCGGGGAACACCCCGACAGACGACCTCAAGGGGCAGTCGCTTCCGGAGCTGTTTCGACAGCTTTCGCAGGAGACCGCGACTCTCGTTCGGCAGGAGATGGAGCTGGCCAAGGCCGAGATACGCGAAACGGGCAAGAAGGCGGGGCTCGGAGCAGGCATGTTCGGAGGTGCCGGCATCGTCGGTTTTCTTGCACTCGCCTCGTTCACCGCCTTTCTCATCCTGCTGCTCGTCGAGCTGGGGCTCGATGCGTGGGCATCCGCACTCATCGTCACGATCGCCTACGGCGGCGCGGCCGCAGTCCTGGCGATGCAAGGAAGGGACAAGCTCAAGGAGGCGACGCCGCCGGCGCCGCAGACCGTAGATACCGTGAAGGAGGACGTGGAATGGGCCAAACACCCGACGAAATCCGCCGGGAGATAGAGGGCACGCGCGAGCGAATGGGCGACACGGTCGAGGCGATCGGCTACCGCGCGAACGTGCCCGGCCGGGCAAAGGAGAAAGTCTCGAGCGTCAGAGAACGCATCGTTGAATCCATCGTCGGCGCTAAAGATACGGTCGCGGGAACGGTAGGTGATGCCGGAGAAAGCGTCGCGTCGGGCGTGGCCGGTGCTGCGTCGAGCGTGAGCGGCGCCGCAGCGCGCGTGGGCGATGCCGCCCCCGATGCCGCCGACGTTCGGCAGCAGGCGCGGCGCGCCGTGGGGCTCGCGCAGGAAAATCCATTTGGGCTTGCGATCGGCTCCGTGGCCCTCGGGTTCCTCGCCGGACTGATGATCCCGTCGACGAAGATCGAGGATGAACGGATCGGACCGGTTGCAGATCAGGTGAAGGAGAAGGCTCGAGAGACGGGGCAGGAAGCCTTCGAACGGAGCAAAGAGGTCGTGCAGCAGACGGCGCAGGCTGCGCAGGAGGCGGTGCAGGAGGCGGTCCCGGTCGTCCAAGACGCGGCCCAAGACGTGGTGGAGCGAACCAAGGAGACCGGTCGCGATCAGGTGCAGCAGCAGGGCCAGGACCTCGCCTCGAGTGCACAGGAGAAAGCAGGCGAAGTCTCCGGCGGCTCGCCCTCCAGCGGCGGAACCACATCCGGCGTGTGACGAGGGACTTCCCTCTTTCGCCGGCGCCATGGGTGATTCTGCAGGAAACGGTTCCCGACGGTCCTCCGGGTCGAGTGCGGATACACCGCTCGACCTGGAGGCGGGGGACTGGAAGAGCACGTTCGTACGAACCGTCAAGGAGATCAAAGACGACCGGATCGCCTTTGCCGCCGCGGCGATGGCGTACTACTTCTTCCTGGCCATCTTTCCGGCGCTCATCGCACTCGTAGGAGTCCTCGGCCTGGTCAACATCGACGCGACCGGCCTCGTCGAGTCACTGTCTTCATCACTTCCGGGCGGCGCCGGTGAAGCACTGACCGAGGCCCTCAAAGATTCGGATGCGGCGTCCGACACCGCATCCCTTACCGCGGCGATCTCCGGCATCGCAATCGCGCTGTGGAGCGCATCATCGGGCATGGCCGCTCTGCAAACGGGTCTCAATGTGGCGTACGACGTGGAACAGGACAGGAAATTCTTTGCGAAGCGTGCCGTTGCGCTCCTTCTCCTCGTGGCAACCGCGCTTCTTGGGGGCGTACCCTCTCCCTTCTTCACGTTCGGCGAATCGACCTTCTTCCAAGCGCTCGGGTGGGTACTGACGGTGGTTGCCGTCGCGGTCTTGTTCTCGATCTACTACTACGTGGCTCCTAACCGCGACGCCCGACCGTGGCGCTGGATGACGCCAGGCGGCGTCGTGGGGGCGCTCCTGTGGATCGGCGTGTCGCTGCTGTTCGGGCTGTACATAAGCAACTTCAGCGACTACGGGAAGACCTACGGAGAGCTGGCGGGAGTAGTCGTGCTCGTCCTGTGGCTTTATCTAACGTCACTCACGGTTCTCGTCGGCGGTGAGCTCAACGCCGAAGTCGAGCGCCAGGCCGCACGTTGACTATCCCCGACTAATCCCGGTTCGGATTCCGGCGCGCCGGCCCTCGCCCGCCGGCACCATCTTGTGGACCTCGTCGGGCCCATCCGCAATGGGAAGCGTGCGCGGATAGTTGATCCCGTCGACGTTGTTGTGCCGTTCCCAGAATGGGAAGGGTGATCGACGAAGCTCGGTTCCGGAGGGAGAAGCTCGGTTTCGGAGGGAAACGCCCGCGACGACGAAAGAAGGCGTGCAGTGAGACTGGAAGGCATTCACCACATCACGGCGATTACCGGCAACGCACCGCAGAACGTCGAGTTCTACGCGGGAACACTTGGCCTGAGGCTGGTGAAGAAGAGCGTCAACCAGGACGACCCCACCGTCTACCACTTGTTCTATGCGGACGAAAAGGGGAGCCCCGGGTCCGACATCACCTTCTTCGAATATCCGGGCGTCCCCGGCGGGCGCGCCGGCCAGGGAATGGTTCACCGCATCGTGTGGAGAGTCGCATCCGGCGACGCTCTCGCATTCTGGGAGCGGCGCCTCGGTGAGGCAGGCGCCGAAAGCCGGCGCACGGGCGACTCGTTGTCGTTCGAAGATCCCGAAGGCCTGGGGCTGGAGCTTTGCGTCGCAGATGCGCCGGACGATCCGTTGATCGCGGATCATCCCGACGTTCCGGCCGAGTTCGCGCTGCAAGGATTCGATGGCGTGCGCGCGTTCAACTCTCGTCCGGAGGCGAGCAAGGCGTTTCTCGAGGCGCTGTCGTTCGAGGATCGAAGCTCCGGCGGCGACGGCTGGGTGGTGCGCGGCGAACATCGCGGGTCTTCCTACGTCTACGACGAGCCACCGGACCAACGTGGCCTCCCCGGCGCCGGAACCGTCCATCACGTTGCGTGGGCGTCGCCGATGGAGGAGCACCAGGCGTGGCGCGAACGGGCGATCGAGGCGGGGGGCGACGTGACACCGGTGATAGATCGGTTTTACTTTCGCTCGATCTACTTCCGAGAACCGTCGGGTGTGCTGTTCGAGATCGCGACGATCGGCCCCGGGTTCACCGCCGACGAACCGCTCGAGACGCTCGGTCGGGCGCTGTCGCTTCCGCCGAACTACGAGCACTTGCGCGACCGCCTCGAAGAGGTTCTGACCCCGCTGCCGGAAATTCGTCGCTGAGCGTCGGAGGCTCGGCCTTCACCCGTACGCCGCAGCATCCCAATCGAATGGAGGCGTAGTGCTCCCGGTCGAAGTCGTGGCGGATCTGCGGTTGGCGGAGCCGGCGGGAGCTGCCGGCAGGACCCACATCGCGGCCGCAAGCGCGCTCGCAATCGTCGGCGACAACGTCTACGTCATTGCCGACGACGAGCTTTATTTGGCGATCTTTCCCGAGACCGGACGCGCCAAGGGGCTCGCCGTTCCGCTTCTATCCGGTCACTTGCCGAACGACGACGACGCGCGCTCCGAGGAAAAGGCGGATCTCGAGAGCCTCACGCCACTTGCCGGGTTCGAGGGGTATCCGCACGGCGGCCTGATCGCGCTCGGTTCGGGCTCGACCCCTATTCGCCGGCGCGGAGCGTTCGCGGCGTTCTCCGAGTCGGGGTCGATTTCAGAGACATTCGAATTGGATGCGCGCCCGCTGATGGAGTGGTTGGACGCTAACGTGCCGGGTCTGAATCTCGAGGGCTCGGCCGTTTCACGCGACCGGCTGCGTCTTTTCCAGCGCGGCAACGAAGACGACAGCCTGAATGCGCATATCGATCTCGACCTGGAAGCACTGTGCACCGCCGTTGGGGGCGACCGCATCCTGACCGGCGCGATCGTGCGCGATGTGGTCGAGCACGATCTCGGCCACATCCGAGGTGTCAGACTCTGTTTCTCCGATGCCGACACCCTGCCCGACGGCCGCGTCGTGTTTTCGGCATCTGCCGAGGTCGACGGGGACGGACGCGACGGAGCCTCGGTGGGATCCGCAGTCGGCGTCATGTCACCGGCCGGGGAGGTCCTGCGCCTCGAGCCCGTCGACCTCGAGATCAAGGCAGAGGGGCTTGCGGCTCGGCCGGTCCGTGACGGTGTCGAAGCATTCATGGTGACCGATCAAGACGACCCGGAGGTTCCGTCGCGTCTGTTGCGCGTGCTGCTGATCGATCCCGACCGGGACCGCGTCCCCGGCAGGGATGCGCAGAGCGAGGGCGAAATATCTGCGTCATGAAAATCCACGCTCGCACCGTCGCCACCGCCGCCGTCCTTGCCCTCGTGGTCTCCGGCGCCGCCCTCGCGCGCCCCGCCTCCGCCCCGCTGAAAGGGGAGGGAGAGAACCTCGACATCGTGGCCAACGTCGAATATCAGGGTGGCACCGACATGGAGTTCGCCACGATCAAGGGACGCGACTACGCGTTCACCGGCAGTGCCCCGGGTGTTGGTGGGGCGACTGCGGGCGCCCTTCACGTCATCGACATCACGACTCCTACGAAGCCACAGGAAGTTGCGACCCTCAACTGCTCGCTTTACCAAGCAGACATTCAGCTCTCCCACGACAAGAAGACGTTGATCATGACCCAGGACGGCGGAGCCGCCGCTCCCAACGCCTGTCTGATGGCCGGCAAGAGCGGGTTCATGACGGTCGATATCAAGAACCCAAAGAAGCCCAAGCCACTCGGGATTGCAGAGATTCGGCGCGGTGCGCATAACGCGACCGCGCATCCCAAGAAACCGTACGTTTACAACTCGGATTCGGACCGCGAAAATGTCGGAGAGATACAGATCTGGTCGATCAAGAACCCGAAGAAGCCCGAACTGGTGAATACAGTTCGTTCGCTTCCGCACAGCCCGCACGACATCTCGTTTAACAAGAATGGGTCGAGGGCGGTCACCGCGGCGAGAACGCACTTCGACATCCTCGACACCTCGGATCCGGAGAATCCGACCTTGCTCTTCACGCACCAATGTCCCGGCTGCTACATCACGCACGACGCAAAGTTCACGCCCGACGGGAAGTACGTGATCATCGGAGACGAAGCGAACGGCGGCGGCGGCTACCCGTGTCCGGGCGGCGCCCTCTACTTCTACGAGCTCGCCGGAGACGCCGCCGTCTTGAGAGGCACATACGAGCCGGGCGAGCTGATCTTTGCGCGCGAGGGTCAGACGGCTCTCGGAGGATGCACGTCGCATGTTTTCGACATCTCCAAGGACTCGTCCAAGGTTGCGATTTCCTGGTACACGGCCGGCACGCGCTACCTCGATATCTCGAACCCGGCCGGGGTCACGTTCGGCGATCAGACGACCGGGGGAGTCCGGGAACTCGGGTGGTTCATGCCCGATGGTGGATCGTCGTGGTCGTCGAAGTTCTACAAGGGCCCGTACATCTACTCGAACGACATCAATCGCGGGTTCGACGTCTTCAAGATCGCGGCCGAGGGCTAAGTTCTGTCGCTCAACTGAGGGCCAGACCCACCACGTAACCGATGGTCCCGCCGGCCAGTGCGAGCAAGAGGGAACGGCGCGGTGCGAGAAGCAGGGCTCCGGCCGCGGCACACAAGACCGGCGCCGGCGCCGGCGATCGATCGGGACCGATCACCGACAGCGCGGCCAGTCCGGCAAACAGCGGCGCGGGAATGCGGTCGAGCCGCACCTCGAGCGCGCGCGGCGGCCGCGGGAGAAAGGCGAGCGCGGCGGCACGGCTCCCGTAGGTAATCGCGGCGAGCGAGATCAAAAGGAGCAACGTCATCCGGATTCCCCCGGAAGCGACACGACGACGGCGGCTACCGCGGGGGCGACGAAGCGGGCGCCGGGCCATACGAGTGTGATGCCGACGGTGATCAGCGCGGCACCGAGCGCCCGCAGCGCGTGATCGCGCGACGAGGCCGCGACCGCACTGAGCCCGATGAACAACACGGGGAAGACGGCGGCGGCAACGTTCTCACGCCGCCGATGCGCCGAATACACCGAGCAGGGTTCCGAGCTGCCATGCCGCGTAGCAAACAAGGCCCGCAGTCCACAGTGCACGATCGGGTCTTCCTCCTCGGCGAGCGCGAAACCCACCGCCTCGTCCGTCAGCAGGAACGACGACACGGTCCGCTCCAACGTCCCACCGGAGAGGCGGGGCCGCAGAACCGCACCGAGCAGAAGGTGCCGGACGTTGAGCGTCAATCCTGCGACGACTATCGCCACCGGGCCGGCGCCGGCGGCGAGAAGCGACGCGAGCGTGAACTGGAGCGCGCCCGAGAAGATAAGCGCCGACGTGAGGAGAGTCATTGCGGTCCCGGCGAGCGGTCGGAAGAGGGCGCCGTAGATCGTGCCGAACACCGCGATCGCGAGTCCGGCCGGCGCCGCCGCAACGAGGGTTCGGCGCGTGACGGCGTTCACCGACGCATAATCCCCGGTCGCTTTCGCGACCTACCACTTCGGAGCGGCGCGGCGCATCTCGGCGGCGATACGATTGTCGGGTGGATCGGGTTTTCTGCCCCCATTGTCGTCAGCAGCAGCCGACCGACCACGTCTACTGCCTTCGCTGCGGCATGCCGTTGCCGACCCATCTGCTACGGGAACCTCCGGCGAAGACGGTTCGTTTTTTTCCGGCGGTCAAGGTCGACACACGCGATCCGGACGGCGCGTTTCTGCGCGTGTCGTGTTACCTGCGCGACCAGACGATCGAGACGGACGATGGGTCGGTCGTCATCCCCGGGCGTCACGTTCGCTTCTCCGTGTGGTCGGGAGACTCCGCCCGCTGCGTGTTGTCGCTGTCGGAGGCCGAGGCGCGCGAGCTTTCGCAGTTCATCGTCGATGAGCTTGATCGGACGACGGTTTCCTGACGCGTTCGATCTTCAGCACGACGATTCCGACCACGGCCCCGATGAGATAGCCGTACGGGGCCCCGGCGGCAATGAGACCGACCAGGAGCGCAGTCCTAAGCTCCGCGCGCTCGAGCGTTCCGACGCAAGTCATAAGGGACAAGCCCTCGAACGCCAGGATGATCCCCAGCACGGGTAGCGGAAAAAGTTCGACCGCCTCGCCGAATCCGGCGGCTGCAAACAGCCCGAGGACCAGGTAGAGGGCGCCGTAGATGAGCACGGAGCCGCCGGTGCGACCCCCGAACTGGTAATGACCTGCGATACCACCGGATCCGTGACACGTGGGCACGCCCCCGAAGAACGGGTTGATGAGGTTCATCGCCGAATAGGTGAGCCCGATCTTGCGCACCCCGATGCCCGCGTCCGGAAAGAGGTCGTCGGCGAGACGGTGGGTTGCGAGCACCGAGTTACCGAGGGAGAGCGGGAGCTGGGGAAGAGCGAGCAGCACAAGACCTTGCACGATCGCCGAGGGATCCGGCAGCGCGACCCGCGGCAACGTGAAGCCGAGTGATCCGGCGAACGACGACGAGTCAAAGCGGAGCACAACTGCGTAGACGACCCCTAGTGCGATGGCGGGCACCGCCGGAGGGAACCTGCGGTTGCCAAGCAGGGCGACGACGATCGTGAACGTGAGTCCCGCGAGGATCCATCCTTCGCCGCCGTCGGCGGGGATGTAGTTGCGTAATGCCAGCAGGGCGAGCTGGAGTCCGAGGCCAAACTGGATCCCCCTCACGACCGCGAGCGGAACCGCGCGCGCGAGACGCTCGAGGATGCCGGTCGCGGTAAGGAGCAGCATCAGGACTCCGATCGCGAACCCTCCACCGAGAAGAACGTCGGCGTCGAGCCGTTGCGTGATCGTGATTGCAGCCATCGCTTTGAGCGGTTGGGCTGGCATCGGTATCGCATAGACGACCCCCGTGAGCACCTGCATGGCGCCGAACATCACGAGGACGCTCGCGGGGTCGAGGCCGGCGGTGAGGATGAGCCCCGCGATCAAGGGAAAATCCGTCCCGATATCGCCGAACGCGCCGGACAATTCGTTCCGGTCGAAGCGTACCCGTGCGCGCTTTCTCGCGTCGCTGTTGCGCCGGGTCATCTGTTTGGCTCCTCGTTGGACGGAGGCGACGGGCGAAGGTTATCGGGTGGCGCACCGGTCTCGCGGCGCCACGTCTAGGTGGGCCGATTCCGACGGGCGGTAGCATCGCCCACCATGGACGTGCCCTTCGAGAACACCCTCCTCGAAACGTTGGGCATCCGCGCGCTCGAGACGAACGAAGATCGAGTCGTTCTCGAGATGAACGTCGGTCCGCGCGTGCATCAGCCGATGCGACTCCTTCACGGGGGCGCGTCGGCGGCGATGGCGGAAAGCGCGGCATCGATCGGCGCCTACTTGAACTGTTCGCCGGAGCAGTACGCGCTCGGGGTTGATCTCAATATCACCCACCTGCAAGGGCAGCGCGCGGGAATCGTACGGGCGATCGCGGAGCCGATTCGAAAAGGCCGGACGGTGCACGTGTGGGCGATCTCGATAGTGAACGACGAAGGTGAGCCCGTTGCAGTGGCGCGCTGCACGCTTGCGATCAGATCGTGGAACAACCAATCGGCTTAGGCTCCGGGGCCAAGAGGAGCATCTTGTGTACGAGCGAATAGTGGCGGGAACTGATTTCTCGGATACGGCGCGCGTTGCAACCGACCGCGCGGCGGCACTTGCTCGGCGCCTTGGGGCTCGACTCGTCGTGGTACACGCGGGATCGGATCTCGGCGCCGCGTTGTCGAACGTCACCGGGACGTACGACGCCGAGGTGGTCGTGCGCGCGGGAAACCCGGCAGAGGTCCTCATCGGCGAAGCGGGAGGCGACGCGCGCACGTTGCTCGTCGTGGGCAGCGTGGGCATGCGAGGGGCCCGGCGGTTCCTTCTCGGCAGTGTGCCGAACAAGGTGTCGCATCATGCGAACTGCGACCTGCTGATCGTCAAGACCGATCCACCCCCGAGGGCGATGGGCGAGTACGAAAAGATTCTGGTCGGCACCGACGGTTCTCCCACGGCCATGCGCGCGGTGGATACGGCGAGCGACCTTGCGCGTGCGCTCGGGAGCGTCGCGACCGTCGTGTGTGCGTTCGAGCCGCCGTCTGAAGCCGAGCTCGACCGGCTTCGAAGCGATCCCAACGACCCCGTCGCGCAGTGGTCGTCCGGCTCGGAACGAGAGGTGCCGGAAGAGTTTCGGTGGCGTATCGCGGCCGCTACGCAAGCCGAGGACGTGCTCGAGCGGGCATACGACCATGCCTCGGCGCGCGGCATCGAGGTCGAGGTTCGCGCAATCGAGGGCGCGCCGGCCGAAACGCTAATCGGCCTCGCCGAAAACGAGCGTTACGACCTCATCGTCGTCGGCAGCGTCGGCATGACGGGAGCCGCTCGCTTCATGCTCGGCAACGTTCCCAACCGCATCTCGCACCACGCGCCCACCGACGTGCTGATTTTGAGGACGCGGTGACCCGGTACCGGGCCCTGGTCGTCACCGCTCATCCGGACGATCTCGAGTTCGGCTGCGGCGGCACGATCGCGGCATGGGCGGACGAAGGCGCGGACGTCACGATTTGCATCGTCACCGACGGGGCGACCGGAACCCAGGACCGCACGTTGATGGGTGCGCCACTCGCAAAGATCCGGGAACAAGAATCACGGCGCGCCGCGAAGGTCCTCGGTGCGACGACGGTCGAATGGCTCGGCAAGCCGGACGGTTACGTCGAGTACTCGCTCGATCTCCGCCGCGATATCGCGCGCGCGTTCCGCCGTCACCGCCCGCATCGTTACGTCGTTATGGATCCCACTCCCACGATCGAGGATCGGTTCGTGAACCATCCGGACCATCGCGCGGTGGCTCTTGCATCGCTCGATGTGACGCTCACCGCCGGCACCACGCCCGGGCATTTTCCCGAGCTGTTGGACGAGGGACTGGAGCCGTGGCGGGGACTGCGCGAGCTGTGGATCTTCGGCCCCGCCACCGGACCGCGGGTGGCAGACGTCACCGCCACGATCGACCGCAAGATAGAGGCGCTCACGTGCCACGCCAGCCAGGTCGGGGACGACTTCGCCACGATCGCGGAGTGGATTCGAACCCGCGCCCGCGATGAAGGGGCGCGCGCCGGATTCGACTACGGCGAGTCGTTCCACATCATCACGCAGGGCCCCGGCTTTCACGGCGACGACGAGCTCGACGCGGTCGACTTTGCGTTCACCCCGCCACCGGTCGACCCGCGTTCGTCACCGGCGCGCCGACCCGCGGGCGGGAAGTAGGCGCCGGACCGGGGCGTCGCGGACGACATTCACGACATTCCGGATGCGTTCCGCATTCGGAGTCGCTTTTCTCGTCACGGAGCGCGACAATGCGGGTCGCGCTGCGGCGGGCGAAGAAGAGGGAGGTCCTGCGTGCGACTCGAAGTCCGCTCCGCGCTCGCGCTATTCGTTGTGCTCCTCGGCCTGACCCCTGTGGCACCGGCGCGCGCCGTCGTCGGGTCCGGCGATGCGAACTGGACGCTCGGCGGCGCGCCGTGCCGCCTGATAGAGGTTCCCGCGGCCGACGCGTCGGCGCCGCCGATCGGCGTCGGCCCGTGCCCCGGCGTTCGTCCCGGGGCGATCGTGCGCTCCGACGCCGGCCGATGCACGTTCAACTTCCTCTTTACCGGAAGTGACGGCGCCCGCTACATGGGCACCGCCGGCCACTGCATCCTCGGCGATTCCCCGACGGGAGGCGACGTGGGCGAGGAGGTGTGGGCGCCGGGCACCGGCCCCGAGGCGCGCGACGGCGCCGGCAACCGCGTCGGCGAATTCGCCTACGCCGTCCTCGAGGATCCAAAGGATTTTGGGCTCATTCGCCTCGATCCGGGGGTGGACGCGAATCCTCAAATGTGCGTCTTCGGCGGTCCCACCGGTATCAACAGCGACCGGCCGGGACTGCTGGCGCCGGTCCTGCTGCACCACTTCGGCCAGGGCGTGGGCCTCGGAGCGACGGTCCCCGGCCGCTCTGCGGCCGCGCTCGGAATGCCCGATCCCGACCACGTCTACGCCGAGGGCATCGTCGTCCCGGGCGACTCCGGGAGCGGCATCATCTCCGCCGACGGACGGGCCGTCGGGGTGATCGTGACGGTCGGGGTACATCTCGCGAGCATCGGCTCGACCGGGCTCGATGCCGGGACCGTAGGCGTTACCAGGCTCGCCCCGCAGCTGGAGCGCGCCGAGGGAGTGCTCGGCATCGACCTCACGCTCGAGACGGCACCCCTTAACTAGGCGCAGGAAGGCAGGGGGGGTGGCCGGGAATCGGCGGGGGCCGCTTTGCGTTCTGGAAAGAGACCCGGTTAGGCGCGCCTAACTAGGGGTTAGAATGACAGGACGCGCAACCGCTCGAGCGGAGAGGGATCCCATGGCTACCGAAGCCGAAGACCTGAAGGCCCAAGAGGAGAACGAGCAGGTCCGCGCGCTCAAGGGCGCCTACAAATACGGCTGGCACGACAAGACCGACTACGAGGTAGAGCCTCGCAAGGGCATCGATCACGAGGTCATCGACATGATGAGCGACCTCAAGGGCGAGCCCGACTGGATGCGGAAGTTCCGCCACAAGTCGCTCGACATCTTCTCCCGCAAGCCGATGCCCTCGTGGGGCGCCGACCTCTCCGGCATCGATTTCGACGATATCTACTACTACATCCGCCCGATGGCCCAGGTGAAGTCGTGGGACGACATGCCCGAGGACATCAAGGCCACCTGGGACAAGCTGGGGATCCCCGAGGCCGAGAAGAACTACCTCGGCGGCGTCACCGCACAGTATGAATCCGAAGTCGTGTACCACAAGACTCAGGAGGAGCTCGAGCGCCGCGGCGTGATCTTCTCCGACATGGACACGGCGCTGCGCGAGCACCCCGAGCTCGTCAAGCAGTACTTCGGCACCATCATCCCGCCGGCCGACAACAAGTTCTCGGCGCTCAACTCGGCGGTGTGGTCGGGCGGGTCCTTCATCTACGTTCCGCCCGGCGTCGAGGTCGAGATTCCGCTCCAGGCCTACTTCCGGATCAACCAGGAGAACATGGGTCAGTTCGAGCGAACCCTGATCATCGTCGATGAGAATGCTTACGTTCACTACGTCGAGGGTTGCTCGGCGCCGATCTATTCGAGCGATTCGCTTCATTCCGCCGTCGTCGAGATCGTCGTCAAGCCGAACGGCCGGTGCCGCTACACCACGATCCAGAACTGGTCCAACAACGTCTACAACCTGGTCACGAAGCGGGCCGCGGCCTACCAGAACGGCATCATGGAGTGGGTCGACGGGAACCTCGGGTCCAAGGTCACGATGAAGTACCCGGCCGTCTATCTTCTCGGCGAGGGTGCCAAGGGCGAGATCCTCTCGATCGCCTATGCGGGCGAGGGGCAGCACCAGGATGCGGGGGGCAAGGTCGTGCATGCGGCCCCGCGCACGCAGTCGTCGATCACTTCCAAGTCGATCAGCAAGGACGGCGGGCGCGCCGGATACCGCGGGCTCGTCCGCATCGAGGACGGCGCCGAGCTCGCCAAGAGCCACGTGATCTGCGACGCCCTCATCCTCGACCCCGAATCCCGCTCGGACACCTACCCCTACATCGAGATCGAGGAGGAGAACTCCGCGGTCAGCCATGAGGCGACGGTGTCGAAGGTGTCGGACGATCAGCTCTTCTACCTGATGAGCCGCGGCCTCGACGAGACCCAGGCGATGCAGATGATCGTCAGGGGCTTCATCGAGCCGATCACCAAAGAGCTGCCGATGGAATATGCGGTCGAGCTCCAGCGGCTGGTCGAGCTTCAGATGGAGGGTTCGGTCGGCTGAGGCCGCGGTGATCTCGGTTTTACAAGGGCGCCCCCGAGCGAGCGCCCTTTCCACTTGCACCGGCGGCCGCCGTTACCATCTGGGGGGTTTGACCGTGTTTGTACCGGGGTGTGGCAACACGTAGCCTCATCGGGTACCCGGCTAAACGGAGGTGGGGGAATGAGACCGAAACGCTGGAGCCGCCTGACCCTGATCGCGGCGATCGCCGCACTCACCGCCGTCGTGTTGCCGGCCGCTCCGGCGGGCGCAGAGGCAGGCTACGAACAGCGCAACAACATCCTCATCCGGAACAACGCCGAGTTCACCCGGGCGAACGGGGTTCGTTCCGGCTCCGGCACCGCGGCCGATCCCTACGTCATCTCCGGGTGGCAGCTCCCGCGCCTCGAGATCCGCGATACGAGCGCACACGTGGTGCTGCGCGACAACTACGTGACATCGCAGATGATCCTCAATTGGATCGGGCCCCACGTGGTGGCAGCCAACAACGTCGTCAACGACCTCCGAGTCAACCAGAACGTCAAGCGCACGGGGGCGGCAACGGCAGGAGTGATCCGCAACAACCGCTTCGGCGTCGTCGGGCAGTTGCGTCACTTCGACGGCGTCTTTTCGAATAACCGCGTCGATCGTCGAGATGGGATGTTCGACGTGGTGAACCAGACCTTCGGAGGATTGCCGCGCGCGGTCAACTTCGACGGGTGGAACGGGTCGCTGTTCACGCGCAACGTCATTCGGGGCGGCTACGTTGAGGTGCGCCTGCACGGCCATCACCACGGGTCTGGTTTCGGCGACGACAGCCATCATCATGGGTCGATGTACTCGGGTGACGAGATGGACCACAGCAAACGTTTCCACGAGGTTTGGATCAAAGACAACACGATCGAAGTGGAGTCGGGCCCGGCACTGATCTACACCGACACCGCACACGCCGCGAACGATAGAACCGCGGCATCGGAAGAAAACGAGGCCCTCAATGGGAAGCACATCCACTCGACGCGCGCGCATCTCGTAGGCAACAACCTGAAGGGCGGCGGGGTCGAGGTCCAAATTTTCAACGCAACCGACCGGAACCACATAGGAACCAAGCGCGGCACGCTCGAGATCGCCGACAACGAGATCGTTCTGGCAAGGCCGGAGGGTCGCTTCTTTCACCGGGTCCCCGCCGGAATCAACTTGCGTGACGCGGTCGACGTCGATCTGAGGATCGAGCACAACCGCATGATCGGTCCACCCTCGCCTGAGGGCCCCGTCGACAACCTGACGCAGCCATCCTCGAGCACAGGGATCAGGATCGACCGGATCGACAAGGCCGACATCTATCTGTTCGACAACAGGATCGAGAGCGTTGCCTTCGGTCTCGAGCTGTACGGGTTCGGCAAAGATGTGCGCTGGCACACCGAGAAACTCGTCCTTCGGGATGTGGAGCGTCGCACGCAGACCGACGGTTCGACAGAGGGGCCCTGAGGCTAGGGTTCGCCGGAGCCGGCGCACGTCGGCTCCGGCGGGGGGCGTTCCAGCTGGTGCAGGACCGTAACCGCCAGGTCTAGATCGAGCGGATCGATCCAGTGCGGCTCCGCGGGTGTGGCGTAGAGGAGGTCGGCCGCGGCTTCGATCTCGGCCCGACTCAGCTCGCAGGTCGGTGGTCGCTCGGGAACGGCGCTTCCGTCGGGACGAAGGAACGTGATCACCCCGCGACCGTCCATCTTCACGTCGTAGCGCCCTTCGTGGACCAAACGGTGGTGGTGCCAACAGAGGAGCGCCAGGTTATCGAGCGAAGTAGCGCCTCCCTTGGTCCAATGCTTGATGTGGTGGGCGTCGAGGTAAGCCTTCCGGCTGCATCCGGGGAACCGGCAGCAGCCGTCGCGCTTGGCGAGCGCCCGGCGCATGGCCGTACTGGGGCGCCGGGACTTGCGACCGATGTCGAACGGCTCGCCGTTCAGGGTCCCCATCTCGACCACGGAGCAGTCGCAGGTGAGGCGCAATGCGCTCTCGATCGGAAGCGGGATGTCTTTCGGGAGCCGCGCGTCGAACAGCTCGCCGGTAACCGGGTTGCGTTCGGTCGAGATCACCACCTGAAAGCGCTCCGTGTTGGAGCGCGCCGCCGTGCCGGCGGCGAGGTAGGAGTCGGCAACGGCGATCAGCGCGTCGGCGGCGTCGGCCTCGGGGCGGCGCCCGGCCTCGGAGCCGCCTTCAGTCTCGGCCCGGAGCTCCTCGACCGCCGCCTCGAGCGCTTTGGTGACCACCGCGCCCTGCTCGCCGGGAAGGCGCGCCCTTAAGTTGAGGTCGCCGAAGTCGTCGAAGTGGTAGGTGACGCTCCGCGCGGCGCGCCGGGCGAATGCATCCTCGGTCGCCTTGACCGAGCGGAGATATCCGGCCGCGAGCGTGCGGAGCTGTTCCGCGGTGGCCGTCGCCGCCCACTGGAGCAGGACCTCTTCGTTGTCGGACGATGCGATCCGGGAGAGCGCATCGACCTTGTCGAGCGTGACCGTCCCGGCCCGCAGGGCCGCCGCCGTCTGCGGCAGCTCCTTGAGCCGGTGGGCCAGTCGCAACAGGCGCGACGCGCTTCGTTTATCGGTACCGCACGCCCACGCCACCCAGTCGCGTGTTTCGAGGTTGCCGGAACTCCCGTGGCCGCCGCTGTAGGCATCGTCGAAGCCGGCGATCACCTCGAGCAGCTGCCCGGTGGCGGCTCCGATCACCGCAGACAGCTCCACCGCCTTGGTCTGAAGCGCCCCCAGGCGTTCGTCGCGCTCGGCGAGGTTGCGCAGGGCAGTCTCCGTGTATTCGTCCGTGGGCCGGTCATCGAACATACGTTCGATAGTACGGCGGCGAACACCCATCTGTCAAGCCCATCCGCCGGGAAGTGTGCGCCGCTTCTCGGCGTTGCCCGTTACGTGGTTAGGTTAGCCTAACCAGTGGCGGGCGACTGCTACCATGTGAATCGATTCACAAACGATCCGGGAGTCCATCATTGCCATGACCGAAAGTCTGTCCCGCGATTCGGTCCTCCGCCTATCGGACGCTCTCAGCGAGCCGGGGTGGATGGCCGAGCGCCGGCTGCATGCGTTCGACGTCTTCGAGAAGCTCGACCTTCCCGACCCCAAGGGCGACGAGTGGCGCTACACGGACGTCCGGAAGTTCGATTTCGGACGTTTCGGTCCGCCCGAGCCGTCGCACGAGCCGCCCTCTGTTCCGGCCGGCGTGGCGGCAAGAGGCGTGATCTTCACGGATTTCGCCACCGCCGCGAGGGAACATCGCGACCTCCTGGAGGAAAACTTTTTCACGGAGGTGGCGGTCGACGAGCACAAGTTCACCGCCCTCCACGCCGCGTTCCACAACGACGACCTCATCGTCTACGTGCCGAGAGGGGTCGAGGTCGAGGTCCCGCTCGAGGCGATTCGGCGGGTGACGCCCGGCCGGTCGACGTTTCCCCATACGACGATCGTGGTCGGCGAGTTGGCGAGCCTCACGTTCGTGGATCGCTTCACGAGCGAAGGCGGGGCCGACGCGCTCAGCGCCGGCGTGGTCGAGATCGACGCCGGCCGCGGCAGCACCGTCAACTACATCTCACTGCAAACGTGGGGATGGGGCGTCCATCATTTCCAGACGCAACGGTTCACGGCGCAGCGCGACGCCACGGTGCGCAGCCTCGCCGTCAACCTGGGCTCCACTTTTGCTCGTACGCAGGTCGAGTCTGCGCTGCTGGGCGAGGGTTCGTTCTCGGAGATGCTGGGGCTGTACTTCGCCGACCGCGAACAGCATTTCGCGCAGCGCACGCTCCAGTGGCATAACGCGCCCCATGCGACGAGCGACCTTCTCTACAAGGGCGCCCTCAAGGAACGGAGCCAGAGCGAGTACTCCGGGCTCATCAAAGTTGCCAGAGGTGCTCAGGGCACGAACGCTTATCAGGCGAATCGCAACACGACCCTGTCGGAAGAGTCCGTGGCGCGTTCGATTCCACAACTAGAGATCGAAGCGAACGAAGTCCGATGCACGCACGGCGCTACCGTTGCTCCGGTTGAAGAGGAGCATCTCTTCTATCTAATGAGCCGCGGAATCGACCGCGTGACGGCTCAGAAGCTGGTCGTGTTTGGATTCTTCGGCGAGGTCTTAGACCGTATCCGCGTTCCGGAAGTGCGTGACGAGCTCGCGTCCGCCATCGCTGCAAAGGTCGAAGGGGAGCGGCGTCTCGAGGTGGTGCAGTAGCCATGGAAGCCGTCAACGTCGCGCGCCTGGACGACATCCCCGACGGGGGCATGAAGCAGGTGATCGTACGTGGCGAGCCGGTGGGCCTCTACCGCGTGGCCGACGACGTCTACGCGATCCACGACGTCTGCACCCACGAGGAGGCATACCTCACCGAGGGTGATTTCGATCCCGATGAATGCGAAGTCGAGTGCCCACTGCACGGGAGCCGGTTCAACGTCCAATCGGGCGACGTTCGCATCCTCCCCGCCACCCGGCCGGTTGCGACTTACGAGGTGCGGATCGCGGACGGCAACGTACTGGTGGGGGAACGAAGCGATTTGACACAAGGGAAGAGGAGTTGAAGATGAGCGAGCCACTGCTGTATATCGAAGACCTCCATGTCGAGGTGGAGGGCCGCGAGATCCTGAAGGGGCTAAACCTCACTCTCGACGTCGGCGACATCCACGCACTCATGGGTCCCAACGGTTCGGGCAAGTCGACCCTCGCGTACGTCCTGACCGGGCGCCCCGGATACGAGGTGACGCGGGGCACGGTCACCTACAAAGGCGAGAACATCCTTGACCTCGCCGCGGACGAGCGGGCGCAGCGGGGAGTCTTCCTCGCGTTTCAGTATCCGACCGAGGTCCCAGGAGTATCGATCGTCAACTTCCTCCGCACCGCCTACAACGCGATTCACTCCGACGAGCAGAAGTCGGCGATGCAGTTTCGGATGTACCTGCAGGAGAAGGTCGATCTTCTCGAGATTCCCCACGAACTCATCGATCGCTATGTCAATCAAGGATTTTCCGGCGGCGAGAAGAAGCGGGCCGAAATCTTGCAGATGGCGGTCCTCCAGCCCGAGCTCGCGATCATGGACGAAACCGATTCCGGACTCGATATCGACGCCCTGAAGCACGTTTCCGCGGGGGTGAACAAGCTCGCCGGTCCGGACGTCGGAATCCTCCTTATCACGCACTATCAACGGCTGTTGAACTACATCCGCCCAAACCGCGTCCATGTGCTCATGGGCGGCCGCATCGTGAAGTCCGGCGGGTTCGAGCTCGCCGAGCAACTGGAGGCGGAGGGGTACGCTGGGATCGCGAAGGAGATCGGGCTCTCGGAGGACGAGGCACGCGCGGTCGAAGCCGTAGAGGCCCGGTAGGAGCAACATGACTCGGATGGCGGTGGAGCGGCGATGGCGCTAGACCCCGAAGCTATTCGGAAAGATTTCCCGATCCTCGACACCGAGGCACACGGGAAGCGACTCGTCTATCTCGACTCGGCCGCGACTTCGCAGAAGCCGCGGCCGGTCATTGATCGCATCGCCCGTTTCTATGAAGAGGAAAACGCCAACGTTCATCGCGGCATTTATGAGTTGGGCGAGAAGGCGACGATGGCTTACGAGGGAGCACGCGAAGCCTGCGCCCGCTTCGTCGGCGCACGCAGCACCCGCTCGCTGGTGTTCACGCGCGGAACTACCGAGGCGATCAACCTCGTGCGCTTTTCGTGGGGAAGAGCCAACGTTCACGACGGCGATGAGATCCTCGTCACCGAGATGGAGCACCATTCCAATCTCGTGCCGTGGCAGCTGCTGGCGGCGGAGACCGGCGCGGCACTCCGGCACATACCGGTGAACGACGACGGGACGCTTCCGCTCGAGGATCTCGATCGATACGTAACCGATCGAACCAAGATCGTCGCGCTGGCGCTCATGTCGAACGTCCTCGGAACCATCAACCCGGTACGGGAGATCGCGGATGCGGTGCACGCCGTCGGAGCGCGCGTGTTGATCGATGCAGCGCAGGCGGTGCCTCACCTGTCCGTAGACGTCTCCGCACTCGACTGCGACTTTCTCGCCTTTTCGTCGCACAAGATGTGTGGCCCTACAGGGGCGGGCGTCTTGTACGGGCGCGAGGATCTTCTAGAGGAGATGGAGCCGTTTCACGGAGGCGGCGAGATGATCCGCGAGGTGTGGCTCGACCGCTCGACGTGGGCCGAGATTCCCCACAAGTTCGAGGCGGGAACGCCTCCTATCGCACCGGTGGTGGGGCTCGGAGCCGCGGTCGAATACCTCGAAGCAATCGGCATGCCCGACACCCGGGCTCACGAAAAGGAACTCGCGGGTTATGCAATGGAGCGCCTGTTGAGCATCGGCGCGACCGTCTACGGGCCCACCGACGTCGAAAGCCGCGGCGGCGTGGTTTCGTTCAACCTGCCGGAGGTACATCCGCACGACATGGCGACCATCGTCGACCAAGAAGGAATTTGCATCCGCGCGGGTCATCATTGTGCCCAGCCGCTGATGCGTCGGCTCGGCGTCGCCGCAACGGCGCGGGCCTCGATGTACATCTACAACACCGAAGAAGACGTGGACGCGTTGATCGACGCACTCGATAAAGCCAAGGGGTGGTTCGTCTGAGTCTCGAGGAGCTTTACAAGGAAGTGATCCTCGATCATTACCGCGCGCCGCGGAACAAGGGCCGCCTGGATCCGCACGACATCTCGCTCGAACGGAATAACCCGTTGTGCGGTGACGAGATAGAGGTATTCCTTCGGTTCGACGGCGATGCCCTCGAAGGGGTGTCGTTCGAGGGGAAGGGGTGCTCGATCTCCCTCGCGAGCGCATCGATGATGACCGAGAAGGTGGGGCGACTTTCCGCCAAGGATGCCGCCGCGGTCGCCGAGTCGATCAAGCGCATGATGGCGGGAGAAGAGGACGGCGATCCGAACGACCTCGGCGACCTCGTGTCGCTCAAGGGGGTCGTGAAGTACCCGGTTCGTATCAAATGCGCGCTGCTGGGCTGGAATACCTTGCTCGAGGCGCTCGAGGAGGCGGGTAAGGGCTCGAAGTAGCGGGAACAAGCCCCGCCTCGGCCGGCGTCCAACGTACCGACGCCGGAAATGGGGAGAGCCCACACGATGATGTCCATAACGAGCCGATCACGTCCGACGATTTTCCTGTGCGCACTTCTGCTCGTGCCGTCCGCGTGCGGAGCGGGGGGGCCGCCTCCGGAATCGACAACCGGTGGGGGCTCCGGAGCGTCGACGACCCCGGTGCCGCAGAAGTCGCCCACGCCGGACGCCGGTGAATGCGGCGAACAGAGCTCCGGTGAGGATCCCGAAGACACCGTCTCCTACGTCCCGTGTCCCGGAGAAGGCGGACCCGGCCGGCCCTCGGCAGAGCCGGCCGAGCCGCAACCGGGGCAGGCCGACGTCCACCCGGTCGCGTGGGACCGGGCGAAGCCGAATGGGGACGTCGTGAGGGTCTTCTACTGGTCGGGCGTGGAGCCGTGCAACGTGCTCGACCACGTGCGGGTCCGAGAGACATCGAGCGAGGTGACGATTACCCTGTTCGAGGGCCGCACCAAAACCGAGGAGGACGTCGCCTGCATTGAGGTCGCGCTCCTCAAGTACACCGATGTTCGGCTCGACTCTCCGGTCGGGGATCGGACGATCGAGGACGGCGCGCCGGGAGCCTGACCTTTTACACTATTCCCACTTGCTTAAGGTGAAAAAGTCTGGTACAACCGCGTTATGAGCCGGCTGGGCGACGACTCCGCAACCCGTACCGCGAAGGTTCTGTCGCTGCCTACCCGCAACAAGATCCTGTCGCACATGCTCCGCAGCGGCCCGTGCACGGTGAAGGAGATCGCCGACGCTTTCAAGATTCACCCCAACGTGGCGCGTGCCCACCTCGATTTGATGGTCGAAGCCGGCTTCCTCGCCACGGAGACGCGCAGGCGCTCGAAAGGGCGTCCGGCCAAGGTGTACTTCACGTGGGAGGGCGAATCGGGCGCACTTGCCGAAGCAGGCGTGGACGTTCCGGCGCGCCCATACGTGAGCGACGACGACGATCTCGCGCTGGAGATTCGGCTGCTCGAACGAACCCTGGCCGACGCCGACACGCAGCTTGCGCGCATTCGTGAGCTGGTGGAGGAGCTTCGCGTCGTGCCGGGTCTCGAAAGCGATTAGTCCGTTCGTTTGACGCGATAGAGGAGGAGCAGATGAGCGAATACGTGCACCCCGAGGTGCTCGTCGAAACCGACTGGCTCGAGGGCCATCTCCAAGACGACGACCTCGTGATCGTCGAGGTTGACGAAGACCCCGCCGCGTACGAGAAGGGTCACATCCCGAATGCGATCTCGATCAATTGGGAGAGCGAGCTGCACGAGCCGCCGCTGCGCGAGTTCGTCGGCCGCGACGGGCTGGCCAAGTTGCTCGGATCGAAGGGGATCTCTAACGACCACACCATCGTGCTATACGGCGGCAACAACAACTGGTTTGCGACCTATGCCTACTGGCTGTTCAAGTACCGGGGCGTCGAGAACGTGAAGCTTCTGAACGGCGGACGCAAGAAGTGGGAGCTCGAGAGCCGGCTCCTGAGCCAGGACGTTCCTGGGCGGTCGCCGGCGACGTTCGAGCTGGGCGCCGAGCGTCCGGAGCTGAGGATCTTCCGCGACGACGTCATCGCGCGCGCAAAACAGGGTGGCGAGGCGTGGATCGACGTCCGGAGTCCGGAGGAGTTTCGCGGAGAGCTCTTGGCGCCCCCTCATCTGCCGCAGGAGCAGGCCCAGGTTCCGGGCCACATTCCGGGCGCGAGCAACGTCACGTGGTCGAAGGCCGCGAACGAGGACGGTACGTTCAAGTCGGCCGACGAACTGAAGGCGCTGTACGAGGCGGAGGGCGTCACCGCCGATCGTGAGGTCGTCACCTACTGCCGCATCGGCGAGCGTTCGAGCCACTCGTGGTTCGTATTGCACGAGCTTCTCGGCTACGGCGACGTCAAGAACTACGACGGTTCGTGGACGGAGTACGGGAGCCTCGTGGGCGTCCCGGTCGAAAAGTAAGCACCCGGTCCTTCCCAACCGGGACGAACGCCGCCTTTTGGGGCGGCGTTCGTCGCGATCCACTTGTTTGCAGGAGCCGTACCCTCGCAGGGTGGAGACGGTGCGCGAGTTGAGCGACGAACACGCGGCGCGCCCGGCGTGTTCGAAAGCCGAAGAGCGGGTCGCGAGGTGGTGCGCTCGGCAGCTCGGCGATCTCGGCTACGACGTCACGGTCGAGCGGTTTGTGGCGCGGGAGGCGAAGCCGTGGCACGCGGGGTTCTTCGGCTTCGCGGCCCTGGGTGCGCTCGCGATCGGCATCCTTCCGTTGGCCGGGTTCGTCGTAGGCGTCGTCGCCTTGGTGCTGTACGCGCGCGACTTGGAAGGGCGCCCCCTCGTCCGCCTCCCCTCCGGGGAAAGTCGGAACGTGGTCGGTCGCACCCCGGGTCGTCCCGACCTCGTAATCGTCGCCCACCTCGACTCCGGACGGGCGCCCTCGAAGCGGCGGGTTCACCTGTTGGCGACCCATGGTGTGCTCTTGCTGACGCCGCTCGCCGCTGCGGTTGCGTGGGTGGCCGGCGATGAGGTGTTTGCGCCCCGCATGCGGTGGATTACGGCGGCTCTGCTCGCGACGTCGCTGATCCTCGTAACGATGTTTGAGATGTGGAGCACGAGTCGCGTTGGGTCGGGTTCCCGCGGCGACAACGCGGGAGGGATCGGCGTTGCGCTGCGACTTGCGGCGCGCCGTCCCGCGGGCGTGTGGTTTGTCTTCACCGGAGCGAAAGAATCCGGGATGTTCGGGATCCAGGCGTTTCTCGATTCGTACGCGCACGATGTTGCCGCCGCGAGATTCCTCAACTTCGACTGCGTGATGGGCGATGCCGTTGTGGCCGCATGGGAGGAGGGGGTGCTGCGTCCCCACGAGGCAGATGCCGTGCTCCTGTCGGCGGCCGAGGCCGCCGGCATCGAAGCGTCCGCGTTCCGCGACCGACCGACCGACGGAACTGCTCTTCTCGCGCGCCGGATGAAGGCGCTGTCGCTCGTCGGGCCTCACGGGGACGAGGATATTGACCGGCCGGGACTCGATCGGGTGGAGCAGGCGGCGCGCCGCATCGTGCAATCGGCGCTCGATGTGAACGCAACGCGATGAAGGTCACGCTGGTGTGCTTCGGGTCCCTGCGGGACCTGCTGCCCGAGGGGGCGATTTCCAATCGTGCCGATCTCGACCTTCCCGACGGATCCACGGCGGCGGATGCAATCGATGCGCTCGGCGCGCCGCGGCGATATGTGTTCGCGCTGTTGATCGACGGCGGCAGGGCCGCGCTCGACGCGCCCCTTCACGAGGGTGCGGAGGTGACTCTGATGCCGCCGTTCTCGGGAGGTGCACGGCCGGCGGCGGTAACCTGATGACAAAACGTCACTGCGGAGCAAGGAGTTGACATGGCCCAGGTGAAGAGCCGCCGGGTTCGACCGAAGAAACCACCGACGCTCACATCCTTCAACCCGCGAACGGGCGAGGTTCTCGGCGAAGCCGCGGCTACCCCGCCGGACGAGGTCGCCGAGGTCGTCGCACGAGCCCGCAAGATCCAGCCCGAATGGGGAGCCATTCCTCCGAAGGGACGCGTGTTGATCCTCAAGGAAATCCGACACCGGATTTACGACAACCTCGATGGGATCGTCGAGACCGTGTCGAACGAGACCGGCAAGCCGCGTGCGGAAGCACTCGTGACCGATGTTCTGCCTTCCGTCCTCACCCTTGTGTATTACGAGCGCAGTGCGGCGCGGCATCTCAGGCCGCAGACCGTGGGGCGGGTGTTTGCCCCCCTGACCGGCGCGATCGGTACGATCCAGTGGCAGCCGTTCGGGGTCGTCGGATGCATTTCGCCGTGGAACTATCCATTTTTCCTCTCGATCATGGCGATCGCGCCCGCACTGTTCGCCGGGAACTGCGTCGTGCTCAAGCCGTCGGAAGTGACGCCGGGAGTGGGGGAACGTCTGCGCGAGGTGCTGGATCCTCTTCCGCCCGGAGTCGCCGAGGTGATTCAGGGTGCGGGCGACGTCGGCGCCGCTCTGGTGGATGCGCCGTGCGACAAGATCGCTTTCATCGGTTCGCCGGGGACCGGCCGAAAGATCGCAGAAGCCGCGGCCAAGCACTTGACGCCGGTCGTGATGGAGCTCGGGGGAAAAGATGCCGCAATCGTTTGTGAGGACGCCGACATCGACGTTGCTTCCTCGGGCGTGCTTTGGGGATCGTTTGTCAACGCGGGACAGACATGTGCCGCCGTCGAGCGCATCTTCGTGCACGAGCGCATCGCGGACGAATTCACAGACCAACTGCTTATGAAGCTCAAGCGACTGCGGTTCGCGCAGCAGGACGACGGCGACATCGGTGCACTCACGTTGAAGCGTCAGTTCGACACCGTCGAGCGGCACGCACGGGATGCGGTCGACAAGGGTGCACAACTCCTTGCCGGTGGCGCCGACGCCGGGCCGCCGAACACCGGTGGATCCCTATGGTTTGCGCCGACCGTGCTCGAGGGCGTGACCGACGAGATGGATCTGGCGCGCGAGGAGACGTTCGGACCGCTGGTCCCGATCATTCGCGTTCGCAATGACGACGAGGCGGTGCGGCGAACGAACGAGGACGCGTTCAACCTCACCTCGAGCGTGTGGACCAAGGACACGGAGAAAGGTAGAAGGCTGGCGTCGCAGATCAGGTGCGGCGCCGTGGGGATAAACGAGGGGGGCGCGACCGCCTCGGGCCTTCCCTTTGGTCCCTGGGGGGGAGTGGGCGAATCCGGGTACGGGCGGCTTTCGGGCAAAGAAGGGTTGCGGGAGTTTGTCTTTCCGACGCACGTTGCGAAAAAGATCGTCCCCCGGATGAAGAGCCTGTGGTGGTATCCATACGATGAATCAACGGTCATGACGCTGCGTTCGGTCGTCGAGGTCATGTCGGGGCCGACCGTCAAGCACAAGCTGGACGCGGTTCCGCGCCTCGCCTCGTCACTGCGGGGGGCCTTCAAGTCGAAGCTGTAGCGATTGATGTGCACGACTTCCACTTCTAGTTCGCGGGCGGGACGCGTATGAAGAACTGACTGACCTCTTCGGCGCCGTCGACGATTCCGATCAGCGACAGGAACTCATCGTGGCCGGTCAATCCGGTGTAGTCACCGACAAACGGACCTTGGGTGATGGGCGCGTTCCGAAGGTCGAACGACTCCGCCGTGATCCTCTTCTCCGTCCACCCTTTCCCCCGGACGCACGCGTCATCGTCGCGCGCGGCCCGGCAGAACGCGAGAAATGCATCCGTTTCGAGCGAGCCGTCATCCCGATCGCTTCCATTGGTGCGGAAATCGAGGTAGGTCACGCCCACGGTCCCGTCGGCGAGGACGTGGACCGACGGCAGGAGCACCTGCCGGTTGGGCACCGGTACGTCCGTCGGCGTGAGGTTTATCGGAACCGGGCGAGTCCAGGACTGTCCACCGTCTGCGGAAGAAGAGAGAAGGACTCGATTGTGTCGCGCGCCTCGAAGCGCGTCGAGCCACACGACGTAAACGCGGCCGGTCTCTGAATCCACCGCGGCATCGGGCAGCAGACGCCCGCTCACGATCGTCTCTCCCGAGAGCGGGTCGGTCGCCTCCTCCGGCTCCGGCTCCGCGATCGTCGCGGCCTCCGTCCACTTGCTTGTTCGATCGGCCGCCGTGGTCGCGACGAGGCGGAACGAGTACGTTCGGGTATCGACGTCGGTGCTGACGACGGTCGCCACGGTTACGAGTTGCCCCCGGAACCCGCTTCGGTCGGGGAGCGCCAGCACCTGACTGCCGAGGGTCGAGCTAACCCCTTTCGGTTCGTAAACCGTCCGAGGTTTCTCCCACGTCCGCCCACCGTCGACCGTCGACGAGAAAGAAGTGACCCCGGATATGACCTCGTTATCGTTCGTGAGGGTGCCCCATACCGCGTACGCAGTGCCGGGACGGTAGGGATCGGCGGTGATCGACGGTTTGTCGTTATGGATGGTCGGATCGGTGTCGCGCACCAGGGTCACCGGGTCCGCCCACGACACGCCTCCGTCTTCCGAACGCGCCACCAAGATGGCATCCGGATTCACCCCGAAAGGTGACGCCGAATCGGGGTCGACCGACAGGGTCGCGAGATATGCCGTTTCGTCGGGGCCGACCGCAACCCACGGGTCCGTGACGCGCACATATGCGCCGCCGTTGGCGGCGGTGCCGCCGGTGCAAAGAGACGTCTTGGTGTCGCCCGTTTGGCTCCACGTCCGCCCTCCGTCGTCGCTAACTGCGGCGACGATCCCGCGCGCGGCGCCGTTGTTCCACCGATCCTGCTGCCATGCCGCCACGAGATGGTCGTCGCGCGAAGGGCCGGCACCGAGATGCCCCTCGACCTCGGCGCCTTCGTATGCGATCCCCGCCTGTGCCGTTCGCCGGTCTTCCGCACAGCCCGCCAGTGGGCTGCCGTCTGCCCGCGACACAAGAACCATCTGCCGTTCCGCGCGCTCGGGCGAAGTGGAACACGCAACGGACGCTAGGAGCGCGGCCGCGAGTCCGAGGCGCGTGAGTCGTTTCATCACGGGTGATTAGACCCGAACGCGCGAAAGGCGCCCGTTTTCCGGGCGCCTTCCGAGGTTGAATTCGCTATCGGGTACGTACCCGGATGAATCTGTCGATCTGTCCGACCAGGTCGAGCGCCGCCGCCTGCTGTTGCGCGGCTGCGATCCTGCCACCCGGCGTGACCAGCTGGAGGCCGCCGTACCTGCCTGCGGCCGCTCCCACGAGGGCGCCTGCCATCGGCTGACCCGTGGGCGTAACAAAGATGATGTTCTTGGGAACGATCCTCTCGATCGCTTCCTGCGCGACTGCAACCGTTGTCGCGCTCATCGAATCCGACCCGAGGCGTTCCGGCGCCGGCAGCTGTCCCATCACCGAGTCGCTCACCGATGCGGGACCACCCACGACGAGCGCCTTGTCGACGTCGAGGGCGGTGAGTGCATCCGTTGTTGCCTCCGGAAGCGAGTTTTGATCGCTGAAGAGAATCGGCAGTCGCCGGTTCGCCGCCAGCGCCGCCGCCGTCATTGCGTCGGGCTGGTCTGGATTGACGATGATGACTCCGTCGAACGCCGGCGTGCCGTTACTCTTTTGCTGGTCGGTGCGGCGGTCGAGCTCGAGCGCGATGTTCGCCGCGATCTCTGCGGCGCTGCCACCACCGATGGTCTCGAAGTTGTTTGCGTTCGAGTCGTCATCCGGCGGCATGCCCGCGGCGACGAGCTCACCCTGAAGGCTCGGGTTCAAATCGCCGATGAGGAATGCGCCGCGCGGGGAGAAACGCTCGACTTCAGCCCTCGTCGGATTCGGCAGGTGGTTGCGGTTCGTGAGCAGAACGGGACCGAGATACGCCCGCGCCAGCACGCCTGCCGCCAGCGCCGAGGGGACGTCCTTCTTGTGGACGAGCACGACTCGGCTCCACGGCCGCGTTGCGAAGGTAGAGGCGAGCACTGCTTCCTCGCCCCCTGGGTAGGTGAGCTTCGAGAGGCGCACCGCCATCTTGACGTTGGTCTTCGCAATCGACTGCTGCACGCCCGCATTCGTTGCGTTGTGCTGCAGCCGCGCCAGGTAGATGTCGAGGTTGTCGTCCTGGACGTCCCCCTGACGGGAGTCCATCCAGCCGAACAGCACCTCGTTGTTTCCCAGCGGCAACGGAATCGGACCGAAGTCCCAGTAGGCGCCGAAACGGTAGTCGAAACCGACGTCGTTGTTGATCGATCGGTCGGTGATGCGCCGGTCGTCGGACCAGGTCTCGCCCTGGTCGCCCGAGAACGAGTAGTAGGTGTCGCCGAGGCGAGCCTCCGTGCACGGCGCGGTCCCCGCGGGCGGGCTGTGCGTGTTCGGGCATGTCTCGATGCCGTACGAGTGCCTCCGGTCGTGCCACGTTATGTCGACCCGTCCGTTCGGCGCCACCGCGATGTTCGGGTGACGGTTCTGGGTCAGCTCTCCGGGAACGAGGTCGTTGATCACGACGGGTTCCGTCCATGTCCGACCTTCGTTTGTGGACCGGATGAAGAGGATGTCGGCATCGGGGCCGATGAAGTGGTCGGCCTGGCCCGGGTAGGAACCGTCGGCGTTGGGCACCTGCTGGTAGACGATGTAAAGCGTGCCGGTGGTGGGGTCGCCTGCGAGGCGCGGGAACGTGGACGCCGGGAAGAGGGTGGTGCCGGCCTCGAAGCCGCGCACCGGGGCCGCGGGAGCGCGGGTCCACGTCTCCCCGTTGTTCTCGGAGCGCGCGTACACGATCTCGCCGACGTTGCCCCGGGTGCGGTAGGCGACGGAGAGCGCACCGTCGATGAGCACGAGCTGGCTCGGCTCGATCGAGCGAAGGCCGGGGTCGCTGACGACGACGGGGTCCGACCACGTGGCGCCGCCGTCGTCGGATCGGGCGACCACGATCCTGTCGTACGGCTGGTTGAGCGGATCGGTGGCGGAGCCGCCGGAATCCCACGCGACTACAAACAAACGGTCACTGCCCTGCCGGGGGTCGACGAGGAGCTTCGGGAAGCGATAGGCGGGGCCGTTCACGCGGTTGGTGCCTCCTTGAAGGGCGACCTCCCCCTGCGCGAAGTCCCTCCCGCCGTTGGTCGAGCGGGCCACGATCACCGATTGCCCCTGGCCCTCGTTAGAGGCGCCGAACGTGGCGTAGACATTGTTGCCGGTGCCGAAGTCGATGCCGTACTGGTCCAGCGAGCTCGGTCCGTGACCGAGCGGGTCGCAGGTGATGGCAAAACCTTCGGGTGCCCGCAGCACGCCGCGGTCCCACGTCTTGCCGCCGTCGAAGGAGACGCCGTGCTCGCACGTCGCCCTCACCCAGTCGGCGTTCATCTGGACTATGTGGTTCGTGTTGCCGGGCTTGGCGGCCAAGCCGATGGCATCGTGGCCGCGCAGGAACTCGGTCGGCTTCATCCTGGAGTTCCTGGTCGTGCGGGCGTCGCCCGGCGCCGCGGAGCTCGGCAGGACGGACGAGGCCCCGATCGTGGCGGTGACGCAGACGACGGTCATGAAACCAAGAGCGCGTCTAATGCGCATACAGATAATCCCCCTTAAGGGTCGGTCGGCCGCCGGAGGCGGCGGATCGGACGGGAACAGGAGCCGGACGCGTGTGCCGGGGTCCGGCAGGTCCGGACCCCGGCGACGCTAGACACGATTCGCGATCGAACTAGGCCCGAGCCGCGGCCCGGTCGTTCTTCTTCCACGAGGCTGCCGCAACTCCCGCCCCACCGAGGCCGAGAAGGGCCACGAGGAGGAGTGCGTGCGACATGGACTGCGAGACGGGAAGCGTGGCGGGGGCGACGTCGGTGCTGCCCGAGTAAGGCTTCCACGCAACCGGCACCATCGCGCCGGAACTGGTGCGACGGACCTTGAGCTGCGCACGACCGGGCGTACCCGCAACCGGCGCGCCGTCGGAGTTGCGGTACTGCGTTGCCAGGACCGTGTGCCAGCCGGCCTTTACCTGCGGGACCTCGAACGTCGTCGAGATGCGCCGGTCGGCGGTCGGCTGGGTAACCGCAAGGATGCGGCCCCGGCGGGTGTCGAGCCGGATCTCAACGTCGGTGTGGGTGGGGTTGGCGGCGTCCTGGTTCCGGACGTAGTTTCCGCCGCTCACGGTGACCGTGGCGCCGGGCCGGGCCTTGTTCGGGCTCAGCTCGAGCGTCGTAAGAGCTGCACATGCATACGCTGCGGACGCAAGACCAACCACCGCCGCGAGCGCGCCGAAGATGAAACCGAGTCGCTTCTTCAACGTCATTCCCACCCCTTCTTGTACATGAGGCGCCGGCGGCGCCTGCATCTTGTCTGGCCGTTTCACTGTAACCGCGCCGATGCGGTTCGCATTCCCCGGATATTAGAACCCAATCTCGGGGTCGTGCAAACATACTGATGCTTGAATTGGCTCTTCACCGGTGGCTACGACGGAGTAGCGGCGCCTGCCTCCGTGCCCTCGGGGCGCATCGCAAACAGAGCGACCCCGAGCCCGAGGATCACCGGCCCCGCGGCGGAATGCCAGATGGCAGCCGGCCACGGAACGATTCCTTGCCCCGCCTGGACGACGAGCGGAAGGTGTGTCGTGGTCATCCACAATCCGGAGAGAGCCACGACCCCGGCGGCCAGCAACAAGCCGATGTCGTCGCCGGATCGGCGGCGCAGGAGCGCCAGCGCCACGATGCTCGCGACCGCGGCCGCTATGCCGGGGATGACGTGATCGACGACCTCCACCTTCGCCGGGACTTCCACGCCGAGGCCCAGCCGTCGCCCGAGCGACGGGACGGTTATGGACCACAGTGACAGCAGGAGCGCACCTACGGCGGACGCTTTCATCGAGCCGATTGTTGCACGTCCCATTCTCCTCGGGGAATCAAACGATGCGTTGGGTTGTTTGATTCGACGACGCAGGAGGCGGTAAGCTCCCGCCACGTCTTTAGTACGCGCAGCACTGGTGCATGTTTTCGTCGGGTGGGATCGGTGAACTCGGAGGGTGCAATGAATCGCAGGTCGAAAGTCGTCTTGACCACGCTCGTCCCACTCGCGCTGGGCGTCGTGTTCGCCGGTCTCGCGTGGGCGTGTACGCCCGCCGACATCACGATCGACCGGGGCATGGCGCCTCCGGGCGAGAACGTGACGGTGACCGGGCAGTACTTCAAAGACGGCGCCACCGTCGAGATCTTCCTCTCTACCGACGGCAGTGCAAGCGGCCGCCTTCTTGGGACCGACAGGGGTCCCCAGTTCTCCCGGACCGTGACCATTCCGAGCGACCTGGCTGAGGGCAGCTACTGGGTCGTCGCGCGGACAGAGAACGGCGAGGTGAACGCGGGTGGCGGCTCTCCGCAGGATGGTGAGCCGCTCGAGGTCAGGCATGCGCAGCCACCGGCGGAAGAGCCGGAGGCCCCGCCGAGCAACGGCGGCAACCCCGGGGGAAACCCCGGCAACAACCCTGGATCCAACCCCGGTAAGAACCCGGCCCAGGAGCCAGGTCGTACCGGCGGGTCGGTGCGGGGCAACCAGAACATCGCCGCCAGTGACGCCCGCGGCGGCAGCCGCACGGCGGCGGGGACCGTGATCGCCGGCGGCGTCGACGCACGTGCCGCCACGGGCCCGTCGGGGCGCGATGCGCGTTCGAAGAACGCGCAACCGGTGACTTCAGAAGGAACCGCGCTGAAGCCGTCGATCGAAGTCGGGGGAGCCCACGCGTTCGCCGGCGGCCGCGCGCCGTCGCTCGTGCCGGATGCGTTCGACTCATCCTTCGCCGGCGACGACTCCTCGAAGTACCTGCTCTACGGTGGCTTTCTCCTCATGATCGTTCTCATGGGCCTCGGTGCGGGCTTCGCGGTCGCAGTTTTGGAGCGGCGTAAGGCCACGGCCGGAGTCCGGCGAGACGACGACCGCGTCTGAGGCAAAAGGTGATTCGCTCCGGCCCCTTCGGGGGCCGGAGCGCCGTCTCCACCCCCAAGCGGGATAAATGAAGCATGTGCGTGCCGCAACGGTTTTCGGGATCGCACTCATCGTCGTCGGCGTCGGTAGCTTCGCCCTCACGCTCGTTGTGGACGCGGCCGCGAAGGCCGAGGTGATCGCGGGGAACTTCCCCGTCAACGAGGGCGCGATGGATCCTGGAGATATCACCGCGCACAATTCGCCGACGGTGGCACGTAACCCGGCGCGCCCCGAGAACCTCGTGGTGGTGAACCGCATCGACCGGCCCGACTTCTCGTGCTCGCTGCACACGTCGTTCGACGGCGGCGCGACGTTCGAGGAAGGCCAGATCCCCTTGCCGGACGAAAAGATGAAGTGCTTCGCCCCCGACGCGACGTTCGACGCCGCCGGAACTCTGTACGTCTCGTTCGTGACTCTCGAGGGGCTGGCGAACGTGCCGGCGGCGGGATGGATAACGCGCTCGGACGACGGAGGTGTGACCTTCTCCGATCCGGTGCGGGTCCTCGACGAGCTTTCGTTCCAGGTCCGGCTGATCGCGGATCCCGAAGTGCCGCAAAGGCTGTATCTCACGTGGCTTCAGGCCGAGGATGTGGCGATCCTTGCTTTTCCGGGGACGTCGTACCCGATCCTGTCGGCCCGTTCCGACGACGGCGGCGCGACGTGGTCGGAACCGGTGCCGGTCACGGACGACTCCCGCGCGCGCGTCGTCGCGCCGTCGCCTGCGGTCGGCGGCGCCGGCGAGATATACGTTGCCTATCTCGATCTAGGGGAGGACAAGCTCGACTACAACGGCGGCCATCAGGGCATGGGCGGACCCGCCTACCCGGGAACGTGGCAGCTCGTTCTGGCGCGGTCCGACGATCGAGGGGATTCGTGGTCGGAGACGGTCGTCGCCGATGCGGTGACTCCGACCGAGAGGTTCATCGTCTTCCTCCCGGCCTTTCCCTCGGTGGCGGTCGAACCCGAGGGGGGAAGGGTCCACGTCGCGTTCCACGATGGTTCGCTCGGAGACTCGGACGTGTACGTCTGGACGTCCGAAGATCGGGGCCGCACGTTCGGCGACGCCGTGCGGGTGAACGACACGCGCGAGGGAGACGGGTCGACGCAGCGGCTTCCGAAGATCGCGGTTGCCGAAGATGGACGTGTCGACATCATCTATTTCGACCGGCGCGCCGATTCCGACGACGTGCTGACCGATGTCTCGTTTCAATACTCCTACGACGGCGGCCTGAGCTTCCGGCCGCGCATCCGCCTCAACGACGAGGCATTCTCGTCTCTTGTCGGCGTCGGCAGCGAGGTGGGGCTTCCCGATCAGGGGAGCCGCCTCGGGCTCATCTCGACCGGGAACCGAGCGCTCGGGGTGTGGACCGACACACGCGCGGGCACCGAGGCGTCGAGCAAGCAAGATGTCGTGCGCGCCGTCGTCGAGTTCTCTGATGAGGCAGCTCTGCCGGACCCGGTCGTTTTGGGCTTCCGCTACGGAGGGGTAGCGTTGGCGGTCGTGGGACTCATTGTTCTGGCGTCCAGTCCGCGTCCGGGGTCCGTGACAGAGCCAGGGGAGGCGGCGTGATGTCCGATTCCGCGGCTCCGGCTCCGGCGAGATCGAGCGCGCGTCGCTTTCCGCGCCGCACGATCGTCGGAATCCTCATCTTCATCGGTGTTCTCATCTTCTTTCTGACCCAGACCCGGCTGCCCGCCGTCCTGACGAAGCTTCCGAATCTGGGCACTCCTTCGTCCGGGCGGGATCGCTCGACCTTCTCCCAATTCATGGATCCGTCATCGATGCCCGACGGATTCGAGTGGGTCGCGTTCGGGCTGAACTTGTGGGATGCGAACGCGATCGGGATGTTCTTTGCGATTCTTCTCGGTGGCGCCGCGAGCGCCGCACTCGCTCCGGAAGTGAGGATGCGTGCCCTGCTCGAGCGGTCGGGCCCGGTCGGTGCCGCCATCGGCGGCGGGATGGGGCTTCCGCTGTTCATGTGCAGCGCGTGCTCGGCGCCGGTATCGGCAAGCTTCTATCGAGGGGGAGCGAGTCTCGAGCTCACCCTGGGGATGATTCTCGGATCCGCTCTGTTCAACCCGGTGGGGATCTTCGCGATCTTCCTGTTGATGCCGGTGTCGATGGCATTGGCGAGGATCGCGTTCGGGGTCGTGATGATCACCCTCGTCGTGCCCCTCATCGCGCGCGGCAAGAGGACGCAGGTTGCCGAGCAGGCGGCGGGGCCGATGCCGATGCGCCTCCCGGCGCGCGACTCTGGGCGCGATGGGTGGGGAGCCGCGATCGTGGATTCGGTCTCGACGTGGCTGCGGCATACCGCGGATGTTGCGCTCCGGCTCGTCCCGTCGATGCTGATTGCCGGGTTCATCGTGGGCGCGGTGCTCGTGGTGGCGCAGCCGCAGAGGATCTCCGACTCGGTCTCGTCGCAGCTCATCGCCGTCGTGATCACCGCGTTCGTCGGGACGCTGTTGCAGCTTCCGACGCTGTTCGAGATACCGCTCGTGCTCGGCGTGATCGCGCTCGGGCTCGGTACCGGTCCGGCGACCGCACTTCTCCTCACCGCTCCCTCGGCCGGGCTGATCACGCTGCTCGTCTTGAAGAAGGATCTCGGCTGGCGCATCCCGGCGCTCATGCTGTTGGCGACGTTCGTTCTCGGATCTTTGGCCGGCGTGATCGCGGGGAGCCTGTGACCGCGGCCCGCCTCCGGGTAGCCCTCGGAGCTCTGTTCGTCGTTTTCCTCGGCGCCAGCGCGGCGTACAGCGCCAATTTCGCGGGCTTGCGCGACAGCTATCCGCCTCCGGCCACACGGGTCGAGGGAGTGGCGGCCTCAACCGGAGGCGCCGTGATCGAAAACGGCGACGGCACCGGCCGAAGGTCGTTTCCATGGTGGCAGGAGGTCGAGAAGTTCTCGGGTTCGGGAGACACGACCACCGACGCGTTCACGATTAGCGAGCGCGCCCTCCAGTGGCGGGTCGTCTGGGAGTGCAACGAAAAGCCGTTCACGGTGCGCGCGCTGGACGCCGACGGGCGGGCGGTGGGGCACGACCTCGTCGAGGCGGAGGCGTGCCCCGATATCGGAAGTGGGTTTTCGGTCCGTACCGGCGAGACGAAGCTCGAGATCAACACCGGCGCGCCGTGGAAGGTGACGGTGGAACAGCAACTCGATCTCCCGCTGCACGAGCCCGTCACTCCCGAGATGAAGGAAGGCAAAGTCGTCGCGACCGGGACCTTCTACGACATGGAGCGGGACGGCGAGGGAACCATGTCGGTCTACCGGCTTAAGGACGGCACCATGATGTTGCGCCTCGAAAACTTCTACGTCACGGCCAACGTCGACTTAGAGATCGACGTGAGCAATCGCTCGAAGCCGACGGATGCGGGAGAATTCCTGAGCGGCGAGCAAGAACGTATCTCGATGCTCCCGATCACCACCGGCGACATGAACTTCGAAGTGCCGCCCGAGGTCGACATCCGGCAGTGGAAATCGATAGTGATTTACTGCCGGCCCCTGAGCATCGCTTATACCGCCGCCACTCTCGAGTGGAGCGATCGGTAGCCGAGGCGGGGATCCGGTGAACCGGGAGGAGTGGAACGAGCGGTATGCGGCGGCAGAGGACCTGTTGTGGAGCGCCGCCCCCAACCGTACGCTCGAAGCCGAAGTTGCAGACCTCGCTCGCGGTAGGGCGCTCGACCTCGCCTGCGGCGAGGGGCGTAACGCCGTGTGGCTTGCGCAGCAGGAATGGGACGTTACCGCCGTCGACTTCTCGGATGTAGCCGTCGCGCGGGGACGCAACCTAGCGCGCCGGCGCGGGGTCACCGTTCATTGGGTCGTCGAAGATGTTTACGAGTTCGAGCCCGAGACGGCCGCGTTCGAGCTCGTGATCGTCCTGTACCTCCACGTTCCGGCGCCGGCGCGCGGCGAGATCCTGCGTCGAGCCGGGTCCGCGCTGGCGCTCGGGGGCACTCTGTTGGTGTTGGGCCACGACGTCTCTAACCTCGAAGGCGGCTACGGCGGCCCGTCGGATGCCTCCATTTTGTACTCGCCGGACGATCTTGCGGCCGATGTGCCCGCCCTCCACATCGTGAAGGCCGAGCACGTCCACCGGGAGGTCGAAACCGAAGAAGGGCGGCGGGTCGCGATCGATGCGCTCCTCCGCGCCACCCGCGCCCGGTGACGCGCCACATTTCGGCCCTTTGCGTGCCTCAGCTCGCGCATAGCGACAGCTATCGCACATAAAGCGCTCCGGTGGGTCAAGAGGACGGCGAGATCGAACGCACGTCGCGTTCGGCAAGCGCCTTTCCCACCATTGCTTCGAGGTCGAGGTTCTCCTCCGCACGGTCGCACTGCGCGACCGATGCCTTCGTCGCCGGATCGCGCGGCTGAAATAGGACGCAGCAGTCCTGGTATCTGCGCGTCGAGATGTCGTAGGTCCCTATCTGCCGGGCGTGGTCGATGATCTCCTGCTTGTCCATTCCCACCAGGGGCCTGAGGATTTGCGTGGGGGCGACCGCCGCGTCTGCGGTCCTGATGTTCTCGATCGTCTGCGACGCCACCTGTCCCAATGCATCGCCGGTGACGAGCGCTTGCATCCCGTGTTCTTCGGCAAGACGCGCCGCGATGCGGAGCATCGTTCGCCGGTAGAGGACCGTGCGCAAGCTGGACGGGGCGTGGGTGACGATCTCTCGCTGCGCGTCGGCGAGCGGGACGAGATGAAGATTCGCCTTCCCCTGATAGCCGGCAAGCACGCGCACGAGGTCCTCCGCCTGCCTGATCGAGGAGGGATCGGTGAACGGGCGGCCGTGGAAGTGCACGAATTCCACGGTTGCCCCTCGGCGCGCCATGCGCCACGCGGCGACCGGCGAATCGATACCGCCCGACAGGAGCGCGAGCAGTCGTCCGGACACACCAACCGGGAGCCCCCCCGGCCCGCGCTCGCGCGTGCGGTACACGATGCCCGACTTGTCGAACAGTTCGATCCAGCAGGTCGCGTCGGGATGCTTGAGATCGACCGGCGCGCCGGTCGCGTCCTGGACGGCGCGCCCGACGTGCTCGTTGATCTGCTGCGACTTCACGCCGAGATCGGAATTCATTCGGCGCGCCCTGATCGCAAAGGTGGAGAACGACGTCGCCTTCATCATGTCGACGGCGACGGCGGTGATCTCGTCGAGATCGGGCGCGACCCGCGTTCCGGCCCCGAGGTAGGCGACTCCGAACACCTTGGCGGCGCGCGCAATCACCGCGGCGGCATCCGCGCCAGGATTCAGGTCGATCAGCACGCGTCCGTAATTGCGCGCAACCTTCCTGTATCCGGTGTGCTGCAGGGCGCGCCGTAGGTTGCGGACCAGCGTTTCTTCGAAGAAGTCTCGGTTGCGGCCCTTCAGCCCGATCTCGTGGTAGTGCGCAATGAGCGCGTCCACGGCGATCAGTCCGCGGACGCGGACTCGTCGAAGCCGACCGAGAACATGGCTTCGACATCGTGCCGGGAGTAGACCTTGAACGCGACGAGGGTCTGGGTCCTCTCGATTGCCGGTACCCGTGCAATGGACTCGGTCACCACGCGCGCGAGGTCGTCGTGATCGCGCACGCGCACCATGATCACGAGGTCGAAGTCACCCGCTACCGAATAGACCTCAGAGACCTCCGGGATATCGGCAACCGCCTGCGCGGTTTCGGGAACCTTGTGGATGTCGCAGACCGCGAGTACGACGGTGGTGACCACCGACTGCTGCCTAGATGGTGACCATGTCGCGCAGTTTCCCGGGCGTGGACGGGTGGCGCAGCTTGCTGAGGGCCTTCGCCTCGATCTGCCGGATGCGCTCGCGCGTCAGGTTGAACTCCTTGCCGACCTCTTCGAGGGTGCGCGGCTCGCCGGTGATGAGCCCGAACCGCAGCGCCAGCACCTTCCGCTCGCGCTCCGACAGCGACCCCAGCATGTTCCACAGGTCCTCCTGGCGCAGCGCGACCGCGGCGGCCTGGAACGGTCCCTCGACCTCCTCGTCTTCGATGAAGTCGCCGAGCTCGGCATCTTCGTCGCCGACCGGTTCGTGCAGGCTGACGGGCTCGGGGAGAACCCGAAACGCCTCCCGCACCTTGTCCGGCGTCAAATCGCTTTGCTCTGCGATCTCGTCGATGGTCGGCTCGCGGCCGAGTTTCTCGAGAAGCTCGCTCTGGACCTTGCGGACGCGATAGAGCGTCTCGACCATGTGCACCGGGATCCGGATCGTTCGCGCCTTATCCGCGATCGCGCGCGTGATCGCCTGGCGGATCCACCACGTTGCGTACGTCGAGAACTTGAATCCCCGCTGGTAGTCGAACTTCTCTACCGCTCGCATGAGCCCGAGGTTCCCCTCCTGGATCAAATCGAGGAGTGGCAGCCCGGCGGCGGAGTACTTCTTCGCGATGGACACGACGAGGCGGAGGTTCGACTGGATGAAGCGGCGCTTCGCCCGACGCCCCTCGCGCACCACCATCTCGAGGTCGAGCCGCTGCTTGTCGCTCGGGCGCTTGGCCTTCTCGAGCTTGTCCTGCGCCTTTTCGCCGTCCTCGATCGCCTTGGCGAGCTCGACCTCCTGGATGTCGGTCAGAAGGGGGTACTGGCCGATCTCGCGCAGGTACTGCCGCACCAGATCTTCGTGGGCGGCTTCCTCACGGGCGGACTCGTACGGGCGAGATGCCTGGCTCATGATGTGTGCTCTACCTCTTTCTGTCCCGGTGGGCAGGTATCGGCTTCGGCGCCGCGTCAGGTACGCGCGGACCTCAGCGTCCGACTAGAGGGGGCGGCCGGCTCGATCTCATCCGAGGTGCCACTTAAGCGGCGGGGCCGGGGCCGAGTCCCCTCATATGCAAGACGCCGAAGCACGTCTTTCTGTTTCCTTCCGTTTCTATTCAACACATCGTACGGGAAACCCTTCCCGGTTGGAAGAGCAGGTTTTTTTGGACATGGAGTACAAGGGCCCGGCTCCACCGGACGCAGCTCCGGGGGGCGTTTGGCGGCCCAGTTGGACCTTGCCCCCAGTCCAAACCCGCCTGCTTGCGGCCCTATCCGGGCCGGTTCGTCCCGACTGCCCCCTGCAGGCGCAGGAATAGCGGCCGCCACGGGCGAATCTTCCACCCACAGACCGAAAGGGGATGACATGAAGCGGACGATGGCGGTTTTGCTCACGTTCGGCCTCGTCGGCGGCGCTCTCGCCGCCGGGCCTGCGGAGGCAAAGAAGAAAAAGAAGAAGAAGCCGAAGAGGGTGGAGCGGGTCGTTGAGCATTCTTACGCCGCTCCTTCGCCCGGCGTACCCGGAGTGGCCGGCGCTTGTCTCGCCGCGTTCACCGGTGACAGCGGCTGTATTGACATCCCCGTCACGCTCGACGACAAGTTCGTGATGGTCGATGTCACCGACGCATCCGGTCAAACACCGGCTGCGATCCTCGCCCAAGACACCAACTCGAACCAGCCCGGGTTCGAAATCTTCCACGACTTTTGCGGGAAGACCGAGGAGCCCGTGGCCATCACGCCCGGACTGACGCTGCGAGTCTCGGTTTACGCCGGACCGTCCAGCTCGTGCGCCGGCATCGGCACCACGGGCGACATGAAGGTCACTCTCTCGAACCTTCCGTAGCAAGGAGCAATAAAAAGAGGCCGGGCGTTGAGCCCCGGCCTCTTTTGTTTTGCAACTACGCGTGGGTCAGCGGGCGGTGCCGAATCGGCGCGCCACCTCGTCCCAGTTCACGGTGTTCCACCACGCCTGGATGTAGTCGGGCCGCTTGTTCTGATACTTCAGGTAGTACGCGTGCTCCCACACGTCGACCCCGAGGATCGGCGTCTTGCCCTCCATCAGAGGGTTGTCCTGGTTCGCGGTCGACGTGATCGCGAGATCGCCGCCGTCTACCACCAGCCACGCCCAGCCGGAGCCGAAGCGCCCCACCCCCGCCTCCGCGAACTTGTCCTGGAACTCCTTGAACGAGCCGAATGCGCTGTCGATCGCCGACGCAAGGTCGCCGGACGGTTCGCCTCCGCCGTCGGGGCTCATGATCGTCCAGAACAACGAATGGTTGGCGTGGCCGCCACCGTTGTTCCGAACCGGCGTCTCGATGTCGGACGGCACCTTCGAGAAGTTGCGCATCAGATCGTCGATCGAGTCGAACTGAAGGTCGTCGTGACCCTCGAGTGCGGCATTGAGCTTGTCGACGTACGTCTGGTGGTGCTTGGTGTGATGAATCTCCATCGTCTGCGCGTCGATGTGCGGTTCGAGCGCCGAGTAGTCGTACGGCAGCTCGGGCAGCGAGTAGGGCATGGTTTCTCCTTTCGTAGTCGTGCTCGGTCTGTTAGCTCCAACCACGACTGCGGGACGGATGTTCCGTTTGAGCCTACCCGCGGGCTCGGTGCGCTACTCGGGCGGTGCGCGTGTGGCGCAGCCCGCCCGGTAGCCTCAACCGATGCTCACCGTATTCGATCTGTGGAAAGGCTTCGGCGGACGCGACCTGTTCCGCGGGGCCAACCTGCAGGTGGGCGCACGCGATCGCGTGGCGCTCGTCGGGCCCAACGGCTCCGGCAAGACGACGCTGTTCGACATGATCGCCGGCCGGCAGGAACCGGATCGTGGGGAGGTTCGTCTCCTCAAGGGCGCGATCGTCGGCTACCTCGAACAGGAGACGGATTCCTTGAGGGGTCGGCGCCTGCTCGACCAGGTGATGGCAGCCGGGTCCGAAGCCGGAACCGCGGAACACCGGCTGGCGGTGCTCGAGGAGGAGATCGCGGCGACCGAGCCGGGCGCGGCGCGGGACCGGCTGGTCGCGGAATACGGGCGGCTGCAGGACCGGTTTGCCGCGCTCGGCGGCTACTCGCGCGAGGCGGATGCGAAGAAGATCCTCGGTGGTCTCGGCTTCGGCCCCGAGGATTTCGATCGCAGCACCGACACGCTGTCGGGCGGAAAGCTGATGCGCGTCGCGCTGGCGCGGCTTCTTCTGTCGGCGCCGGATGTGCTGATGCTCGACGAGCCGACCAACCACCTGGACGTCGAGTCGGTCGAGTGGCTCGAACGCTTTCTCTCGGGCTACGAAGGAACCGTTCTCCTCATCTCGCACGATCGTGACTTCATCAATCGGATCGCGACGATCGTAGTCGAGATCGATCGCAGCGAGCTGGTCGTTTATCCCGGCGACTACGAAGCCTTCGTGCGACAACGTGCGGAGCGCATTGCACAAGCCGAAGCGACCGCCAAGAATGCGGCGCGCAAGGTCGCCGAGACCGAGGCGTTTATCGAGCGCTTCCGCTATAAGGCGTCTAAGGCGAAGCAGGTACAGAGCCGGATCAAGAGCCTCGACCGACTCGACCGCGGTGCGCAGCCCCCATCGGAGCGTCGACGCAGGATGAAGCTTCGTTTTCCCGACCCACCGCGCACCGGTCGCGTCGTACTCGAGTTGGCCGGGGTCGACTTTGCCTACGGCGACAACGTCGTCTACCGGGGACTCGACTTTGTGTTGGAGCGCGGGCACAAGGTGGCGCTCGTGGGACCGAACGGCGCCGGCAAGACGACCCTTCTCAAACTGATCGCCGGAGCACTCACGCCCGCTCGCGGCGAGCGAACCCTCGGTCACAACGCTCGGCTCGGCTACTTCGCCCAGCACCAGATCGAAGCGCTCCATCCACAGCGAACCGTCGCGGACGAAGTAGCGGCTTCCCTTCCGCGTGGCGCCGAGCTCAAGGTGCGGGACCTCCTCGGCCGTTTTCTGTTCTCCGGTGACGACGTCGACAAACGAATCGCGGTCCTCTCCGGTGGGGAGCGGACGCGGGTGGCGCTTGCCAAGCTGTTGGTGTCGGGATCGAGCGTGCTGTGTCTCGACGAGCCGACGAACCATCTCGACATCCAGAGCCGCGACGCACTCGAGGACGCGCTCGTCGACTACGCGGGCGCGCTCGTCCTCATCACGCACGACCGCCACCTCATCCGTTCGGTGGCAGATCACATCGTCGAAGTGCGAGACGGACGGATCACTTCGTACGAGGGGGATTACGAGTTCTACCTGGCGCACCGCGACCCGGAGCCTGCCCAGCCGCCGCCGAATCGACCACGACCCGCGGACGATCTGTCACCCAAGGAGCGTCGGAGGCGCGCCGCAGAGGATCGCGCCCGAACGAAATCCCTGCGCGACCGGGTCGCGGCAATCGAGCGCGAACTCGACGAGCTGCAGGCCGAGATGGCCCGCATCGAAAGCATCCTTGGCGATCCCGATGCATATGCGCGCGGAGAGGACATGGGGCGACTGAGCCGGAGCTACGAGCGCGCAAAGCGCCGAACGAGCGCACTCGAGGTGGAGTGGGAGGAAGCCGCCGTGAGTCTCGAGTCGATGACCGCCTGTTGATCCGAACGGTCCTCAGCTCGGTCCGAGTTACTGCTCTTCGAGCACGGACAAGACGTTGCCGGCAGGGTCGGTGAACCATGCGATCGGCGGGCCGCCACCGCGAAAGATGTTCTTGTCGTCCATGTCGGCGTCGAGTTGTGGGTACCGCTCGAGGCGCACCCCCCTGCGACTGAGCTCGTCGACCGCGTCCTCGATGTGGTCCACCGGAAAGTTGAGGATCGTGAACGTCGCCGGCGTGTGGTCGGGCTTGGGGTAAACGAGGATGTCCCGGTCGCCCGCGATATGGAGCGTGAGCAAGCCGTCTGCCTCCGACACGCTCAGCCCGAGCGTGTTGCCGTAAAAGTCTTTTGCCGCGGCTATGTCGTTTACCGAAAACCCGCTGAACGCTCTCGTCTTCTCGAACATGCCGTCTCCCTTGTCCGCCGTGTTCTTGGATTACATCGACGCGCGTGCCTCTTCGGTTAGCTGGATGATCTGAACGTAGTTTCCGTCGGGATCGATCGCGGTCGCGAACAGGCTTCCCTCTCGGTCTTCCAGCTCGGCAAGCCAGCTCACACCCATCTCGTCGAGGCGCGCCGCGACCGCGCGGGCGTCGTCGACGTCGAAGTTGAGGATGATCCGGCCGGGTTCGGGATTCTTGTCGGTGATGTCGTCGCGGGTGTCGATGACCACGTAGAACGCGCCGAATTTCAGAACCCGATAACCATCGGCACGTTCATCCCCTTCGGGGGCCAGCGCGGCGACATACCAGGCATGCAGCCGCTCGGGGTCGGTGCTCGAAAGCAGGATGCTGTTCAAAGTGCATTGCGCCATGTCTTGTCCTCTCGTGCGCCATGTGGTCTCTGATGCTGCGTCATCTATACAGACGACGAGAGGGCCGAAAAGTCATCGGCCGACGAGGACGAATATGCAATGGGACTCACGCGGTATTCTCGGTCACTCGCTCCGAAGGGGATTTCAGTGCGCATAAAGCTTGCGTGGTTCGCTGCCGCCGCCGTGATTTTCGCGCCCGGCTGGGGATCCGCGGGCCCCGACGACCGGCACTTCGGCGCCGCGGGGCTGACCGGCCGCATTCTTGCGCCGACTCTCGATGAAGCTCGTGTCACGTCCGGGGCGGAAACCGGCGTCGGCTTCAAGCACGTCGACCGCGTCAAGCTCCGCCACGTCTCGCCAAAAACGTTTGCCTGGCTATCTCCGGGATTTGAACCCTTTTTTGTCGGCGCGCTGTGGGCCATGGTGGTCGCGCCGGCGCCCGTGGGGTTCGCGCGCGGCATTCGGGGCGCGCGATCCTCCCGGGCTCCTCCGCACCTCGTGACTGCCTAGCCGGTTTGCCGCGCCTCCGGCGCGGCCGGTGCTGGAGGAATTCTCTTGTCTCGGAATTTGATATGGCGCGTGCTCGGGGTGCTCTTGATTCTTGCTGCCGCCGCGGTCGTCGTGGCGACGCGTCCCGCGCGCCTAGGTCTCGATTTGCGTGGTGGCACGCAGGTAGTGCTCGAGGCGCAGGACACAGCCCAACAGCAGGTAGACGGCGACACGCTCGCGCGCACACTCGAGGTGCTTCGGCGGCGGGTCGATCAACTGGGCGTCTCCGAGCCGACTTTGCAGCAGTCCGGAGCTGCTCGCATCATCGTGGAGCTCCCGGGCCTCACGGACCCTGAAGAAGCCCTTGAGGTTATCGGCCGTACCGCACAGCTCACATTTCATCCTGTTGAGGGGGTCGAGCGCCGCGACGATCGCGACCGCGCCCGCGAGCAACGAGACGGTTTAGTCCTGCAGGATGAAGGGGGCATATCCCTGCGACTGGCGCCGGCGGCCCTTACCGGCGACGCCGTCGGCGACGCCGAGGCTGTGGTCGATACCCAGACCGGGGCGAACTGGGAGGTAAGCGTCTCGTTCCGTGACGAGGGAGGCGCGCAGTGGACCGAGGTCACCGGTGAAGCGGCTTGTGCACCGGTCGGCTCTCCGCGGCGCAGGGTCGCGATCGTGCTCGATGAGGAAGTCATCTCGAGCCCAGAGGTGGATCCGACCATCCGGTGCAACGAAGGAATCGGCGGCGGCCCGACCTCGATCACCGGAGGGTTCACCGAGCGAGAGGCGAAGGATCTCGCGCTTCTGATCAGAGCCGGTGCTCTCCCGGTCCCGGTCGAGGTTGTCGAGCAGCGAAGCGTGGGGCCGACCCTGGGTGATGCTGCGATCCGCGCCAGCCTCGAGGCTGCGGTGATCGGTGGTCTCCTCACGATCGCCTACGTCATCTTGTACTACCGGATGCTCGGGGTGCTCGCCGCCCTGGCTCTCCTCGCCTACGGCCTGCTTTCCTACGCGACCCTGCTGTCTCTGGGTGCGACGTTGACGCTCCCGGGGATCGCCGGTTTTGTCCTCGCCATTGGGATGGCGATAGACGCGAACGTCCTCGTATTCGAGCGCGGCAAGGAGGAATTTGCCGCCGGGAAGAAACTCCGTGCTGCCGTCCTCGAAGGATTCAAGAAAGCGTGGAGCGCCATCATCGACTCCAACGCCACCACACTTCTGGCGGCCGTCATTTTGTTCTTCTTTGCAACCGGCGCGGTGCGCGGCTTCGGAATCACGCTGACCGTGGGCGTATTGGTATCCATGTTTACGGCTCTTGTCATCACTCGCTTGTTGGCCGAGCTCACCCTCAAGTCTCGGCGCTTCGCTCAACCGGGGAACTTGGGTTTGAACGTCGGTGGAAAGCTTCGGCGACGTCTTGAAGAGCGTCCCATCGACATCATGTCTCGATCGAAGCTCTGGTTCGCGATCTCGACGGCGATTCTGATCCTCGCAATTGTCGGTCTTGGAACGCGGGGCCTGTCGTTCGGCCTCGACTTCACGGGTGGCCGGTTGATCGAGTACGAGACGGCGCAGGAGGTTGACCTCGACGCGCTGCGCTCAGAGCTCGCCGAGGCCGGACTCCCGCGCGCGGTCGTTCAGGAGACGGGGCAAGGCAACGTCGTCGTCCGTGCCGGGCGGCTGTCGAGCGATCAAGAAGACCGGGTAGCGGCCGCCGTCCGATCGGAGGGCGCCGATGCCGACGAGGTACGCGACGAGTTCGTCGGACCGACCATCGGAGACGAATTGAGGCGGAAGGCCCTGATGGCGCTTGCTATCGGACTGGCGGCGCAACTCTTATACCTCGCGGTTCGATTTCGCTGGACCTACGGCGCGTCGGCCGTAGTCGCCTTGTTCCACGACGTGATGATCCTGCTCGGTGTCTTCGCGTGGCTGGGCAAAGAAATCGATGGTGTCTTCGTCGCCGCACTGCTCACGGTGATCGGCTACTCGATCAACGACTCCGTCGTGGTGTTCGACCGCATCCGCGAGCAGCGCGGGTTACGACCCAAGGAACCGCTCGCCCGCGTTGCCAACGAGGCCTGCCTCCAGACGATTCCACGAACGATCAACACCGGGCTCGGTGCTCTCTTCATCCTGGTGGCCCTCTACTTCCTGGGCGGCCAGACGCTGACCGATTTCGCCCTCGCCCTGATCGTCGGGATCCTCATCGGTACGTACTCGTCGGTCTTTACGGCCGCCCCGGCCGCAGTCGCCTTCGAACGTCTTTCAGGCTCCCCCGAGACGACGGCGGTCGTTCGGCCGGTGGAAGGGGCCCGACGAAGGTCCGAACCCGAGGCCGCTGCACCCGGAACCCCCCGCACCACAACTAGAACAACTACAACGACGGCCCGACCTCGAGCGGGATCCGCCAAGAAAAGGAGGAGGCGGAGGTGATCGTGCGTTTATTCGCCCCGCTGTTGCTGCTTGCCGCGTGTGCCGGCGCTACGTTCGTCGAACGCATTTCGATTGCGAACGATACGGAATATCCGGCGACCGTCGAGGTCCGCGGGGTGAACCGCGGCTGGCTGCCCGTGACCACCGTCTCGCCGGGCGAAAAAAGGGCGGTTGCCGAAGTCATCGATCAGGGACAATCGTGGACGTTCCGATTCGCTTACGCGGGCGAACAGGCCGAGGTCGAGTTCAGTCGTGGTGAACTCGCCACGACCGGATGGCTGGTAGAGGTTCCGCTCGAACTGGAAGAAAAGCTGCACGTTCAGGGCATACCTCCGCCGCCATGAAGGCCATAAGGAGGACGGTGCCGTGACGGAGATCCATGAGGTGAAGCTGCCCGGCGTCGGGTTGCGCTACGAGTTCCAGACGGCCGAGGGAAAGCGCATCGGCATCATTACTCACCGCAGCGGCGTGCGCGAGATCTACGTCTCGAGTGCGGATGACCCAGACGAGTTCACGCGCATACTCGGCTTATCGGCCAATGATGCGCGAACCCTTGCCGAACTCTTGGGTGCATCCCGTATCGCGCAGCAGCTTGCCGAGCTACAACAGCGGCTAGAAGGACTGGTGATTGACTGGCTCCCGATCCGGAAGGACTCACCCTTTGCCGGCCGCACTATCGGTGATGCTCGCCTCCGCACCCGCACCGGAGTATCTGTCGTCGCGATCGTTCGAGGGGACGAGGCCGTGCCCGCGCCCGGGCCCGACCAGCGGCTCGAGGGTGACGACTACCTCGTAGTTGTCGGGACGGCACGCGGCGTCGAGCAGGCCGTCGAGATACTGCGCGCGGGCTGATGGAGTGAGTCAGCCCGCGGTACTGGTGGAGCTCGGCGCCATCCTCGTCGGTCTCGCAGTCCTGTCGCGATTAGCGACTCGCATCGGGATGCCCACGATTCCGCTCTACCTCACTGCGGGTCTCGCGTTCGGCAAGGGCGGCATAGTTCCGCTGGTCACGGCCGACGAGTTCGTCGAGATAGGAGCAGAGATAGGACTGATCCTCCTCTTGTTCATGTTAGGACTCGACTACACGGCCGCCGAACTCATCTCTACGTTGCGAACGCAGGCCACCCTCGGCGCAGTCAATTTCGGGCTGAACTTCACGCCCGGCTTCATTGCCGGACTGTTGCTCGGTTGGGACTTGCCCCTCGGGCTGGTTTTGGGAGGCGTGACCTATGTTTCTTCCTCGGGCATCATCGCCAAGGTCCTGTCCGACCATGGTTGGGTGGGCAATCGAGAGACCCCGTCCGTTCTCTCCATCCTCGTGATCGAAGACCTCACGATGGTCTTATTTCTTCCGGTCGCGGCTGCTTTCCTCGTAGGCCACGGCGGCGTCGGCACGTTCCTTCCGGCCGTCGTCGGCGTCATCGTGGTCGCAGCAGTGATTGCGGGCGCCACCAAGATCGAGGTTGGCGTCAGCCGGCTCGTTTTCAGTCGCTCCGACGAATCTCTACTGCTGACCATTCTCGGTCTCACCATCCTGGTTGCCGGAGCCGCCCAAGTCTTCGGCATCTCCGCCGCGGTCGCTGCTTTGCTCGCGGGGATAATCCTTTCCGGTCCCGCCGCGGAGGCCGCCCAAGGGCTACTGTCGCCGATGCGCGATCTGTTTGCCGCGATGTTCTTTGCCTTCATTGGACTATCGGTCGACCCGGCCTCGATTCCGCCGGTGTTGGCACCCGCACTCGGGTTGGCGATCGTTGGTGCCGCCTCGAAATTCCTGACCGGTTGGTTCGGTGCCGCCCGCTCCGATGTCGGTCTCAGGGGAAGAACTCGCGCCGGCGCGGTGCTGATCGCTCGCGGCGAGTTTTCTATCGCCATCGCCGGTCTGGCCGCTGCTGCGGGGGCGCCCGACGAGTTGGAGGCGCTCGCGCTCAGCTACGTGTTTGTCCTGGCGATCGCGGGACCAATATTCGTTCGATTCGCCGATCGGGTGGGGGAATCGATCGTGCGCCGCTCGGCGCGCAGGCGAGTCGACGCGGCGTGATCCCCGACGGCGTAAGGGAAGGCGGCTTCGAATTTGGCCGGGGAAGCGCCACCGGCCCTGGTGCCCACGTCATGGCTGGAGGGTGATCCCAACGATGTCGTAGAGGAGCAACGTCGCGGCGATGAACAGCAGCCCAGAGAAGACGATGTCCTCGAACCAATCGATGATGCCCGGAGCGCGTTCCAGCATGATCTTCGGGTTGTAGTACAGGATCGAGGCAATAATCGCCCCTCCCGAGAACAGGAGCCCGATCCACTCGGCCCACTTGAACCGTGCGAACATCATCGCGATGACTATCGCAGCGATGGCGTAGAACGCGACGTTGTTCTTAGCGAAGCTTTGCAAAGAGTCGTGGCGGGACGTTCCCGCCTTCGCGGTCGCTCGATAGAGTTCGTACGCAATGGAGAGTACGAACGCGGCGACCAATACCCACGCTGCTTGGCCCATCGGATCAGTCACTCCGCCCTACGATCCGGGTTTGGCCGTCATAAGGAAGAGGACGGCCACCAGGACCACGAGGTCGATCCGCGAGATGTTGCGGATCCGGTCCAACCCGCTCTTGACTTCGTTCGTGATGGTGGCGTTCCCGGCGAGGGACTCGGTGACTCGTCTTGATGCGGGCTCGATGAAACCGAAACCCAAGATCGTCGAGAGGGCGACCCCGGTCAGACCGCCGAGGATGAAGATGTGGTCGAAGCCCCAGCCGCCTTCGAAGACAAGCCACACGCCGGCAATCAAGGTGACCACCGATGCTGGGCCGAAGTAGCGCTTCCCGAGGAAATCTGCGTCGCCCAACAGCGAGGAGATGCGGCGCGTATCGTTAGATCTGGTGGCGCGCTCCGCGATGACATGGAACATGACGCCGCCGCCGAACCAAACCGCGGCAGCAGAGACATGAACGAACAGCAAGATCTGATAAAGCTTCACAACCACACAGTTGGGTGGAGCGGCCAGAAGCGCAATACCAGAAACCTGGAATATTGGGCGATCGCCTACTGCATTCGGCTCGGTGATCCTGAGTCACGAGGGAACGGGCCCCCGCGTACCGGCTTATCGCTAATCACGCGCCGGCCGTTGTCCCGGACGCGAGGCTCGTAGTGGGAGAAGAACACCTTGCCCACGAGCTCGCGCCGACTGCGAACGCCGGCCTTCTCGAACACGCTCTTGAGATGCTCCTGCACCGTGTTCGGCGAGACGAAAAGGGCATCGGCGATTTGGGCGGTGGAATCTCCGCGCAGGACCAAGCGGGTGACGTCCTGTTCGCGCTGGCTCAACCCGTAGACCGCCATCAGGAGCGGGGTGAGCCGTGCCGGACCGGCAGGCTCGACGATTACCGCGGCGCGCCGTGCCCCGTCGGCGACAAGGGCGGCCCCGTGCAGCACGATCCAGCGGCCGGTGCGCGACAGTACGCGCGAAAACGCGACCTCCCCTGGTGCATCCTTGCCTTCCGCTGTCCGCGGAGCCCGGGAGGCGACCGCGACCACCGACGCGGGCAGCTAGCCCTCCGTCTCTCCGCCACCGGGCAACTCCGCCAGCCAGCGCTCGACGCCGGGCGACAGCGACTCGAGGCTCAAGTCCCGGGCCAGCACAACGAGTCCGGGGACTCCTGCAGGCACGCGTATGTGTAACTACCACTTGGGTCGCCACCGGTTGCCTCGTGCAGGGTGGAGACCCCCTGCTCGGAACGTGCCAGGTCCACTGCCTTGTTGACGTCGTTTTCGAAGTACTCCCACGTCAGCAGTCTGTGCTCGATCTCAGGGTGCTCGTCGTTGGTAGCTAGTGATCAGCAGCGATGCCGGATCGAGTGTGAACCAGGTGGGCATTCCTGCCGACGGAATGACGGCCGAGACCGCCAACCCTGCTTCGCGAAAAAACGTGGCGACGTCCAGGCCCTGGATCGCGAGGCTGGCGATTCGATCCCTGGAGCGCTGCCCGCCACTCTCGCCCACGGGCTTCATGCTACGTCCGCCGCTCCTCCCGCCAAATACCACCTTTCTGGGATGGTCGGCCGACTTGAGCACGACGATCCTTTATTCCCATGGGAGCAGGTGCGCGCACCCCAGAGGAGCTTGAGGACCTGTTTGAGGATGCGTTCATGCTCCGCGACCAGGAGGCGCTCGCTCCACTATTCGAGGAAGAGGCCGTTCTCGTCTCGGGTGAGGATCCCCAGGAGACACGCGGGTCGCACATCACCGCGGCCATCACGGTCCTGTGGGAGCACGACCGTACGTACCTCGCCGGCCGCACGCGGGTCTTCCAGGCGCGCGACACCGCGCTCGTCGTGGCGGAGGGGGGCATCGCCGTGATGCGGCGCGGCACCGACCGCACGTGGCGGTACGCGATTGCGCTCCTATCCAATGCCGGGGGAGCACCTATCTCAGCGAGCAAGCGTTCTGCACGGTCATCGACAAACCCTTGAAGCTGTGGTCCCAGAGTCGGTGGGATCGGACTGTTCCGTTGACGCCATGTGCCGAGGGACGCGCCCAGTCGTCCCTACTCGCGATGGACGCACGGTGGACGCAGTCGGAAGACCACAAGCGCCTGCGCTTGTTTCGGCGGCGTTCGGCGAGAGCGAGGTTCGTGACGATAATGTGGTTTGACCAGGTATTTCGGGCGGTTAGCTCAGCGGAAGAGCACTGCGCTTACAACGCAGGGGTCACTGGTTCGATCCCAGTACCGCCCACCCTCCGAATCCGCAGCTAGATCATCGTTTTCGTCCTCCGGCGCCGGGAACGCGATGACCTCCGCATCGCCGCTGGTCCACGTTTGGTCCACATCCGAGCGCGCCTTCTGACGCATCTCGTCGAGGTTCACCGCGAGTTGGTGCCCCAGCGACGGCATCAGGTGCCCGTAGCGATCGAGCGTCGTCGTGATCGACGAATGGCCGAGCCGCGCCTGGATCTCCTTCGGATGCGCGCCCTGTTCGATGAGGAGCGATGCGCAAGTGTGGTCGAGGTCGGACCGAGGCGCGGTGCCGACCTTTCGGTCGGTCCGTTTCCTCGGTCCGCCCGCCGAACCGGACGTGCGAGTCGTCCCCGCATCCGGCTCTCCACAAGCTCATGTCACTGGACGTAAGACCGATCCTGTTGCCCACGGCGTGACATCGCGTATCTGACCCTTGTAGCGGACGCGCGCAACTGCGACCGCGTTGGGATCAAAGAGTGTGGCCTCGCCCTCGGTCGGCCACCACCCCGGAAGGTAGCGGCGTCTGAGCCACTTCCAGTTCGCACCGGGGTGCTTGCGGCGCAACCACTTGACGACCCGACGCCAGACATAGGCGCGCAGATAGCCAAAGGTGGCCTTGGACACTCCGTGCCGGAAGTAGGTGGTCCAGCCCCGCAGCACCGGGTTGAGCCGGCGCAGCAGTTCGGAGAGCGGTTCGTTGCGACCTTGGCGGCTCAACGTCTTCACTCTCGCCATGACCTTTGCAAGTGAGGCCTTGGACGGGTAGGTGTAGACGAAGCGCTTGGCCGTGCCCCGCTTGGTGTGCCGCTGGATGCGAAACCCCAAGAACTCGAAGCCCTCGTCGATGTGGGTAATCGCAGTCTTGGCTTCGGACAGAGAAAGCCCGACGGTCGCCAAGATCGCTGCCACTTGTTCCTTTAATGCATCGGCGTCGGCCTGGGTGCCATGGATGAGCACCACGAAGTCATCCGCATACCGCACCAGGCGGTAGTTGGACAGACCTGCTTGCCGTCGCTTCTTGCGTCGATAGGCAGTTGCCATCTGGCTTGTCCACGTCTCGGTGAAATGATCGTCGAGGACGTAGAGCGCGATGTTGGCCAGCAGCGGGGACAAGATGCCCCCTTGGGGCGTGCCGGTGTCGGTGTTCCTGTTGATGCCGTCCTCGGAGAGAACGCCAGCTTTTAGGAACGCCTTAATCAGCCGCAGGAGCCGTTTGTCTCCGATCCGATCCCGCACCCGAGCCATCAGGGCCGTGTGGTCGATCTCGTCGAAGCACGCCGTGATGTCACCTTCGAGCACCCACTCATAGCGAACGCTCGTCAGGTGCTGAATCTCGGCAATCGCGTCCTGGGCCCGGCGTCCGGGGCGGAACCCGTGCGAACACGGGCGAAAATCCGCCTCGAAGATGGGCTCCAACACCAGCTTGAGGGCCGCTTGCACGACCCGGTCACGGACGGTCGGGATTCCGAGGCGGCGGAGCTTCCCGCCGCTCTTGGGAATCATCCGCTCTCGCACCGGCAGCGGCTCAAAGTGCCGAGCCTTGAGATCCTCTCGCAGCTCGGCCAACAGATCCGCTGCGCCGGAGGCGACTGAGCGAGGTGCCACTCCATCGACTCCGGCCGACCTTGCCCCTCGATTACCCCGCACTCGTTCCCACGCGACAACGAGGAACGCGGGATCGCAGACGAGGTTGTAGAGGTCGTCGAACCGACGCTTGGGATCATCAGTCGCCCACTGATGCAGTTTCGTCTGGATCTCCAGTACCCGGGCGCGGGCAGCAGCGCTGTCCGGCCACGGATCGCCGATGTTCACCGGCGAACTCCTGGCATTCCACACTCAAAGCTGCAAGCTTGCTGCCTCCCTTTGCCATGTGACCGGCTTTCCCGGCCTCGGACTACTACGGAGGCTCCGCCCCGTCTTTCGGCCATCGACCGACGGCGGGCCTGCCCGTTGCCACCCCGGATGGGCGGCAGAAGGGGCGACCAAAAGACGGTTCCCACGTTCACTGTGCACCGGTTGGCAGGGTCGGCGACCAGCTCTTCCCCTGCAGCCTCGCCACACCTACGCCGCAGTCCTTCGGTGTGGCCTCCTACCCGGCCTACGTGTCCCGGGATCGGAGTCGCTTTGCCCTCAGTCGGCTCGGCGCGCGCTGCTGCCCGGCCCATATCCACCAGCTTGGAGCCGGTTCCACGCTTAAGGGGGTTCAACCACTGGTTCACTCTCGTTACGCCTTTCTGCCTCGCTAGCCGGACCCGGGTCGTCTGGCGGTGCCGACCCGTCCCGTCGTTGTTGCGGCTGCTCCCGCCCGACCCCGCGCCTCCGGGGTCAAGCTGCCGCCAGCTTCACCGGCCTGCTGCGACAGGCCGAAGGCGGGTCTCTCATCCCGCCCGGTGACACAGCGCCTCGTGGCGCACCCGCAGGTCGTGAAGGCGGATGCGGGGTAGCGGCATCTTGGCGACGCGGCGGTCGAACGTCTGACTCAGCAGGTCGGGGTGGATCGGCCCGCCCCCGACCCTCGTGAACACGAGATCTTGCTTCGGGTCGTGGTCGTAGAGCTCCCCGATGGCGAGCCGTTCCTGTAGCTGCGCGGCGCGCCATTCCCTCGCGTCGTCGTTCGGGCGCGAAACGCTGGCGATGTCATGGCTGTAGTCGGGTTCGCGCGCGACAACGAACTCGATCTCTGGATCCGGGGCGGTGCCCACAGCGTGCCCGGCTTCGGTACGAACGAGACGGTGTGGTGATCGACCTATCGTCGATGCGGGCCGTCCGGGTCGATCCAGAGACGAAGACCGCGCGCGCCGAAGGGGGTGCGACGTGGGGGGACTTCAACGATGCGACGCACGCATTCGGACTCGCTACGACCGGAGGAATCATCTCTACTACCGGAGTAGGCGGCCTCACGCTCGGCGGCGGCATCGGTTATCTCGCACGGGGCTTCGGGCTGTCGTGCGACAACCTGATCTCGGCCGACGTCGTGACCGCCGACGGGACGTTTCTCACCGCCAGCGACAAGGAGAACGAGGATCTCTTCTGGGCACTGCGCGGGGGAGGTGGCAACTTCGGTGTGGTTACCTCCTTCGAATTCCGAGTACACCCCGTGAAGGACATCTACGGCGGGCCGATGTTCTTCGAGCTCGAGCATGCGGCCGACATCATCAAGTTCTTCGGGAGCTTTATCGCCGATGCCCCCGAGCAGCTCGGTGGCTTTCCCGCGTTCCAGATCGTCCCACCGCTGCCGTTCATCCCCGAAGATCGTCACGGGGACACATTCTGCGCGGTCGTGGCGTGCTGGGCGGGACCGATCGAGGAGGGAGAAGGCGATCACGCCGCTGCGGGAAGTTGCGCCCGTGGTCGCCGAGCATGTCGGGCCGATGCCCTACCCCGCGCTGAATAGCGCCTTCGACGCGCTTGTCCCGCCGGGGCTGCAGCACTACTGGAAGGCCAACTTCGTGCGCGAGCTCACCGACGACGTGATCGAGGCGCACGTCGAGCATGGCTCGACGATGCCCAACGTGAATTCGACGGTTCACCTCTATCCGATCGATGGGGCCTGTCACCGTGTAGGACCAGATGAAACCGCCTTCGGTCACCGCGACGCCAGCTTCGCGCCGGTCATCGCCGGCATGTGGCCGGATGCTGCCGACAACGACAAGAACATCAAGTGGGTTCGCGACTACTACAAGGCAACAGCCCCGTACTCGGAGGAGGGTGGATACGTCAACTTCGCCGCCGACGATGATCAGGGTCGTGTCTCTGCAAACTACGGCGCGAATTACGGCAAGCTCGTGGAGGTCAAGCGAAAGTACGACCCGGACAACCTCTTCCACATGAACCAGAACATCGACCCGAAGGGGTAGAAGGGCGGCCGCCGCGGTTCTCGTCTTCGGCAGTTTCCTTGTAATCGCGGTGGATCTCGTGGCGAACGGATTCCCTAGCTCCTGATTGCGCGATGAGTCGTCCGCTAACCGTTTCGACTCAACGGACGCTATGCCTCCCTCGCGGCCTCGTTGCGTGTGTCAGGGCGGCACCAAAGAGAAGCATGAGGATCCCGAGCAGAGTGGAAAGCTGGATAGCCGCACCGGTGGATGCAAGCCCCACGTTCTCTGCCGGCGTGCCGGCCGATCTGCTGACGGGCGGAAAGCTGCTGCTGCTGCTGTCGTCGTCGCCGCCGCCATCACCGCCGCCATCGCCGTCGTTATC
>Ga0247719_1000093_pt1 | contig 62782 bp, 57 predicted proteins | sample 41E_DmetaG_FD_189046 | JGI IMG/M metagenome (GOLD analysis project Ga0247719, IMG submission 189046) | Soil microbial communities from hillslope of Landscape Evolution Observatory, University of Arizona, Oracle, AZ, United States - 4-1-E_D | ecosystem: Engineered > Artificial ecosystem >...
TCCCGCGGGCGCGGCGGGGCGGGAATCGCGAGCGCGGGCGAAGCAAGGAGCGCGCCCCCGCGCGTCTCCAGGGGCGGAGACGGAGCGGAGGCCTCGGGAAGGGCGACCCCGGCCCCCTGGGGGCTCGCGGTATCGGACAGGGCGATCGTCGCCGCGCGCTCGTCCTCGACGCGGACCGAGACGGCCCCCACGCCCAGGCGGACGTCGGCGGCGGGCGCGTGCGCCTTGGTCCGGGCAAACCCGGAGTCGAACCACGCGGCGAGGCCCCGCGCCACGAGCGCGTCGCGCTCGCGCCTGAGCGGCGACCACGTGGCCTCGGACTCGGGGTCGTGGACGGCGCAGGCGCGCGAGGTCTCGGGAAGGTCCCAGCCGCAGAGGAGACGCGCGTGGAATCCCGTGGACTCGACGGCGTCGAGCCCTTCGCGCTTGACGCCCGCTTCCGTCGCGGCGGCGCCGTCGAGCGCGGGGTCGGTGAAGGCCGCCGTCGCGAGCGCCGCGGTGGGGTCGGCCCCGGGGGCCGCGACCGGCGAGGCCGCCGGCAGCGGATCGCCCGCGTCCGCTTCGGCCTCGAACGAGCGCGGCGGGAGGGCCCCGATGCCCGGATAGGTGTAATGGTGGCGTCCGCCCGCGCGGCAGTCGACCTCGACGGTCTGGCCGTCGAAGCCTGCGCAGAGGGGATACGTGTAGAGGGGGAGATGCGCGGCTCCGGCTGCGGGCGCGAGACCCGCAAGAGCGAGGAGCGCGGTCGCGAATAGGGCGCGCAGCCTGGAACCTCCCGGGTTCGGAGGCGGACTCGGGGACCTTAAAGGTTGGCTGGAACGAGCCTAACGCCGCTTCTTGCCGCTCAGTGCCGGAAGCAGCGCTGCCCGGTGAAGACCATCGCGAGGCCGTGCTCGTCGGCGCTCTTGATGACCTCGTCGTCGCGGATGCTGCCTCCGGGCTGCACGATGGCCGCGACGCCCGCGGCGGCGGCCTCGTCGACGCCGTCGCGGAACGGGAAGAACGCGTCGCTCGCCATGACGCTTCCCCGGATGCGGTCGCCGCCCTTCTGGACGGCGATGCGCGTCGCGTCGACGCGGGCGGTCTGCCCGCCGCCGATCGCGACCGTATGCTCCTCCTTCACGAACACGACGGAGTTGGAGCGCACGTGCCGGACCGCCTTGAAGGCGAAGAGCATGCTCCGCAGCTCCATCGAGGTCGGCTCGCGGCGCGTGACGACCTTCCAGTTCTTGATGTTCGGCTCGAGGATGTCGCGCTCCTGAACGACAAGCCCGCCGACGACGCTCCTGTACTGGAGGCCGCCCCAGCGTCCGCGCGTCTGGAGCCCGCGCACCTCGACGAGGCGCAGGTTCTTCTTGCGCATGAGCCGCTCGAGCGCGGCGGCGGAGAAGGATGGGGCCACGATCACCTCGAGGAACAGGTCCCCGATCGCCTCCGCGGTCTCCTCGTCGACCTCGCGATTGAACGCGATGACGCCCCCGAAGGGCGAGTAGGTGTCGCAGGCGAAGGCGAGCCGGAACGCGTCGGATGCGGTCGCGGCCGAGGCCATGCCGCAGGGCGTCGCGTGCTTGATGATGACGCAGCTCGGACGATCGAAGTCCTTCACGGCCTCGAGGGCGGTGTCCGCGTCCACGATGTTGTTGTAGCTCAGCTCCTTGCCGTGGAGCTGCTTGCCGTTCACGATGGACGGCTCCTGGGTGGGCTTGCCCGCGTAGAACGCGGCGGCCTGGTGCGAGTTCTCGCCGTATCGGAGGTCCTGGACCTTCGTGAAGGAGAGGTTCAGCGAGGGCGGGAAGTCGTCGGAGAGGACGTGGTGCCGGAAGTACTGGTCGATGATGGTGTCGTAGCGCGCCGTGTGCGCGAACGCTTCCGCCGCGAGGCGCTGTCGAAGCGCGAAGTCGACGGATCCGGATTCGTACGCGGCCGCGACCCGCTCGTACTGCGTCGGGTCCGTGACGACCGTCACGTGGGGGAAGTTCTTCGCGGCCGCCCGCACGAGGGAGGGGCCGCCGATGTCGATCTCCTCCAGGACGCGTTCGAGCGGGAGGCCCTTCGCGACGGCCTCCTCGAACTTGTAGAGGTTCACGACCACGAGGTCGATCGGGTGGATGTCGTGACGGGCGAGCGCCGACATGTGGTCCTCCTTCTCCCGGAGGGCCAGGATGCCGGCGTGCACCCGGGGGTGCATCGTCTTCACGCGGCCTTCGAGCATCTCGGGGAAACCGGTGACGGTCGAGACGTCGCGGACGGGGAGGCCGGATTCGCGCAGCACGCGGGCCGTGCCGCCCGTCGAGACGAAGTCCGCCCCGCACTTCGCGAGACGCCTGGAGAAGTCGATGAGGCCCGTCTTGTCCGAAACGGAGACCAGCGCGGTGAAACCCACGGCCTTACCCAGGCCCTATTCGCCCCCGCGTCATAAAGGGTGCGGCGCGCGTCGCGTCCCCGGGCCCCCGGCCGCCGCGCGCCCACGGAACCAGCCGATACTATTTATGGCGCGACAGTCCCTGAATTGCTTGTATGGTGCAAGGGGCTCCCTCCGCCACGCCCGCCCTCGCCGCGGAGGGGAGCGCCGCCCCCGTCACGGTCGCGAAACGCGATTGGGTCGCGTGGTACGAGGACCTCGACGAACGCGAGCGTCGAGAGATCCGCGACCGGCTCCTCACCATGACGCCCGACGACGTCCGAGAGGACGCCGAGGCGCGCACGTTCTTCTTCTTCCACGTCGACGACCTCGTCGAGGAAGCGCCCCCCGGGACGCGAAGGCTCACGGAGCTGCACAACATCGTCTCGACCCTCCGCGGTCGCGAGGGCAGCGCGGACGACCGCCGCAAGGCGGTGCACTTCATGCTCGCCGAGTATCAGGCTTATCTCCGGGACAATCCCTTCGTCGCGTAGGATGATCGACCCGCGCGAAGCGCGCCGCCTGAATCGCGCCTACTGGGACGCGATCGCCGAAGCCTACCAGCGCGAGAACGCGACCGACCTCGAGGACGCGCTCCGGTGGGGTCCGGGCCTCGCAGGCGAGGAGACGCTCCGCGCGCTCGGACCCGAGGGCGTTCGCGGGAAAGAGGTTCTGGAGCTCGGATGCGGAGGCGGCCAGGGCGCCGTCTGGGCGGCCCGCGCGGGCGCGCGCCGCGTCGTCGGCGTCGACCTCTCCCCTGCGCAGCTCGCCCACGCCCGCGAGCACGCGGCGTCGCGGGGCGTCGCGGTCGAATGGCGCGAAGGGACGCTCGAGGACCTCGCCTTCGCGCCCGACGCGAGCTTCGACGTCGTGTTCAGCGCGTTCGCGATGGGCTTCGTGCCCGACGCCGCGAAGGCCTTCCGCGAGGCGCACCGCGTCCTGAGGCCCGGCGGCGTGTTCGCCTTCTCGTGGTCCTCGCCCGCGTTCGAACGCACGACGCTCACAGCGGACGGAATGCTCATCGTGACGCGATCTTGGTTCGACCGCGCGCCCTTCACGGAGGCCGACGACGCGGGCCGCACGGTCGAGTATCCCCGCACGCACGGCGAGTGGCTCGCGCTCCTCGTCGATGCGGGCTTCGCGGTGGAAGCGCTCCTCGAGCCCGCCCCCGAAAAGGAGTCCACATGGCGCGCCTCGCATCCGCTCGCGAAGACATCCATGGTGCCTGCGGCGTCCATCTGGCGCGCGCGAAAGCCTACTCGCGATAATCGAAGCTGACCGTCGCCGAGGCCGACGAGCCGGGCTCCGGCGGCGGCGGGCCTCGGAGATCCTTGAGGCGCAGGCTCTCGACCGCGAGGCCGCGCGCCGCGAGCAGGCGCGACATGCCGTCCACGTGGCCGTCGCCCACGACGGCGACGATGGTGGGGAAGCGTTCGGCGGCCTTCACGAGCTCGTTCGCCATGTGCGCGTTGCGCTCGTCGAGGAGCACGCGCTTCACGGTGGGGAACTTCTCGCCCAGGGCTTCGAAGTAGGCCGCGTAGTCGGCTTCCATCTCGCGCACCTGCTCGTCGACCGCCTTCGATCGTATGAACGCGCTCGCGAGGATGCTGCCGATCCCGCGCATCTTCTCGCCGAAGGTCATCTCCTGCCTGAGGCGCGCGAACGTGCGCTGCGCGTCCGCGTCGATGAGCGCCACCGGGACGCCGATCTCCTCGGCCGCTTCGCTCGCCGCGAGCATCTCGTCCCCCGGGCGGATGCCCGCGTCCTTCGCGAGACGCTCCTGGAAATCGGCAAGCATCTGGTAGACGAACGGGGCCTTGCGGCGCGGCATGTGCGGGTTGCGCAGCGCCTGGAAGCGGTTCGGATCGAGCTCGAGCGCGACCACGGCCGGCTGCCGCTTCCGGATCTCGTCCTTCACCCGCGCGCGCAGGTTGAAGACGTGCCCCGTCCCGAGGAGGGTGATCACGGGCCTCCGAAGGCGGGGCGGGTATATGTCGCTTGAGACGTCGGCCGATCGGCTCATGGCCGAGGCGGCCGATCCACGTTCCATGCGCTACGCGGCGTACGATCGGCTCGCCGGCCGTCCCAACGTCATCGTCGACGGCGCCGCGACCGACGGCACCCTGCTCGTCCTGTCGCACTGGCCGGCTTCGGGAACGCCGCCCGCGCTCAAGGCCGACACGAGCGCGGAGATCGCGCTCCGGTGGCTCGCGGTGCCCGAGATCGCGCCCGAGGGCCTCGAAGCGGAGTTCGTCTCGAACAACCATTTCGACGAGGACGGGCTCCTCGGCATCTGGGCGATCCTGAACCGGACCGAGGCGTTCGCGCACGCGGAGCGCGTCGTGCTCGCCTCGCGCGCGGGCGACTTCGGCACGATCGAGGAGGGCCAGGAGGACGCTGGCAGGATCGCGTTCGCGATCGCCGCGCGCGCCAGACGGGCGGAAGGCGATCCGTACGCGGCGCTCCTCCCGGGCCTCGGCGACCTCGTTGCGCATCCCGAGCGCCACGCCGCCGACTGGGGCCCGGCCTTCGAGCGTTTCGAGTCCGACCGGGCCCGGATCCGCGCCGGGGAGGTCGCGCTCGAGGAGCGTCCGGACCTCGACCTCGCGATCGTGCGTTCATCGCGCCCCGTCGATCCGAACGCGGTGCATTCGGCGACGAAGCGCCTGCGCATCCTCACGCTCGAAGGCGAGGGCCTCTGGCGACTCGCGTATCGCTACGAGACGTGGGTCGAGATCGTGAGCCGCCGCGTCGCGCCGCGCCTCGACGTATCGGCGGCGATCCCGAGGCTCCAGGCGATCGAGCGCGCGCCGGGCCGCTGGGTCTTCGACGGCGTCGCCGACCTCGTCCCGGCGCTGCGCTTCGAGGATGCGGGCGGCGAGCCCGCGCCGAGCGCCATCCCGGCCGACGCCTTCGTCTCGATCGTGGAGGAGACGCTCGCGGAAGCGGCCCGCGATCCGGCCCTCGCGTGGCGGCCCGGCGACGTCAGCTGAACGCGAGGATGGGCGCGAGCGCCTTCGCGGCCTCGGGGTCGTCGAGCGCGGCCTCGACCTCCGCCAAGGAGCGGAAGGGGCGCTTGAGCGAAAGCCGCACCGCGCGCTTCTTCCCGATGCCGGGGAGCGCCTCAAGCTGGCGCAGGTTCGCGCGGTTGACGTCGAAGGGCACCGCGACACCCGTGAGGCTGCGGTAGCCGTAGTCCGTGACGGCGATGTCGTGCCAGCGGTCGAGCGGCACCTCGTAAGGGACCCCCACGAGCATCGCGTACGTGCCGATCGGCCGGCCGAACGTGTTCTTGCCGTCGCGCTGCTCCGCGTACACGCGCCGGAGGAGCGTGCCGGGCGGGAACATCTCGCGGAGCATCGGCCGGTCGATCTCGTGGCGCACGAACTCCTTGAAGCGGAGGAAGCGCCCCTGGTCGACCTTCACCTCCTCGCCGTTCACGACGACCTTGCGGATGTTGATGCGGCGCGACCAGAGGCCGCGCGCGCGGTACTCCTTCAGGAACGCCTCGTTGAGGTCGAACGTCGCGAGCGTCTCGCCCGGAAGGCCCGCGAGGAAGTTGAGGCCCGGGAGGAACGCGGGGAAGCCGTTCGCCCCGCGCACGCGTCCGCGGCGGTTCAGGATCTCGGCCGCGAGGAGGACCGTCTCCGCGTCCGCGTTCAGGTTGTTCGCCTCCTTCACGCGCGGGTCGGCGGATTCGAGCCCGAAGGCCGCGATGTTGCCGTCCGTCATGTGCTCGACGACAAGCTTCGTGACCACGTCGCTTTCCTCGGGATTCGCCGCGACGACGGCGGGGTCCACGTTGTCGAGGTGGAGCGTGTGCATGTCGGGGACCGCCTTGCGGACGCCGACCAGGAGCCTCTCGATCGCCTCCGGGTTCGGCGCGGGCGTGGGCGTTTCGCCCAGCTCGCGAGAATGGATCGAGTAGAAGCACGCCTGCCCGCCGATGCGAAAGCTCGCGCCGCCCTCGCGGCCGAGGGCCGCGACCTCGGCGACGACGTCCTCGATGGGCCGGAACTGGGGCTTGCCCTCCTTCGGCTCCATGCAGAACGCGCAGCCGCCGTTCACGTACCGCACGCAGCCGTGGTACGTGTCCACCTCGAGGGTGAGCGGGTGCGGCCAGTCGGGGTGGTCGCGGATGACGAACGCGCCCCGCACGGACCAGTCGGCCCATTCCGCGAGCGTGCGCTTGCGGTTGATGCCGGGGCCGCGCGACGTGACCGCGCCCGTGAGGAGGTCGTGCACGAGCGCGTCCGCGTGGAGCATCGCGCGGTAGTTGAACACGCGGTCGAGCTCGCCGCGGCCCGCGGGCGGGAGGCCGCCGCCGCGGCCGAAGCCGTAGAGCGCGCTCGATCCCGCGAGCACGCTCGTCGCGGGCGTTGAGGCGACGATCCGCTGCGCCTCGTTCCAGGAGACGGGCGTGCCGCGCAGGTACTTGCCGGGCACGAGCGCGCCCGCGACCATCACGAGCCAATCGGCGGTCCGGAGGAGGTCGGTCTTCGGCGACCCGCGCCGGTACTCGTCGATCGTGAGGTAGCGCACCTCGGCCTCGGGGTGCGCGGCGCGCGCGGCGCCCGCGACGTAGCGGGCGTGCGGGCTGAGGTACGGCGGCACGCCGAAGTTGGCGGGCTCGTCCACGTACCCGTCGAAGACGACGAGGCGGGGCGCGCGCGTCACGTCCCACGGGACGCCCGCCCCCCTGATGAAGGTGACCCCTCAGAAGCGCGCGGGACGGTATCGCAGGACCGCCGTCGCGAGCGCAAGGAGGCGCGTCGCGCGGCGCTCGTCCTCGGCCAGGGCCTCGGCGACCCAGACGTCCTGCGCGCCCGCGAGGCCCGTCCCGCGCATCGCGCCGAAAACGGCGACGGCCGCGGCGTCGGGGTCGGGCTTCGCGAGGAGGCGAGCGTGCGGGCGGTCGGGCGGGTCCGGCCGCGCGAGGTGGAGTCCGTCGAGCGGCCAGAGGCCATCGACCCCGGCGGCGCGCGCCTCGAGCCACGCGCGGCCGGCGGCGTCGGCGAACGCGAGTCGTCCGCGCTCGAAGCGGCCCTTGAGCTTCGCCTCGGAGTCCTCGTACGCGAAGCGGCGCCAGCCGACGCGCGTTACGCGGCCGAGGAGGCGTTCCTCGCGCACGATCTGGTACGCAGGCCAGAAGAGCGACGGCTGCTCGACGGTGAAGAGCACGCCCGCGCCTTCCTGCGCGGGGTCGGGGCTCGCCCGCCGGCGAGGCATCAAAGCCTCACTGGCCGGGCTTCTTCTGCAGGACGCGCACGTTGTCGCCGCGCACCGTGACGGGGATGGGGACCATGGCCTCGAAGAGCTCGACCGTGATCTCCTCCTTCGACTCGTCGATGCGCTGCACGCGGGCCTTCTCGCCCTTGAACGGGCCGGCGATGAGCTCCACGATGTCGCCTTCAGCAATGCCCGCGACGGAGGGCTTCGGCGTGAGGAAGTGCTCGACCTCGGAAAGCTGCGTCTCGCCGCCCACGAGGCCGCGGGCGTGCGGGATGCCCTTCACGAACTTCTCGAGGGCCTCGCGGTCCTCGGCCTCGACGAGCACGTACCCGCGCAGCTCCGCGGGCGATAGGATGGCGAGGATGCCCGTCTTGTTGCGCATGGCCTTGCCGGTGAGCATCTGGGCCACGGTCTTCTCCTGGTTGATCGTGGTCTTGAGGGCGTAGATGCCGCCCTTCTGCGCGACGGGAGACTTTTGAACGTCGGCCATGGATAGCCCAACCTAAGGCGATTGAGCCCCCATCGGGGTTCCCCTAGTTAAGTGCATCGGGGGCTAGGCATCCGACCACGCAAGGGCTGCGGTCGCCGTCGCGATGGCCCCCGAATCGGCCCTCACGCCCCAGGCGACGAGGCCGCCCTGCGGGCTCGCGGCGACGCCCATGTAGTCGAACGCCGCCCCGGGATCGGCCGTGCGGTTGGAGACCTGGAAGGCGTTTCCGCCGGGGAAGCCGTCGATGAGCGGCACGACCCAGAGCGCCATCTTCTCCGGGGCGTCGGCGCCGCGATAGGTCGCGAGGACGCCGAGGCCCGTGGCGGGGTCCACGGCGAGCGCGGGGAGCCGGCGCTCCGTCGCGCCGGAGACGGGCGCGGGGACCGGGTCGCCCCAGGTGAGGCCGCCGTCGCGGCTTGCGCGCACCACAAGGTCCTCGTTCCCGCCGCCGACGCTTTGCGCAAGGACCGCGTGGAGCGCGGTTCCCGAGCGCCAGAGCGCGACGGGGACGGGCTGCTGGGTCGGCGGGCCGGACGGGCCGAGGTTCGCGGGCCCTGACCACGTCGCGCCGCCGTCGGCGCTGCGCAGGAGCGCGTGGTCGCCCGTGCGCGTGTTGCGGAAGGTGAGGAGCACGACGTTGTCGAGGGCGGCGGCCGTGACGCCGTAGTGACCGGTCGCAATCGTGGCCGGCTCGCTCCACGTCGCGCCGTGGTCGGTCGAGCGCGCGGCGCGGACGTCGTAGGCCATGTTCGAGATGTGGGACCAGATGAGGTGGATCGTTCCGGTCGCGGGGTCGACCGCGATCGTCTCGCGGTCGTTGTAGCCGCCGAGCGGGCCCTTGCCCTGCGGCGTGAGCGTGAAGAACCCGACACCGCGGTCGACGACGGCGCCTTCCTTCCAGGTGACGCCGCCGTCCGACGAGCGCCACACCACGAGGTCGAGCGCGTTCGCGAAGACGGGCGCGTTCGCGCACTGCCACGCGGGTACGACGCAAAGCGTCGGGTTCGCGCGGCCCACGAGGCTCGCGAGGACGACGCTCCCGTCGTTCGCGAACGCGACCATCGTGTCGGCCGCGAAATCGTACGACGCGAACGAAGACGCCGGCGCGTTGGGCCCGCCGGGCGGAACGGACGTCATCCACGTCGCCCCGCCGTCGCGCGTGACCGCGGCCGCAAGCCATGGGTGCGCGACGCCCGCGCTCCCGTCCGCGGGGCCGCGGTGGAAGCTCATCGCGGCGACGACCGCGTGGTCGGGGTTCGCGGGGTTGATCGCGACCCACGGCTCGGCGCCCATCGCGAGCGCCTCGACCTCGCACGGCGCGAAGCGGCATGCAAGCGCCGGGGCCGCGCGCGAAAGCGCGGGCGGGGACGTTGGCGTCGTCGGGAGCGTGGGCCCCGAGGGCGGCGGCGCCGGGTCCCACGGCGCGTCGCCGGCCGTGTCGTTGAGGGCCGCGGGCTTTGGCGCGCCGAGGCAGCCTGCGGCGAGGACCGCGAACGCGGCAAGGAGCGTGACCGCGCGGGGGAGCATCGACGCGGGACCGGCGTGGCCTCTATAAATCCGCTGTGGCGCGGGCCTTGATCGGCTCAATCCGCGACGGCGTAGTAGTACTCGCCCTGGGCGCGCTGCTCGCGGTCGAGACGCGAGCCTTCCTTGTTGACGCGCGGCCGGAGGGTCTCGCGGTCGCGGCGGAAGGTGATGCCGACGTTCGCGAGGAACTTGTTCATGCCTTCGTGGAGCGAGAACGGCCCGTCGCCGCGGCCCGCCTTTCCGGGTTCGCCGCCGAAGACCATGATGGAGTCCGCGATGACGTCCATGAAGTAGACGTCGTGGTCGACGACGAGCGCGCTCCGCCCGCGGTTCTCCATGACGCGGCGGATCACCTTCGCGGCGATCATGCGCTGGTCGACGTCGAGGTAGGCCGACGGCTCGTCGATGAGGTAGAGCTCGGCTTCCTGCGCGAGGGCGAGCGCGATCGCGACGCGCTGCAGCTCGCCGCCGGAAAGCTGCGAGACGATCTTGTTCTCGAGCCGCTTGATGCCGAGCGGGTGCACGATCTCGTTCTGGAAGAAGCTCGTGTCGTACGCGCCGCCGAGCTTCGTGAAGAAGAGGTTCTGGACGGTGTCGTTGAAGTCGCTCTTGAGATACTGCGGCTTGTAGGCGACCTTCGCGGTCGTCTCGACCTCGCCCTTCGTGGGCTTCTCGACGCCCGCGAGCATCTTGACGAACGTCGTCTTGCCCGTGCCGTTCGGGCCCACGATGCCGACGACCTCGCCCTGCTTGATGCCGCCCTCGCCCGTCGCGAGCGTGAAGGCCCCCTGGGTCTTCTCGAGCGGCGGGAACTCGACGACCGGGGAACCCCTCCACTCGTGGCGGGGCGGGTGCTCCTCGAACTCGATCACCGTGTCGCGGAAGCGGACGTTCTCCTCCTTCATGTAGCCGCCCAGGTACACGTTGATCGCGGTGCGCACGGGCCGCGGGAGCGCGACGACGCCGTACGCGCCCTCCTTCCCGTAGAGGATGTGGACGTTGTCCGCAAGGAAGTCGAGCACCGCCATGTCGTGCTCGATCACGACGACCGCCTTGCCGCGCTCCTCCGCGAGCTTGCGGATGTAGCGCGCGATGCGGAGGCGCTGGTGGATGTCGAGGTACGACGAGGGCTCGTCGATGAAGTAGACGTCCGCCTCGCGGATGAGCGCGCCCGCGATCGCGGTGCGCTGCAGCTCGCCGCCCGAGAGCTTGGAGATCTCGCGGTCGAGCACGCCCCCGAGGTCGAAGGCCTCGACGATCTCGTCGAAGCGGTGCATCCCGGCGGCGCCCGCCGCGGACTTGAGGAGGTCGCGCACGACGCCCGTCACGGCTTTGGGGATCAGGTCGACGTACTGCGGCTTCACGACGGACCTGATCTCGCCCTTCGCGACGCGCGCGAGATAGTCGCCGAGCTCCGTCCCCGCGTAGCGCTTGAGCGCCGGCTCCCACGACGGCGCGTGCTCGTGGTCGCCGAGGTTCGGGATCTCCTGGCCGGAGAGGATCTTGATCGTCGTCGACTTGCCGATGCCGTTCGGACCGAGGAGGCCGACGACCTCGCCCGCGCGGGGCACGGGGAGACGGAAGAGGGTGAAGCCGTTCTCCCCGTAGCGGTGCATGAGGTCATGGTCGAGCCGCTCGGGGAGGTTGATGATGTGGATCGCGTCGAATGGGCACTTGTTCACGCAGATGCCGCAGCCGACGCACAGCTCCTCGCTGATGAGGGCCTTGCCGCCGGGACCCTTGTCGGTGATGCATTCCGTGATGCCCTGTCGGACCACCGGGCAGAAGTTGATGCACTCGTACTGGCACTTCTTCGGCTGGCAGCGGTCCTTCTCGACGATCGCGATCCTCATGGGGGGTCCGGGTCGTGCGCGGATGGGGGCGTGCCGGACTTATACGTTGCGCCCCGTCTCCCCGGGCGCGAACGGACGGTCGCGGCCGACCTCCGGTCGCCCGCGGTCGAACGTCACCTCCGCAAGCGCAACGCCTCCGCAGGCGGCGCATCGCGCGGTCCGGAATCCCGTGTTCACCGTGATGCCTCCGCAGCTTCCGCACTGGAGGCGAACGCCCGGGCTGACGAGCGGGCGGCGGTTCGACCAGAAGGCTAGACTTGTGAAAGGAAGTCGGCCCCAACGCATGACGGTCCATCCTGGGACGGGTCCCGCATAACCGTTGTCCGACGACCCTCGAATGACAGGCACGAGTCCCCACACCCTCCCGGACAGGGGGGGAGGCCCGGGCGACGCTCGGCCGCCCGGGAGGTCCGGGCCTTCAGTCGCGGACGCCTTCTTCGAGCACGCTGAAGACCGCCTCGCCCTCGGGCAGGTGGGGCGAGTCGATGAGGCGCGCGACGCGCTTGTTGCCCTTGCTCTTGCGGAGGTAGATGCGGAACGTCGCGGTGTGGCCCACGACGTGGCCTCCGACCGGGCGCGTCGGGTCGCCGAAGAAGGCATCGGGCTTCGCGTGCACCTGGTTGGTGACCGCGATCGCGGCGTTGTTGAGATCGCCGAACCGCAGGATGTTGTGCATGAAGGTGTTGAGCTTGCCCTGCCGGTCCGCGAGCGTGCCGCGGCCGACGTACTCCGCGCGGAAGTGCGCCGTGAGCGAGTCGACGATGAGGAGGCGGATCGGACGCGTCTTCGCGAGCTCCGAGGCCTTGTCGACGAGCAGGATCTGGTGGTGGCTGTTGAAGGCGCGCGCGACGTGGATGCGCGAGAGGACCTCCTTCGGATTCATCTCGAGGCCCTCGGCCATCTGCGTGATGCGCTCGGGGCGGAAGGTGTTCTCGGTGTCGATGATGACGACCTCGCCGTCGAGGCCGCCTTCGTCCTTCGGGCGCTGCACGTTCACGGCGAGCTGGTGCATGATCTGCGTCTTGCCCGAGCCGAATTCGCCGTAGAACTCGGTGATGCTCTGCGTCTCGATGCCGCCTCCCAGAAGCTCGTCGAGCGCTTTCGCGCCCGTCGTGAGCTTGCCGACGGTCTCGCGCCGTTCGGCGATCTTGTCGCCGGTCTCGAAGCCGCCGACGTCCGCGGCCTGGCGCGCGGCCTGGATGATCTTCACCGCGACGGCCTCGCCGAGGTCCGCGGCCTCCGAGAGGTCGGACGGCGACGCGACGGCGATGGACATGAGATCCGTGTAGCCCGCTTCGCGGAGCTTGTCCGCGGTGGCCGGGCCGACCCCGGGCAGGTTGGTGATGTCCTCGTCTTCCTTCTGAGCCGTCTGCGCCATCTTCGCCACGTCCACGGCGACGGCCGCGCGCCCCTATCAACGGGAGGCCCACGCGGCCGAAACTACTCGCCGCGCTTCCCTACTCCGGCGGCGGTGATGAACATTCTCCTGACGGCACGCGGAACGGATCGGTCCGCGCGGCGACCTTGAGCCCGTCCCGCGCCGGTCCCGTGCTCGAGAGGAGGTCCGCCGCGATATCGAAAGGTTCCACCCGCAGCAGGCGAAACGGGCCTCGAAGCACGTTCGCCGCCGCCGGTCCCAAACCCTTATGCGAGTCGCCATCCTTCGTGCCTCCCGGCAGGCCGGGATGCGTGCTCGCGTCCTTCGCGCCCGTCGTCCGGCGGTCGGAGCCGGGACGTCGGGAGGGCGGCGGACGGTGGATCGCTCTACATCCGTTTCACGGGTTAGGCTGTCCTCTGCATCGTTCCGGTCTGTGGTCAGCCCCAATAGATTGTGAAAAAAAGCGAAAGGCTTATCGCCAGTCGCTTTCTTACCACAATGGGTTGTGGTCATGCGGCCCCCTTTCCACGAGGGGTGACCGTCCTCCTCCAGCCAGCCAGAGAGCCTTAGCATGAAGTGTCCCTATTGCGCGTGCCAAGACACCCGCGTCATCGACTCCCGCGAGACGACCGATCTCGCGGCCGTCCGACGCCGTCGGCAGTGCGTGGCCTGCTCCAAGCGGTTCACGACCTACGAGCGGGTGGAGCGCGCGGAGATCAAGATTCTCAAGCGGGACGGCCGGGTGGAGGATTTCGACCGCGACAAGCTCGAAGTGGGCATCCTGAAAGCCTGCGAGAAGCGCCCCACGCCGCGCGCCGAGATCACCCGCCTCCTCGACGAGGTCGAGGAGGAGCTGCGGGCGACCGACGAGGCGGAGATCGAGAGCGTGCGGATCGGCGAGCTGGTCCTCCGGAAGCTGCAACGCCTGGACGAGGTGGCGTACCTTCGGTTCGCCTCCGTCTACAAGGCCTTCCGCGACGGCTCGCACTTCGAGAAGGAGCTGAAAACGCTTCGCCAGGAGAAACTCTAGGAGGGAGAGAAGGGTGGCACCCGAAACGAAATTCATGACGGAACGGCGCCGGGAGGCGCTGAGCGGAGAAGCGCCCCCGCGCTTGACGGACAACGCGATCAAGGTCCTCGAGCGCCGGTATCTTGCGAAGGACGAGTCGGCGAAGGTCGTCGAGAACCCGCAGGAGATGTTCTGGCGCATCGCCGAGAACATCGCGCAGGCCGAGCGGCGCTACGGCGCGGACGAGGCGCGCGTCACGGCGACGGCGAAGGCGTTCTACCGCCTCATGGTCAACCCGCGCACGGGCCAGCCGGACTTCCTGCCGAACAGCCCCACGATCATGAACGCGGGCCGTGAGCTCCAGCAGCTCAGCGCGTGCTTCGTGCTGCCGGTGCCGGACTCGATCGACGGCATCTTCGAAGCCGTGAAGCAGCAGGCCATGATCCACAAGACGGGCGGCGGCACGGGCTTCTCCTTCTCGCGCCTGCGCCCCAAGAACGACATCGTGCGCACGACGGCCGGCGTGGCCTCGGGCCCGATCTCGTTCATGAAGATCTTCAACACGGCGACCGAGCAGATCAAGCAGGGCGGCACGCGCCGCGGCGCCAACATGGCGATCCTCCGCGTCGACCACCCCGACATCCTCGAGTTCATCGACATGAAGATGGACCTCAAGGAGATGACGAACTTCAACGTCTCCGTCGCGGTCACGGACAAGTTCATGCAGGCGTGGGAGCGCGGCGAGAAGTACGACCTCGTCCACCCCAAGACGCGCGTCCCGACGGGCCAGAAGCTCGACGCGCGCGAGGTCATGGACAAGATCGCGCACAACGCGTGGATCTCCGGCGAGCCCGGCCTGTTCTACATCGACCGCGCGAACGCCGTGAACCCGGTCCCGCACGTCGCGGAGATCGAGGCCACGAACCCGTGCGGCGAGCAGGACCTCATGCCGTACGACTCGTGCAACCTCGGATCGATCGTCCTCGACAACCACCTCGTCGAGGTCCGCCCCGGCAAGTACGAGATCGACTGGTCGAAGCTGCGCGAGTCGGTGCACACGTCGATCCGCTTCCTCGACAACGTCATCGACATGAACAACTACCCGCTCAAGGAGATCGAGGAGATGTCGAAGGGGACGCGCCGCGTCGGCCTCGGCATCATGGGCTTCGCCCGCCTCCTCTTCAAGCTGGAAGTCCCGTACGACTCCGAGCAGGGCCTCGACGTCGCGCGGCAGCTCATGAAGTTCATCCAGGACGAATCGGTCAAGGCGAGCGAGCACCTCGCGAAGGAGCGCGGACCCTATGGCTTCTGGGAGGGCTCCCGCCACCAGCAGGCCGGCGTTACGCCCCGCCGCAACGCGTACCTCACGACGATCGCGCCCACGGGCACGATCTCGATGATCGCGGACACGAGCGGCGGCTGCGAGCCCGAGTTCTCGCTCATCTGGTACAAGAACGTCATGGACGGCACGCACCTCCCCTACGTCCTCAGCTACTTCGAGGACGTCGCGCGCCGCGAGGGCTTCTGGTACGCGGGCCTCATGGACGACGTGCTCAAGAACAAGGGCTCGGCCCGCGGCCTCGCGAAGGTTCCGCAGAAGTGGCAGCAGATCTTCGCGACCGCGATGGACATCACGCCCGAGTGGCACGTGAAGATGCAGGCCGCCTTCCAGCAGAACATCGACGCGCAGGTGTCGAAGACGATCAACCTCCCCCGCGAGGCGACGGAGGACGACGTCAAGAAGGCCTACCTCATGTCGTTCAAGCTCGGCTGCCGCGGCATCACGGTGTACCGCGACGGGAGCCGCCAGGACCAGGTCATGAACCTCGGCGTCAGCGACAAGGGCAAGGCGACGGCGACCGCCGAGCGCACGAGCGCCGGCAAGGAGACCGTGGGCGCGACGCCCGCCGGTCTCGCGGTCCTCAAGCCCCGCGCGCGCCCCGACGTCGTGGTCGGCACCACGCAGAAGATCGAGACCGGCTACGGCTCGCTCTACGTGACGATCAACGAGGACGAGCACGGGCCCTTCGAGGTCTTCGCGACCCTCGGCAAGTCGGGCGGCTACACGTCCTCCTTCACGGAGGCCGTGGCGCGGCTCGTGTCGCTCAGCATCCGCAGCGGCATCGAGGCCGACGAGGTCATCAAGCAGCTCGACGGCATCCGCTCGCCGAAGATTGCGTTCGACCACCGCGAGAAGATCCTCTCCGTGCCCGACGCCCTCGCGAAGGCGCTCCGCCGCCAGACGAAGGGCGAGCTGCGCAAGAGCATCCAGGCGCGGCTCGACTCCGTCGGCATCGGACGCACGGTCCAGACCGACCTCGCGAAGGTCACGGCCGACAACGAGGAGGAGCGCGAATCGATGAGCGAGGAGGAAGCCTCGCAGGCCATCATCGACCGCGGCGACAACCCGGATTGCCCCGACTGCGGCGCGATGCTCGCGCTGCAGGAAGGCTGCGTCAAGTGCGGCAGCTGCGGGTTCAGCGAGTGCGGTTAGGATGAGCACAGCGCGCCCCTCGCGGGGCGCGCTGGGTTCGGGGCTTCACAGCGGGCCCTTCGTCCCCCTCTTTCACGCCTCGGGCTGCGCGCGGGAGCGGGCGCTCGACCGTTCCTGGAGCCATTCCTGGCATGGGAGCCGGCGAGGACGTGTGGCAGAAGCCCCCCATGCCGACGATGAGGACCGCCAAGGGAGGCTGAGCACGCACGTGACGAGAACGTCCGGTGCGTGCATTGGCGAAGCCGGTGGCGCCCGTGAGTCCCGATGCGCGCCCTCGATGCGCGCCGTCAGATTCGCCGCGGGGGCCTTGGGCGTGAGGAAGGACGGCCCGGGCCCGCCTGCCCGCGCTGAAGGACCCTGGCGCCAACGACCCCTTCGGGACGTGACGTCCGAGGCTTCCCCATCGATGACCGGGGACGCGTCACCGAGCGCCGCGGATTCCGCGCGCATCCGGTCGAGCGCATCGTCCCCGCACGGCGACCGTCTTCGACCGGACTGACGCGTCGGCACGAGCAAGCTCCCCCCAGCCCTCCAGGCGAGCGGTGAGGACCGCCGCCCTCGGCGAGGCGGGCCGGTGACCGCGATCGCGGACGCGAACCTCGTCAACGTCACGATCAATCCCAAAGACGCGCTGCACAAGCGCGCCCGCTCCCACCTTTGCGGGCCATCCACGGCTCCTCATCCCGCGCTCGGTGGCGCTCGAACTTCTCTTCGTGGCGCGCAGGCACGGGCGTCAACACCTGGAGTTCGTGGAGGCGGCCCGCGAACTTTTCGAGACCGAAAGCCTCGAGGTCGTGCGCACCGCGGCCGAGGCTCTCGACATGGGCGGAGTGCCCACGGTATTCGACGCCAGGCAGCTCGCCAACGCCCTCCGCCGTCGCGGGGCGCTCCACGCCGCCGACGAGCGCCTGCTGGGGACGGCGTTCCCGACCCAGCGCCCCTGACGGCGGGACGCTCAGCGCGCCTCTTCCTCTTCGAGCCTCTCGCGGATGTCGAGGGCGCGCTTGGCGCTCAACCCCAACGAGTCGGCGAGCACCGCAAGGTCGTGCTCCTCGCGGCGCGTGATGCCGCCCCGAAGCGCCAGCCGGACGGCGCGCGCGAACGCGTCCTCGCTCGGGCCGGGCGATGCTTTCTCCCCGCGCGCGACGGGGGCTGGTTCGTGTAGCGGCACCGCCTTCTCCGCGAGCCGCTCCGCCGCGCGCTGGAGCGGTGAGAGCACGAAGACGAGCGCGCCGGCGGCGGCGATGCCGACGTACGTGGAGCCGAGCGTCTCGCCGAGGAACTGCTGCGCCGCCTCGGAGGCGACGAAAAAGACGGCGATGAAAACCGCGGCGACGGTGCTCTTGCTGAGGGTCCAACGCAGCTGCACGTCCGCGCCGAGAAGGTCGCCGGAGAAGGCGCTGCGGGCGAGGAGCACGCCGCCCACCGCCGTGGCGATGCCAAACGAGCCCAGCATCGCCGGACCGAGGCCCGCCCACGCCGACCATGCGCCTCCGACGAGCCACGCGCCCAAGGCGAAGAGCGCGACGTCGCGGGCGTGGCGAGCCGAGCCGGGAGGAGCGTTCGCGGTCGCCACGAGCCACGCCACCGCGAGAGAGAGGAGGACGACGTTCGCCGCGAGCGAGAGGCCGGGCCCATAATACGGAGTCCCCCTCGCCAGGACCTCGATGGTGCCCCGGCCCGTGGCTTCCCCGACGATGAGGGCGAGCGCCGCCGCGAGGAGGGCAAGGTTACGCCGCTCCACTCCACCGTCCGGTCGACCCGCGGCGCGGAACCTCGCGAGGGCGACCCCGATGGCGAAAAACGTGGCGGCCCAGTTCCCGACGTTGACGGCGAACTGCACCGAGAGGCCAAACGTCCGCGCTTCGATGCCAAACGCGAGCGCGACGAACCCGGCGGTCACGAGCCCGGGCACGACGAGGAGCCGCCACTCGTCGCGGAGCAACGGGCGGGGCACGCCAAGGACGAGCGTGATGACAGCGGCCCAGACCCCGACGGTGATGAGCTGGGAGAACGTGGAGGCCCCCCCGCCGGCGGGAAGCCACTGCGCGTCCGGCCAAGCGAAGGAGACGAAGTAGAGCGCGATGAAGCCGCCCGTCCCGCACGCGTAGGCCGCGAACGCGAGCGTCGTCGTGCGGCGGGGCTTGAGCGTGAGCGCCCATGCGCCAAGCGCCGCGAGCGCGACGCCCGAGGCGACTGCGAGGGCGGGGCCCCAGTTCATCGTCACCCCGCGCCACCCCCTGCACCGGCCGCGTGCGACTCGCGCTCCACGGTGTGGATCTCATCCGCGGTGAGCCCCAGCTCGTCGCGGAGCGCGACGAGCATCCGCATCTCCTTCTGCGTGCACTGCCCGTTCGCCCACGCCATCGCGTAGGCGCGGCGGTAGGCGGCGAGGCGGCGGTCGACGACGGAGCCCTCCATCGAGGTCGTGGCCGCGGGCGACGCGACGGGGACCGCCTTCTCCGCGAGCCGCTCCGCCGCGCGCTGGAGCGGCGCGAGCACGAAGACGAGCGCGCCGGCCCCGAGGAGCCCGATCCACTGATTCTCCTGGCCCAAGATGATCTGCGCGCCCTCGCTCGCCACGAAGAAGGCGGCAATGAAGGCGGCAGCGACTGTGGACTTGCTGATCGTCCAGCGCACTTTCACGTCGAGGCCAAGGAGTTGCTTTTTCGCGATGCCGTACGCGACGAGCACGAGCATCGTCGACTGTGACACGATCGAGATGGGAAAGAGGCCATCGAGGAGGAGCGTCGCGAGCGCGGTCCCAAGAAGGATCCACGCGACGCTGCGCGCCTGGCGTGGCTCGCGCCCCCGCGCGCCGCCCGCGAGGAAGAGCGCGGCCACGGCGAGCGCGACGCCGCCCCCGACGAATCCGGCGGCGCGCTCGAGGGGCGCGGCGTGGTCGAGGTCCGCGATCCAGGACGCGGTCGCGGAGACGCCGATGGCTGCGGCGAAGAGCGCGAAGCGCGCGCGAAGCGCGGCCTCGTGCGCCTGGGACGCGAGCCACCGGAGCGCGAGGAGCACGAGCGTCCCCGAGAAGGTTGCGAAGATGGCGTGCATCCCGAGGTCCGCCGCGACGTACCACGGCGTGACGGGGAAACCGGCGCCGAGGGCGGCTGCGGGGCGCAGGACGAGCACGCCGCCCATGACGGCGAAGTAGGCGCCCGCGACGGTGGCCGCGAGGAGGAGCGGACGCCGGTCTTCGCGGCGGACCGGCTCCGGGAGCGTGAGCGCGAGGGCGACGAGGGCGCCCGCCCCGGAGAAGTTGAGGGCGGCCCGCACCGCCTGCCACGCCGCCTCCTCGGGACGCGCGGCGGAGGCGCCGGCGAGCACGAAGTAGAATGTGGTGATGCCGATGGTGGTCGTGTACGCGAAGAAGGCCACATGCCCCCCGCGGCGCGGGCGTAGCAAAGCGATCCAGGTGCCCAGCGCGACGACGAGGAACGCCGGCACGAGGCGCAGAAGGTCCACGGCCGACGTCACGGTCCCACCCCCGCTTCGCGTTCAACGTCCGCGAGCACCTTGTGCGCGCGATCGGGCGCAAGGCCGAGTCCGCGCGCGAGGCGGAAGAGCCGCATCTCTTCGTCGCGCGTGATGCGACGGTCGCGGAGCGCGAGGTGCACAGCGTCGCGGAACATGGCTTCCCGCTCGCTCTCGGGGCCCCCCGCCGCAACGACAGCCGCCGGCGCGGGCTCCACGCCGGTCGCGCTGAGCGGCACCGCGCGCTCCGCCAGCCGCTCCGCCGCGCGCTGCAGCGGGGCGAGCGCGAACACGAGCGCGCCGGCGGCGGCGAGCCCGACCCACTCGTTCTCCGCGCCAAAGACGATCTGCGCGCCCTCGCCTGCGAGGAAGAACACCGCGATGAATGCGGCTGCGACAGTGCCCTTGCTGAGCGTCCACCGCACCTTCACGTCGATGCCGAACATTTGGTGTCGCACGACCGCGTACGCGAGGAGCAGGACCATAACGAGCCGCACCGCGGCCCACTGGACACCGGCATTCGGGTCGGGCGCGAAGTTACGAACGAGCTGCCCCGCCAGGATGGCCGCCAGGATGAAAAGTCCCGCATTCCGGGCCAGGCGGGCGTCCGGCCCCGCGGGCGCCTGAAGCATCGTCCACAGCCACGCGAGGGCGACGATGAAGGAGAATCCCGCTGCCGCGGCAAGGAGCTGGACGTGCTCCGCCGCCACATCCCCCACCGGGTCCGACCACGCCGCGCGCCTCGCGGAGCTGACCACGAAATATGTGGCGAGCGCCGCGCTCATGAGGACAAGCCGGCTGCGCTCCCTCGAAGCGTCGGGGCCGCGCGCGTGGGCGAACGAGAGCGCGAGGAGTGCCAGCAGGACGGGGCTCAGGGCGACCACCGCGTCGTTCCCGATGAGCTCGGCGCGTTTCCACGCCCACGTCTGGAACGGGGGGCCAACGCTGACTTGCGCCGCGAGCGCAGCCTCGGGCGTCTGAAGGTGCGCGAGCGAGGCGCGCGCCCACATCACGATCATGAGCAGCGTCCCAGCGAGCACCGCCGAGGCGCGGGCCAGGGCCTCGCGAGGCAGCGCGCGGGCGAGCGCGATCGCGAAAAGCACCATGCCCGCGGCCCACGCGAGGTAACCCACCATGATGGTGGCCTGCAGGAGGTTCTCGGGGATGTCGAGCCACCGGAGGTAAACGCCGCACGTGCGCAGGCCGAAGCCTCCGGCGAAGAGGGCGAACGCGATGTTGCGCGGGTCCCGCGCCGCGACCCGCAGGACGATGAGCGCGAGCGCGATGAAGAGCGCGCCGCTGAGCGCGTTCAGGGCGAAGATCGCGCTCAGGCGCTCACCTCCCGTTCGACCTCTTCGTGGATCGCGAGGGCGCGCGACGCGGGAATGCCCGCGCGCTCCGCAAGGCGCAGGAGCGCGCGCTCGCCGTCACGTGGCACGGCTCCGTCGCGGAACGCGGCGCGGACCGCAGCGCGGTAGTCGTTCTCCGCCGCCACGGCACCGGAGTCGGAAGTGGAGCGCACGTGCGAGTCGAAGGTCAGCGGCACCGCGCGCTCCGCGAGCCGCTCCGCCGCGCGCTGGAGCGGCGCGAGCACGAAGACGAGCGCACCGGCGGCGGCGATGCCCGCATACGCGCTCCCGGTGGTTTCGCCGAAGAAGGCCTGTGCCGCCTCCGAGGTGACGAAGAAGACGGCGACGAACACCGCCGCGACGGACGATTTGCTGATCGCGAACCGGAGTTGGACGTCAATGCCAAGGGCCTGCTGCCGGAGGATCGCGTAGAGGAGGAGGAAGACCGCGATGAGCCGCGCGACCCCGAAGCCCCCTTCGCCGCCCCAGAGGGCGGCGGCGGCCATCCCGCAGAAGGGCGCCGCGAAGCACACGAGCGCCGCGTTGCGCGCGGCGCGGGGGTCCCGGCCCCTGGCGGTCTGCCGGAGGAGGAGCGCGCCCGCGACGAGGACGATCGTGAGAAGCACCATCCAGGGCCACCCTCGGTGCGCATCCGCGCCCGCGAGGTATCCGGGCCAGAGCACGAACGCCGACGTCAGAACGGCGTATTTCCGCTCTTCAGCCGCGTCCGCTGCATTGCGCCACCGGAGGACGAAGAGGAGGATCACGGCCCCGAGCGACGAGAGGAGGACCTTGAGCGCAAACGACACGAAGGGCGCGAGCGAGCTTCCCTCGGCCGCCGAGGCGAGGCCGTTCGGGAGGGCCCGGCCGTGCCGGCCCCACGACCACGCGAGCGTGAGGAGGAGCGCGCCCACCCCGAGGGCGAGCGCCCACCCGCGCTCGCGCGATTCGAGCGGGCGGGGAAAGGTCCAGGCGAGCCGGAACACGGCGGCACAGGCGCCGAGGACGAGCAGGGACAGGATTACGAGCAGGACCGGGGCGTCCGGCGAGTTCGGGTCGACCAGGTTCTGGAGAAGGAATGAGGCCCCAAAGAGTAAGCAGAAGAGCCCGAGCGCAGCCGTCGCGCGCGAGAGAGGTCGGAGTGTGAGCACCCACACGCCGAGGCCCGCGATGACCGCGCCGCCCGCGGCGTCGACGAGGAAGCCGGGGTCGGTGTTCAGGATCACGCGCGACCCTCCCCCTTTGGACGGGCGGTGGCGAGCGCGCGCTCGATCTCGTGCCTGAGGTCGTGCGCGCGTTCCGCTTCAATCCCTAGGCGCGTTGCGAGGCGCGCGAGGTGCCCTTCCTCGGCACGGGTGATCATTCCGTCTGCGAGGTACTTGCGAACGGTCACGCGGTAAGTTTCCTCCTCCGCCCCGGGGGCCGCCGCCGCGGGCGCGGGCTCGGCCACCGGCACCGCCCGCTCCGCGAGCCTCTCCGCCGCGCGCTGGAGCGGCGCCAATGCGAAGACGAGCGCGCCTGCGGCGGCGATGCCGACGTATGTGGAGCCGAGCGTCTCGCCAAGAAACTGCTGCGCGGCCTCGGAGGCGACGAAGAAGACGGCGATGAAGACCGCAGCGACGGTGCTCTTGCTGATCGTCCAGCGCACCTTGACGTCGAAGCCAAGAAGCTGATGCCGGAGAATCCCGTACGAGAGAACGGCGACCGCCCACCCGCGCGCGGCGAAGGCGAGCGGGGGGTCCGGCAAGCCCATCAACAGGAGCGCGCCCACCACGGGCGTCGCGAGCGCGAAGAGAACGAGGTTCCGCGCCGCTGCGTCCGGCCCGGAACGGAGGCTGCGGAGCCAGGTCAGGGCGATGACGACCAGCAGAGCGTACGTGGAGATGCCGATCGCGATTTCATGCGGACTCAGGAGCCAGAGCGCGGAGGAGAGTCCGAGATAGGGCAGGAGCGCGACCGCCGCGATGACCGCCTGCGACCGTTCCTCGGGCGCACGTTGCGGGAGAGATAGGATGAGCAGGAAGGCCGCGTACGCAATGAATGCGACGGCTGTGGCGGCCGTCTCAAGCACCGTGGTGACCGTCACGAGTCCCTGCGCACGCGCAAACTGCAGGAGCGCCCACGCCCCCGGCGCGAAGATGGCCGCCGCGCCGGCAAAGGCGCCCACGACGAACCGGTCGCGCATGGGGCGCCGCGTCGGGAACGTGATCGAGAGGATCACGAGCCCCGCCGCCGTCACGAGGAGCCCCGCGGTCGTGACCGAACCGAAGGCCGCGTCGGCATCAGGCCACAGCGGCCGTAGATTCTGGCTGACGCCGACGGCTCCGAGGCCCATCGCGAAGCCGGCGAGGCCGAGGGCCGCGCCTCGCCCGCGAGCGAGGTGCGCGACGAGGAGACCGAACGAAGCGAGCAGGACGCCGCCGCCCGCATTCAGGAGGGGCACGAGGGGAAGGGTCAGGCGGGTGCCTCCTCGCGCGACGGCTCGTTTTCAAACTTCTGCCACAACGGGGCCGCTTCGCGCGCGCCGAGCGCCGCAAGCGCCGCCAGACATCGCGGGACGCGATTCCCGCGCGCGATGGCGCTTCCGCTTCCGTGTGGGAGGTTGACGTCACCCGGTGCGGTCGCGGCCTCAAGGGCGGAAGGCTCGGCATCGTGGGTCTCGCGGGCGATGTTGTGTGCCTCCGTGATGGGTCAATAGAAGATCATTGCGATCGAGGCGGTGGCACCGACGTCGGTCGAGCCCGACGGTGGCGTGGGCGGCGGGACGCCGCCCGGGAGCGGTGAGGGCGTCGTCGTCGAGCAGTCGACCTTGATCCTTCTCGCGCCCCCAAGGCGAAGACCTCCATCGCCGATGCGAGTATCCTTGTGCCTCATTCCCTGCCCCGCGCGGCCTCGGCTGCCGCGGCTCTCTTGATTCGTACCCGTTTGGCGGTATTTAAGGGTCGGTCGCGGACGCGGTAGGGAGCGGGGCGGCCAGGATCGCGCTGATCCGGTTCGCGATCCAACCCCCGCGACGCCCGACGCCCGGCCCCGATTCCGCGGCGCCCGCCTCGCGATTCCCTCCCCCGACGGCGTCCGGGCATGCTGAAGAGGCCCCCGGGGCATCGCCCTCCCGGGAAGGCTCTCGATGTTTTTCGCTCGCGCGGTCGCGGTAGCGCTCGTGGTGGCCCTGCTCGCGGCATCGTCGGCGGGCGTCGCGGGCCGCTCGGTGGGGCAGGCGCGCTATGAGGCGGAGGAGTCGAACCGCCTCGCGCTCGACCTCGCGGGGCAGATGAACTGCATCCCGGAGGCGAGCCGCGGTGGACCCCCCGGCCGCTGCGCGGACGGCCCGACGGGCGTCCAGCATCCCGCGCATGGGGTGCGCATCCTCGACACGCACTACACGATGGGCTTGCGCGAGGCGAACGGTGACGCGGGCGAAGTGGCCGCAAGCCCCTTCGACGCGACGCAGACGCGGTTCGTGAACCTTCACCGCGACTCGCGGGGAACCCTGCCCGACGTGTTCGTCGTGGGTCATCCGATCCCCGGCGCCGGCAGCGGGCTGCTCGCCTGGTACGGTCGGTGGCTCGACGTGGACGGGAACGGCGATATCACGCTCCACACGCTCGCGTCGGGCGCGTACGGTCCCGACAACGAGCTCGGGCCCACCCTCGTCGGGCCCCCCGAGATCGTCGGCTATTTCGAACCGCCCGCGAAACCCGCCTCGTCCTCCGCCTCGCGCGCGCCGGACGTCACGTTCCCGACGCACGGCACGGGCGGTTTCTGGTACTATGCGAAGGGTCCGGGCGTCTCGTCGCTTGCGACGAGCTCGCTGCTCGAGACGCTCACCGTCACGACGCTGACGGACCCGGGTCTCGCGCAGTCACTCGACGGACGCGCCTTCACCACGACGTCCCTCAGCCTCGTCGACATCGACGTCTATCCGGCGGTCGCCGCGCCCGTGGCGCCGCTTTACCAGGCGACGGGGGCCTCGGCCCTCGTGCACCGCTACGGCACGCCCGGCGAGACGCCGATCGTGTACAATGGCGGCCGTCAAGGTCTCCCGCCCGCAAGCGAGACGCCTGTCGCGGGCACGCCCGCGGGCGACGCCCTCGCGGGACCGCTATCGGCCGTCGCTTCCGCCGCGTACGCGCCGTACCCGATGCGGTGGGCCGCGCCGCCCTGCCCGCCGGAGCCGACGGAGGCGTGCTCGACGGATGGCGGGCGGCTTGCGGAATATCAAGCGGAGCGCCGCGCGTGGATCGAGCTCATCCCGCTCTGGGGCGAACCCAACCAGCACGCCTCGCCGTACCGCGCGGAGGCGCAGAACCGTCCCGGCCCGCTCCCCGGCCGCGGGACCGGCGGCGGGCTCGCGATGGCTCCGGGCTTTCTCTACTTCGAGGTCCGAACCGGCGTGTGGCACGACGCGAACGGGGACGGCGTCGTCGCGTGCGCGGAAACCGGGGACCCGTACGAGGCGGGGACGCGCCCCATCCCGAACCGCTACGATGAGGCCTGCTCCGAGTTCATCGGCCTCGATCCGCGCGTCGCGGGCGCCATCGCATCGTCGATCCGCGTCACGATCCGGCCACACGGCGCCTGGGGTGCCCCCGTCGTCCTGCCCGCCTGCGTCACGGATACCGCCTACGACACCGTGGGCATCCGCTCGACCTTCTGCGAGGAATCGTATGCCGTCGACGCGTGCGCGACGCCGGGCGCGCCGCGATGCGTGGACAATGGACGGACCGGCGTCGTCCTCGGGGACCGGGGCTTCGGCTCGCTGCCGCTGCGCGCTTCCGTCGCGGGCCGCTACGAGACGCCATCGCAGTATGGCGCGCTTCTTCCCGAGGGGACGCTCGCGACCGGGTTCACGGCCTGCACGGAGGCGCTCGACGTCATGTACGACCTCGCCGGCGTCCCGGTCACCGAAACCGTGCGGGATTGCGTTCGCGTCGAGCGATGGGATCCCGCGTGGCGGTCCGTCTGACCGCGCAGGCTGAAGTACCCCCCGACCCATCAGCGGCCCGATGAGCGATCACGGCCTCACGACGAACGTCCTTTCCGACGTCGTCCTTCCGATCGCGCTCGCGGTCATCACGCTCGGCATGGGCCTCGCGCTCACGGGGGCGGATTTCCGTCGCGTCGTCAAGATGCCGCGCGCCGTCGCGGTCGGCCTCGGCGCGCAGCTCGTGGTCCTTCCGCTCCTCGCCGCCCTCGTCGCGACCATCTTCGCCTACACGGTCGGCATCACGCGCGACCTCGTGCTGGGCATCCTCATCCTTGCCTGCTGCCCGGGCGGGGCGACGAGCAACCTCGTCACGTGGCTCGCGCGCGCCGACGCCGCGCTCTCCGTTTCCCTTACGAGCGTGACGAGCCTCGCGAGCGCGCTCACGACGCCATTCGCGTTCTTGCTCCTCGTCGACCTCCTCCTCGGCGAATCCGCCGCGCTCAACGTCTCCTTCATCGACATGGCGAAGCTCGTCGTCGCCATCGTCGCGATCCCCATCCTCGTAGGGATGCAGATCCGCAAGCGCCGCCCCGCGTTCGCCGCGCGGATCGAAAAGCCGCTGCGCATCGCGTCCGTCGCGCTTCTCGCCGTCCTCGTCGCGGGCATCATCGCGGCGAACGCCTCGAGCTTCTGGGCGCTCGCCGCGCGGAGCGTCCCAATGTCGCTCGCGCTGAACGCGCTCGCGCTCGCGGCGGGGTGGGGCCTCGCGCGCGCCCTCGCGCTGCCGCCGGCGCAGGCGCGCGCCATCTCGATCGAGGTCGGCTTCCAGAACGGCACGCTCGGCATCGCGCTCGCGGTCACCCAGCTCGGGTCGCCCGAGGCCGCGATCGTCCCGGGTTTCTACAGCCTCGTCATGTTCGTGACGGGCGGCGCGCTCGCTTGGTGGTGGGCCCGCGACGCCGCGCGCGCGGTGCCGGTCGAGGCGCCGGCGCGCGAGGCGACGGTCGAAGCGCGGCCGTGAAAGACGCTGTGTCGCCCGTTCAGCGAACGAGCGGTTCGCCGCGAAGCGCGCGCTCGACCTCGTCGCGGCAACCGCGCGCCTCGGCGCGCCGGCGCAGGTAGTCGAGGTCGAGACGTCCCGCTTGCGCGCGCGCGAGCGCGAGCGCGCGCGTCCACTCGCGTTGATGGCGGAAGTGCGCGCCCGATTCGGCGTACTTCACGATGAGATCCTCGGGGGCGATGAGCGGCACCACGTAGTCGTCCACCTCGAGTTCTACGAGGTGGTCGAGCGATCCCGTGAGCGGCTCCGGCAGAACCTCGATGGCGATCGGAAGGGCCGGGTGACGCACGGCGCGGCCGAATCGCGCGAGGTCATCGGCATCCTCGAAGCGTTCGAGGACGAACCCCTCGCGTTCGAGCGCCGCAAGGAACGGAAGCGCGGGGACGACGCCCCCGGGCGACACGCTCACGACGTCGAGGTCGAGGCTTGCGAGCCAGCCCTCGGGGTGGGAGCGTTCGAGCGTTTCGGCGACGTAGAAGTCGAGCGCGGTTCCGCCCACGACGACGGGGCGGAACCCGACGCGGGCGCCGATCGCCCCGAGCCAGCCCGCAAGCAGGAGCTTCGCGCGGAGCGGACTCGGCTCGGCGCGGATGCGCTCAACGGGGCCGGCGGCGGACGCGGACGCGCGCCTCACCTCCCGCGAGGTTGCCCACGACATAGCGGCGCGGACGCTGTTCGACCACGGTCCCCGTCGCGAGCCGCTCGGCGAAACGTTCGGCGGCGACGGCGGCGAGCGCGCGCTGCTCGCCGGGGGAGCGGCGCGTCGCGGGCGCGCCCGCGAGCGCCGCGGCGCGTTCGCGCGCCGCTTCGCGCGCGACGTCCTGGCGCGCCTCGAGCTGGAACCGGATCTCCTCGGGCGGGAGCCGCTCCATGAGGAAGGCCACGATGGCGCCGAGCGGCACGCCGCGGGGGCGCGCGGCGCGAAGGTCCCGGGCGAGCCCCGGTTCGAGGGCGATCGTGGTGAGGCTCATGGGCACTATTTGTACTCATGAGTATTTAAACTATGCGAGGGAAAAGGAAGGCCGGCGCGCGGCCGGCCCGGAGATCCGCAATCAGGCCTTGGGCGCGGCGGCGGCCTTGCCCTTGAACGACGGGTGGTACTTCTCGATGAGCTTGCGGTCGAGACGCGTCAGCTGGTCGGCGGGGATGCCGCCGAGAAGTTCCCACGTGAGGTCGAGCGTGCCCTCGATGGTCCGGTCCTCGTCGCGGCCCTGGCGGACGAAGCGGTCCTCGAAGACGTCCGCGAACTCGAGGAGCTTGCGGTCGCGCTCCGAAAGCGCCTCCTTGCCGACGATCGCAACGAGGCCGCGGAGGTCGCGGCCCTCGGCGTAGGCGGCGTAGGCCTGGTCCGAGACGCCCTTGTGGTCGTCGCGCGTGCGCTCCTTGCCGATGCCGGCGTTCATGAGGCGCGAGAGCGACGGAAGCACGTTGATCGGCGGGTAGACGCCCTTGCGGTGGAGCGACCGCTCGACGACGATCTGGCCCTCGGTGATGTAGCCCGTGAGGTCCGGGATCGGGTGCGTGATGTCGTCGCCCGGCATCGTGAGGATGGGCACCTGCGTGATCGAGCCCTTGCGGCCCTTGATCTTGCCCGCGCGCTCGTAGATCTGCGCGAGGTCGGTGTACATGTAGCCGGGGTAGCCGCGGCGGCCGGGAACCTCTTCGCGGGCCGCGCCGATCTGGCGGAGGGCCTCGCAGTAGTTCGTCATGTCCGTGAGGACGACGAGCACGTGGTAATCGTGCTCGTACGCGAGGTACTCGGCGGCCGTGAGCGCCAGACGGGGCGTGATGAGGCGCTCGATGGCCGGGTCGTCGGCGAGGTTCACGAACAGCACCGCGCGCTCGAGAGCGCCCGTGCGCTCGAAGTCGCGGCGGAAGAACTCGTACTCCTCGTTCGTGATGCCCATCGCGGCGAAGACGACGGCGAACTCCTCGCCGGAGCCGCGCACTTTCGCCTGGCGGGCGATCTGGAGAGCGATCTCGTTGTGCGGGAGACCCGAGGACGAGAAGATCGGGAGCTTCTGGCCGCGCACGAGCGTGTTCATGCCGTCGATCGTGGAGATGCCGGTCTGGATGAACTCCTTCGGCGACTCGCGCGAGTACGGGTTGATGGCCGCGCCGATGATGTCGACACGCTTCTCGGGGATGATCTCGGGGCCGCCGTCGCGGGGCTGGCCGCCGCCCGAGAGGATGCGCCCGAGCATGTCCTTCGACACGGGGAGCTTGATGGTCTCGCCGAGGAACTTGACCGACGCGTCGCGGTTGATGCCGGACGTGCCCTCGAAGACCTGCACGGCGACGAGCGTGTCCGACGTGTCGAGGACCTGGCCGCGCTTGAGCGAGCCGTCGGCGAGGCGCAGCGAAACGAGCTCGCCGTAGCCCACGGGCTCCGTCTTCTCGAGGAAGACGAGGGGGCCGGCGATCTCCGTGATCGTCTTGTATTCCTTCGTCATGGGAACCGCGCGGCGATGCGGGACGGCCCATATGAACGTACCGGCGGGCTCGACGAGTACCCACAGGCGGGGATAAGTGTGTTGAGTGTGTTGACGCTCCGATGCCCGTCCGGACCCTCACCGTGACCGATGCCGCCTACCAGCGCCTCGCGCGCCTCAAGCGCCCGGGCGAGAGCTTCACGGACGTCGTGCTGCGCCTCACGGGGGAGCGCTCGCTTGCCGACCTCCCCGCGCTCGTCACGCCCTCCGAGGCGCGCGCGCTCGCCGAGGCGATGCTCGCGGCGCGCGACGAGCGGCGCGACCCGCGGAGGCGCGGCCGATGATCCTCGACGCCTCCTTCCTCGTCGACCTCCTGCGCGGCGACCCCGGCGCCCGCGCCGCGCTCGCGGAGCTGGAGAAGGGGAGCGAGGCCGTGCGCATCCCCGCGCCCGCGCTCGCGAAGCTCGCGGAGGCGATGGCGCGGTCGAGGAACCCGCCACGCGAGGCCGCGCGGCTCGAGGCCCTCCTCCTCGCGGCGGGCGGCGTCGCGCTCACGGGCGCGCACGCGCTGCGCGCGGGCCGCCTCGTCGGCGAGGCCGCGCGCGACGGGCTCGCGATGGACCCGCTCGACGCGATGACGGCGGCCATCGCCCTCGAGGAGGGCGAAACGCTCGTCACCCGCGCGCGCGAGTACGAGCGTGTCGAGGGACTCAGGGTGCGGGGGTATTGATCAGGGAAACAGCGTCTCGAACTCCCGCATCACCTGACGGAACACCTCGGGGCGGACCTGCCCCACCTTCGCGAGGACGAGGTCTTTCTTGAGGAGCGCGAGCTTCCCGACCTTCACACGGCTCGGCGAGGGCAGGCGTCCCGTCTGCATCCCGTCCTGCGTGACGACGAGGCTCGAGGGCGCCTGCTGAAGCCGGGACGTCATCGCGCAGATGATGACGTCGGGCCCCGCGCCGTTGAACTCGGCCGACGACAGCACAAGGGCTGGGCGCCGCTTCGCGGTCGAGGGGTCCGTGAACGGGAAGGGGACCACGACGACGTCGCCGGGTTTCAGATCATCGTCCGTAGTCATTCCAGACCTCGTCATCGACCGGATTGTCCCACGTCTCCGCGAGGGCGGGGAGCGAGAGCGCTTCCCATCCCTCGAGGTCGTCGATCACGGCCTGCCCGATGTCCGTGGCCTTGCGAAGCACCACCCGTTCGCCGTCCTGGACGAGGAGGAGCTCCGACCCCTTTCGCAGATTGACGGCTCGAAGGACGTCCGCAGGAAGCGTGATCTGGCCCTTGTCGGTCACGCGCACGGTCCTTACGATCACATCCGAACGTAAGGAATGCCTTACACCTATAGCTTTCTCCTGGAAATCGCCTCGATGGAACCGAGCGCGGTTCCACGCAACGTTTTATCGCCCGCCCGCCCCGTCCGAGCCGCATGAAGGGAGGCTACACAGCGGTCGCCCTCGCGCTCGCGCTCCTCGCGCCCGCGCTTGCGACCGCCCACGGGAACCACGGCGCCGCGCCCATCGCGATCGAGGACTTCGAGGTCGTCACCGCGGACGGATCGACCGTGAAGGGCAAGCTCGCGTACCCGACCGACCGCGCGCCGACGCAGCTCGTCGTCTTCGCGCACGGCCGCGGACAGACCGTCGTCGGAGCGTGGATGGGCCACATCGCGGAGACCGCGCGCGAAGGCGTCGCGGTCGTCGCGGTGGACTTCCGCGACAACCTCGGCTTCCCCACGATGTGGGGCGCCGAGGACACGAACGCGGCCGCCCTCAAGGCCTTCGGCCTCTTCCCGTCCGTGACGCGCGTGCACCTCGTCGGCGTCAGCATGGGCGGCGCGATCTCGGGCGTCGCCGCGGCCGAGAAGCCCCTGCGCCCCGACGGGTCGCCGCTCTACGACACCTGGATCACGATCGAGGGCGTCTCGAACGTTTTCGAGACGTACTACGCCGCGCGCGCGATCGGCGACCCCGCCGCCGCCGGCATGGAGCGCGACGCGGGCGGCAAGGCCGAGGAGGTCCCGCTCGAATACGCGCGCCGCTCCCCCGCGATGCGCGCCCACGACCTCGCCTACCTCGAAGGCGTCTTCCTCGTGCACGCGCTCAACGACGGCACGGTCCCCTACGACCAGAGCGTCGAGCTCGCCGCGGCGCTGCGCGGCGTCGGCCTCCCCGTCGAATTCGCGACGGTGCTCCGCGAGAAGCCCGGCCAGGACGAAGGCACCACCGGCACGTGGCGGATCTCCAATGCTGCCGGGCAGGCCGACCCCAGCGAGACGTCCGGGCTGCACCTCGCCGGGCACGCGTGGGAAGGGGACCGCGGGTCCACCGTGATGACGGTCGGGCTCGAGCGGTTGTTTGCGCTGCTGGAGGGGGATGCGATCCGGACGGGGGCGAGCGTGCACGATGCGAGCGCATCGTTCGGGGCGCGGGCGAGGGTGTAATCGGCCCGGAAAGGCTCAAGCCGTTCGCCGCTGAATGACTTGCCGATGTGGCGGAAGCGATTCGCTCTCTTCGGGACGCTCACGAGGACGGCCTCGAAGATCTGAGGGATCACGAGGACCGGCTCTGAGGGGGCGGGCGAGGAGACCGATCGCAGATCATCCCCGCGCAAGCGGGGAACGCCCGGCAGTTGAGGTTGCCGGGACGCTCGCCTACGGATCATCCCCGCGCAAGCGGGGAACGCGCCTGGAGCGTGATCACGTTGCCCGGCACGATCGGATCATCCCCGCGCAAGCGGGGAACGCCTGAGACCCCAGCCGAGACTCCACCCGGGCGCCGGATCATCCCCGCGCAAGCGGGGAACGCGGCGCGGCCGTGTGGGATGCGCTGCGCGCGTGCGGATCATCCCCGCGCAAGCGGGGAACGCCGACGCAGCCGCGCGCTCTACGTAGCCGCGGCCGGATCATCCCCGCGCAAGCGGGGAACGCCACGCCACCGCCCGTCATACAGCCATAAGCCACGGATCATCCCCGCGCAAGCGGGGAACGCTGGTAGAGGTACAGCGCGCCCGTGTAGGGGCTCGGATCATCCCCGCGCAAGCGGGGAACGCGCGGGGGTGTTGCGGGTGCGCCTGGCGGGGGCCGGATCATCCCCGCGCAAGCGGGGAACGCTGGCCGAGGCTTGGGTGTGTGGCGCGTGCGGCCGGATCATCCCCGCGCAAGCGGGGAACGCCCGCGAGCGATCGAATACCAGCGAAGTGGATCCGGATCATCCCCGCGCAAGCGGGGAACGCCCGACCACGAGCGCCACGACGTGCCGCAGATCCGGATCATCCCCGCGCAAGCGGGGAACGCCAGAAGCCGCTGGGGGCTGACTTGGCGACGGCCGGATCATCCCCGCGCAAGCGGGGAACGCCTCGACTTCTTCTTCGCCACGTTGGACACCTTCGGATCATCCCCGCGCAAGCGGGGAACGCGCAAGCCGAGTCAAGCAGAGCACCATCAAGACCGGATCATCCCCGCGCAAGCGGGGAACGCACCATCACGTCCGGGGCGCCATCGACCTGGGTCGGATCATCCCCGCGCAAGCGGGGAACGCAGGATTTCGCGCTCGGCGCTGTCACCATCAACCGGATCATCCCCGCGCAAGCGGGGAACGCATCGCTGAAGAAGTACGCGCTGCGCGCGGTTTCGGATCATCCCCGCGCAAGCGGGGAACGCGGGGAGCCGTCCGCTGTGACGAGGAGGACGCGCGGATCATCCCCGCGCAAGCGGGGAACGCGCGGCCTTCTCGACCATGCTCGTGAGGCGCGTCGGATCATCCCCGCGCAAGCGGGGAACGCACCCCGAAGCCGTCCTCGACGCGGAACTCGCGCGGATCATCCCCGCGCAAGCGGGGAACGCTTCACGCCGGGCGCGTATCGCGCGGTGATCGGCGGATCATCCCCGCGCAAGCGGGGAACGCGAAAGTCGGCGACGTGACGCTCACGTCAGCGTCGGATCATCCCCGCGCAAGCGGGGAACGCGTCGTACGTGACCGTGACGGCGTTGTTCCCGGCGGATCATCCCCGCGCAAGCGGGGAACGCAGTCACCACGAGACGAGACCCCCTTACGCGACCGGATCATCCCCGCGCAAGCGGGGAACGCGTCGCGACTGGAATCCTCCTCGGCCTCGTCCACGGATCATCCCCGCGCAAGCGGGGAACGCTCGAACCCCGAGAAGGTCGCGTTATGGGCCGCCGGATCATCCCCGCGCAAGCGGGGAACGCTTTTCACCTCGTGCATCGCGGGCCTGTTCTCGCGGATCATCCCCGCGCAAGCGGGGAACGCGGCGACATATCCGCCCGCGACCGCCTCCCAGGCGGATCATCCCCGCGCAAGCGGGGAACGCAAGTGAACGTGCGACGGCGTCGCAGAACCCCGCGGATCATCCCCGCGCAAGCGGGGAACGCCGCGAGGACCGGAACCGGCCTCGCGCGTCGCGCGGATCATCCCCGCGCAAGCGGGGAACGCCCCCGTTCCGGGTCGGACCCAGGGGGGGGCGCCGGATCATCCCCGCGCAAGCGGGGAACGCACGGACAAGAGCGGCAACACCGCGACCGCGGACGGATCATCCCCGCGCAAGCGGGGAACGCATGGGGGGCGGTCCGGGTCCGGGGCTCGAAGCCGGATCATCCCCGCGCAAGCGGGGAACGCTCCTGGGTGGCACCGAGGGTGAGGAGGCGGCGCGGATCATCCCCGCGCAAGCGGGGAACGCTCGGAGAGCGCTCTCGGTGTCGCGTGCGTACTCGGATCATCCCCGCGCAAGCGGGGAACGCACTAAACAAGGCAACCTGCCATTGAATTTATTCGAGTTCGTCGTCAGTCTGGGGTTGAGCGTGCTGGCGCGCGATCTCCATTTGTTCGGAAAGCTCCGCAGCAAGCCCATGGAAGCTGACGAGCTTGAGCCCATCGAAGTCGACGACGCGGCGTCGGTTGTCGCCAGTGACTCGCAGATCGAATCCGGAGTCCGTGGCGGCTGACCATGCCATCACGGCGCTTCCTTCTTCAATGCCTTGGACGATATTGGCCCAGATCATCTCGCGTACGCGCTCGCCGTAGTCCCCCACGTAAACGCCGGCACGCGCCTCTACGAGCCAGAGCGACAAGCGGCCGCGGAGCCGAGGTGGAGCGTTTTCAGTCACGATCACGAGCATCGTTGACACCGTCGTCTTCAGGCAAATATGGGCCGATTGCGCCTTCAAAGGGTCCCAGGTCGGGCAACTTCGCGGCCGCAAGAAGGTCTTGGATGTCCGGGATGATCCGGTCGAGAATCTTCGTCTGCCGAAACGCATCGCGGCAGGCGTGACGTGTGGCCCGTTCAGGATCAGATGGCCGGGTCGAGGCCACCCGGAACGCGACAGGGACCACGGTTTCGAACTTGTAGATATCTGCGATGTCGTAGACGAAGGACAGTGGTTTACCTGTATGGATGAATCCGAGTGCGGGCGAAAACCCGGCTGCGAGAACGGCGGCTTCCGTCACGCCATAGAGGCAGGCCGTGGCGGCGCTGAGGCACCGGTTCGCGAGGTCGCCGCTGCCCCATGTTGAGGGATCGTATTTTCGACCCTGCCAGGGAACGCCGAATTGCTGGGCAAGACGTCCATAGAGGGCGCGGACACGAGCTCCTTCGACGCCGCGCAATTGATCGACGTTGAGATGGTCCGGAACGCGCTCGCCGAAGCGCTGATCGTACATTTTCCTCACGACGCGGAGGCGACCTTCAGGATGCAGGGCTGCCCTCGCTTGAAGCAGGAGATTATCGCTGCGAGCAGAAAGGGGTTGGCCGGCGGCATAGACGCGCACGGCAGCCTCGCCGACCCAAACGAGGAGGCACCCGACGCGCGCCGCCATCGCGATGGCCGCGTGCGAAACGCGGGTCCCGGGCTCGAGCATCACGCAGGTGATTCCCGCGATGGGCAGTTGGGTCCTGACGCCGGTGGCATCGATCACGACGAAGGCACCGTCGACGACATCGAGTTGGCCGCGTTCAACGAAGATGATCGAGGCCCGTTCCCGCATGGGGATCGGGCGCGGCTTGGGCAACTTCATGCTCGCTTGACCATCAGGAGCCCGAATCCGAACCCCTTGGCAGGGCCGATCCCTTTGCAAAGGGCCTCGGTGAAAGCCTCGGAATCTGTGACCTTCAAGCGGCCTTCGTAGTCGATCCCCGTCACGCTCATCTCGCGTCCGTCACGGGGACGGCGGAAACGATGGGGTCGGTAATCATCGACCCGCACGTTGCCTCGTTCAACGGAGAATCCATGGCGCTCTCCTTGGCGTTCAAGCCACCGGATGCCCTCGTCCTGCACGAGAGCCTGAAGGTCGAATGCCTCACCTTTGGCCTTCAACTGGTGCTTGGCGGCCATCACGACGTCGTGACGTTTGCCATCCGACCGTTCTCCAGGTGAAGCGACGCGTTTTGTAGGGTTTGCTCGAAGCGAGAAGCGAAGCACGGCCCCCATCTCCAGCCGGGGAGTGTAGGCGCGCGATTCGACCCTCCAGCCCGGGAGCGCATGGGTCGGTTCGCGGTCAGAAACGACATGGAACGTGGGTTGACGCTCCGCGTCGTAACGGTAGACGAAACCGCGTTCGCCATCCGGGTCGCCGGCGAAGAATGACCAGATCTGCTGATGGTGGCCGTAGGCTGTGGCGTTCGCGATGTTGCTGAGGGCGCTCTCTGGATCGACGAGCGTGATGCGTGTGAACTGCATCAGGATTCCTCCTTGGACGCTACGGTCGAGTGAACGACGCGTTCGATGAAGGTTCTCCGGACACGGCTCAGCGGCTGGTCGCGTTGCCGATGGGTCCGGACGTCCTCGAACCCGGGATTTGCATGAACGTCGAATTCCACGCGCAGATGCTCCTGACCCGCTTCGGAGTTCCGAAGCTTTCGGATGACTTCCCCGTCAATCTCTGGAAATCGGGCCGCTCGAAAAGCGTCTCTCAGCGTTGGCGCATCGACAATGTGCGGCGCGAATGGCAGGGCTGGCGGGCATGAGCGACGCCCGAGGTATGGGGGATAACGGGGTCGGTCGAGCGCCTTCGCGAGATCGTCGAGCCGATCGGTGCGGCCGTCTTTCTCCCAGACGGCGATGGTGAACGCGATGTCCTGCACGTAATCACGGCTCGTCAGAATCGTGTTCAGCTTCCGACCCTGGAGTTCCTCGCGGCGCGTCGGCCACACTGCGCGCCGTTCGCGTGAAGGAGATTGGATAGTGTGGTAATCCATGAGTAAGGCTCCCTCGGCTTCCGTGCGGATTCCGATGCCGATGCTTCTCGACAGGCCGTCATGACCTGACTCATCTGTCCGCTCGAGGCCCAGTGCGCCCCCGAGGATGCCCAGGATGGCACTGCGGGTCGGGAGGGCAAGCGAAGGCCGGTGCGTTCCCGGTGCGATGTCGCCCCAACTCGAGATGGGGCCGTAGACGCGAAAGAGTAGGTGGCGCATGGGCCATCAGCTTTGGATGAACTTCTTCAGTTCCTCGAACGAGCCCTCGCCGCTTTCGACGTTCAGCTTCTTTCGCTCGTCCGCGAGTGGGCCGTAGCTCTTGTCGAAGGCAGAAACGCGAGCTTCCAATTCCGCGATGGCCTTGGGCAGCACGTTTCCGTCACGGATCCCGCTCAGGAAGGCGACGCTCAGGCTTCGGGGTTGGCGGTTGCCCTTCTCGACAAGGATGTAGTTCGCATACGCTCGACTCGCGAAGCTGTTTTGCTTCCCGGAAGGGGCAACCGTGGCCATGGCTTCGAGGAGGGCCCCGAGTGCGTTGCTCGCGAGTTCCGCATCGCCATCGAGATTGTCGACGAGGGATTCGGTGTCGATGCAGACGTAGGAGTAGAAGACCCCCGACCCGAATTCGTGAACGCCGACGTGACCCGCTCCGGCGTCTTCTTCGCGCGGCTTGAGGTCATCGACGGCCGTGAAATAGTCATCCTCGACAGTCACCGCGTGGACGGTGATGGCGTGGGCCACCTGAACTGCGGCATCGACGTTGTGCTGGGTCGAATCGGCGAGCATGCGGCCGAACATCGCGATGTCCGCGGCGCGCGGCTTCTTGCGAAGGAGCAGCAGCTCCTCCTCATTGGGTCCGCGCTTGGCCTTGATCAAGACCTCCACGAGGCGGTCCACGGCCACCTGCTCCTCCGGAGCAATGTGGGCCAGTTGGCCCGTTCGGAGTCCGTCGTCACTGGGTTTTCCGAACACGCTCGTGATTGCCTTCACCCACTCTGTCGCGGTCTCCGGCTTGATGCCGGCCTTGACGAACTTCTCATACGAGGCTTCAGCCACGCGCTTCGTTCGCGTGCCGATGGCGCCGGCGAGAGCGTGCTGGAAGGTTTCACTCGTCCTCCAGGCTCGCTTCAGGCTTTGACTGCTGATGCGCAGCCGGGTCGTCCCGCCGACGATGGCGGTCTTCGGTCTTCCGCTGTCATCGCGATTGAGATTCGACGGCGGGTAGGTCGTTAGCATGTGGATTTGTCGGAACCGGGTCATGATCTGGTCACTCCTTGCTCTTCGTCAGGATTTCTCGTGGAAGCTTCGAGTAGTATGAGCGCGCCCAGCGTCGCTGAACGTCCTCCTGTGTGTCCCACCAATAGAGAGACGAGGCGAGGTCGAGGACGTTGATCCTGCCTTGGAGTTGGCGAACGAGTCTGGTACCGGCGGCGATCCGCTCGGTCGCCCCCTCGACCTGCAGGAAACGTCGGAATCTCAGAGGGCTCATAGCCGGCACCGATCCCGCTCCAGTCTGGGCGAGTTGCTCTGCAACGCGCGCACCGCCGTCGTGCTCACGAACGTGACTGACGACTGCGGCGGCCACTGCGAGGCTCTCGAGGTGGGCATTCGGCATCGCCCGGACGAGCGCTTCGAAGGCTGGAACCATCTGGACTTCGAGCGCGGTCGAGCAGCGCCTCAGTTCGGCGAGCGCTCCGGGATCGCCTGGCCTCTTTCTCTCAGAATCTCCGCGAAGTCCCGCCCACCACTGGTGGACGCGCGTCGCCTCGAAGCTCTTCGATTCGCTGGACGTGGTTTCGGTCAAGACATTCTCCCCTGAGTATGCTCGGCGCTCAAGTCGAGGACTTTGGGCAGTTCCTTGCTCAACTTGGCTTCGAGTCGGGCCTCTGCTTGGACAACCTGTTTGGGATCGATGTCCCCGAGGCGCGTGTACTGCACTCTCTCGCGGAAGGCGCGTCGAGTCTCTGCAACCACTCGGTGGAACCACGCCGCGCGTTCAATCATCGAAACGTGAGATTGTGAGGCAACTTTTCGGAGGCTCGAGTAAAATGCGCCCTCCGTTCTCGTCCAGAGCGCTTGGCTCAAGAACGAAAGGTCCCCTTTCACGTCGAGTTGACCGTACCACGCGCCCTTGTAGGCGTCCTTCAATGATCGCGCCGCGACGTCGGTCGCGGCGATGAGATGCTGCGCGTGGTGGTCGACGCGCGCGCGAGTCCCATCATCACCAGGGATCACGTCGCCAACGGTACCTTCGTACCACCCTTCGACTTTTGCGTTGTCCATGGCATAGCCGGCGGCGCGAAGGCGCGCGTGGGGCGCCGCGAATCTTCTGGCGGGGGAACTCCGGTAGTGGTGCACGGAGAGCGCCGGCCGCCGGGAGCCGTCGTCGGAATTGCCGACGAGGCCGATCCAATGTCGATAAGCGCCAAGGTCGGAACGCCCTTTTCTCGCTGAGATCGTCCCTTTCACTTCTTGTGTCGGGGAGAGCGGGTGGATCCACGATCCATGGTAATCGAAGCCATAGGGCCTCGAAATGAATTCCGTGAATCCCCAATTTAACTCGCCACACAGCACGCACTGCCTCGCACCTCGAGGGGACCCAAGCAGGATGCGCCGAGGCATTCCCCAGAAGACATGGCCCGGAGCGACTTCGGTGGACGTGAGTTTGGATCGCTTACCCTTCGATGGATCCGGCGTATTCATCCACGGAAAGAGGGCTGGCTCCGGTTTTCCCGGACCTACCGTCCACGCTTCCGCGGGGAGGACGTTGAGCCAAACGGTCTCCCAGAGGTCGTCGCCGAGAATCAACGTAGAAATCGGCCCTCCTCCCCGGATCGATGTCATGTTGCCGCGACCGCCTGCAGGAGAGAACGATTGGAGCGTGAAGAGTGCGAGGGCCGTGCAAGGTCCGCAAATGAAGGCCTCGGGCCGTCTCCGGATAAACAAATCCTTGTTGTCGTCGATGGTCGCATCGCCCGGGGTGTCGATGAGAAGGCCCGAAATGGGTTCGGCCGCGCCCTCAAGGCCCGTTTCTTGCAAGAACGGTTGTCGGCTGGACGTCAGCTCGAATGCGTTGCTGAACGGGGCGAATTTGGAGGCTAGTTCGGCCTCGGAAGGAGGCTTATCGAACATCCCTTCCCATGATATCTCGCTCTTGGGTGCGAGGACGGTCTGATAGAGCCCGATGATGATCTCGTAGAGCGCCGCGTCGAAATCCGGCCTGGGGCTGGCGGGGCCCTTCGCGGCGCTGCTGATGATTTCCGTGGGTCGAATCCTGCGGTAACCTCCTGGCGTGGCGACCGGGATCCATGGATCCGAGATCAGGTTCAGCTTCATTTTTCCTCCTTGACTTCGAAGCCTCGAGTCATCGAGTAGGACAATTTCCAGCGGCGGCCTTCTGTGCTCCTCGCCTGACTCCAGGATTGATTGCCGGTGCGCTCCAGGACGACGACGTTCGCAGGTGTCAACGGATCCGCGCTCGGCGCGTCCTCGATCAACCCTGCAGCCAAGGCCACTGAACGGGAGATGCGGAGTCGCGATCCATCCCAGCCTTCCTCGTCCAATGGCTTAATCCCGTCAGGGTCCCGAGTCGCGAGGTGGAGGTCGACGCTCTCGAGACCCGCGCGGGTCTTTGCCCGATCCGGGTCCTCCCACCGGCCGTCGCGAGTCGAGTAGCCCGCGTCGAGTTTGAGGGCCTTGAGGTGCGCGTGGCTTTGTTGCGCCATGGCTTCGGCTTCAGCACGCTGGGTGATCTCAAGAAGCTCCGGGGGCAGGCGAGAGTAGACCGTTGGCCCATAGACTGCTTCGATGAGGTTTCTCGCGTCCTCTGGAATCCGGATGCGGCTGAAGGACCTCAATGTGGCGCATGTGAGCCATAGCCGCCCGTGGTCGGGGTACACAGCGGCTGTTCCTTTTGACCACCCTTGGACCCAATTCGCCGGCGGCTGATCGTCCCACGCGGGTGCATGCACGAGGAGGACCGGGGCCCCGCCGATCGGGCGTTGGCGGCCGGGGTGACGTTGGAGGCGGCCGGCGCGTTGCAGAAGGAGTTCGATCGGTGCCAGATCTGTGATCACCAGATCGAAATCGAGGTCGAGCGATTGTTCGACGACCTGGGTCGCGATGAGGACGCGTCCCCGTCTGTCGTGAGCCTGCCCGTTCGGGCCCGCCCAGGCGAGGAGTTCGTTCTCGTGTCGGCGGCGATCCGCTTCTGTGAATCGGGCGTGGATCAGTGAGGGGCTGAGGTCAGATAGTTTGTCCCAGGCCTCGACGGCTTCTCGAACGGTGTTCCGGATCCAGCAGACCGATTGCCCATTTTGCTGCGCGGCCTGGATGGCCTGAAACACGTCGTCCTGCGCGTGGAGGAACTGCAGGTCGAAAGACCGGGCTGATCCCTCCCGCGGCGCGATGGCTGTTTCCTTGCAGCTGCCCGAACCGTCGATTTGGGTCAAGAGAGGATAGGCACGGTTCTGGGAATTCGCGTGATCCACTCCGCATTCCTCGGCGAACGCACGCGAAAATCGGTCGCGGAGATGCAAAGGGAGGGTGGCGGAGAGAAGGATGGTCGACCCTCCCGCCCTCGTGTGGAACCGGAGAAGGGCCTCAAGGAGGGCTGTGGCGTGAGGGTCATAAGCGTGGACTTCGTCAACGACGAGAACTCGGGAGGCGAGTCCGAAGAGGCGCAACGATTGATGTTTGACGGGCAGTACGGCCAAGAGGGCTTGATCGATCGTTCCGACACCGACGTGGGCAAGGAATGTCTTCTTTCGGGAGTCCGCAAGCCATCGCGTGCATTCGAGTCTCCCCGTGTCGCTGCCTGAAGCCCGATCTTGGAGCGATTCGAGGACGTCGTTTCTGAAGTTGCTCATCGCGAGCCGCCCCGAGTGCGATAGGACGAGCGCGGCCTCGCTTGGCTTCTGGAAAATCTGCGGTGCTGCAATCTTGAGGCGACTGTACATCGCGTTCGCGGTCGCCTGGGTAGGCAAGGCGAAATAGAACCCCGTAGCCTCTCCGGTCCGCATGATACGGTGCACCGCGAGGAGGCTCGCTTCGGTTTTGCCGGACCCCGTCGTGTCTTCCATGATCACGAGGTGGGGGCCGGTGCTTGGTTTCCATGCTTCCACGGCCATCTGGAGCGGGGTCGGAGGGAATCGGAACATCTCGCGCGTTGTCGCCGGCGTGGCAATCGGCGTTGAGAGAATGCCCAAACCACGGATGGCGAGTTCAGCGCGTTGCATCGCCGACGCAAAATAGACTTGGAGAGAGGATGCCTCGCTCGATCGCGGAAACCAGGCCTCGTTCGAGCCGACCCAGTCGCAGAGGACCGCGAAACCTGCGATGTGCCAGGATCCTGCCCTGATGGCGGCATGAAGATCTTCGGCCGAAACGCCGTCGCGCCAAAGGGTTTCCAGCGGTGCAAGCTTGCGGAGCGCCTCGACCCAACGGGTGCCGCTTTCGATTCCCTCCTCGTCCCAAATGCCAACCGACGTCTGGAGGGCCTCAGGCGGTTGCCCGTGGTGGCCGGTGAAGGCGCCTTCGAGCGCCCAAAGGACGTGACGCCATTCGCCCTCGCTCCACGGGTGAACTTCGGCGAGAGATTTCGCGAGCGATGGAATGATGTGGGATTTGAGGAGGACGCTCCCGAGGGTCGTATGGTGGGGTTGATAGAGCCGGGGGGTCTTGCCTGGCCAGACCCGCTCAAAGTGCTCGCGGTCGAGCGCTTGGAAGCGATCGCAGAATTTTCCGATATCGTGGACGGCCAGGCCCAAGGTTAAGAGCGTTTCGAGGCCGTCGGGCCTCAGGTGGAGGCTTTGAGCCCAGCCTTCCCGCAGGGCAGGACTTGCTCGGAGCAGGGTAACTCCGACGGCGCTGACATCGAGAAGGTGCCACGGCAGGGCATGGTACTTGCCATTGGATGCCGACTTGCCCCAATGCTTGAGGAGGTGGGATTCATCCCAACCTTGGGAACTCGTATCGGAGCCCCCGGCGTTTCCGCCCACCTCTGATTCCATGCCTCCCTCCGTTAGGACACGCGGTCGAGGGCACAGGTAATTTGCGCCGGATCGTTCGAGGCCGCCTCGTCCGTTCAATGAAAGGATGGGTGGATGGGCCTTAGAGTCTTCCTGCCCTTCCTAGCCAGGCGACTAGAATATCAAAGCGAAGATGCCGACAAGAACGTCATCGTATCCTGAGCCTTGCGGAGTGGTAGAAAGGCGGACGCGGCCCCGGGTCGCCCCGGGACCCGATCGAGCGGCCTACGCGCTCTTCAGCGCCGCAAACTCCCGCTGCAGCCGGTCGAGAACCGCCTTGTAGTTCGATTCCCACTCCGCCTCGAACTTCGCCTTCGCGAGGTCGCCGCGGATGTTGACCTTCAGCACGTCCGCAAGCGGCACGCCCGAGGCGAGCGCGCCGCGCGCGAGCTCCTCGTACTTCTTGAGGGCGACGAGCACGTCGTACTGCTTGCGCAGGGGCGCGTACGCGTCGATCGCGTGGAAGGCGTTCTGCTGGAGGAAGACCTCGCGGATGCCGCGGGCCACTTCGAGCGTGAGCTGCTGCTCCTCGGGGAGGGCGTCCGAGCCGACGAGCTGCACGATGTCCTGCAGCTCGGCTTCCGTGCCGAGGACCGTCGCGCCCCACGTGCGGAGCGCGCCCCAGTCCTTCGCGACGTGCGCCTCGTACCAGGGCACGAGGTCGCTCTCGTAGAGGGAGTAGGAGTCGAGCCAGTTGATGGCGGGGAAGTGGCGGCGCTGGGCGAGCTTCGCGTCGAGGGCCCAGAAGACCTTCACGATGCGGAGCGTGTTCTGCGTGACGGGCTCCGAGAAGTCGCCGCCGGGCGGCGACACGGCGCCGATGACGGTGACCGAGCCGGTCTTGCCCGAGAGCGTGTTGACGCGGCCGGCGCGCTCGTAGAACTCGGCGAGGCGCGCGGCGAGGTAGGCGGGGTAGCCTTCTTCGCCGGGCATCTCCTCGAGACGGGAGGAGATCTCACGCATGGCCTCGGCCCACCGGGAGGTGGAGTCGGCCATGAGGGACACGTCGTAGCCCATGTCGCGGTAGTATTCCGCGATCGTGATGCCCGTGTACACGGAGGCTTCGCGGGCGGCGACGGGCATGTTGCTCGTGTTCGCGATGAGCACCGTGCGGTTCATGAGCGGCTTCTTCGTGTTCGGGTCCTCGAGGTGCGGGAACTCCGTGAGAACCTCGGTCATCTCGTTGCCGCGCTCGCCGCAGCCGATGTAGACGACGATCTGAGCGTCCGAGAACTTGGCGAGGGACTGCTGCGTGACGGTCTTGCCCGACCCGAAGGGGCCGGGGATGGCCGCCGTGCCGCCCTTCGCGACGGGGAAGAGACCGTCGAGGATGCGCATGCCGGTGATGAGGGGGATGTCGGGGCGGAGCTTGTTCGTGACCGGGCGCGGGACGCGGACGGGCCACTTGTGCATGAGGCGCAGCTCCGTGCCGTCCGCGAGCTTGCCGACGACCTCGTCGATCGTGAACGAGCCCTTGTTGAGGGACTGGATCGTGGTCTCCTTGACGCCCGGGGGGACCATGATCGTGTGGACGATCGTCTCGGTCTCCTGGACCGTGCCGAGGATCGAGCCGCCCTTGACCTTGTCGCCCGCCTTCGCGGTGGGGACGAAGTCCCACTTCTTCTTGTGGTCGAGGCCGGGCGCGTTGACGCCGCGGAGGATGAAGTCGCCCATCTGGTCCTGGAGGACCTCGAGGGGGCGCTGGATGCCGTCGTAGATGGACGTGAGGAGGCCGGGGCCGAGCTCGACCGAGAGCGAGGCGCCGGTTTCGCGCACGGGCTCGCCGGGCTTGATGCCCGAGGTGTCCTCGTAGACCTGGATGACCGTCTTGTCGCCCGCGATCTCGATGACCTCGCCCATGAGGCCTTCGTTGCCGACGAAGACGACCTCGTACATGCGGGCGTTGATGCCCTGCGCGGTCACGACGGGGCCCGCGACGCGGAAGATCGAGCCCTTCGCGCCGGTCTTCTTCTGAGTTACCGCCTCTTGAGCCATGGGATGCACCTCTTGAATGTCATTCCTTGTAAAGGTCGATGCCGATTGCTCGCTTGACCTTCTCGCGCAGGTCGCCGCCCGCCTCGCCGCCCATCTGGATGACGACGGGGTCGATGGATTCGCTGAGGCGGCGTCGGACGTTGGGCGCGAGGCCGGGCACGTCCTTCGCGTTGACGATGAGGATGCCGACGTCCTTCGGGCCCGTGAGGACCTTGTCGACGGCGGCCGTGAACTCTTCCGGGGTTTCGGCCTTCTCGGCGCGGCGGATGCCGGCGAGCTGGAAGCCGAGCACGAAGTCCTCGTCCCCGATGACGGCGATGGCCTTGCTCATAGAACCACCCGGATGAGCTCCTTCAGGGTCTCCTCGCGGAGGCCCGTCTGCTTGCCCCGCGCGATGATGCGCAGGTTGTCCGTCTCGATGCGCTGCCGCACGACGAAGTCGATGATCGGCAGGATGGAGAGCGGGTAGCGGTTCGAGAACGTCGACGAGCTGTCGAGCACGAGCTTGTCGATCGCGGTGACCGCCGCGTTCAGGTTGGACGTCTCGAGCGTCCTCTTCACCGCGTCCGCGACGGGCGCGAAGCGGGTGGACTCGAGCTCGCGGGCCGCTTCCTCGGGCGTCGCGCGGAGCATGCGCCGCGCGACCTCGCCGGAGATCTCCTTGCCGCCCTTGAGCAGGTACTCGCCGACGTCCTCCAGGCCGGCGACCCGCGCGCGGATCACGGTCTTGAGGTTGATCGCGTCGACTTCCGCGCGCAGGAACGCGAGGAGGGCGCGGTTCGCGTGCGAGTTGGGCTCGACGCTCGCGAGGAGCAGCTCGTAGTAGCGCATGTCGAGCGCGTTCTCGGCCTTCGCGAGGCCGCCGTCGCCCGCGACGCCGTCGCCGAGCGCGGCGCCGTACGGCGTGCGCTGAAGGGCGGCGACGCTCTCCTCGAGGCTCTGGAAGCGCAGGAGCTCCTTGAGGTCGTCCGCGGAGAGCGCGCCCGCCGGGATGAGCGACGAGGCGATCTCCTCGTCCGACACGCCCGCGAAGCGGCCGCGGAGGATCGTCTTGACGTTGTACACGTCGTAGCGTTGGAGGTAGAGCAGGACCATCCGGCGGATGTCGCCGGTGGACCAGCGGATGACCTCCTGGTAGGTGCGCGCGAGGCGCAGGCGCCCGGCGCGCTCGATCAGGGCCGCGCCGCGGTACTTCGCGGCGAGCTCGTCGACCTCGCGCTTGTAGTTGCCTTCCTGGATGTAGCGCGAGATCTCGAAGACGTCCATGGCAAGGAGCTTCTGGTACTCCGTCGCCGGGATGAGCTTCGTCTCGCGCGCCCGGACGCGGGCCGTGACGTAGGCGTAGTTGCCGGTGGCCGACGATTGCAGCGCCGCGTCCGTGAGCTTCACGTTCTCACTCCTTGAAGAGCAGGCCCGCGACCTCGTGCAGGCTTGCGTTCCACACGTCGTCCAGGAGGGCTTCGTAGGTGAAGTCCTCGCGCGTCGCCCCGTCCGGGGAGACCACGACGACGCCCCCGAGGGCGTCGATCGTGCCCGCGACCTTGACACCGAGCTTCTCCGCGGCCGCCTTGTCCTGGGCCGCGACGTACACGAGGCCGTTCGGCATCGCGCGCTTGAGGAGCGTCTGGATGTGCTGGGCGCGGCGCTCCGCGGGGAGCTTCGCGAGGCGCTCGAGGACGGCCTTGCGGGCCTCCGCGAGGACGTCCTTCTGCGCGTTCAGGCGGACCTTCTTGCCTTCGAGCTCCGCGGACGCGAGGTCGCGCTTGCGGAGCGATTCGGCGGCGGTCTTCGCCTCGGCCTCGCGGCGGGCGCGGATGGCCGCGGCCTCGCGCTCCGCGCTCTGGACGATGGCGTCCGCTTCCGCGCGCGCCGCGTCGATCTCCTTCTTCGCGGCGGCGCGGCCCTGCGCCAGGACGTTCTCGACGACTTTCTCGAGCGCCATGTGGGTTCACTTCCGTGTTGGCCCGTCTACGCGATCTTGCCGAGGAGCAGGAAAGCGACGACGAACCCGAAGATGACGATCGTCTCGGGGATGGCCACGAGCAGGATACCGCGGCCGAGGAAGCCCGCGTCCTCCGCGGTCGCGCCGACGGCGGCCGCGCCGATGTCCTTCTGCGCGATACCCGTCGCGAGGCCGGCGAGGCCGATCGCGAGGCCCGCGCCGATCGCGAGGCCCATCGTGCTGTTGTCCTGGACGACACCGCCCGTCGCGTTCTCGGCGGCCGTGGCCGAGCCGATGACGCCGAGGGTGATCATGAAGAGGCCGGTGCTCATGAGGATGCGGCTGACGGTCTTGCGGACGTTCATTCCGAATATCTCCCTTATTCCGTTGTGAATTCCCTGACTCGCCCGAACGGCGAGAACTTCTTGCCGCCACCCTTGTAGAACTTCGTGAAGAACTCCACGTAGTTCAACCGGATGGCCTGGATGCCCGAGCTCAGGAGCCCGAGGCCGAAGACAAGGAGTTGGCAGATGGCGAAGAGGACGATGCCGACCACGGCGATCACGAGGCTGCCGCCGGTGAGCGTCATCGCGACGAGCGTGAGCCCGTTGAAGGCTGCGACCATCGCGCCCTTCGCGACGCCGACGCCCGCGAGACGCGTGTACGACAGCATGTTCGCGAGGAGCGACGGGACCTCGAGGAGGGCGATCGCGCCTTCCGTGACGACGAGGCCGAGGACGCCGAGGCCGATGAAGGCGCCCGCCATGAGCGGATCGAAGGCTGCGGCGGGCAGGAGCGCGGCGAGGAAGCCGCCGACGCGGGGCGCGAGCGAACCGGCCTGGCTCAGCACGAGGATCATGAAGCCCGAGAGGACGAGGATCCAGCTCGCCTTCGCGATCGCGTGCTTCTTCGAGTGGCCGGCCTCGTTGAGGACGCCGAAGAGGAAGCCGACGCCGAGGTGGAAGAACGCGGCGACGACGGAGAAGATGAGCAGATCGCCCACTTCCGCGAGCTTGTGCACGTAAGGGTGGCCTTCCTTGAACTGCCCCGTGAGGAGGCAGCGCCACGTCGTCTCGGCGTGCGAGGACTGGAAGGCGGCGCACGTGAGCGCCTCGCCGTGGGCCTTCATCTCCTCGACGGCGGTGTGCGGCGCGTCGAAGGGAATGCCGAAGGCGTCCTCGAAGACGAAGAAGCCGAAGGAGAAGGCGACGATACCGGAGACGAGGAACGCGAAGCCGAGTTCGCGGCCGCCGGTGCCGGCCTTCTTGACGAGCTTGAGCAGGAGGAGGCCGACGAGCGCCATGAGGACGCCGTAGCCCGCGTCGCCGATCATGAGCCCGTAGAAGAACGGGAACGTGAGGGCGAGGACGATGGTGGGATCGATCTCGTTCCACTTCGGGACCGAGAACATCTCCGTGAAGAACTGGAACTGGTTGGCGCCCGCCGCGTTCTTGAGCTTGGTCGGGGGCTCCTCGTGCGCGGCGGTCTCGCCGTGCGTCTCGACGAGGTGCTCCGGGCCGTGCCCGTGGGCGTGGTGGTCCGCCGCGCGCTCGCGCTCGACAATGTGCACGTTGCCCGACGTCGCCTGGTCGAGGGCAGCCTTGAGGGAGCCGACGTCCTCGGCGGGGACCCAGGCGTCGACCGCGAAGGCGTGCTCCGTCGAGGCGAACGTGAGCGGGGCTTCGGCCTTCTCGACCTCGATCGCGAGATGCTCCTCGGCCGCAAGGAGGAAGTCGCCGTGGCGCGCCGCGAGGTCCGCGAGGCGCGATTCCGACTGCTCGAGGCGGACCTTGAGGCCCGCGCGCTCCTGCTCGATCGCGGCGAGGCGCGCGGGGATGGAGCCCGCGCCCTCGGGCACGCTCGTTTCGCGGTAGCCGGCCTTGAAGAGCGCGTCCGCGACGGCGTCGCGCGAGGCGACGGGCGCGAAGACGGCGACGAGGTTGCCCTCGCCGCGGAAGACCTCCGCGTCCGGCGCGGCCGCGCGGATTGCGGCGTCAACGGGCTCGGCGGTCGCGCCGACGAAGACCGCGAGGCTCTCGTAGCCGCGGAAGTCCTCGAGATCGAACGGAAGGGAGGCGAGGGGGCGCAGGCGCGTCTCCTCCTCGGTGAGCGCGTCGATCGCGGCCTGAGCCTTCGCCTTGGACTCGGCGGCGCCGGCGACGTCCTGCTCGGCCGCGAAGACCGCGGTCTCGAGCTGTTCGTCGATCGCGCGGCCCGCGCTCGCGCGCGCGGGCTTCTTGCCCTCGAGGCCGAGGGCGCGGATCATGCCGCGGATGCGCACGAGGCGCTCCGAGGCCTTGGAGGATTCAGGAAGGGAGCGGCCGAGCCGGAAGTCGGCGAACGCGGCGTCGCGTCCCTCGACGTGATCCACGATGTGCGCGACGCGGAGCTTGTAGAGCGTCTCGATGATCGCGCGTTCGCGGTCCCGCGAGGAGATGACGAGGACCCGCTGCATCGGTTCCGGCTTGAGCGCCATGGATCCTCACTTGCCCGAGAGCCCGATCTTGCTCTCGAAATTCTTCACGAGGACGTCCACGGCCTTCGCGAACTCGGGGCCCTTCGTGCGGCCGCGGAGCTTGGTGGCCTCGGCGTCGCCGGCCTTGAGGATCTTGGCGCGGTCCTGCGCGACGGCGGCCTTCGCGCCCTCGAGCGCGGCCGTGTGGGCGAGATCGGCGTCCTTGCGGGCCTTCTCGACGACGTCCGCCGCGCGGCGCTCGGCTTCGCGGAGGAGGCGCGCCTTCTCGCGGGCCGCCTCTTCCTTGAGGCGACGGACCTCGGATTCGGCCTTCTTGACCTCGCGCAGAGCCTCGGCCGCCTGCATGGGGATCGAGGCGTGCAAGTCTATGGGACTATTTGTACGTTTGCCGGGTCGAAATTCCTCGGGAAATTACGATTCCCGGGACAAGGCGCCCGCTCGCGAACGCTTTATCGCCAGGGCGGCGGCTTCGCGCGCCGTGCGACGCATCCGCATCCGGGCGCCCATCCGCGCCACCGAGGACCCCGCGAAGGTCGAGGCCGCGGTCAGGAACGTCTTCCCCGACGCCCTCGTCGAGATCGCCCCCGATGGCCTCGTCGCGCAGGCCGAGAGCCTGGACCGGCTCGCGGAGCTCATCGCCAACCACCGCATCCCCGACAGCGCGCGCGGCGGGATGCTGCGGGGACACCCCCACGGCGCCGCATCGCTCGCGTTCCGGCTCGGCAAGCAGGCGGCCGCAGCCGGCCGACCGCACTTCTCGCCCCCCGCCTCCGCGCTCGGCGACATCGAGGTGGGCCTCGAAGCCGAGTCCGAGGAGGCGCTCCTGCGATGGGTCTATGCGACCGCGCCCGACACCACCGTGGACGCCGCCCTCGCGACGGTGCCTCCCCCGTACCGACCCGCTCCCTGACGCATGGCGCAGAACGTTTTCCCCAGGAAATCCGGTCGCGGAGGAGTTCGTATGACATCGCGCGCGTGCGCATGGGTATAATAGGGAGTATGCTCTGTCCGCATGCGGGGCAGTGACACATGAGCGGATCAGAGCGATCTCTACGAGCGGCGATCTCGCTCCTCGTGATCGTGGGGCTCGTCGCCACCGCGAAGCCGGTCGCCGCCGCCGAGACCGACCCCCCGTTCACGACCGCGACGCCTTCGGGCACGCTCGGGTCGAACGGTTGGTACCGGGCGAGCCCGGTGACCGTCGCGTTCGCCGCCATCGACAACGGGAGCGGGGTCGACACGACGTATCGCCGCATCGGCGCGAATCCCTTCGTCGCGGGCAACGCCATCTCCGTCACGACCGACGGCACGAACGTCGTCCAATACTACTCCACGGACCGCGACGGGAACGTCGAAACGACCCGCAGCCTGACGGTCCGGCTCGACACGCGCGACCCCCGCGCCATCATCACGAACCCGCCGGGAGCCGTCATCGACCCCGCGTCTCCGACCGTGCGCCGCTACAGCGCGGGCGTCAGCATCGCGGTGAGCTACCAGGACTTCCCCGGCGGATCGGGGATCTCCAACCGCTCGTACTTCCTCACGAAGGACGGCGTCGTCGGAGCCTGGACCGCGTACACCGACCCCGTCGCGGTCTCGGGCGAGGGCACGTACACCTTCACCGCGGTCGCCATCGACGTCGCCGGTCGCGAAGGGCGCGCGTCGCTCCAGTTCGCGATCGACACGACGCCCCCCGCGCTCTCGCTCGCGGCGATTCCCGCCGTCGCCGCGGGCGCGATGCCGCTGCGCCTCGCGGCCTCCGAGACGCTCGCCGCCTCGCCCGCGCCCTCCGCCGACCTCGACGGGCCCGGGTGCGCGCCGTGCACCGTGACCTTCGAACGCGCGACCAAGTTCACGTGGGTCGCCGTGTTCGAGGCCCCCGCCGCCGGGACCTACGCCGTCGACGTCGAGGCCAAGGACATCACGGGCAATGCGGGAACCCTCTCGACGACCCTCGTCGCCGCGCCGACGGGTCCCGCCGACACCGGTCTGACGCCCGCGCCCGGGAGCATCCTCGCCGCCCGTCCCGCGAGCGTGACCGCGACCTTCGCCACGCCCGTGGTCGCGCGCGCGGTCCTCCTCGACGGCGGCTTCGGCCTCCTCACGACCGCGCCCGCGGCCACGACCGCGACCGCCACGCTCGGCCACCAGGGCCCGGGCCCGCACGTCGCGGGTCTCTCCGTGGTCGACGGCGCCCACGCGCGCACCGTGGCGACGAACTACCTCGTCGCTCCGCAGGCGCCGATGCTCTCGGGCCTCGGCGTGCCCGACGCCGTCCCCGCGAACGCCCGCGTTCGGGCCTACGTGAACGCGAGCGCGGAGGGCGCGGGACTCGCGTCCGTCACCATCGCGGGAGCGCCCGCGCGGTGGCTCAGGGACACGCTCTGGGTCGCCGACGTCGGCCCCGTCGCGGAGGGCGCGACGATCGAGTTCGACGTCCAGGCCACGACCCTCGCGGGCGTCACGGCGATCCTCGACGGACCCGTCCGGACCGCGGGGGCGCCCGGCGCGGGCGTCGCGCCCGGCGTGGAACCCGGCGCGCTCGCGTGGGACGGGCGTCATCTCCGCGCCAACGGGGCCTCCGGGCCCACGGGCGCCGGCGCGCTCGACGGACGGGCGCTCGTCGCCCCCGAGGGAGGCGCCGCGGCCTGGGTCACCGGCGTCGCGACGGCGAACGGCGGCCGCACCGACGTTGTCTTCGATCTCGACGCCTTCGGACCGGGCCTGTTGCGCGTCCGCGCGCTCTGGATCAACGATACGGCCGCCGATCTCGCCGCGGGCTTCGCGCCCTTCACCGTCCTCCGCGCGGCGACGACCGCCCCGACGCTCGTCGATCTCACCCTTCCGGCCTCCGCGACGCAGGGCCTCGTGCGCGTCACCGCCAACGTCTCCGGGGCCGACCGCGCGCGGCTCGTCTGGAACCTGACGGATCCGCTCGCGGGCGCGCCCGCCGACGCCCGTTTCGCCGAGCCCTCGACCGTGTCGAGCGCGGGCGGGATCCTCTCCGTCACCTTCGACCTCCAGCTCACGCCGGGCCTGCTGTGGGCGCGTCTCGAGGCGCACGACGCCCGCAACGGCCGGCTTCTCACGCCCGCGAAGGCGCTCCACGTCACCGACTCGCAGGCGCCCGCGCTCTTCGCGCCGCAGCCGGCGAGCGGCCGCATCGTCGACGTGAAGCGCCCCGTCATCGGCCTCTCCTGGGCGGACCCCTCGGGCGTCGATGTCGCCTCGGTGGTCGTGCAGGTGAACGGCCAGACCGTTCCCGCCACCTCGCTCACGCTGACCGGCGGCGGCTTCACGCACGTCCCGGCCGCGGACCTCGACGGCTCGGTCACGGTTTCCGTCGACGTCAAGGACGCCTTCGGCCGGCTCGCCCACTTCGACTGGACCTTCACGGTCGGGAACGCCCCCGGCTCGACGACGAACCTCGGGCTCCCGGCCCCCTGCGCCGCGCAGGACCAGGTGGGGACGGGCTCCGAGGTGTCCTGCCCGGGCGCCGCGGGATCCGACGCGACGAACACGACCGGCGGGGCCTTCGAGACCGAGCCTCCCGCGATCCTCGCGCACGGTCCCGTCGGGGTCGTGCGCGACGCCGCCCCGTCGCTCACGCTCCGGTACCGCGACGCGGCGAGCGCGATTCCCGCCACCGGCGTGCTCGTGGACCTCGACGGACGCCGCATCGCCGTTTCCGCCACGAACGAATCCGCGACCGCGACCCTCGCGGGCCTCGCCCCCGGCCCCCACCGGCTCGAAGCGACGGTGGACGACGCGCGCGGCAACCGCGCGCGGCTCGCATGGACCTTCTGGTACGCCCCTCCCGGAGCCGCTTTCGACGCGGCGGGCGGCGCGCTCACGGTGCCCGGCGTCGGCGTCCTCGACCCGCGCGGCGCGGGCAACGCCACGGTCGTCGTCGAGACGCGCGACGGGGCGCTTCATCTTGCGGGCTTCGCCGACGGGGGCCTCGCGTCCGTGCGCGTCGTCTCCGCCGAGCCCTTCCTCCTCGGGCCTAAGCCGCTCGTCGCGGGCGCGGATCTCGCGCTTCCCGCCATCGTGCGCGGGAACGCCGCGGCCCCGACGCTCGCCTTCGAGACACCCTCGCCGATCGCGGGATCGCTTCGCGCGCGGGTCACCGGGCATGGTCTCGCGCCCCTCGAGGTGCGCGTCGCGCTCGTCGGGGCGCCGTCCAACTGGCCGACCGGGCCCGGGATCGCGGTCGTCGGGGTAGACGGGGGCGCGACAGTCTACGACGTGGACCTCAAGGGCCTCCCGGAGGGAGCGTGGATCGCGCTTGCGACCGTCCACGACGCGTGGGGACGCGCCGCCCGAGCGAACGCGACGTTCGCGTGGGACGAGACGCGCCCCGTCGCCTCGTTCTCGTACAAGCCGGGCGCGACCGCATTCGACGTCCTCGCGCGCGACGCGGGCGGCATCCGGTCCGTCCGGCTCCTTCTCAATGGCGTGGAGCGGGTGAACGCGACGTTCGACGCGCGGGAGAACGGATCGCGGGTCGTCACGGTCCCGCTCGAAGGCCCGCTTCCCCCGGGCAACCACTCGGTCGTCGTCGAGACGACGGACTTCGCGGGCAATCTCGCGAGGACCGAAGGCTGGATCGATCTTCCCGCGTCCGTCGACGTCCCGACCCAGCGCATCCCGGCGCCGTCCCTTCTCGCGATCGTCTCGCTTCTCGGCGTCGCCGCGCTCCTCGCCCGCCGCCGCTGATCAGAGCGGCCAGCGCCCGAAGGTCGCGGCATATCGCGCGGCGACGGCGCGCGCGTCCGGAAGCGACGTCTGCGGCCCGAGTGTTTCCACCGCGAAGGCCGCGGAGGCGCTCGCGACGCGCGCCGCGTCCTCGAAGCCGAGTCCGCCGGCAAGGGCTAAAAGATAGCCCGCGCGGTGCGCATCGCCCGCCCCCGTCGCGTCCACGAGCTGCGCGGGCACGGCGGGAATGACCGTCGAGCCCGCGGCCGTGTGGACGAGCGTCCCTTCGCCGCCGCGCGTTTCCACGACGGCATCGACGCCCGTTTTCAGCATGGCCCTGATCGCAAGCGCGGGCGAGGCTCGGGCGAGGCGATCGAGCTCGCGCTTGTTGCCGAACCACACGTCGACGTGCGGAAGACACGCTTCGATGTCGGCGATCGGCCGGTGGTACACTTCCTGGCCGGGGTCGAACGTCACGTACTCGGCCCGCTCCATGTGCGCGGGATAGGCGGGAATCTCGCCCGCGCTGAAATGCGCGAGGTCCGTCTCCCGGACGGGCATCGCGGCGAGCCGCGTCGAGGCGCCCGGGTGGAAGAAGAGCACCTGGTGCCCATCGGGCGCGTTGAAGATGAACGCGTGCGCCGTCGCTTCCTCCACGCGGACGAGCCGCGAGAGATCGACCCCCAGCTTCGCGAGCGCCCGCTCGTACGCGCTTCCCCCGAAATCGGGTCCGACCGTCGCCGCGAGCGCGGGGCGAGCGCCGAGGGCGCCGAGGCGGGCCGCGACGTTGCCCGCGGCTCCACCCGGGACCAACGCGAGGCTTGCGACCCGCGCGGTCGATTCGGGCTCCGGCAATCGATCGACGAGGCCGACCGTGTCGAAGGCCACCGAGCCGAAGACCGTGACGCGCACACGCGTCGAAGCGTGCGACCCGGCTTGAATCATCCTGCCCGATCCGTCGCGAATCATCGACTCTTGCGCCAGACGGCTTATCCTGAACAGAGGGCGACCGAAGCCTGGTGATCGGGACTGGTGCGCTCACCCTCCGATGAGATCGATCCGAAGGGCCTTCGCGCGGACTTCACCTGGCGGCCGCGCGCGCCCGACATCGAGATCATCGAGGAGACGGACGCGCTCATCGTCGCCTGCGAGATTCCGGGCGCCGAGCGCGAAGACATCCGCGTCGACGTGAGCCCCCAGCGCGTCGTGATTTCCGCCCTCGCCCGCGGCATCGACGCCGTGAAGGGGTACCTCCGCCGCGAACGGTTTCCGAGCTTCGAGCGCTCGATCGCCCTCCCGTCGGAGGTCCGGCCGGACGCCGCCGAAGCCCACTTCAACAACGGCGTGCTCGAGGTCGTTCTGCCCAAGCGCGTCGGGGGCGGCGTCGGCGTCTACCGCCTCCCGGCGGAATGAACCGGCCAAGGGTTTAACATCCGCGCCGCGTCTCGCGGCGCGATGTCCGTCCTCTCGGGCGCCCGCTCGGCGACCGCCGAGGCTTCATGGCGCGCCTTTGCGACCCCCGCCTTCGTGCGCGTCGCGCTCGCCCTCGTGCTCCTCGCAGCCCTCGCCGCGCGGCTCGCCCCCCTCGCCACGTTCGCGGTCTGGGGTTCCGATTCGGGCGAATACCTGTACCTCACCGAGAGGCTCGTCGCCGACGGGCGCCACGTCGCGGAGTACGAGGGATGGGGGATCGTGTATCCGTCCTTCCCCGGATTCTACGCGCTTGCCGGCGCCGTCGCGGCCGCGACGGGCCTCGACGTCGCGACGGCCGTCGCCCTGACCGGCCCGGTTGTCGGGGCGCTCGTCGTTTTCGGGGTCTTCATCGTGGCTCGGGCCGTGAGCGGCGACCCGCTCGTCGGCCTCGCCGCGTCCGCGATCGTCGCGCTCGCCGCGCCCCACGTCATCGTCACGAGCCACGCGATGCCCGGCACGGTCGGCCACCTGCTCGCGCTGCTCGCGATCGTATCGCTGCTTCTCGCCTACGACGACCGCCGCTTCGTCGTTCCGCTCGCCCTCGCGGGGATCGCGGTCCTCGCAACGCACCATCTCACGACGTACTTCCTTGTCGGCGCCGTCGTGGGCATCGCCTTCCTGCGGGAGCTCGGAGCGAAGACGACCTCGCGCCGGCGTCTCGCCGTCGAGGCGCCCTTCGCCCTCGCGCTCGCGCTCGCGGCCGCCTCGCTCTGGCTCGGCCTCCCCACCTTCCGCGAGCGCATCGTGGCCGACGCCTTCGATTCGAGCCCCTACCTCGCGGCGGGCGCCTTCCTCGCGATCCTCGCGGCGCTCCCCATGGCCGTCCTCGCGCGGCGCCATCTCGCCCCGCGCGTCGAGCACCGGCCGCGCCTCCCCGGGCCCCGTTTCTGGGCGGTCGCGAGCGCGGCATCGCTTCTCGTGCCGGTCGCCGCCACCATCGTGTTCATGGGCACGGCGGTTCCGGGAACGGCCATCGCCGCGACGCCCGCGACCGTCCTCTACGCCGCGCCGGTCTTCGCGGCCCTCGCCGTCGCGGGGCTCGGGGGCGCGTACCTCATGTTCCACCGCGACGGCCTCGCGGTGAGCGCCTGGGCCCTCGCCATCGCGGGTTCCCTCGCCTTCGCGGCCGCGACGGCAAACGAGGTCCTTCCCGCCTACCGGCACGTCGAATACATCCTCGAGCCCCTCGCGATCCTTGCCGGCGCGGGATGGATCGCCGCCTGGCGATGGGCCGCGACGGCCGCGCGCGACGAGGCCCGTCGACGATCGGTGCGCCGCGTCGCCTGGATGGGCGCGATCGTCCTCGTGGTCGCGCTCGCGTTCACGAGCCAGCCGCCGCGCGAGGCCGTCGGCGGCTTCGAGGAAGGCGTGACGCACGAGGAGATGGCCGCGATCCGGTGGGTCCGGGACCATCCGGACGTCGTTCCTCCGGGCTCGGTCGTCGCGGCCGACCACCGTCTTTCCTCCCTGCTCTTCGGCGTCGCGGGCATGCGCGGCACGTGGGACTACGCGATCGAGACCTTCCACGCGCCGACGTTCGACGCCGCCCGCCGCGAGATGTCGAGCGTGGACCTGCCTTCGGGCAACGCGCAGCGCGTCGAGTTCGTGATGCTCTCGCCCATCACGCGCGAGGGGGTCATCGTGGGGCAGTTCGAGACGGCGCGCCCGATGACGGACGCGGCGTGGGGCAAGTTCTTCATCGACGAGCGATACGTGGAAGTCTATCGCGAGCCCGGCATCGAGCGCGGCGAGACCGGCGTATACCTCTTCCGCGTCACGGGCCTTCAGTCGGGGCCGCGGTAGTGCTCGACCCAGGGGGACCGGGTCTTCGGCGCGGCTGCGCCGAGAAGAATGGTGACGCGGCACCCCTCGTCGCCGCGCGCGATCGCCTTCTCGATCTCGACGGTGGCCGCGCCGAAATGCCGCGCCGCGACCCCGCCGAACACGCTCGAGGTCATCTTGCAGAGCGCGGGCCGACCCTTGACCTCGTCGCCGAACGGGCACCGGCGGTTCGTGAGGACCAGGCGCGACGAACTCGCGGATTCGACCGAGAAATCGCCGCGGATGCGTCGTTTGACCTCGACGAGGATCTTGCCGACGTCGTCCGGGGAGAAGCGGCCTTCGGGATCCTTGACGACACCTTGGGCGACGGCCCGCTCGAGGTCCTCGGCCATCCCGAGGCCCACCAGGCTCACGACCTCGCGGGCTTGTTTATCGCCCATGACGGCGGTCAACTCGGCGGCAAGGTCGCCCACGAGACGCGTCGCGAACGTCGTCAGGTCCAGACCCTTGATCTCCGTGGCCTTGCCCGGGGGGCGCGCCATAGGTTGAGGCAAGCCGCCCGATAGTCATATACCCGCGGATGATCGGCCGTTTCATCTACCGTCGGGGGAGGTTGTCTGTGAGGTCACGGACGGGGTTCCGACGGTCGGAACGAGCGCAGGAAGGCGAAACGCCCGGACTTGCGCGCGACCCACGCGCGCCGCTCCTCCGCGCTCATCGATCGGTAGCAGTCGCGGCAGAGTCCTGCATCCTTCCGCGATTCGTGGATGTAGTGGGCGGGCTCGCCGCAGGCGCAGGCGTGGTCCATGCCCTGCGCTCGGTCGCTCGTGACTTTGTACCTTGTCCTCGTGCCCCTCGGGATCGCGCGGAAATGTCCACGTGCGACCGGCTCTTGAACCAGAGGCCTTTCCCCCTGTCACCCGGCCGGCCCCTTGGGACTGCGCATGATGGACGAGGCTCGAACGATCGGGATCCGCGAAGCGATGGCCGACCCCGCCTGGACGCGGGATTTTCCCTCCGCGTTCGCGCACCCGGGATACCTCGCCGCAGCGGCCCGCGGTGGCCCCGCTCCGGGGAGGCCCCTGCTCCTCGAGGCGGACGCCGGCGGTAAGGGTCCGACGCGCTGGGGGCTCGTCGAATACGCGAAATTCGGCTTCGTCGGCTCGGCGGCCTGGACCGAGCCCGTGCTTGCGGAAGGCGCCGACCGCGCGCGAGCCTGGAGGAGCCTCCTCGAAACGCTGCGCCGACGCGGCCACGCCATCCTGCGCATGAACTGCGTGTCGAGCCTGCGATGGAGCGACGACGACGTCCAGGCCGCGGCCGATGCCGCCCGCGCCCTCGGCGCGCGCGTCGCGACCTCGAACTACGGGACGTACGTCAACGACCTGAGCCTCTCCGAAGCCGACCGCTTCAAGGCCCTCGACGAATCGCACCGACGCAAGGTCAAGGCGGCGATCCGCGAGAAGCTCGGCTTCGAGACCCTCGACGTCGCCGCGTTCGAGGATTACGTCCGCATGAGCGACGCGACGTTCGCCCGTCAGGGCATCCCGGGTCCCTCCCGCGCCTACCTCGAAGGCCTCCGCGACACCCCGAGCCACTTCACGTTCCACGCCGCTCGCAACGCGGAAGGCGTCCCCCAGGCCGTCGCCCTCATCGCGCACGACCGCGGCACCGCCTACTACCTCCACGGCGGAAGCGGCTTGCGTCCGGCCAAGGGGGCCGGCAACTGGCTCCACTGGGCGCTCATGAACCACCTCGCGGCCCGCGGCATCGCGCGATACGACTTCGGAGGCGTCGACCTCAGGCCCGTCCACGGACAGAGCGACGGCATCCGCGCCTTCAAGAAAAGCTTCGGCGGCGAATTCCGCGAATACCGCGCCATCGACGTCGTCTTCTCGCCCGTCAAGCATCGCCTCATCGAGACCGGGCGCGCGCTCGCGGCGAAGGTCGGGCTCTGAACGGCCGAGGCGCGACCACCCGCATCGTTGCTCCACAAACCCTTTCCCGGTTTCGTCGAGCCCACGCGCATGAACGGGCGCGTGGTGGCCCTCGTGATCGGAGCCCTGGCGGCGGCGAGCGTCTCGGCAGCGGCGGTTCTCATGGCCGCGGGACAGTCCGAGGAACCGAAAGCCGATCAGGATCCCGGACCCGCGCGCTGCGCCGACGGCTGCCCCGACCTCGTCGTCGACGAGTTCACCCTCCGCCGCGACCTCAAGCAGGAGAACATGAGCTTCGGGGCCGCCTCGTGCGCGGTGCGCGAAGGCATGGCGCCCGAGGGCGACCACAACTACCTGCGCTTCTCCATCACGACCCTGAACATCGGCAACGCCGATCTCAAGCTCGGCAACCCGCAGACCCAGCCCGACTTCTTCGAGTTCCAGCCGTGCCACGACCACTACCATTTCCAGAACTACGCGGTCTTCCGCCTCTGGGACGTCTCGGCGTACCTCGAGTACCGCGACCTGCGCGACAAGAACCCGGAAGCGACGGCCGACGACATCCTGCTCACGAACCCGCACCTCAAGGACGGGTTCTTCGCGGGCACCAAGGTCGGCTTCTGCCTGCGGGACACGAGCGGGCCCCGCGGCGTCATGCCCGCGGGCACGCCGCGCTACAGCGACTGCATGGTCGACCAGGGCATCAGCGTCGGGTGGGGCGACCTCTACGACTACACGGTCCACGGGCAGTGGATCATGATCGACGGCGCGACGTCCGGCGCCTACTACCTCGAGGTCGAAGTCAACCCGCTCCGCATCCTCGAGGAGTCGGACTACACGAACAACGCGCTCGCGATCCGGATCAACCTGGCGTGATCACGCGTCGTCCGCAAGCTCCCCGATCGGCCCCTGGTGGAACCCTTCGAGGTCGAGGACGTCGCGCCACGTCTCCTGGCACGCGCACGCAAGCGACGAGAAGACGCGCACGTCCTGGCTCACATTGAAGGCCTGGATCGCGGCGAGGACGTGGTCGTCGCACGTTCCGCAATTGTGCGCGCCGCGGTGCTTGCCGCCCGCGACGGGGTCGCTCTTCACGGGCGTCGACGTCGCCTCCTTCGCGCGCTTCAGGACCTCGACCACGCTCCAGAGCCACGGGGGGCGGTACTGGCCGCGCGTCCAGAGCCGCTCGACGAGCGTGTTCTTCTGGATGTTCATCGGGTTGAACGAGACGGTGGAGGCGTGCGGGCCCGCAAGGCGCGCGGTCGCGACGGCGTCCTCGATGGCCTCCGCCTCCGTGAGGTACGGCGGCTTCACCATCGTGTAGGCCTTGAGCGTCGCGCCGTGGGCGGCGGCCGCCTTCGCGGCGGCCTCGAAGTCGGCGAGGAAGAACTCCTTGTTGACGCTGTAGCGCGCGACGGCGGGGTTCGCGCTCTCGAGGCCGACGCCGACCTCGAGCTTGAGGTCGACCCGCTTCGCCTTCGCGACGGCCGCGACGCGCGATTCGGTCACGTCGGGCGCCTGCGCCTCGACGTTGAGCTTCCGCACGCTCCCGGGCACGAGAGCGACGATGGCGCTCTGCGCCTCCTCGGCGACCTCGTACGGGTCGAAGAAGGAGCCGGAGGTGTAGATCTTCAGGATGGGCTCGCCCTTGTACGAGGCGAGCGCCTTCGTGAATTGCGTGATCAGCTCCTTCGCCTCGATCTTGCGGACGAACGAGTCGTTCACGTAGCCGCAGAACGTGCAGCCTCCGCCGAGCGCCCAGCGGCAGCCCCGCGTGCGGAGGATGACGACGAACGCCTGGACCTCCTTGCCCTCCCACCGGTCGGGCTGCGTGAACGTGGTCGAGGGCTCCGTGGGGTCGTCGTCGCGCACCGTCAGGCGGCGCGCCTCCCGCGAGGCCTTCGCGAGGGGCTGGTAGAACGCGACCTTGGTGAATTCGGGCGTCATTTCCTCGCCTCCTTCGCGGCAACGTGGTGGCGACCGACGACCGCGACGCCTCGTCGAACCTCCGTCATCTCGCTCCCCGCGAGCGCCGCCCGGCCGACGCCGCGGATGTCGCCCGCGTGGTGGAGGACCACCTCGTCCCCGGGACGGACCTCGCGGTCGGCGCCCTTGACGCCGACGCAGAAGACGCTGCCTTTCGGAACGAAGTCCTCGATCTCCACGCGGTACGCGCCGCGCTCGAGGAGGCGGCGGCCGCCGTCGAGCGTGAGCGACAAGAGCCCGCGGTCGGTGAGCATCGCGAGCTGCGTCTCGCCGTCGAAGAGGCGCACGAACGGGGTCTTCCCGCGCGCCGTCGCGCCTTCCGCGAGCGACCGTCCGGCTTCGCCGAACTGCCAGCTCGCGACGGCCGCGAGATCGTCCGCCATGCGGTCGCGCCACGTGACGCGCGGGCCGTCGGCCGTGGCGTCGTTGAGCGCGCGAACGAGCGCGCCGAGGCTCTCGTTCGAGAGCGGGTCGCCTTCGACCGTGTGCTCGAAGTCGGTCAGCACGGGCGCGACGATCTCCATCTCCGTTTCGTCGAGGTGGACGATGACGCGGTCGTACTTGTTGCGCTCGAGGAGCGCGTCGAGGGCGCCGCGGATCATCGCGCGCTCGTCCTCGTCCCAGTGGCCCGTGACGGGGAGATCGTACTGCGCGGCCGGGTAGACGCGCTCCAGCTCGCGCGGCACGACGCCCAGGGGCGAAGTGACGATGACCTCGTGCACGGCGGCGCGACCGGGAACGCGCTCGAGCCATTCCGCGATGCGGCGGTGCGTGCGCGACTCGCTGTAGGGCTTGCGCGCCGAGCAGGGGAGGAGGAGCAGGACCCGAGCGCTCTCGGGCTTGCGGTAGCGCGACTCGATGCGGCGGCGGAAACGCTCGACCTCGGGCCTCTGGAGGCTCTCCTTGCTCGTCGCCGCGAGGACGCCTTCGCGGATGAGCGGGGCGCGCTCCTCGAAGTGGTCGTGGTGCTCGAGGTCGAAGCGGCGTAGGTGCGCGGCCATCTCGGGCGTCGCGCGGATGCGCGTCTCCACGAGGTCGCGCAGGCGGCCCGCCTCGATCGCGGCCGCGACGCGGGCGCGTTCCGTCTCGACGGCCGCAAGCGCGTGGCTTGTAAGCCAATCGAAACCGGTCGCGCCCGAAACGCAGGCGTCGCAGCGGCACGGCCGCGCGCCCGCGCGCTCGACCGCGGCCGCGTCCATCGGGCCCTCGGGCGTGAGATACTGGCCCTGGCGCGCGGCGAGGAGCGCGGCCGAGGAATCGAAGACGTCGATGCCCGCGTAGGCGAGGAGGGCCATCTCGTGCGGGAGGCCGCAGCCCGGCGCGTAGAGGAGGCGACCCGCGCCGACCGAGCGGCGCAGCGTCGTGACGTGGGCCGCGAGCGCGTAGGGGTTCGCAACGAGCGCGCGCGCGGAGCCCATGACGACGAGGTCCGACGCGTCGGTCGGCATGGCGGCGCGCGGGTCGATGGCCACGAGGGCCTGGCCCTTCGCGAGCGCGCCCTCGTTCTCCGCGTGGCCCGCGGCGAGAAGGTCCGCGCCCGAGGCGGGCGCGTACGGCAGCTCGGGGGCGATGGAGACGGCGGCGCCCGGCGCGGGCGCGAGAGGCGAGAAG
>Ga0247719_1000094_pt1 | contig 62593 bp, 52 predicted proteins | sample 41E_DmetaG_FD_189046 | JGI IMG/M metagenome (GOLD analysis project Ga0247719, IMG submission 189046) | Soil microbial communities from hillslope of Landscape Evolution Observatory, University of Arizona, Oracle, AZ, United States - 4-1-E_D | ecosystem: Engineered > Artificial ecosystem >...
ACGATCTCTCCTGGTCGCTGCGCCCCCCGGCCCTCAGGGGCCTCCCGGCAGGGGCCTGCGCTGCGCTCCGGCAAGGCCGGTAGGCCCGGCCGGGGGCTCCGCTCATGTCGGGATCCCCAGCAGCCGAGCTACCACGGGCAGGACCAGCTCCGCCCGGTCCACGTCGACGCCCTCCTCGGCCCGCGGTGCATCGCCGTTGTCGAGCCGGCGGATCCGCTCACCGATCTGGCGGCGCTCGGCATCACTGAACCCGGCGAAGGTCCGCCTCAACAGGGGCAGCACGTCGGTGAACGCCTCGTCGGGTACGCCGGCCAGCCAGCTGTCGACCACCTCGAGCAGAGCCCGGTCATGGAGCAGGACGAGGGCGCTGCCCGAGAGGAACCCCTCGATCCACGCCGCGGCCCGGGAGGGCGCCTCGCCGACCGAGAGGGTTGCCGCCATGCGGCGGGCGGCGTCGTCGCCGGTCATGCGGCCGTCGTCGAGGAGCAGCCGGGTGCACCGGCCGGCCAGGAGCCCGTGCACTCCACGGCGGTCCGCCAGCTGCGCCAGCGTCGTCATCCACCGGTCCCGCAGCTGGGCACGGTCGAGCAGGGCGAGCGACTCGTGCACCGCGTGCACCCGCGGCACCAGCTCCGCGGCGGCGTCGTCGTCGAGCGACGAGGCGGCCACCGGCACGCCGATGCAGATGCGCACGACCAACCCGTCCACCACTGCGGCGATGGACGTGGCGTCGGTGCGTCGTACGTCGCCGTAGCGCAGCACCCGGGCCAGCGCCGGCAGGGCGTCCATGAGGTGGCCGACGTCGGTGTCGAGCGCCGCCCTGTCAGCCAGCACGCCCATGACGTGGGTCACCGCGCCGGGCAGGGCAGCGAGCAGGCACCGCTCGAGGAGGCCGGTCACGCGGGCGAGGCTCGACGCCTTGTCGGCGTCATGGGCGGCCCGGGCGCCGGCGGCGTCGGCCACGGTCGTGCCCCACATGCTGGCCTCGATGACGGCGACGGCCAGCTCCGGGTGCCACTGCAGGCGCCAGACCTCGTGGAAGGTACCCATCTTGCCGGCCACGTCCTCGGGCTCGCCCCAGTGGACCTCCAGCACCCCGAGGCGGTGCAGCAGGTGGCTCTTGTCGAGGTCGTTGGGCTTGCGAAGGTCCAGGTCGAGCTCGCGCTCGGAAGGTTCGGCCCGCAGGCGGAGCCGGCGCTGTTGTCGGGCGAGGTCGGCCGCCAGCGGCACCATGGGCGTCTCGGCCGGCACCAGGCCCAGCTCGCGGCCGACGATCAGGCGTTCGGCGATCAGGGCCATGGGTGCGTCGGAACCGCCGCACAGTGCGGCCCGCGTGGCGTCGTTCAGCTCCTCGAGGCCGGCGAGCGGGCGGCCGCGGAGGGTGGCGAGGGCTTCGGACAGTCGGACGGCGTCGATCAGTGCCGCAGACGACGCCGGCAAATCCTCGTCCCGCAGAAGGCGGGCCACGTTCACGAACCAGCGGGGGACCACCTGGTCGGGCACGCCGAAGAGGTGCGCATACCAGCCGGGCGACGTGATGCCGGCGCCGTACCCGCTGGCCGCCGACAGCCGGCCCGACGTCCACGGGATCCAGGTGGCCGACACCTTGACCTTGGGCAGGCCCTTCAACGTGATGGCGTCGGCGGCCATCGAGGTCGGCGCGGCGAGTGCCGGCACGTGCCAGGCCCCGCAGACCACCGCCACCCGCTCGAAGCCCTCCTTCACCGCGGCCCGCACCTGCTGGCGCATCGCCGCCTCTCGCTGCGCCTCCCGGCCGGTCGTTGCCGGCTCGCCTTCCCGCAGGGCGGCCATGGCCTCGGCCACCGCTTCGAACGCCGGCTGGGCGCGGTGCTCGACCATGTCCTCCCACCACCGCTCCACGTCGCCGTAGCCCGCGGCGTGAGCCAGCTCGGCCAGCGGGTCTCGCCGGCTCGGCCGCTCGGGCTCCTCGTCGGGAGGGCTCTCCCGCCGGCGGGGCGCCAACCAGATGGCGGCTGGCAGGTCGATGAACCGCAGCGGCACGCCGTGGCGCAGCCCGTGGTGGATGGCCCGCCACTCGGGCGAGAACACCGCGAACGGCCAGAAGAACGCCCGCCGAGGCTTGTCGACCACGTGCACGAGCAGGGCGACGGGCGGGCGCATGTCCTCCGCGGCGGCCAGCGCCAGCAAGGTGTCGCCCTCGGGCGGCCCCTCGATGAGGACGACGTCGGGCCGCCACTCCTCCAGCTCGGAATCGAGGCTGCGGGCCGACCCGGGCCCGTGGTGGCGGATGCCGAAGTACCGGACGGTCAACTGAGCTCTCGGCAGGACCGGTAGAGGTCGGCCCAGCCCTCCCGCTCCTTGACGACGGTCTCCAGGTACTCCTGCCACACCACCCGGTCCTGCACGGGATCCTTCACCACCGCGCCGGTCAGGCCGGCGGCCACGTCGGCCGCGCTCAGGCGTCCGTCACCGAAGTGGGCCGCCAGGGCCAGGCCGCTGGTGATCACCGAGATGGCCTCGGCGGTGCTGAGCGTCGACGTCGGAGACTTCAGCTTGGTGCGGCCGTCGGCGGTTGCCCCCGACCGCAGCTCCCGGAAGATGGTGACCACCCGCCGGATCTCCTCCAGGGCGGCCAGCTCGGCCGGGATCTCCAGGGCCCGGCCCAGCGCCTCCACCCGCTGGCGGACGATCTCCACCTCGTCGTCGGCATCGGCGGGCAGGGGAAGGACGACGGTGTTGAACCGGCGCTTGAGGGCGGACGACAGTTCGTTGACGCCCCGGTCGCGGTCGTTGGCGGTGGCGATGACGTTGAAACCTCTCGTCGCCTGCACCTCCGTGTCGAGCTCGGGGACCGGCAGCGTCTTCTCGGAGAGGATGGTGATGAGCGCGTCCTGCACGTCCGACGGGATGCGGGTCAGCTCCTCGACCCGGGCCAGCCGCCCGTCCTGCATGGCTCGCATCACCGGGCTGGGCACGAGCGCGGCCATCGTCGGGCCCTCGGCCAGCAGCCGGGCGTAGTTCCAGCCGTAGCGGATGGCCTCCTCGGGCGTGCCCGACGTGCCCTGCACGAGCAGGGTGGAGTCGCCGGAGACGGCGGCGGCCAGGTGCTCGCTGACCCACGTCTTCGCCGTGCCCGGCACGCCGAGCAGGAGGAGGGCCCGGTCGGTGGCCAGCGTGGCCACCGCCACCTCGATCAGCCGGCGAGGACCGATGTACTTCGGCGTGATGCCCTCCCCACCCAGGAGGTAGGTGCAGACCGCCCACGGCGACAGCCGCCAGCTGGGCGGCCGGGCGTGGGTGTCGGCCGCGGCCAAGGCGGCCAGCTCGGCGGCGTAGGTCTCCTCGGCGTGGGGCCGCAGCAGCTCGCTCACCTGTCCACCATCTCACGATGGTCGACCGGTGAATGTCGGCCTGACCGGCCTCCCGGGCCGGTCAACTGGGAAGCTCCTCGTACATCTCGGCTCGGAAGGTCAACAGGTCCAGGAACAGGCTCACCACGTCGGACCACCGTCCGCTGTGGTCCGCCACTGCGGCCACCGCGGCGGCGGCAACGGTGGGGTCGAGGCGGCCGGCCAGCCCGACCAGCCGGCCGTCGGGCCGGGTCGGACGCTTCACCGCCTCAGCCAGGCGCTCGACGACGACCCGGCTCAGCTCGGGCCCCCATGGGTCGGGGCAGTGGTCGAGAACGTCGATGACGCCCGGCGTGAGCCCCTCGCCGGCCACCCGCCTCGTCGCCACGGCCACGGCCCGGTCATGGGACACAGCCCCGAGCAGCGCCGGCTGCTCGATGTGGCCGGCGTCGAGCAGGGCCATCGCCCACTCCTCGTCGCGCTGGCGGGCGGCGGCCTCCGCCCACGCCTGGCGCAGCACCGGCGGCGCCTGCTCCACGAGCCGGGCGGGCTCGCCGGTCCACGTGGAGAGAGGCGTGGCCGACACCAGCTGGTGCAGCCACCAGGCCCGCTGGCCCGCGCCGGCGGGCGGCCGGGCGACCACGCCGTCGCGCACCATGGCGCGGTCGACCGCCTCTGGCAGCCGTACCGCGGGGACCTCGACCAGCGAGCGTGTCCGCTCGGCCATCCGCTCCCCGAGCCGGGACCGGGGCAGGCCCCACAGCAGGCCGGCGGCGGCATGGCGCACCTCCTTGCGCCGGTCGTCGAGGGCGGCCTCGAGGAAGGGCTCGTCGTCCATGGAGAGGCCGGTGGCCAGGACGCCCAGAAAGGCAGCCCGGTCCTCGGCGGTCTCGGTGGCCCACGTCGAGGCCAGCAGCTGCCGAGCGCGGCCCGGATCGGTGGACCGGAGACGGGCGAGCACCAGCCGTCGGGCGTCGCGGGAACCGGTGGCCCACGTGCCGGCGTCGTCGTCGGCCGTGCCCGATGCCCACGCCCATGCCGGGTTGCGGCCACCGAGCCACCGGCCCCGCTCGCCGATCACGTCCGTGGCGCTGGCCCGGAGACGGGGGTCGACCGAGCCGGCGTGCAGCAGGGCCGGCAACCGGTCGGGCGGCACCAGCTGGCCGGCGCCGGCCACCAGGCGGAGCCACTCCCCGAGCACGGTGCGGAACCGGCCGGCCAGCATGGTGTCGAGGCGCTCGGCGGCGGCCACGGAACAGTAGGGCCGGCGCTCGTCCGGCGCCGGCGCCGGCCGCGGGCTGTCCTCGACCGCGGGACGGGCGCCGGCCTGTCGGTAGAGCCCCAGGACGGCGCCCGCCTTCAGGACGGCGCCCTCGGCGTCGTCCTGGTCGATCGCGGCGAGCACCGTCCGCGGCTCTTCGGGAATCGCCGGCGGCCGCCGGGCCGTGCCGATCACGGCGCTGGCGACCAGGTCGTCCCAGCTCACGCTCACGGGAGGGTGACCAGCCGTCGGTCGGCCCACACCGCCAACGGGCGCAGCGCACCGTCCCGCCACTCGCCGGCCACGCCGACGGGATGCCCGCCCGAGACGGCCTCGAGCTGCCACCGTCCCCCGTCGTCGACGTCGAGCGGCACGCTGACGCCGCCCGCGTCTCGCAGCGTGTTGCCCGCCGGCACCGCCGCGGCCAGGACCATCGGGAGGCGGTCGAGCCACGGGTTGGCCGCCAGCGCGCGGGCATGGCCGTCCAGCGCCTCGTCGATCTTCGACGCGCCGCCCCAGTCGTAGAGCCGCTCGGGCTCGGCGTGCCGTCGGGCCACGAGGGCCCGCTGGGGCCAGGTGCCCGGGAAGAACGCCAGGTCGGCGTCGACCACCGTCCCGGGCACGAGCTCCGCCGGCAGCGGGGCGGTCCCGGCCGCGAAGTCGAGGATCAGGGCGGTGCGCCGCGTCTCCGAGCCCTCCAGCCACGTCCGCTGGATCCGGAACCGCTCTTCGTCCACCACGGCCCGGCCGACGATCCGCCAGCGGTCCCGCACCGCCGGCCCGGCCAGCACCTCCTCCGCCGTCCACGACCAGCCGACGGCGGTGCGGAGGTCGGCCTGGGTCTCCGCTGGCAGGGTGTCCAGCCGGCGCCAACCCTCCACCAGCAGGTGGAGTCGCCCGGCGTGGGCCAGCAGCCGGCCGGGCCACCCGTCGCCGCTGCGGACGATGCCGGCCATCCGCCGGACAAGGGTGCCGACCCCGGGCGCCTGGGCGTCGACCATGCGGGCCGCCATCTCGTCCCAGTAGCGGAACGGGCGGGTCTGGGCCGACGCCAGGCCTTGGCGGACCAGGTCACGGAGCCACAGGTCGAGCTCCTCCAGGCCGGCACCGATGCGCGCCGCCCGCCCCGCCATCCGCTTGGCCCGAGCCTCGGGATCGACCGGCTTCCTCTCCGCCGGCGCCTTCCGGCGGCGGGCCAGCCACTCCTCGACGGCGGCGGGCACCGGCGCGTCGCGGACAGCCTCGGGCGACTCCGCCCACAGGAGGAGCAGTCCCAGAGCGTGCTTGCACGGGACCTTCCGGCTCGGGCACGAGCAGGAGAAGGCCGGCGCGGCGAGGTCCACCATCGACTGGTAGCCCCGGCAGGTCCCCCACACGGCCCGGTCGTCGTGCCCCGTCGCCGACCACTGGCGTGGGTGCGAGACCTGCCGCGCCGCGGCGACCGACGCGGCGTCGGGGGCCAGCGACGCAACCAGCTCGCTCGTCAACGTGGGCATCGGTCTAGTCTCGTGGACGTGGACGAGCCCGACGGCCTGCCTGCCGAGGACGAACCGGCGCTGATCCACGGCGCGTTTTCCTCCCTGTCGCACGGGCAGCTGGTCGTGCACACGGATCCCGCCGCCTACGTGGACCTGATCGGCGCCTTGTACGACGACGGCTACCGGGTCTGCGTCGACCTCACCGGTGTCGACTACCTGTTCGCCGTGGACCGCCCACTGCCCGCCGGCGTCCGCCCCGAGCGTTTCGAGGTGGTCGTCAACCTGCTGTCCACCGAGCACCGCCGGCGTATCAGAGTGCGCGCGCAGGTGCCGGAGGACGACCCGCGCCTGCCGTCGATCTACAGCCTGTACCCAGGCACCGAGGCCATGGAGCGGGAGACCTACGACATGTTCGGCATCGTCTTCACCGACCACCCTGACCTGTCCCGAATCCTCATGCCCGACGACTGGGAGGGCCACCCCCTGCGCAAAGACTTCGGCATCGGGCGCATCCCCGTCCAGTTCAAGGGGGCCCCACCAGCCCGATGAGCGAGCCGCAGGCGAGCGAACAGACAAGCACAGTGCCCCGCTCAGCGGGGCAGCCACCGGAGGTGGCTACCCGATGAGTGCATCGACGGACCTTTCCGAGGGCGCCCAGGAGCTTCAGCCCTCCTCGCACAGCGCCGGCGTGGAGTACCTGCGCGAGGCGGGGTGCGTGCTGCGCATCCCGCACCTGCCCGAGGGCGTCGACGAGGTGTCCACCGGCGACGACACCATGATCATCAACATGGGGCCCCAGCACCCCAGCACTCACGGCGTGCTCCGGGTGATGATGGAGCTGCAGGGTGAGACGGTGCTGCGCTCCAAGCCGGTCATGGGCTACCTGCACACCGGCATGGAGAAGACGGGCGAGGAGCTGACGTACCTCCAGGGGCCCACGAACACCACGCGCATGGACTACGTGTCCCCGCTCTTCAACGAGCTGGTGTTCAGCCTGGCCACGGAGAAGCTGCTCGACGTGGAGATCCCGCCCCGGGCGACGTGGATCCGCATGCTGATGTGCGAGCTGAACCGCATGTCGTCACAGGTCCTGTGGCTGGCCACCAACGGCATGGACCTCGGCGCCGTGTCCATGATGATCTACGGCTTCCGCGAGCGTGAGCTGATCCTCGCCTTCTTCGAGAAGGTCACCGGCCTGCGGATGAACCACAACTACATCCGTCCCGGGGGCGTGGCCGTCGACCTGCCCGAGGGCTGGCGCGACGACGTCCTCGACATCCTGGAGGTGTTCCCGGAGCGCCTCGACGAGTACGACACCCTGCTCACCGGCCAGCCCATCTGGCAGGAGCGGACGCAGGGCGTCGGCGTGATCACCACCGAGGAGTGCCTGGCCCTCGGCGTCACCGGGCCGATCCTGCGCTCCACCGGCCTGCCCTGGGATCTCCGCCGCGACCAGCCGTACCTCTACTACGACCAGGTCGAGTTCGACGTGCTTGTCGGCAGCTACGGCGACACGTTCGACCGCTACGCCATCCGGCTCAACGAAATCCGTGAGTCGATCAAGATCGTCCACCAGATCCTCGACAAGATGCCCACGGGCGACTACCGGGTGCAGGACAAGAAGGTCACCCCGCCGCCCCGCCACCGCATCGACGAGTCGATGGAGGCGCTTATCCACCACTTCAAGATCTTCACCGAGGGCTTCCGGGTGCCCGAAGGCGAGGTCTACGTGGCCGTGGAGTCGCCGCGGGGCGAGCTGGGCTGCTACCTGGTCTCCGACGGCAGCGCCAAGCCGTACCGCATGCACGTCCGGGGCCCCTCGTTCGTCAACCTCCAGGCCCTTCCCCACATGATCCGGGGGGCCCTGATCGCCGACGCGGTGGCCGTCATCTCGACCATCGACCCCATCATGGGTGAGGTCGACCGGTAGGAACTGGTCAGACCCCGGCGCCGGCCAGCGCCGGCCGGCGCCGGCGCAGCCTCCGCGCCCGCCGCTTGCCCCGGGTCTGCGAGTAGGCGGCCAGCACGTCGTTCAGGGCGTCGCTCATCAGGTTGATGCCGAGGACGGCGATGGCGATGGCCATCCCGGGGAAGACCGACATCCACCACGCCGTTCTCAGGAACCTGTTGGCATTGCTGACCAGGTAGCCCCAGCTCATGACCGTCGGGTCTCCCAGGCCGAGGAAGCTGAGGCTGGCCTCCAGGAGGATGATCCGCGAGCCGGTGAGCGCGATCACCACCAAGGCCGTCGGGAGCACGTTGGGCAGCACGTGGCGCATGGCGATCCGCCAATCCGTGGCGCCGATGGAGCGGGCCGCCTCCACGTAGGTCCGGTCCCGCACCGACAGGACCTCCGCCCGCGACACCCGTGCCAGGGTCGGCCACGACGTGAGGGCCAGGACGTAGATGAGGTTGTCGAGGCCGGCGCCGAACAGGGCGACGATCAGCAGGACGAGGAAGAACCGGGGGACGGACTGGAACAGCTCGGTGAGGCGCATGAGCAGGTCGTCGGCCCACCCGCCGCGGTAGCCCGCCACCAGGCCGACCGCCAGCCCGACCGTCGACGCAAGGGCGGACACCCCCAGCACCACGATCATCGACGTGCGCGCGCCATGAACCACGGCGTCGAAGACGTCCCGCCCCAGGTTGTCGGTGCCCATCAGGTGGGTCCCCGACGGCGCCAGCAGCGGGTCGGCCACCGTGCGGAACGGATCGCCGGGGGAGATGACGTCGGCCAGCACGCCGGTGACGACGACCAGCAGCGTCAGGACCAGCCCCGTCATCCCGGCGGGGTGGCGAAGGAAGCGCCGGACGGCGGCCCGCCAGCGGTGCGGCGCCTCGGCTTCCGCCGCCGGCCCGCCGCCCGGCAGGGCCAGACCGGAGGGCGGTGCGCCGCCCTCGAGGTCAGCGGTAGCGGATGCGGGGGTCGACACGGGCGTAGATGAGGTCGGTGACCAGGTTGGCCAGCACGAGACTGAAGGCGACGAGCAGCACCATGCCCAGCAGGAGCGGGTGGTCACGCGTCTGGGCGGCGGAGAGCACCAGGCGCCCCAACCCCGGCCAGCCGAAGACCGTCTCCACCAGTACGGCGCCTGAGAACAAGAAGCCGATCCTGGTGCCCACGACGGTGACGACGGGCAGGAGGGCGTTGCGCAGCGCGTGGTGGACCAGGGCGCCGGTGGGCGACAGCCCCTTGGCCTGGGCCACGCGGACGTAGTCGCTGTCCATCTCGGCGAGGATGCCGGTTCTGGCGATCCGGGTGATGAGGGCGATCTCCGACGCGGCCAGCACCAGCGACGGCAGCACCATGTGGTGGGCGACGTCGGCCCAGTGGGCCAAGCCGGTGTAGCTGGCCCGGGCGTCGGTCATGCCCTGGATCGGGAACCAGCCGGTCCGGAAGGCGATGGTGAGCATGGCCAGCTGGGCCAGCCAGAAGCTCGGCAGGGCGTAGCCGATGAGCGCCCCCGTGCTCACTCCCAGGTCGAAGGGCCCGAACGGTCGCCGGGCGGCCATGGCGCCGAGCAGCACGCCGCCCACGGTGGACACCACTAGCGCGGACCCCATCAGCAGCAGGGTGGCCGGCACGCGCTCGGCGATGAGGGCGACGACGCTCTGGCTCTGTACGAAGGACACGCCCAGGTCGCCGCGCAGGACGTTGGTCGAGTAGGTCCAGAACTGGGTGAGGAGCGGCCGGTCCAGACCGAACTTCTCCCGCATGAAGGCGTAGTACTCCTCGTCGCCGCTCTCGCCGGCCACGGCCACCACGGGGTCACCCGGGGCGGCGTGGACGACGGCGAAGGTGACGACGAGGATGCTCGCCACCGCCGGCAGGACCTGCAGCAGCCGGCGGACGACGTAGCGCCGGTTCACTTCCTACAGCTGGCTGCCTCGGCGAAGAGCCCGGTGTTCTGGTGGTTGAACCCGGTGCAGTTTGCGTTGTAGGCCCGCAGGCTGGCGCTCTCGGTCAGCCACACGTACGGCAGGTCACGGACGAGGATCTGCTGCAGCTCCCGGTAGATCGGCGTCCGCTTCGCGGGATCGGGCTCACGAGCGCCCCTGTCCAGCAGGGCGTCAACCTCCGGGTTGCTGTAGCCGGCGCCGTTGCTGAACGCCGTGGCGCTGATCTGGCGGGAGTCGACGGTGCGGCGGAAACCGATCTCGGGGTCGTCGCCGTGGCAGTACGAGACGACGGCGGTATCGAACTCACGGTTGCGGAACACGTTCGCCGAGAAGGTGGCGTTGTCCTCGGTCTTCACCTGCAGAACGATGCCGACGTCGCGGAGCTGGCCGCGGAGCTGCTCGCCGTACGTCGTCTGGTCGCCGGCGAAACCGTGCCAGTCGATCTCGAACCGGGTTCCGTCGGGCACGTTCGGCACGCCTCGAGCCACCCGGGCGCCGCCACCCTCGTCCTTCCAGCCGACTTGGTCGAGAAGAGTCTTGGCCCGGTTGACGTCGAAGTTGGGGAGCGGTAGGCCCGGTGCGCTGGCGAAGGCGATGCTGCTGTTGATCGGCGCCGGCGCCACCTTGCCCTGGTTGAAGGACACGGTACGGAAGGCCTGCTCCCGGTTGACGGCGTGCCAGAACGCCTGACGGGTCCGCAGCTCTGTGAAGAAGGGCGTCCTCGCCGCCGGTGGCTTCATGTTGAAGGCGACGCTCAGGGTGCAGTTGCCACCGCCCGATCCGCGGGGGGCGGTCGCCGTCTCGATGGCGCGGTTCGCCTTGATGCGCTCGATGTCGGCGCCGGGCACCGACCCGACCCAGTCGATCTCCTTGTTCTCGAGGGCCAGGAGCTGAGTGCCCTGGTCGGGGATCACCCGCTGGACGAGGCCGTCGAGGTAGGGGAGCCCGGGGCGGAAGTAGTCCGGGTTCTTGGACATCTTGATCTCTTGGATGGTGTAGGAGTCGAGCTTGAACGGACCCGTACCGACCGGTGTCTTGTTCGCCGGGCAGCCGGCGACGGTGGCCAGGTCCGAGCAACCCTCGTACACGTGCTTCGGGATGATGGGCGCCTCGGTGACGTTCAGCTGTTGCAGCAGCGGGGCGTAGGGCTGGGGGAAGCGGAAGATGACCGTGCGGGGGTCGGGCGTCTCGATGGTCACGTTGGCCGACCCGAGGGAGGCCTGGGTCCGCGCGTGCAGGCGCAGTAGAGCCCGCTCGAAGCTGAACTTGACGTCGTCGGAGGTGAAGTCCCGGCCGTCGTGCCACTTGACGCCCTGGCGCAGGGCGAACCGGTAGGCGGTGCCGTTCCCCTCGATCGTCCAGCTCTCGGCCAGTTCGGGCGTCGGCTTGCCGTCGGTGCCCCAGCCGACCAGGCCGTTGAACATCGGCTCCGACGCGGTGTGGACGCCACCGTTGGAGGTGACTGCTGGGTTGAGGCTCCCCGGGTCGGAGCTGATGGCCACGACGAGCGTCCCGCCCCGCACGGGGGCGGCGGACGTGGTCGGCCCGCTCTGAGCGTCTGGCGTGTCGTCTCCGCCGCCGCCACATGCGGTGGCCACGAGCATCATGGCGAGCGCCGCCACGGTCACGTGCTTCCTCATTGGTTTCCCCCAGGCATTGTTGCTATCTGTCGTTCCTACGCTACTACGCGGCGGGAATAGCCAAGGGGTCATCCCCGCAGTCCCCGCGCTAGGGTGCGGCGATGAAACGGCCTCGGGTCGCATACGCGCGCTGATGGCGCGGCTGACGGCTGAGAACGTCCAACGGGCGCGCCAGCTCATCGGTCTGTACCCCCAGACCCGGTCGGCCCTCATCCCGATCCTGCACATCGCCCAGGAGCAGGACGGGTGGCTGACGCCGGACGGGATGGCCCACGTCGCCGACCTCCTCGACCTCGACCCCGCCGAGGTGTACGGCACGGCCAGCTTCTACGACATGTTCTTCACCCACCGCGTCGGGCGGCACGTGGTGTCGGTGTGCACGAACTTGGCGTGCCTGATCAACGGGGCCGACGAGCTCCTGGAGCACGCCGAGGCCCGCCTGGGCGTGGCGCCCGGAGGCACCACTGCCGATGGGGAGTTCACGTTGGAGGAGGTCGAGTGCATCGCCTTCTGCGGCGCCGCCCCCTGCCTGACCGTGAACTGGCGGTTCTTCGGCAACATCGGCAACGACGACTTCGACCGGCTGGTGGAGGACCTGGCCGACGGCCGCCTGGCCGACGACGTCCCGCCCCACGGCACCCTGAACCGGGTCCGCCGCCAGGTCGGACTCATGGCCGGCGCACCTGTCGCGCCCGGTCACGACGACGACGCCAAGCCGCCCCAGGCGTCCGCCACATGACCGGGCCGGGAGGCCGGTCGGCCAATGATGACGGTGTGGACGCACAGGTGGTTCGGGTGACGTCCCGGTGATCACCGACGCCGCGCCGATCGTCACCGCCCGAATCGGGAAGCCGCAGTCCTGGACGCTGAGGTCCTACCTGGACAACGGCGGCTACGACGGCCTCCGCAAGGCCCTCACCATGGATCCCGCCGACATCGGCCAGGAGGTCCTCACCGCCAACCTGCTCGGCCGCGGTGGCGCCGGCTTCGAGGCGGGCAAGAAGTGGGGGATGCTCCGGCAGGCCGAACCGAAGTACCTCGTGATCAACGGTGACGAGAGCGAGCCCTGCACGTTCAAAGACCACATGCTGATGGAGGAGGACCCCCACCAGATCATCGAGGGCACGCTGATCTGCGCCTACGCCATCGGCGCCACCCAGGCCTTCATCTACGTGCGCGGCGAGTTCGCCCTCGGCCTCGAGCGGATGTCAGCTGCCCTCAACGAGGCGTACTCCTTCGGCGCCGTGGGCCGGAACATCCTGGGCTCGGGGTTCTCCATCGACGTCGTGATCCACCCCGGCGCCGGCGCCTACATCTGCGGTGAGGAGACCGCCCTCATCGAGAGCCTCGAGGGCAAGCGGGGCTACCCGCGCGACAAGCCGCCGTGGTTCCCGGCGGCGATGGGCCTCTACAAGGCGCCCACGATCGTCAACAACGTCGAGACGATGTCCAACCTGCCGTGGATCGTGCTCAACGGCGGGCAGGCCTTCGCCGATCTGGGCATCGGTCGCTCCGCGGGCACCCGCCTGTTCTCGCTTTCGGGCCATGTCGAACGGCCCGCCAACTACGAGGTCGAGATGGCGAAGACGACGTTCCGCGATCTCATCTACGACCCCAAGCTCGGCGGAGGCATCCGCGGGGACAAACAGCTGAAGGCGTTCGTGCCCGGAGGTGTCTCTGCGCCGTGGTTCGGTCCCGACCAGGTGGACATGGCTCTCGACCAGGATGCGGTCGGCAAGGCCGGCTCCATGCTCGGCTCCGGCTCGGTCGTCGTCATGGACGACACCACCTGCATGGTCCGGGCCGCGTGGCGGATCACGCGTTTCTTCCACCGGGAGTCCTGCGGCCAGTGCACCCCCTGCCGCGAGGGCGGCGGCTGGCTCGACAAGATCATGCGCCGCATCGAGCTGGGCCAGGGCCGCGAGGTCGACCTCGACCTGCTGCTCGACGTGTGCGACAACATCGCCCCGGGCCTGGGGTGGCCGCCACAGAAGACGACCATCTGCGTGCTCGGCCCTTCCATCCCGTCCTCGATCGTCTCGGGCATCAAGATGTTCCGCGACGAGTTCCTCGTCCACATCAAGGACGGCAGATGCCCCTTTGACCGGAAAGCGGAGCTTTCCGGTCGAGTCGAGGAAGCGCTCCGGCCAGCCGGCGGAGCCGGCTCGGCCTCCGCCCTGTCTTCTTCTGGGCCGCCCTCCATGGAGGGCGCCTTCGGCGCCGCGTGTGGCCAGCGGCCGATGCACGGCGAGGACCACGAGCTTGGCTGACGACCCGATCAAGATCACCGTCGACGGCAAGGTCATCGAGGCCAAGAAGGGGGAGATGGTCATCGCCGCCGCGGAGCGGGGAGGCACCTACATCCCCCGCTTCTGCTGGCATCCCAGGATGCGGCCGGTGGGCATGTGCCGCATGTGCCTGGTGGAGATGAAGGGGCCCCGTGGCTTCGCACTGATGCCGGCGTGCTTCGTGCCCGTCGCCGACGGCCAGGAGGTCGTCACCACGTCCGCCAAGGTCAAGAAGGCCCAGGACGGCGTACTCGAGTTCCTTCTCATCAACCACCCGCTCGACTGCCCGGTGTGCGACCGCGGGGGCGAGTGCCCGCTCCAGGACCAGACCTTCGCATTCGGCCCCGGTGAGAGCCGCTTTGTCGAGGAGAAGCGTCACTGGGCCAAACCGATCCCGATCAACCCGCTCGTCGCCCTCGACCGCGAACGCTGCATCCAGTGCTCGCGCTGCACGCGCTTCGCCGACGAGGTGGCCGGCGACGCCATGATCGATTTCATCGGCCGGGCCGACATGACCGAGGTAAACACCTTCCCCGACCGGCCGTTCACGTCGAACTTCAGCGGCAACGTCGTGCAGATCTGCCCGGTGGGCGCCCTGACCGCCACGCCCTACCGGTTCAAGGCGCGGCCATGGGATCTCGAGGTCGTCGAGTCCACCTGCACGGCCTGCGCCGTGGGCTGCCGCATGGCGCTGCAGTCGTCGCAGAACCGGCTGGTCCGCCACCTCGGCGTCGACAGCGACCCGGTGAACCACGGCTGGCTGTGTGACAAGGGCCGCTTCTCCTACGAGCAGACCGACAACCCTGACCGCCTGGGCACGCCGCTGGTCCGCAGGAACGGCCAGCTCGTCGAGGCCAGCTGGAACGAGGCCATGGTCGCCGCCGCCGAGGGGCTCCACCGGGCCGGCAACGCCATCGCCGTGCTCGGCGGGGCACGCCTGCCCAACGAGGACGCCTACGCCTGGGCCAAGCTGGCCAAGGGCGTCCTCCGTACGGACAACGTCGACTGCCAGATGGGCGACGGCCTCCCCGCCGAGCTGGTCCTGGGGCTCCCCCGGGCGACCATCGACGAGGCGTGCGCGGCTTCGGCGGTCGTCCTCCTGGCGCCGGATCTCAAAGAGGACCTCCCCGTCTTCTACCTCCGCCTGCGGGAGGCCGCGGTCGACGGGGACCTCAAGCTCATCGAGATGACGCCCCATGGCACCGGCCTGAGCCGCCACGCCGAGATCCGTCTCCAGTACCGGCCCGGCGAGGCTGCGGCGGTGGCCCGGGCCCTGGCCGCCGAGCGCGTGCCCGCCGACGGCGCCGGTGGGGTGACGGCGGCCGACATCGGCGCCGCGGCCGAGGTGCTGGGCGCCGCCGAGTCGGTGGTCGTCGTGCTGGGCCGTGCGTCGCTCTCCGAGTCGGCCGAGAGCATCGCCGATGCCGCTGGCGTGCTCGCTGCAGCCATGCCAGAAGCGCGGTTCCTGTCCGCCCTGCGGCGGGGCAACGTCCACGGCGCCCTCGACATGGGTCTGGCCCCCGGCATCCTGCCTGGCCGGGTGTCCCTCGACGACGGCCGGGCGTGGTTCACCGAGGCGTGGGGCCAGGTGCCGGCGGCCCGAGGCCTCGACGCCCGCGGCATCCTGTCGTCAGCCGCCGACGGCAAGGTGCAGGCGCTGGTCCTCGTAGGGGCCGACCCGGTCAGCGACTTCCCCGACCGGGCGTTGGCCGCCAAGGCGCTGGAGAGCTCGACGTTCACCATCGTCGTCGACCTGTTCGGCGACAGCGTTCCCGACGCCGACGTGGTCCTACCGGCCGCCGGTTACGGTGAGCGACCGGGAACCACGACCAACATGGAGGGCCGCGTCACCCGCCTGGGCCAGAAGGTCACCGCGCCCGGCACCGCCCGCCCGGACTGGATGATCGCCGCCGACCTGGCGAACCGCCTGGGCGGCGACCTCGGTTTCCAGACCCTCGACGACATCGCCATCGAGATCGAGCGCCTTGCGCCATCGCACGCCGGCCTGACGCCCCAGCTCCTGGCCCGGCCCGGCTACCGCGACGGCATCGTCGTGCCCCTGGCCGACGGCCGCCCCACCGAGGTGGAACGGCCGAAGGAGCACATCGAGGTGTCGGCCAACCAGGCCCACATCGGCAACGTCGTCCTCGAGAACGACCCTGCCGCGGAGGCCCCGCTGCAGCCCCTCGCCGACCCGGTCCGCACGCCCACCGGCGCCCCGGCGATGAGCCGGCCGCCAGTGATCCGTCACCGACCCGGGCCCACGGCCCGGCAGGCGCCGCCGGTCGACGCCTACTCCCTTCGCCTCGTGGCCGTCCGCACCCTCTACGACGCCGGCGCCCTCGTCTCCCGCTCGCCCTCGCTGGCGGCCCTGGCGCACGCCGCGTGCCTCCGCGCCAACCCCGCCGACCTCGGTCGGATGGGCGTGAGGACGGGCGACCGAGTCCGCGTCTCCTCCTCGAGGAAATCTCTGCTGCTCGATGTGGCCGCCGACCCCCACGTCCTCCGGGGCTCGGCCGTCCTCGCGTTCAACGCCCCGGGCGAGGGTGCGGCGGACCTCATCGACGCCACGCAGACGGTCACCGACCTGCGGGTCGAGACGGTCGGCCCGAGGGGCCGAGAGCGGGAGACGACGTAGGTGGGCGACCCTCTCTACGCGGACGGGGTCGACGCCACCGTCCTGTTGATCGTCGCCGGCAAGGTCCTGGTGGTCTTCGCCTTCCTGATGGTGTCGGTGCTGTTCATGGTGTGGTTCGAGCGCAAGGTCATCTCGGACATGCAGAGCCGGATCGGCCCGGACCGCGCCGGGCCGTGGGGGCTCCTCCAGACCCTCGCCGACGGCATCAAGCTCTTCTTCAAGGAGGATCTCCTTCCGGACAGGGCGGACCGGCGGGTGTTCCGTCTCGCGCCGTTCCTGTCGATCGTCCCCGCCTTCGCCGCCTTCGCCATCGTCCCTTTCGGCGGGACGATCTCCATCGCCGGCCGCGAGACCCACCTCCAGCTCGCCGACCCGCCGGTGGGCGTGCTGTTCCTGCTGGCCATGTCCGGCATCGCCGTCTACGGGATCATGCTCGCCGGCTGGTCGTCGGGGTCGAAGTACCCGCTGCTGGGCGCGGTCCGGGCGTCGGCCCAGATGGTGTCGTATGAGGCGGCCATGAGCCTGGCCATCGCCACCGCCGTGCTGGCCGCCGGCTCCTTGTCCACCCGCGACATCGTCATCGCGCAGGAGGGTTGGCGCTGGAACCTCTGGGTGCTGGGCGTGGTGCCGTTCGTGGTCTTCCTGATCGCGGCGACAGCGGAGACCAACCGCCCGCCGTTCGACCTCGTCGAGGCCGAGCAGGAGCTGGTCGGCGGCTTCCACACCGAGTACTCCTCGATCAGCTTCGCCCTCTTCTTCCTCGCCGAGTTCATGAACGTCGTCACCGTCTCGGCGGTGGCCGTCACCCTCTTCCTCGGCGGGCCGAACGGGCCACGGATCGGCTTCCTTCCCGACCTCTGGCCCGTGGTCTGGTTCCTCGCCAAGTTGCTCGTCTTCCTCTTCGTCTACGTGTGGCTGCGCGCCACGCTGCCCCGTTTCCGCTATGACCAGCTGATGGACCTCGGGTGGAAGAAGCTCATCCCGCTCGCCCTCTACTGGCTCCTGCTGATCGCCGCGCTGCGCATCGGCCGCGACGAGGGGTGGAACGCCATCGTGGTGCTCATCGCCGGCGTGGCGGTGGGCGCCGTGGCGTGGGGCGTCCTGACCGCCGCCCTCCGGCAGGGCGACACAGTGAAGGCGGCCGCCTGATGGGCTACCTCGACGGCTTCAAGGTCACGCTCAAGCAGATGTGGGGCGAGCGCGTCACCAACGAGTACCCCGAGGAGAAGCGCCCCAAGCCCGACCGCTTCCACGGGCGTCACGTCCTCAACCGCTACGAGGACGGCATGGAGAAGTGCATCGGCTGCGAGCTGTGCGCCGGCGTGTGCCCCGCCCGTTGCATCTACGTCCGCGGCGCCGACAACCCTCCTGAGGAGCCGGTGTCGCCGGGCGAGCGCTACGGATTCGTCTACGAGATCAACTACCTCCGCTGCATCCACTGCGACCTGTGCGTGGAGGCGTGCCCCACCGAAGCCATCACCGAGTCGAAGCTCTTCGAGTTCTCCTTCACCGACCGCCAGGACGCGATCTACACCAAGGCCGAGCTCATGGTGGACGACGACGGACACCCCCAGAAGCTCCCGTGGGAGGACTGGCGGCCGGGCGACGAGGAGCGTACGTCGGCCTGGGTGCGGGCCACCGCCCCCAGCGGGTCGGCGGCGTACGAGGGCCGAGTCGGTTGGTCGGGAGAGCTGGGCTTCGGCGTGCGTGAGCCCGAGAAGGGCCAGACCGCGGAGAGCGACAGGGCATCTTCGCCGGAGAAGGGCGGGAAGCGCTGATGGACTGGGTCGTCTTCGTCGTGGCCGCGGCGGCCGTGCTGGCCGGCGCCCTCGGCGTGATCCTCGCCAGCCACCCGGTGCACGCCGCCCTCATGCTCGTCATGACGCTGTTCGGTGTGGCCGTCCTGTTCGTCGCACAGCAGGCTCACTTCCTCGCCGCCGTGCAGGTCATCGTCTACGCGGGCGCCATCGTCGTGCTGTTCCTGTTCGTGATCATGCTCCTCGGCGTCGACCGCACCGAGAACGTGCGGTACGAACGCCTGGCCGGCCAGCGCCCCATCGCCTACCTGTGCGGCGCCGGCGTCATCGCCGCCATCTTCCTGCTGGCCCGCACGACGTGGGTCTCCGGGGCCGAAGCGGTGGCCGGAGCCGCCGACGGCCCCGGGAGCAACGTCGAGAAGCTGGCCCGCTCGCTCTTCACCAGGTACCTGCTGGCCTTCGAGATGACATCGGTCCTGCTGGTCATCGCCGTGATCGGCGCCGTCGTCCTGGCCCGTCACTCCCCGTCGGGCGGCGTACGTGGATCGGAAGAGTCTTGACGGTACCCGGAGCCTGGTACCTCGGCCTGGCCGCCATGCTGTTCACCATCGGCGGCGTCGGGCTGCTCATCCGTCGAAACGTGCTGATCATGTTCATGTGCGTGGAGCTCATGCTCAACGCGGTGAACCTGACGTTCGTCACCTTCGCCCGCATGCTGAACGACATCGGCGGCCAGGTCGTCGTCGTCTTCGTGATGGTCGTGGCCGCCGCCGAGGTCGTGGTCGGGCTCGCCATCATCGTCTCCATCTTCCGTCGCCGAACCGACGCCACCGCTGACGACGTCTCCCTGTTGAAGGGTTGAGGCCCACGTGATCCATGCGGTGTGGCTCATACCGGCTCTGCCCCTGGCCGGGTTCGTGATCCTGCTGGCCACCGGCCGGCGCCTCGGTGACCCCAAGGCCGGCTACGTGGCCACGGCCATGATGGTGGGCTCGTTCTTCGTGGCCGTAGGTGTCTTCTTCGACCTGATGAGCCGCTCGGCGGAGGAGCGCATCTTCGAGCAGGACCTCTACACGTGGATGAACGTGGGCGGCCTCGACGTCCACGTGGGCTTCCTCGCCGACCCCCTCTCGATCACCATGGCCCTCTTCGTCACCGGCGTGGGCGCCCTGATCCACCTGTACTCCGTGGGGTACATGCATGGCGACGAGCGCTACCCGACGTTCTTCGTCTACCTGAACCTGTTCGCCTTCTCCATGCTGATGCTGGTGCTGGCCGACTCCTTCCTGCTCACCTTCCTCGGGTGGGAAGGCGTGGGCGCCTGCTCGTACTTCCTCATCTCGTTCTGGTTCGAGCGCCCGTCGGCCGCCTCCGCCGGCAAGAAGGCCTTCGTCACCAACCGGATAGGCGACTTCGGGTTCATGCTCGCCATGTTCCTGATCTTCGCCACCTTCGGCTCGCTGAACTACGTGCCGGTCCTGGCGGAGGCCGGCACCCTCGCCAAGGGGACGGCCAGCGCCATCGCCCTGCTGCTGTTCGTCGGCGCGGTGGGCAAGTCGGCCCAGATCCCGCTGCACGTCTGGCTGCCCGACGCCATGGAGGGCCCCACGCCGGTGTCGGCGCTCATCCACGCCGCCACCATGGTCACCGCCGGGGTCTTCCTGATGGTCCGCGTGAACCCCATCCTCGACATGGCCCCGGGCGTCCTCACCCTCATCGCCACCATCGGCGCCCTGACCGCCTTCTTCGCCGCCACCATCGCCTGCGCGCAGAACGACATCAAGAAGGTGCTCGCCTACTCGACTGTGTCGCAGCTGGGCTACATGTTCCTGGCCGTGGGCTCGGGCGCCTACATCGCGGCCATCTTCCACATGGTCACCCACGCCTTCTTCAAAGCCCTCCTCTTCCTGGGCGCCGGTTCGGTCATCCACGGCATGCACGACGAGCAGGACATGAAGCGCATGGGAGCGCTGCGGAAGTGGATGCCGATCACCAGCGGCACGTTCATCGTCGGCTGGCTCGCCATCGCCGGTGTCCCGCCGTTCTCCGGGTTCTGGTCGAAGGACGACATCCTCCTCGGGGCCTGGGAGAAGAACCGCCTTCTGTGGCTCATCGGCCTGATCACCGCCCTGATGACCGCCTACTACATGAGCCGCCAGGTGTTCCTGGTCTTCTACGGCGGTGAGCGATGGAAGCGGGCCGACCAGAAGTCGCCGAGCGAAGCGGAGGCGGAGCCCGAGCACGAGCCCGCGGCCGCCGGGCACAGCGGCACAGCCGCAGGAGGCGGCCTCAGCGGCACAGTCGCAGGCGCGCACGGCGCCCATGGGGACTTCAGGCCCCACGAGTCGCCGCCGACCATGGCCTTTCCCCTCATCGTGCTGGCCGGCCTGGCTGCCGTCGCCGGCATCCTGAAGTCACCGCTCGAGCACTGGCTCGAGCCGGTGCTGGCCCACCCGCACCATTTCGCGTCCAGCGGCAGCACCAAGCTCGGCCTCATCGCGGTGACCACGATCGCCGCCTTGGCCGGCGTCGGCATCGCCTACGTGATCTGGTTGCGCCGGCGGGTGCGGGAATCGGCGGTCGAGCCGCAGGTGCTGCGCAACGCGTGGTACGTCGACGAGCTGTACCAGAAGATCGTCGAGGCGCCCGGCCGGGCGTTCGCCAACTTCAGCGCCTTCGTGGTCGACGCCAAGGTCATCGACGGGACGGTGAACGGTGTCGGCGCCCTGGTCCGGGCGGGAGGAAGCCGGCTGCGAACCGTCCAGTCCGGGTTCCTCCGCAGCTACGCGCTGGCCGTGGCGGTCGGCGCGGTCGCCATCCTGGCCTACGCCGTGGCGAGGACGTCGTAGGTGTCGGACTCCTTGCCCATCCTCACCCTGATCGTCCTCGTGCCGGTGATCGGCGCCGCCGTTGTGGCCTGCCTGCCTCGCGCCAACGAAAGCGTGCTCAAGCTGGTCGGCGTCACCTTCGCCGGCGTGGCCCTCGCCCTGTCCATCGCCCTGGTCTTCGACTACCGGTCCGACGGCGGAGGGTTCCAGTTCGTCTCCGAGCACGTGTGGATACGCTCGTTCGGCATCTCGTGGAAGCTCGGGGTCGACGGCATCTCGCTGTTCCTGGTGGCGCTGACCGGGTTGCTGTTCCCGTTGGCCATCGTGGGCCCCGAGGTGCACAAGGACGTCAAGGGCTACGTCGCCTGGATGCTCCTGCTCGAGGCGGGCTGCATGGGCGTGTTCCTGTCCCTCGACCTCTTCCTGTTCTTCCTGTTCTGGGAGCTGGTGCTGGTTCCCATGTACTTCCTCATCGCCGGCTGGGGCTACGACCGGCGCATATACGCCACCCTGAAGTTCTTCCTCTACACGATGGTCGGGTCCGCGCTCATGCTGGTCGGCATCCTGGCCGTCGTCTTCCTGCACGAGCGCGCCACCGGCGACCTCACCTTCGACGTGGTCACCCTCGCCGAAGGGCAGTCGCTGGCGTCCAGCACCGCCCGCTGGCTGTTCCTCGCCTTCGCCGCCTCCTTCGCCATCAAGGTGCCGATCTTCCCGTTGCACACCTGGCTGCCCGACGCCCACACGGAGGCGCCCACCGGCGGCTCGGTGATCCTGGCCGGGATCCTCCTGAAGTTGGGCACCTACGGCTTCCTGCGTTTCGGCCTGTACTTGTTCCCGCAGGCTTTCGTCGACCTGGCGCCGTGGTTCCTGACCCTGGGCACCATCGGCATCATCTACGGCGCCGTAGTGGCCACCATGCAGCGGGATCTGAAACGGCTGGTGGCGTACTCCTCGGTGGCCCACCTGGGCTTCATCGTCCTGGGCACGTTCGGGCTCTCCCAGCAGGGATTGGAGGGCAGCGTCCTCCAGATGGTCAACCACGGTCTGTCCACCGGCGCCCTCTTCTTCCTGGTGGGCATGATCTACGAGCGCCGGCACACCCGGCAGATCGCCGAGCTCGGCGGCATCCAACGGGTCGCACCTGTGTTCGCCGGCGTCTTCATGGTCGTGATGCTGTCGTCGATCGGGCTCCCCGGGCTGAACGGCTTCGTCGGGGAGTTCCTGATCCTCATCGGCACGTTCGTCACCCACCGGTGGTGGGCGGTGGCCGCCACCGCCGGCGTCATCCTGGCCGCCTTGTACCTGTTGTGGGCGTACCAGCGGGTCTTCCACGGCCAGCCCACGGGCGACAACGCCACCTTCCGGGAGATGACCATGCGGGAGAGGGCGATCATGGCGCCCCTTCTCGCCCTCATCGTGCTCTTCGGCGTGTACCCGAGGCCGGTCCTCGACCGCATCGCCCCGACGGTGCGCGACCTGGTCACCCACGTCGAGGAGCACTCGGACTACCGCCAGCCTGCCGTTGCCGCGGGGGCCGCCAAATGATCGCCCAGCTCGAGCCGCTCCGCCTGCCGGGGATCGAGTGGAGCGTGCTGGCGCCCGAGCTCATCCTGATCGGTGGCGCCCTTTCCCTGCTGGTGGCCGGCACCTTCCGGCGTGACCGCGTCATGGCCACGGCATCGTGCATCTTCACGGTGGCCGTGGCCCTCGCCGCCCTTGTCTCCTCCTGGGGTCTGTGGGAAGAGGTGGGCGGTGGTGAGCCCGGCGCCCGGCTGGCCGTGGCCGACGCCGTGGTCATCGATGGCTACGCCGTTTTCTTCACGATCGTGATCTGTGTCGCCGTGGCCCTCGGGGCCCTGTTGGCCCACGGCTACCTCCGCCAGGAAGGGTTGGAGGCGCCGTCGTTCCTGGTGCTGATGATGCTGTCGGCGTCGGGCGGCATCCTGATGGCCAAGGCCAACGATCTGATCCTGATCTTCCTCGGCCTCGAGATCCTCTCCATCGCCCTCTACGTGCTGGCCGGCTACCACCAGCGGCGGGACCAGTCGCGGGAAGCGGCCATCAAGTACTTCGTCCTGGGGTCGTTCTCCTCGGCCTTCTTCCTGTACGGCATCGCCCTGACGTACGGGGCTACCGGTTCCACGAACCTCGCGTTCATCGCCGAGTTCCTGGCCACCCAGACGGTGACCGGCGGCGTGCTCATGGGCGGCTTCGCCCTCCTCCTGGTCGGGCTGGGGTTCAAGGTGGCGGCCGTGCCGTTCCACATGTGGACGCCCGACGTCTACCAGGGCTCGCCCACGCCGGTCACCGGCTTCATGGCCGCGGCGGCGAAGGCCGCCGGCTTCGCGGCCTTGCTTCGCATCTTCTACTCCGCCTTCGGCACCGAGCGGCTCGACTGGCAGCCGGTCGTGTGGGTCCTCGCCGTGCTCACCATGGTGGTCGGATCGGTCCTGGCCGTCGTCCAGAACGACGTGAAACGCATGCTGGCCTACTCCTCGATCAGCCATGCCGGTTTCATCCTCATCGGCCTGGAGGCGGCGAGCGACCGGGGCATCGCCGGGTCGCTCTTCTACTTGCTGGCCTACACGTTCCTTGTTCTCGGCAGCTTCGCCACGGTGACGATCGTCGCCCGTCGTGGGGATGCGCTCACCGGGCTGGACGCGTTCAGAGGACTGGCCCGTGACCGCCCCGGGCTGGCCTTCGCCTTCACCGTGTTCCTGCTGGCCCAGGCGGGTGTGCCGTTCACGTCGGGCTTCCTCGCCAAGTTCTACGTGATCTCCGCCGCAGTCGAGGCGGGGTCCTACGCCATCGCCATCATCGCCATGCTGGCGTCGGTCGTCGCCGCCTTCTTCTACCTCCGGCTGATCGTGGTCATGTACATGGCCGAGGACCAGGTCATGGCCGGCGTCGGCGCCGAGCAGGAGACCGCCGGCTTCGGCGACGGTGCCGACGGCGCCGGCGGCGGGGGTGTGGCCACGGCGCTGCGCAGCCGGGTGGAGATCCCCGTCGCCGCGGCGCTCGCCATCGGGATCTGTCTCGCCTTCACGATCGGTGCCGGGCTGCTTCCCCAGCCGGTGATCGACTTCGCCAGGCACGCTACCCTGGTTCGCTTCTAGGTCGCCTCACCACGACCTGAAGTGGGGGCACGGTCGGGGCGCGCCTCCGAACGATCCCCGGCAGCCCCGGGCGAGGCGGGCGCCGCACGACGTTCCGGTGAGAAGAGTGGGTTTCCGCCCCGGCGACCGGTACCATCGCAGCACTGTCAAGCAGAGGCGCAACGTGTCGGTAGGGAATGTGCAACAAGAGGACGACCATCGGATGGACGCTGGAGCGCGTATGCAGGTCGACGCCGATGGCGCACGGTATTGGGTGCGCTGCTCCTGCGGCTGGACGAGCGAGCCGTCGGTCACGGCAGTACTGGCCGAGGCAGCCGGCGAGCAGCATCGCACTCTCGCTGCGACACGGCGCCACCACCGTGGGTGACGTGGGCAGGTGATCACGGGCTTCGTTAGGATGGCGTCGTGTCAGATTTCCTTCGTCAGTATCTGACCGTCGCCGTCTTCGGCGGCGCCGCAGTGCTCATGGTCGCCGCCATGCTCGGCATCGGCCGGCTGCTCCGCCCCACCAGGCCACAGGCCGGGAAGTACATCAACTACGAGTGCGGCGTCGACCCTGTCGGCGTCGGCTGGTCGCAGACCCAGATCCGCTACTACGTGTTCGCCCTGCTCTTCGTGGTGTTCGACGTAGAAGCCGTCTTCATCTTTCCGTGGGCCATCCGCCTCGAGCAGTTCGCCGTCTTCGGCTTGGTCGAGATGGGGATCTTCATCGTGATCCTGGCCCTCGGGCTCGTCTATGCCTGGCGAAAGGGCGTGCTTCGTTGGGTCTGATGTCGCCATGGCAGCCAGAGGTTGCTCGGCGAGGGAATCGAGCTTCAGCCGACCGGCGGAGCCGGCCGGCCTCCGCCGTTGCTCCCTGGCCGGCAGCGCACGGGGTCGCCTCCGGCGGCGCTCGACGCCGCCGGCGCCAACTGCAGCTCGAGGAGCTCGTCTAGATGGGTCTGGTTGAGAAGGGCACGTTCTCCAAGCCCTCCATGAAGCCGCTGACGTGGCTCCTCAACTACAGCCGGAAGTACTCCCTCTGGGTGTACCAGTGGGGCCTGGCGTGCTGCGCCATCGAGATGGGCGCCGCGTTCGGCTCGCCCCGATACGACGTGATGCGCCTGGGCGTCATCCCCTTCCCCGCCGGTCCCCGGCAGGCCGACCTCGTCGTCGTCTCGGGCACGGTCACCGACAAGATGGCGCCGGCGATCCGCCGGCTCTGGGAGCAGATGCCCGACCCCAAGTACGTGATCTCCATGGGGTCCTGCGCCAACTGCGGCGGCCCGTACTGGGACTCCTACTCGGTCACGAAGGGGATCGACCAGATCATCCCGGTCGACGTCTACGTGCCCGGCTGCCCGCCGCGGCCCGAAGCCCTGCTCGAGGGCATCGTGCTCCTCCAGGAGCGCATTCAGAACGAGGACATGGCCGAACGCTGGCAAGGGGAGCCGATTGTCGTCCGCTGACCCCCCGGGCGGCGCCGCCACCACCGCCACCACCGCCACCGACGACCGCCAACATGCGCTCCTCGAGGATCTGACGACCAGGCTGGGCGACGCCATCGTCGGCTCCCACATCCGAAACGGCGACCTGTGGGTGCGGGTACGGCCCGACGCCTGGGTGCGAGCGGCCCGGGAGTGCAAAGCCATGGGCTTCGACTACTTCTGTTACCTGTCGGGTGTCGACTGGCTGCCCCACACCTGGCCGAACCCCAAGGTGATCGAGGGCGTCGTGCCGGACGCCGACGACGAGGCCGCCCTGCCGGCCGACCCGAACGCTGACGAGAATCCCGCCCCCGACGAGTCCACGTCCGGGGAGATCGTCAGCGGGTTCGCCGGCGGCGACACCCGCTTCCAGGTCATCGCCCGGCTGTACTCCACCATCCGCCACATCGGCGTGCACCTGAAGGCCGACCTCGACGACGCCGCGCCGCAGATCGAGTCGTGGGTCAGTGAGTACCCGGGCGCAGACTGGTGCGAGCGCGAGACCTACGAGATGTTCGGTTTCGACTTCGTCGGTCATCCCAACCTGATCAAGCTCTACCTGCCCGGCGAGTTCGAGGGCTTTCCCCTCCGGAAGGACTTCCCGCTCCTCGCTCGCGAGGTCAAGCCCTGGCCGGGCCTGGTCGACGTCGAGCAGTTTCCCGCCACCTACAAGGGCGACGACTGATGGCCGTCAGCGAGCAGCAGCGCATCTCCTACATCGCCGCCCAGGCGGCCGACGCCCGGCTGGCGGTCGAGCTGCAGACCGAGGAGATGACGCTCAACCTCGGCCCGCAGCACCCGGCCACCCACGGTACCCTGCGCATCGTGGCCAAGCTCGACGGCGAGCAGGTCACCAAGGCCGACGTCATCTGCGGCTACATGCACCGGGGTTACGAGAAGCTGGTCGAGGTCCGCACCTACCCGCAGATCAACACCCTCATCAACCGGATCGACTGGCTCTCCTCCTTTGCCAACGAGGTGCCCTTCATCCTCGCCGCCGAGGATCTCATGGAAGTCGAGGCCCCGCCTCGTGCCCAGTGGATCCGCACCATGTTCTTCGAGCTCAGCCGCATCGCCAACATCACCCTCTTCATCGGGGAGATGGGGGTGCAGCTCGGCGCCATCACGCCGGTGTTCTTCGCCTTCCGCGACCGTGAGTACGTCCTGAACCTGATCGAGGAGGCAACGGGGGGGCGGTTCCACCCCAACTTCGACCGGATAGGTGGCCTCAAGGACGACCTGCCCAAGGGCTGGATCTCCGAGACCAAGGACGCCATGCGCCGCATCCGGGGCTACTGCGACGAGCTCGAAGACCTCCTGATGGGCAACGAGATCTTCGAGGCCCGTACACGGGGAGTCGGCGTGATCCCCGCCGACGTCGGCCTCTCCTACGGCCTTTCGGGGGCCAACATCCGGGCCAGTGGCGTCGACTGGGACCTGCGCCGTGACGAGCCGTCGCCGCTGGTGTGGAAGGAGCTGGACTGGAAAGTCTGGACCCACCCCGACGGCGACTCCTTCGCCCGCTACTGGGTCCGCCTGCAGGAGACCCGCGAGGCCACGCTGATGGTCGACCAGCTCCTCGACGGCCTCCCCTCTGGTCCCATCCAGGCCAAGGTGCCCCGCATCATCAAAGTGCCCGCCGGCGAGGCGTGGGCCCACACCGAGAACCCGCTCGGCGAGATGGGCTACTACGTCGTGAGCCAGGGCGGCCTCGGCCCGTTCCGGGTCAAGATCCGCTCGGCGTCGTTCCACAACATCTCGATCGTTCCCTGGCTGCTGAAGGGCGTCTACGTGCCCGACATCATCACCATCTTGTCCAGCCTCTACTTCATCCTCGGGGACATCGACCGCTAGCCGTGCAGCATCTCACCGGTGTTGGCGTTCGGGTGAAAGCGATCACTAGTGTCCAGCGGGTGCAGCACGGGGGGACGGAGCGGTGACAATGCTCGCGGTCGAGCTCCCGTACTGGCAGCTCACCATCATCAAGACGGTGATCGTGCTGTCGATCATCCCCGCCGGCGCTGTCATCCTCGGCTACGTCTTCCTCCTGAAGATGATGGCCCACATGCAGAGCCGCATGGGCCCCATGGAGCCCGGCGGCTTCCACGGCTGGTTCCAGCTCATCGGCGACGGGATCAAGTTCATCCAGAAGGAGGACATCATCCCGGCGGAGGCCGACCGGCGGGTGTTCGCCCTCGCCCCCCTGGTCGTGCTCATCTCCACCTTTCTCCTCTACGTCGTGGTGCCGGCCGGCCCCCGCCTCGTCGTCGAGGACCTCGACGTGGGCATCTTCTACGCCCTCGCCGTCTCGTCCCTCGGCGTCATCGGGGTGCTCATGGCCGGCTGGGCGTCGGCGAACAAGTTCGCCCTCCTCGGCTCTCTGCGGGCCGCCGGACAGCTCATCGCCTACGAGTTGCCCCTCGTCCTCGCCGTGGTCGGCGTGGTCATCCAGGCCAACACCATGAGCCTGCAGGGGATCGTCCAGGCCCAGGCCGACGGCGCCATCTTCGGCCTCTCCTGGATCGGCAACCCCTTCATCCTCACCCAGATCGTCGGCTTCGGCATCTTCCTGGCCGCGGCGCAGGCCGAACTGACCCAGACGCCGTTCGACATGCCAGTGGCGGAGTCAGAGCTGGTCGCCGGGTTCATGACCGAGTACTCCGGCTTCCGATTCCTGTTCTTCTTCATGGCCGAGTTCGGCACCGCGTTCGCCCTCTCGGCCATCGCCGCCACCCTCTACTTCGGCGGCTGGTACCAGCCGTTCTTCCAGACCGGGATCATGGCCGACATCCTCGGGCCGGTCGTGCTCGGGGCCAAGGTGATGTTCATCGCCTTCCTGATCTTCTGGATCCGCTTCACCTTTCCTCGCTTCCGCGAGGACCAGCTCCAGTCCTTCGCCTGGAAGTTCCTCATCCCGCTCTCCCTCGTCAACATCATGGTGACGGCGATGTTCAAGGTCTTCTTGTGATCGGCCTCACTCGCTCGCTGCGCTCGCTACGTTCGGCCGAGTTGACCGTGCTCCGGGTGGCCGGCGGAGCCGGCCACCCTTCGCCCCGCACTCGTCAGCCGGCAGCCGGAGGGGCCGCCTACGGCGGCGTCAACGGTCGCCGGCACGAAATCCCCGTAGAGGTGGTTCCCTAAATGCCTGAACTTCCCGGCCTGGTCAAGGGCCTCGGCGTCACGTTCAAGACCATGGTCAACACCTGGACCAAGGGTGCGGTCACCGTCCAGTACCCGCACGAGAAGGAGGACCTGGCTCCTCGTACCCGGGGCGTCATCGCCCTCAAGGAGGAGAACTGCACGGTCTGCATGCTGTGCGCCCGGGAGTGCCCCGACTGGTGCATCTACATCGAGGGCCACAAGGAGAAGCGTCCGCCCCGTCGTGAGGGCGGCAAGCCCCGTACGGTCAACGCCCTCGACCGCTTCGACATCGACTACGCGCTCTGCATGTACTGCGGGATCTGCGTCGAGGTCTGCCCCTTCGACGCCCTGTTCTGGACGCCCGAGTACGAATACTCCGAGTCCAGCATCGCCGACCTCCTGCACGACAAGGACCGCCTCGGCGAGTGGATGGTCACCGTCCCCGATCCTCCCGCCCTCGAGGCGGGAGCGGCCAAGAAGAAGTAGCAGGAGCTAGCGTCCCCGCGATGGTGGCTCAGAACGTCGTCTTCGGCATCCTCGCCGTGGTGATGGTGGCCGCTGCGTTCCGCCTGGTCACCACCCAGAACGTCGTCCGGGCCGCCTTGTTCCTGGCCATCGTGCTGGCCGGCGCCGCCGGCCTCTACATCTTGCTCGCCGCGGAGTTCGTGGCGTGGGTGCAGGTGCTCGTCTACATCGGCGCCGTGGTCGTGCTCCTCCTGTTCGGCGTCATGCTCACCCGGGCGCCCATCGGAAGAGACGCCGACCTCGACAACGACCAGCGCCTTCTCGGCGCCCTCGTCGCCCTCTTCCTGCTCGGCGCCCTGGGTGCCGTCCTCCTCGACGCCTTCGGCGCCCAGAAGGTCGGCGACATCACGATCCGGCGCACCGCCGAGGTGAGCGACTCCATCTTCGGCGACTTCGTCGTGCCCTTCGAGGTGGCCTCCATCCTGCTGCTGTCCGCACTGGTGGGCGCCGTCGCCCTCGCGAGAAGGGACTAGGGAGCCCATGTACCTCAACCAGTTCCTGCTCCTCGCCGCCGTGCTCTTCTGCCTCGGTGTCTACGGCGTGCTGTCCCGCAAGAACGCGGTGCTGGTGCTGATGTCGATCGAGCTCATGCTCAACGCCGTCAACATCAACCTGATCGCCTTCGGCGCCTTCCGAGACAACGTGATCGGCCAGGTGTTCTCCCTGTTCGTCATCACCATCGCCGCCGCCGAAGTGGGCGTCGGGCTGGCCATCGTCCTGCTCATCTTCCGCAACCGGGCCGACATCGACCTGGACAAGCTCGCCCAGATGAAGGGGTAGGGGACCGCCGCTCCATGCTGGACAACGCCTGGCTCATCCCGCTCATCCCCGCGCTCTCGTTCCTCGTCATCCTGTTCTTCGGCAAGCGGCTGCCCAAGAAGGGCGCCGAGGTCGGCATCGCCGCCCTCGGCGCCGCCTTCGTCCTGTCTCTGCTGGTCGCCCTCGACTGGATCGGCGAGCACGTGCCCCGGCACGCGGTCCACAAGCACACGACGTGGTTCGAGCTCGGCGGGATCGACTTCGGCGCCGGCATCCACGTGGACGGGCTGACCGTGATGATGCTGGTCGTCGTCACCTTCATCTCACTGATGGTGCACGTGTACTCCACCGGTTACATGCACGGCGACCGGCGCTACACCTACTTCTTCGCCGCCCTTTCCCTTTTCACAGCAGCGATGCTGCTCCTTGTCGTCTCCGACAACACCCTCCAGCTGATGATCGGTTGGGAGCTGGTCGGCCTCTGCTCGTTCATGCTGATCGGCCACTGGTGGGAGGAGGGAGTCAACTCCGGCGCCGCCATCAAGGCCTTCATCACCACCCGCACCGGCGACATCGGGCTGATGACCGGCATCATCGTCCTGTTCTTCGCCGCCGGCCGCACCTTCGACATCGAGGTCCTGAACCGGGAGGCCCTCACCGGCGGCATCGGCCACGGCACCCTCCTGGTCGGCGCATCCCTGCTGTTCCTCGGGGTCATGGGGAAGAGCGCCCAGTTCCCGCTGCACGTCTGGCTCCCCGACGCCATGGCCGGGCCCACGCCGGTCTCGGCCCTGATCCACGCGGCCACGATGGTCGTCGCCGGGGTCTACCTGATCGCCCGCCTCTACGGCGTCTTCTTCGCCGGGTTCTCCATCGAGGCCGGCGGGATCAACCTGGTCGCCATCATCGGCGCCATCACCGTGATCATCGCCGCCCTGCTGGCCTTCGTGCAGGACGACGTGAAGAAGGTGTTGGCCTACTCGACGGTCAGCCAGCTCGGCTACATGGTCATGGCCCTCGGCGTCGGCGCCTGGACGGCGGCGGTGTTCCACCTCTTCACCCACGCCTTCTTCAAGGCTCTCCTGTTCCTCGGCTCCGGGTCCCTGATCCACGCCGTCCACTCCAACAACATGAGCGAGATGGGTGGCCTGCGAAAATTCATGCCCACCACGTTCTGGACGTTCATGGTCGGATCGGTGGCCCTCGCCGGCATCTTCCCGCTGGCCGGCTTCTGGTCGAAGGACGAGATCCTGCTCGGCGCCGCGGAGAACGGCTTTCCGCTGATGCTGGTCGTGGGCTTGGCCGGGGCGTTCATGACCGCGGCATACATGACCCGCGCCTGCTACCTGATCTTCGCCGGCGAGTACAGGGGCCACGGCCACCCCCACGAGTCACCGCCTTCGATGGCGTGGACACTGCGCATCCTCGCCGTGCCCGCCGTCCTGGCCGGCCTGCTGAACGCTCCCGGCATCCTGCTGTTCAACGGGTGGGTGGAGTTCGAGGTGGAGGGGGTGGAGCACTTCCTGCACCACCACGACTTCGATCCCGTCCTCGCCGTCGGCTCACTCGGCATCGCCGTGCTGGGCATCGCCGTGGCCTCCGCGTACTACTTCCGGGGCGCGCTCAACGGCCTGTCGGAGAGGTTGCCGTTCCTGCAGGTCGGCCACCGGATCCTCGTGCACAAGTACTACCTCGACGACCTGTTCCTGGCCATCGTCAGGGGCATCCAGTACCCGATCGCCCGGGCCGCCTACTGGGTCAACCAGAACGTCCTCGACGGGGTGGTGAACGGGGTCGGCAAGGGCGCGCAGCGCACCGCCCAGGTGGTGTACGACGTGATCGATCAGCGGATGATCGACGGCGTCGTCAACGGCACCGGCCTCTCGGCGGAGGAAGGCGGCAGCATCCTGCGCCACCTCCAGACGGGGCGGGTCCAGCATTACGCCGCGCTGTTGTTCGGTGCCGTAGCGGTCTTGGCGATGGGCCTCGTGGTCCTGACGTGAGGGAGTCTCGAAACACATGCTGACCGCTGCCATCTTCCTGCCCATCGTCGGGGCCGCGCTCATGGCGCTCATCCCCCGGCAGCGAGAGGACATGATCAAGGCGGCCGCCCTGCTGATCACCGCGGCCACGACGATCATCACGGTGTCCCTGCTCTTCGGCTTCGATTTCGACGACGCCGGCCGGCTTCAGTACGAGACCGACCGGACATGGATCGAGCTCATCAACAGCCGCTACCACATCGGCATCGACGGCATCTCGCTGCCGCTCCTCGTTCTGTCCGCGGTGATCACCCTGCTGTGCGTCATCTACTCCTGGGACCACTTCCCGGAGCCGCACAACCCCAAGGCGTTCCTCATCCTCATGCTGGTGCTCGAGACGGGCATGAACGGCACCTTCGCCGCCCAGGATCTCATCCTGTTCTTCGTCTTCTTCGAGCTGGTCCTGCTGCCGATGTACTTCATGATCGGGGTCTGGGGCGGTCCGAACCGCCAGTACGCGGCGATCAAGTTCTTCCTCTACACGCTGTTCGGCTCGGCGCTGATGATCCTGAGCTTCCTGGCCCTGTACTTCAAGGGCGGGCAGACCTTCGACATCCCGTTGCTGATCGAGCAGGGCGGGGCCATCGCCCACGGCACCCAGCTGCTGATCTTCGGCGGCCTGTTCATGGGCTTCGCCATCAAGGTGCCGATGTTCCCGTTCCACACGTGGCTCCCCGACGCCCACACGGAGGCGCCCACCGTCGGTTCAGTGATCCTGGCCGCGGTCCTGCTGAAGCTGGGGACCTACGGCTTCATCCGCATCGCCATCCCGATCCTGCCCGAGGCGGCCCAGTCTTGGGCCCCGTGGATCGGGCTGCTCGCGGTCATCGGCATCATCTACGGTGCCCTCGGCTGCCTGGCCCAGCGGGACATGAAGCGCCTCATCGCCTTCTCGTCGGTGGCCCACATGGGCTTCGTGATGCTCGGCATCGCCACCCTCACCGACTTCGGCATCAACGCCGCCGTCTTCGGCATGGTGGCCCACGGCCTCATCACCGGGATGCTGTTCTTCGTCGCCGGCTCCATCCAGGAGCGCTTCGGCACCCGTGAGCTGGCCCGGTTGGGCGGTCTCCTGCTGCAGGCGCCCCGCCTCGGCTGGATCCTCGGTTTCTGCGCCTTCGCCTCGCTCGGCCTGCCCGGCCTGGCCGGGTTCTGGGGCGAGTTCCCCGCCATCCTCTCCGCGTACCAGCCGGCCGAGGGTTTGAACGAGGCGACGTTCCGGGCGTACATGGCGGTGGCTGCCATCGGCACGGTGCTCGCCGCCGGCTACCTCCTGTGGATGCTGCAGCGGGTGGCCTTCGGCACGGTGAAGCCCGAGTTCGAGAAGGCCCACATCCATGACGTGCACCTCCCTGAGTACATCGCCTGGACTCCCCTGCTGATCGGCATCCTCCTGTTCGGCATCTTCCCGCACCTGCTGTTCGACATGATCGACCCCGCGGTCAGCGCGGTCACCGCGGGCGTGGACGCTCTCGGCGGGGCGACCGCCACGGCGTCGAGGTAGACGGCCGCATGCCGTTCACCCCGCCGACCCTCGACTACCACGGGCTCGCCCCGGAGATCATCCTCACCCTGGTCGTGGCGATCGTCCTGCTGGCCGACCTCTTCCTCGACCAGTCCCGCAAGTGGCTGCTGCCGAACATCGCCGCCTTCGGCCTGGTGACCGCCATGGTGCCGATCATCACGCTCGCCCTCTCCGACACCGACGTGCGGTCGATGGTCGGCGGCGCCTACGTGGTCGACAATTTCGCCCTGGTGCTCAAAGCCCTGTTCCTGGGCGTCGGGTTCGTCGTGCTGCTGATCTCGATCAACTACGTGGAGGACGGCGACTACTACGAGGGCGAGTTCTACTTCCTCCTGCTGTGCTCCCTGCTGGGCATGGTGGTCATGTCGTCCTCCCGTGACCTCATCACCATCTTCGTCGCCCTGGAGACGCTCTCCATTCCCGCCTACATGCTGGCCGGCTGGCGTAAACGCGACCTCAAGAGCAACGAGGCATCGCTGAAGTACTACCTGCTCGGGGTGTTGGCGTCGGCGATCATGTTGTACGGCATGTCGCTGATCTACGGCTTCACAGGGACCACCGTGCTGGCCGAGATCGGCGCCCAGATGGCGGGGAACGCCGCCGAGCAGCCCATGGTCACGCTGGCGATCGTGTTCATCATCGTGGGGTTCGCCTTCAAGGTCTCCGCCGTGCCGTTCCACTCCTGGGCGCCCGACACCTACGAGGGGGCGCCCACGCCGGTCACCGCCTTCCTGTCGGTCGCTTCGAAGACCGGCGGCTTCGTTGCCCTCCTGCAGCTCGTCTTCGTCGGGTTCTTCGGCCGTGACGACGTGTGGGGGCCAATGTTCGGCATTCTGGCCGTGCTGACCATGACGGTCGGGAACCTCGTCGCCCTACGCCAGACCAACATCGTCCGGCTGCTGGCCTACTCCTCCATCGCCCAGGCCGGTTACATCCTGGTGCCCCTGGCAGTGGCCGGGTCGGCCGGCGCCGAGGCCGCCGACTCTGCGTTCACCGCCGTCGTCGTCTACCTACTCGTCTACGCGGCCATGAACCTCGGGGCGTTCGCCATCGTCATCGCCGTGGCTCGCAAGACCCGCTCCGGCGAGATCTCCTCCTACGGCGGCCTCTACGAGTACGCGCCGGGCCTCGCCGTCATCATGACGATCTTCCTGTTCTCCCTGGCAGGCATCCCGCCACTGGCCGGCCTGTGGGCGAAGTTGTTCGTGTTCCGGTCTGTGATCGACGCCGGCACGCCGTGGGCCCTGCTGCTCGGTGTGGTGGTAGCCGTCAATTCCGTGATCGCCCTCTTCTACTACGCGGCGATCGCCAAGGAGATGTGGATGAACCCCGTGCCCGACGGTGACACGACCCCCATTCGGGTGCCGCCGCCGCTGGTCACCGCCCTCGCCATCACCGCAGTGGTGGTCGTGGTCGTTGGTGTCTACCCGCAGACATTCGCCAACTTCGGGGATCTGGCGTCGCTCGTTCCCTGAGGGAACTGATCGCCGAGCGCGCCCCCGTCGCGTTCGACGAGGTTGTCGAGCTGGCCCTGTACCACCCGGAGTTGGGCTTCTACGAGACGGGCGGGGCGGCCGGCCGCTCGGGTGACTTCCTGACCAGCCCCGAGGTCGGCCCCCTCTTCGGCGCCGTGCTGGCCCGGGCTCTCGACGCCTGGTGGTCCGAGCTCGGCGAGCCAGACCCGTTCACCGTGGTCGAGGCCGGCGCGGGCAGGGGCACGCTGGCCAAGGCGGTGATGGCGGCCGGGCCGGCGTGCGGGCCGGTGCTGCGGTACGTCGCGGTGGAACGGTCGAAAGCGCTGCGCTCGCTGAACCCAGCGTCGGTGGCGACGATGCCGGACGAGCCCTTCACCGGCGTCATCGTCGCCAACGAGTTGCTCGACAACCTGCCGTTCGGGTTGCTCGAGCGCACCGCCGACGGTTGGGCGGAGGTCCGCGTCGACGGCGAGCTGCGCGAGGTGCTCGTGCCGGCGGCTGGCGATCTCGACGCGCCCGTCGGCGCCAGAATCCCGGTGCAGCGGGCGGCGGGCGAGTGGGTCGAACGCGCCCGTCGGCTGGCCGACCGGGTGGTCGCCGTCGACTACGCCGATACGACTGCGTCGATGGCCCACCGGCCGTGGACCGATTGGGTGCGCACCTACCGGCGCCACGGTCGTGGAGGCCACCCGCTCGCCGACCTCGGCCACCAGGACATCACCTGCGAGGTGGCCGTCGACCAGCTGCCACCCACGACGTCGGACCGCAGCCAGGCGCAGTTCCTTCGTGACTTCGGCATCGAAGAGCTGGCGGCTGAAGCCGCGCAGGCGTGGCGTGAACGGGCCCACATCGGCGACCTGCAGGCGCTCGTCTCCCGCAGCCGGGTGCACGAGGCCGCGGCGCTCACCGACGAGACCGGTCTGGGCGCCTTTCGAGTGCTGGAGTGGGCTCAGGGTGTGTAGCGGACGCCCTCCGACGCGGAGGCCGGCGAGCTCACCACCACCAAGCCGCCCCAGATGATCATGCCCTGGCCGTCCCATGCCGAGACGGGGAAGCCCCGGCCCAGCAGTGGCACAGGTTCCAGCGTGCGCCACCGGTTGGTGGCCGGGTCATAGGCCGCCCCGTCGTCGACAGGGGTGAGCAACGTCCGCCGCTCGATGATGCGGTCGAGCGGGCTGTTGTCGCCGGTGCCGGGCGGGCCGATGCCGCCCCACATCAGCATCTCGCGGCCCGACCACACGGCCGCCGGGGCCGTACGGGCGCTCACCGGCGCCCGGGGGAGTGTTCGCCAGCGGTCGGCTGCCGGGTCGTACGCCGCGCCGTCGTCGGCGAAGAACAGCTGCTCGGAGTCTCCGCCCCAGACCAGCATCTCGCGGCCGGTCCACACCGCCGCCGGCGAGTACCGGCCCCGAACCGGCGCGGCGGCGATCGTCCGCCACCGGTCGGCGGCGGGGTCGTAGGCGGCCCCGTCGTCCAGTTCGCTGCCGCTCCAGACCACCATCTCGCGCCCTGTCCACGCCACGACAGGGGCGGTCCGCCCGGCCAGCGGGCCGGCGGCAAGGGGGCGCCACCGGTCCGCCACCGGGTCGTAGGCCGCCCCGTCGGCGTTCCCACTCCCGCCCCACACGACCATCTCCTTCCCGGTCCACGTCGCCGCCGAGCCGGTCCTCGCCGACAGCGGCGAGCCGGCGATGCGTCGCCACTCGTCCTCGGCCGGCTTGTAGGCGGCGCCGTCGGCCAGCAGGCTCTGTCCGGAGGTACCGCCCCAGATGAGCATCTCCGTTCCGGTCCAGACGGTGGCCGCCGCTTCCCGCGCCGAAAGGGGCGAGCGGGACAGCTTGCGCCATGCGTCGTTGGCCACGTTGTAGGCGGCCCCGTCGTCAAGGTGCGGGGACTGGTCGGTTGGGCACGAGGCGCCGGCGCAGCTCTCGCCTCCCCAGATCAGCAGTTCGGTCCCTGTCCATGCCACCGAGGCGTCGTACCGCCCGCAGAGGTCGGTGGGCGACATCTCCCGCCAGTGGGTTCCCCCTCCAGCCGGTCCGATGCCGACGTCGGGCGCCGTCTCCGTGGGGCACCGTGGGCGCGCCGGTTCTCCTCGGCCGGTGGTTCTGAGCACCTGGGCCAAGCCGATGACGGCCAGGAAGACGACGGGGATCACGAAGGGCCCGAGGCGGCTGCGCCTCGGCACCGGCGGCTTGCTCGCGTGGTCGGGGCACTTGAACCCGACCGGCGTACGGATGGCGCAATCGGGGCAGATCGGTGTGTCGCAGGTGACGCACGTGATGCGCGTCAGGTTCTGATGGCGGGTGCACCGCAGCCCCACGTCGCCGTCCACGGCGCGGAAGGCTATCGACCGTACGCTGGGTAGGCTCCGAAGCCATGGCTGAGTCGAACCCGACCGCGTCTGATGGCGGCTCTCCGCCGACCGCGTCTGATGGCGGCTCTCCGCCGACCATCGAAGCCTTCCAGCTCGAGGAGCGACGATTCCCACCGTCTGAGGCCTTCAAGAAGGACGCCTTGGTCGTCGACCCGTGGATGTACGACGACGCCGATCGCGATTGGCAGGGCTTCTGGGCCCGGCAGGCCCTCGACCTCCTCGACTGGTCCGAGGAGTGGCACACCATCCTCGACTGGGACCTCCCCTTTGCCAAGTGGTTCGTCGGCGGCAAGCTCAACGTGGCCCACAACTGCGTCGACCGCCACGTCGTGGCGGGCCGGGGCGACAAGGTCGCCTTCCACTGGGAGGGCGAGCCCGGCGACACCCGCACCGTCACCTACGCCGACCTCCAGCGTGAAGTGGGCCGGTTCGCCGCCGTCCTTCGCGCCCTTGGCGTCGCCAAGGGTGACCGCGTGGCGATCTACATGCCGATGGTTCCCGAGCTCCCGGTGGCCATGCTGGCCTGCGCCCGGCTGGGCGCGCCCCACTCCGTGGTCTTCGGCGGCTTTTCGTCGGAGTCGCTGCGCGACCGCATCAACGACGCCGAGGCCAAGGTGCTCGTCACCGCGGACGGCGGGTGGCGGCGGGGCAACGTCATCCCGCTCAAGGACAACGCTGACGCCGCGGTCGCCGAAACGCCCTCGATCGAGCATGTGATCGTCCTTCGCCGCACCGAGCAGTCGGTCGCTTGGGACGACAGCCGCGACAAGTGGTGGCACGACCTCATGGCCGGCGTCTCGGACGATGACGCCGCCGCGCCACCCGAGCCGGTCGACGCCGAGGACCTCCTCTACCTGCTCTACACCTCGGGGACGACGGCAAAGCCCAAGGGCATCATGCACACGACGGGCGGCTACATGACGCAGGTGGCTTTCACCCACAAGTACGTCTTCGACCTCCACGCCGACACCGACGTGTACTGGTGCGCGGCCGACATCGGCTGGGTCACCGGCCACAGCTACATCGTCTACGGGCCCCTGGCCAACGGTGCCACCTCGGTGATGTACGAGGGGAGCCCGGACTTCCCGCAGAAGGACCGGTGGTGGTCCATCATCGAGCGCTACGACGTCAGCATCCTGTACACGGCGCCGACGGCGATCCGCACGTTCATGAAGTGGGGCACCCAGTACCCCGAGGCCCACGACCTGTCGTCGTTGCGGGTCCTTGGCTCGGTGGGGGAGCCCATCAACCCGGAGGCGTGGATCTGGTACTACGAGAACATCGGTGGCGGGCGGTGCCCGCTGATGGACACCTGGTGGCAGACAGAGACGGGGGCGATCATGATCTCGCCCCTCCCGGGTGCCACGACCCTCCGGCCCGGTTCGGCCACCTTCCCGCTGCCCGGGATCGCGGCCGAGGTGGTCGACGACAAGGGTGAGGTCTGCGGCACCGGGGGCGGCTACCTCACGCTGACCCGGCCATGGCCGTCGATGCTGCGGGGCATCTACGGTGACCCGGAGCGGTACCGGCAGACCTACTGGTCGCGCTTCGAGGGCCGGTACTTCGCCGGCGACGGGGCACGCGTCGACGAGGACGGCTACTTCTGGCTAATGGGTCGCGTCGACGACGTGATGAACATCTCCGGGCACCGTGTGTCCACCACCGAGGTCGAGTCCGCCCTCGTCGACCATCCCACCGTGGCCGAGGCCGCGGTCGTGGGAGCCAGGGACGAGACCACGGGCCAGGCGATCATCGCATATGTCACCCTGAAGGGCGGCGTGGAGGCGGACAGCGATCACGGTGAAGCGCTGCGCCGGCACGTGTCCAAGAAGATCGGCGCCGTGGCCCGACCCAAGACGGTCATCTTCACCGACGATCTGCCCAAGACCCGCAGCGGCAAGATCATGCGGCGGCTCCTGCGAGACGTAGCCGAGGGCCGCGACCTCGGCGACACCACCACGCTGGCCGACGCCGGCGTGGTCGAGGAGATCAGGCGGCGGGCGACCGGCGGCGGACCCGACGAGGAGTAGCGGCCTGCCTGACACGCCCGAGCACTGGCGCTGGCGCGACGATGTCGTGGCCGGCGCCGCGGTGCTCGTCGACATCGACGGTGTGCTCTCCGACGCCACCGGCCGCCAGCACTTCCTGGACGACCAGGCCACGCGCAACTGGCGCGGGTTCTTCGACGCGTGCGGCGACGATCCCCTCATCGCCGAGGTGGCACGTTTGCTCGAGCTGCTCGACCGCGACCTGCACGTCGTCCTGCTCACCGGTCGCCCCGTACGGGTGCAGCCGCAGACGCTGGCCTGGCTCGAGCGCTACGACGTGCGCTGGGATCTGCTCATCATGCGCAACGCCGGCGACTACGCCGCGGCGCGTGAGTTCAAACGCGGGACCGTCGGAGAGCTGCGCGACCACGGCTTCGACCTCCGCCTCGCGCTCGAGGACGACCGGCGTAACCTGGAGATGTTCCACGAGGAAGGCCTGCCCTGCATCTACATCCACTCGGGGTACTACGAGTAGCGCGCCTTGCCTGCGGTCATTCAGTAAACGGCCGGATGGTTGTCCCCGACTCGAGGCCCGTGACGAACAGGTGCTTGTTGTTGATGTCGACCGGGTAGCGGCCCGGGGTCAGGTACCAGTTCTCGAGAACCGCCGGGCGGTACACGAAGGAGGTGTCGGGCGAGTACAGGGAGAGGATGGGTATGTCGTCGGCGATGATCTCCTGCATCCGGGCGACGATCCTCTTCCGCTCGTTTTCGTCGAAGGTGACCCGCTGGCGGGCGGCGAGGTCGTCGAACTCGGCGTTGGCGTACCCGCTGGCGCCGGTGAGGGAGGGCGGGGATTGTGACGAGAAAACCTGTCGGAGCAGGTCGGGGTCGCCGTTCAGGCTTCCGGCGCTCGGCCCGGGAAACCCGAGCAACGCCATCTCGTACATCCCGCTGAACTTGGCCCCGAACAGCTGCGGGCCGGGCTGGACGGCTCTGACTGACGTCTCCACGCCGATCCTCCCCAGCGCGGCCGAGATGAGTTCCCCGAGGGCGGTGTCTGCGTTGCTGACGAGTAGCTCGAAGCGCAGCGGGCGACCGTCGGGCGCCCGTCGCGCACCACCGTCGGTGCGCGTGTAACCGGCGCCGTCGAGGAGCGCGTTGGCCGCGCCCACGTCGTAGGGGTACTGCTGAACGTCGACGACGAACGGGTTCTCGGCACCGAGGAAGCCTGGGTTGCCGGGTCGGCCGTTGCCGCCGGCGAGGCGGTTGACGAGGTCAGCGCGGTCGATGGCCCGAGCGCAGGCGCGCCGGAACCGGGCGTCGGCGAGCGCGCCACCGCGAGGAAGGTTCCAGTAGAGGCCGGTCGTCGATCCACCCCTCGATGTGGTCGTCTTGAACTCTTCACCTCTGAACCGGGCGAGGACGTCGTTGCGAACACCTTGGCCACTGGCGGAATCGACCGCTCGGGCCAGCAGGGCGGCGAACTGGTCCTCGACCGGGGTGAACTCGATTCGCTTGACGAACGGGCGCCCGAGGAAGTACTCGTCATTGGCCTCATAGAGCAGCGGGCTGCCGTCTCCGTTGTAGCCGGGTGCGAGCCGGTAGGGCCCCGACCCGACGAGGATGCGCGCGTCTTGCTGGGCAGCAGGGTCGGCGACGCCCTCCCATATGTGCTTCGGCAGGATCGGGATCGTCCCGGCGACCTGCTCGGCGAACGTCACGTTGGCGGTCCCTAGGCGTATCGCCACCGTCCGCGGGCCGGTGGCGGTCACCGATGTGATACCGCGCGGAGGCTGGCCGATGACAGGCGGCGGGAGGGTTTGAAGGCGCCCGTAGTACTCGAAGGTGAACACGACGTCGTCGACGGTGAGGGCCCTGCCGTCGCTCCACCGCACGCCGTCCCGGAGCTCGAACGTGTACGTGAGGTTGTCGCTCGAACGTTGGACGCGCTCGGCAACCCACGGGAGGAGTACGCCGGTGCCGTCCTTCCAGAGCAGGGTGTCATAGAGCAGGCTCATCTGGACGTATCCCGGTGGGCCGTTGGAGGCGAAGGGCGACGGGAAGCCGAACGCGCCAAAAGGCAGCCGGGCCGTTGGCCGGGACCTGACGTCTTCGCGGTCATCGCCATCACCGCACGCGCCGAGCGCGAGGGCGCCGAGACCACCGGCCGTGAGGAGGAGGAAATGCCGCCTGTCCATACTCAGCGCCAGCTGGTCGATTCCAGTCCGTTCTTCCATTCGGTTCTCCGTTTCGTTGATGGGCCAGTGGGGACGCAAGGACAGGGGCAGGTCAACAGAAGGCTCCAGGAGCCGAACTGGTCGGACGTGGTACGGGCCGGCACCTTGGTCACGACGACCTCAGCCACCGAGGGTTGAAGCGGGGCTCGAGCGCCACGCCCACGAAGGTGAAGCCGACGACCGCAGCGGTTATGCCCAACCCGGCCGGCAAGACCCACCAGGTCCACATATCGCTGAAGTAGATACCGGGCTCCCCCAGGGCCCGGTTCAGGGTCAACCCCCAGCTCACGCCGCCAGGATCACCGATGCCCAGGAAGCTCAGGCCGGCTTCGAGACCAATGGCCACGCCGGCCCAGTTGACGAAGCCGATGACCACCAGCGGTCCGAGCCCTGGGAGGAGGTGCCGGCGCACGACGTAGAGCGGGCCACCGCCGAAGCCCCGAGCGCTGACGATGAATCCACGCTGGCGCAGAGAGACTGTCTGGCTCCGCAGGATGCGGGCGTTCGGCGCCACGCCCAAGAGCCCGATCAGCAGGATCACGGCCAGGCGGCTGTCCCCGGCGAGCGCCCCGGCGACGATGAGCAGGGGGAGCCCCGGGAGGGCGAGGACGAACACCACGGCTCGGACGGCGAGGGCGTCCACCCAACCTCCGAGGAGCGCGGGAAGGACGCCTAGGAAGACCGCGCCGATCACCGCCAACAGGCCGGCGACCACTGCCACCGTGAGCGACGCCCGCGCCCCGTGCACGAGCTGCGCGAAGAGGTCCCGCCCAGGGACGTCGGTGCCCAACCAATGCGACGCGGAAGGAGGCTGCAGCGCCTGGCCGGAGACGGCGCTCGGGCTGTGGGCCGCAATTAGCGGGGCGAGGACCGCCAGCAGCGTGAGCAGCGAGAGCAACGCGGTCCCGGCCCACAGCATCGCCGGACGCTCGGGGCGCAGACGGGGAGACGGCGTCGCGGCAGTCGGTTCCACAGCCGTCATGAGGTCCGGGGGTCAAGGCGGCGGGAAAGCACGTCGGCGAGGGCGTTGCACGTGACGACGCTTACGCTCACGACAAGGAAGCCTCCCTGGAGGGCGGGGTAATCGCGTGAGCCGATCGCCTCGAAGAGCAGGGAACCGAGCCCCGGGTATGCGAAGACCCGCTCGACGAGAACGTCACCGGTGACCACAAAGCCGAGCTGCAGGGCGGTGAGGCTCACTACGGGCAGCAGCGCATTACGACCGGCGTAGCGGTACTTGAGGCGGCGCTCGGGCAAGCCCTTGGCCCTCCCAAGGAGGAGGTAGTCGGAGCCGAGCTCGCTCACCATGCCCGCCCGCATGACGAGGAGCGTCCCCGCGACCAGCCCCACCGACAGCACCGAGACGGGCAGGATGAGGTGGCGGCCGATGTCGATGGCGCGCTCCACGAGGCTTGCTGAGGTGAGAAAGGGCGTCTTGGCACCGAACAAGGGCAGCCATCGGAGCTTCACCGCGAAGAGGAACAGCAGCAGCGACCCGAGGAGAAAGCTGGGGATCTCCCGCACGGCGAGCAGGACGGCCAGCAGACGCCGATCGACCGCCTTGCCCCTGCGCCACCCCAAGTGCACCCCGGCGACGATACCGACGGCGGTGGAGACAGCTAGGGAGGTCCCGATCAACAGCAGGGTCCAGGGCAGCCGCCGCCAGATCTCACTGCTGACGCTGGTGTTCGTGGCGATGGACCGGCCGAGGTCACCGCGGAGCAGGCCTTCCAGATAATCGATGAACTGCTCGCCCATCGGATCTCCCAGCCCGTAGTACTCCACCAGCGCCGCTCGGCTCTCCTCGCCGTAGAGAAAGGTGCTCGAGCTCTGGGCAGCGAGGGCGTCGATCGGGTCACCCGGCATGAGCCTCGGCAACAGGAAGTTCACCGACACCAGGCACGCGATGGTGGCCGCGTACCCGCCGAGCCCGAGCAGCCACCCTCCAGTCCGCCCGCGAGTGTCCCGTGCCACCGGCTCCTCGTTCCCCAACGGACCGTAGCAGGTAGCGCATCGACCGCGAGGGTCGCCGCCTCAAGGGCATCCACCGATTCCCCTTCAGCGCCGGCGGGCGCGCCAGACCTCCTCCGACGGCCAGCGGCGGGCCCAGTCGACCGACACGTACTCGAACGACGCAACGGCATCCGGTTCCGGGCGCAACGACCCCTTGAAGGAGGTCGTGGTGCTCACAACGCGGTAAGTCCGGTTGCGGACGTCGCGGCCGTCGCTCTACGCGGGACTGGCCGCTCCGAACCAAGTCGAGAGTGCTCGAGGCAGCTCCGGCTCCGCGAGGTCTCCCGCCCAGGCGACATGCCCGTCGGGTCGGATCAACACGCTCAGGGGCGCGGCGACCTCGCCGAGGACGGGGAGCTCCCACACCCCGCCGTCGTGCTGCGCGTCGACCAACCGGACTCGATTCGCCCAAGGAGATATGTCGAACCCACCCGGTGCGCCGAAGTTGAGGAGCACGGGTCGAGCGTCGTGCAGGAAGGTGAACACGCGCGTGGGACCGTCCGCGGTATGCACGTCGAGGTCGGGCATGCGCCGCCCGAGCAGGGGATGTCCCTCTCCGAGGTCGTAGTGAATGTCGAGACCGGAGAGCATCGCGACCATGTGCTTGCGCGGCTCGTCCATGCCCAGCAACTCGGTCATGGTGTCGCGGAGGGCCTGGTGACGGTCGTCAGGGGTGCTGAGCGCCACTTGCGCCATGGTGTTGTGCAACACCCGCGCACCGACCGGATGCCGTTCGGCGTGGTAGGTGTCCAGAAGGCTCTCGGGCGATGTCTCGTTCACCACCTGGGCGAGCTTCCATCCCAGGTTCACGGCATCCTGCACGCCCGTGTTGAGGCCCTGCCCGCCGTGCGGGGGATGGACGTGCGCGGCGTCCCCGGCCAGCAGTACACGGCCGTGGCGGTAGGACGCGGCCTGGCGCACCATGTCGGTGAACCTCGAGATCCGGTTGGCGCGGCGAAGCCCGTAGTCCGTCCCGTACACGGCGACGAGCGCCTCGCTGAGATCGTGCAGAGTGGGCTCACCGCTGTGGTCGACGTGTCGTTCCCTGAGGACGACCGCGTACCGCCCTCCCCCCTCTTCCCGGTCGACGGGGCCGATGCCACCACCCTCGGGGCGCATGCCGATCTCCGGCTCCTCGTCCATCTCGACCTCGGCGATCAGCCAGCTGGTCGAGGGATCCAAGCCGGGGAAATCGATACCGGCTGCCTTGCGGATCAGGCTGCGTCCTCCGTCGCAACCGACGAGGTACTGCGCTCGGAGCCGCATGTCGCCGGACATCTCGACGCCGACGCCGGTGTCGTCTTGTGCGAAGCCCACCACCTCGAGGCCACGAAGGATCGGGACGCCGAGCTCCTGGGTCCAGTCGGCCAGGATCGGCTCGAACTCGCTTTGCCACAGCGCAAGGACGTAGTTGTGGCGGGTCGGGAAGTCGCTGATGTTCAACAGCGTCCCGCCGTAGCCCACGTTCGGGTGCCCTTGCCCCGCGGAGAGGAATCGTCCGGCGACGCCACGCTGGTCGAGCACCTCGATGGTGCGGGAGTGAAGACCCCCGGCTCGGGATCCGTCGACATGCTGACTGGTGCGTCGTTCGACGATGACGGCGTCGATGCCCGCCAACGCCAGCTCGCCCGCCAACATCATCCCGGTCGGGCCGCCTCCTGCAATCACCACCGCGTGGTCGGTCATCGCCGCTCGCCGACGGACGCTGTGGCAGACGAGGCCAGCCGCCACGCGCAGAGCCGCCGCGCCGCCGCGCCGGTCGCCCGCATCGTCCCCACCGACTCCTCGACCGGTTCCGCGTTCCAACTCGAGTCATTTGCCGAATGCAACACACCCATTCCGCAACTCCTGTGCTTCAAAGGTTCTGGCCGTGATCGGCTCAGCGGACGTGCATGGTGAGCACGTTTGGGTCGCTTGCGGCAAGCCCCCTCCCTCGCGCTATCCTTTTGATGGCGGGACGGCACGGGGGTCTCGAGTGCGTCGCCGGTCGAGCTCACCCGTGGGGCCAACGGCGGCGCCGATCATGTGAACCATCACCTCGCTTCGGGATTCGGCGGGTGGAACAGCGCCCCGCGCGACACGGTGGTATCGAGGAGACATGGCTGGGCCCGTGTGGATCGTGCAAGCCGGATGCCCGGGTAAGCGCAAGGGCGACAGGAACGACGCTGGTCCGACCCGCGACTACACGATCCGGCGGAAGGGCGACTGAGCAACGCGCTCGACGGGCGCGAGCGGCCACCGCCGCTCACCGTTCAACGGCATCCCCCAGCTCTTCGTGGAGCTCGACGGCCCCCGTCTCGATCTATGCGCGAGATGGCTCGAGACACGGTCAGCGGCCGCCACGTCGGCTTTGTGACGCCCAAGACGCTCACCGACGCCTCCGGGGCGTAGCCTGCGTGGCGGTCACCGGGGGCGTGCCTTCTCCACGATGGCCCGGACGAAGTCCGTCTTGGCGTCGGTGTACGCCGGCCTGTCTTCCCGGTGCATGTCGGCCAGCCCCAGTTTGAGCACGGCGTACCGATCGCGGTCGTCATCGTGGGCCCGAAGCCAGTCTCGAAAGTGGACGTGACGGTCCCACCAGTCGCTGTTCGACCGCTCGACGAGGTGCACTTGATGGGAGCGGCGCCCGCCGGCCCACCGGCGGAAGTAGCGCCGTTCCGGCCGCTCGTCCTCCAGCTCGGGAACGTACTCGTAGCCGAGCGACTTCATCGCTGAGACGATGTGCGCGCTGTCCTCCAGCGACCGGACACCGACCTGGATGTCGATGACCGGCTTCGCCGCCAGGCCGGGGACGGCCGTGCTGCCGATGTGCTCGATATCGACGAGCCACGGCGCGAGAGCGGTCCGCAGCTCCCGTGCCGCAGCGGCGAACAGCTGCGGCCACCGCTCGTCGTAGGCGACCACCTCGACCGGATCGACCCGTCCGGCCACTGATCGTCGCTCGACACCACCCGAGGGTGATGCCGACGAGCGGGCGAACGCCGCCTCCCGGGAGGCCCACGCCAGTGCTTCTGCCTCGCCCGCCCCGCGGTGAGGCGCGCGGGCCTCGATCTGCGCGCCGGCCGTGTCGAGGTGGAGGGTGGCCAGGCCGAGGGCGCGCTGCCACGGCCCATGAACGATGCGGAGGCTCTGGACCTTCATGTGGGCAACGATGTGAGTCGTTCGGCGAAGCAGGCCCCGACGCATGATCGCGTGGTCCGCGGTCCAGGAAACGCAGTAGGTACGCCAGCGAATCGGTGCTCGCCATCGGGCCCCCGCCGGCGCTGGAGCGAGTGAGAGGTCGTCGATCCGGAGCCCGGGTTGGACGAGATGAAGGATCTCGACCATCACGTCGTGAGGAGCGATGGGGAGCAGCACGGCCGCCTGCCGCCGTGCCTCGTGAGCACCACCGCGGTAGCCGGCGACATCGACGACGAGCTTCGCCCTGTTGAACGGGCGCCACAAGAGAGGCTCTACAACGGCGACGGCCTGGATTCGATCGATCGGCACGACCTGCTGGAGCTCGTTGAGCAGACCGCGGGTGATCTGGAGACGACCGCGGCCTTCCCGGACGGTGAAGCCGTAGAGGCGCTCGGCCTCCGCCAGCCCGACGACCACGAGCGTGAAAGCGGCGATCGAACCGAGCGCCAGCCCCGACACGATGGCCAGCCCGGGGCCCCTGGCGGCGAGCGTCATCAGCATCGCGGCGAGCACGACCGGCAAGAGCCACACGAGCCGCCCGACGACAGCGCCGAGCACCAGCTCACCCGTCGCCACGCGAGCGACCTCACGGCCCCCGACAGCGGCCGGAACGCTCGGGGTGCCCGCTGGCGCCGGCCCCTTCTCCATGCGGGCACGGAGCTCCTCGCGAAGGCGGAGCGCGGCGTCATGGTCGAGGTAGGACAGGCGCACCTCGCTGGCGCTGTCGGACACCGCCTCGAGCCGGAGTTGGGAGAGGCCGAAGAGCCGTGCGGCCACGGGTCGCGCCACGTCGATGCTCTCGAGACGGGCGAGTGGCACGCGCCGGTGGCGCCGGAACAGCACGCCGGTCCAGAGCTCGACCTCGTCGTCGGTCACCCGGAACCCGGTGGCCCACCACGACCACCATCCTGCGGCCGCCCCGACAACGAGCGCGGCCACGAGGAAGAGCCCGGCGACCAAGGGCCGCACGTCGAGCCTCGATGCACCCTCGCTCAAGGCGGCAATGGCGCCGACCAGCACGCGACCCGCGCGCAACAGCGGGCTGAGCGGGTGCAGCCGCTGCCAGTCAGAGCCCAGCCGCATGGGCCTCGCCGAGAGCTGTCAGCCGGTCGCGGAGGCGAGCAGCTTCCGCGTCGGGCAGGGACGGGATCCGGGCGTCCGTGGCCGCCGCTGCCGTGTGCAGCTGGACCGTGGACACGCCGAGGGCGCGGCCCAATGGCCCCTGCTTGACGTCGACGAACTGCATGCGGCCGTAGGGCACGATCGTCAGTCGTCGGATGAGCACCCCCTTGCGGATGATCAGGTCCCGCTCTCGCTCCGCGTACCCCCACGCCCGGCATCGCCGCCCGACCATCCGCCACCAAAGTGCGGTCAGGCCCGCGGTGAGAACCGTCACGGTCACCGCCGCAGCTGAAGATCCCGCGAACCCGAGTACGACGGCAAGGCCGAGCCCGATCAGCCCTGCCGGCAGTACACCCGCCAGTCCCCAAGCCGTCCGGGCCGAGGGGTGCAGTGCTCGCCACTCGTCCCGCTCCTCCATGCCGGCCGCCACAGGGCAACGGTACCGAGTGGTGCGCCCACGGTGCCGGCGGTGACCGCCGAGGTCGAGAGCGAATCTGGTCTTCGTCGAGGTCGACACTTCATGCACGGCAGTTCCGGCACACGCAGTTCCGGCACACGCTCTCCGGGCACCATTCTACCGGCTGGATCGACCTGCCACGGCCCACCCCGCGGTGCGACCATGCCCCCCATGGCGACGGCCGGCGGCAAGGAAGAGATCACCAGCCGAAACCTGCTCCGCATCCTCCCTCACGCCGGCCGGCGCCTGGTCGCCGGACTGGTCGCCGTCAGTGCGGTCCAGACGGCGCACCCGCTGGCCGTCATCGCCACGACCGGCGTCCTGGTGGACCGCGCCGTCGCCGCCCCCGGCGTGGGTGCCGTCGCCGTGCCCCTGGCCGTCCTCGCCGGGCTTTTCGCGATGCAGCAGGTCCTGGCGCCCCTGCACGGCGTGCTCCGCTTTCGAGCCACCAGTCGCATGGACGGGGCGATGGCGGTCAGAGCCATGGAGTCTGCCGGCCGCCCGGCGGGCGTCGGCCTCGTGGAGGAGCGGGACGTACAGGACCTGATGGAGGTCGCCGCCGGGCGGCCGCTGACCTTCCGCTCGGCCACGCCGGGAGGTGCGGCGGTCGGCGTGATCGGCGTCGCCGGCCGGTACGTCCAGGCCATCGGTGCCGCCACCATGGTCGCTCGGTTCTCTGTCGTGCTCGCCCTCGTGCTGCTCGCCGGCACGCTCGCCCTCCGCCGGCTCGTCCACACGGCGAACGTGGCCCAGGCGCAGGCGTTCGACGAGTTCGTCCCCATCTACCGGCGGGCCGGGTACTACACCGGACTGGCCGTCGTGCCGGGCCCGGCGAAGGAGGGGCGGGCCTTCGGCCTGTCGGACTGGATCCTCGGCCACCATCAGAGCGCGTGGCGCATCGTGTCCGCCGGCATGGTCGCCGCACGCCGGCGGACCTGCCGGCGGTTCGCGGCCGGCTACCTCGTCGTCCTTCCGGTGCACGCGCTCGTCTTCGCTCTGGTGGGCGTGGCTGCGGTCGACGGCCGCATCAGCATCGCCACCCTTGCCGTCGTCCTCCAAGCAGCACGCCAGCTCACCGACCTGGCCAACATCGGATCCGACGAGTACCAGATCGACTTCGGCTCCCGGGCCCTCCCCGCGGCGGCCGAGCTTCAGCGACGCTCGGCCGCGGCAGCGGTCGCCGCACCGACCGGGACCCGACCAGCGCACGGCCTACCTACCGATGCCATCGTCTTCCGGGACCACACGTTCGCCTACCCGGGCAGCCGTGAGCCCGTGTTCGAGGGCCTGGACCTCGTGGTGCCGGCGGGCACGTCGCTGGCGATCGTGGGGGCCAACGGGGCCGGCAAGACCACGTTGGTCAAGCTCCTCGCGCGACTCTACGAGCCGACCGGCGGACGCATCCTGGTCGACGGCGTGGACGTGCGCGACCTGGACCTGGCGTCGTGGCGCGACCGCCTGGCGGTGATCTTCCAGGACTTCGTGCGCTACGAGCTCCCCGCGGCTGACAACGTGGGCCTAGGCGGCCTGGCCCGGCGTGAGGACCGGCGGGCCCTGGAGTCCGCAGCCGCCCGGGCGGGGACTCTGGAGCTGATCGAGGGTCTTCCGAGCGGCTGGGACACTGTCCTGGCGCGGGGCTACACCGGCGGCGCGGACCTCTCGGGTGGTGAGTGGCAGCGGGTGGCGCTGGCGCGGGCACTGATGGCTGTCGAGGCGGGCGCCGGCGTTCTGGCCCTCGACGAGCCGACGGCGAACCTCGACGTGCGAGCCGAGTGCGAGCTGTTCGACCGGTTCCTGGACCTCACCGCGCCACCGGTCGAGCACCGTCGCCAGCTCACCACGCTGCTGATCTCACACCGGTTCTCGACCGTCCGCCGGGCGGAGCGGATCTGCGTGCTCGACAAGGGCTGTGTCGCCGAGCTCGGCACCCACGAGGAGCTGCTCGCCGCCGCCGGCGGCTACGCTCGCATGTTCGGGCTCCAGGCCGCCCGCTTCAGTGACTGATCTCCGCCGCTCGGCGGGTCTGTTGTGGTCGACGGTCCGCCGTTCCGACCCGCGCCTCGCCGCCGTGGCCGTCGGTCTCGACCTCCTGGTCAACATCGCCGGTCGGCCCCTCGCCGGCCTTTGGCTCAAGCTGATCGTCGACGGGGCGACCGCCGGCCACCGTTCGACTGTCGTGTGGGCTGGCCTGGCGCTTGCTGGATCGCTCGCCATCCAGGGCACGGCCAGCTTGGGCACCGGCACGCTGTTCTCCCAGCTCCATGAGACGAACACCCGAGTGGTGGTCGGCGACATCATGCGGCTGACGTCGACGACGCCAGGCATCGACCACCACGAGCGACCGGAATACGCCGACCGGGTGGCGCTGCTGCGCAGCGAGACCCGGCTGCTCACCAACTTCATGGGCACGCTCGGCTCGGGTCTGGCCCTGATCGTACGGATCGTGGTCACCGTCGCCCTTCTGGCGGCGGTCCACCCGGCGCTCCTGCTGCTGCCGGTGCTGGCCCTGCCCTCGGTGTGGGCGGGGGCGCGGGCCAGCCGGATCACCGAGGCGGCCAAGGAGGCCACCGCCGAGCGGGTTCGCCGTCAGGACCACCTCTTCAAGGTGATCACGACCCCAGGTCCGGCCAAGGAGACGAAGGTCTTCAACCTCGTCGACCACTTGATCGGCCGCCATCGCCATCTTTGGGCCGAGGTCGCGGACGTGATCGCCGCGGCGCAGCTCAGGGCCGGCATGGTGCGAGCCGCCGGCTGGGCGACGTTCGCCGCTGGGTACGTCGGCGCCATCGTCCTGACGGTGAGCGAGGCCGCCGGGGGCCGCGCCACCGCAGGCGACGTGCTTCTCGTCGTCGCCCTGGCCAGCGACGTCACGGGACAGGTGTCGCGAGCCGTCTCCCTCGCCGCCGACACGTCCGGCACGTTGCAGGCGCTGGGCCGGCTGCTGTGGCTCATGGACTACGCCGCCGAGGCACGGCAGCCGGCGTCCGACCCTGCGCCCGTACCCGACCGCCTGGTGGACGGGATCGCCCTCGAGTCCGTCTGTTTCCGGTACCCGGGCGCCGACGCCGAAGTCCTCGATGGAGTCGACCTGTGGCTGCCGGCCGGGTGCGTCGTGGCCGTTGTCGGCGAGAACGGGGCCGGCAAGACGACGCTTGTGAAGCTGCTGTCTCGCTACTACGAACCGTCGAGCGGCCGCATCACCGTCGACGGCGTCGACCTGCGACGCTTGGACGTGGACGGCTGGCGGCGCCGGCTCTCCGCCGGGTTCCAGGACTTCGTCCGCTTCCAGGAGACGCTCGGTCTGTCGGTCGGGCTGGGCGACCTCGAGCGGGCGGCGGACCGGGCGGCGGTGCACGCCGCCCTGAGGGCAGGGCAGGCCGCCGACCTCGCGGTGACGCTCCCGGGCGGCCTCGACGCACTCCTCGGCAAGGAGTTCGAGGGGGGGACCGACCTGTCCGAGGGCCAGTGGCAGAAGGTGGCCATCTCCCGGGCCCTGATGGACGAGGCGCCTCTGCTGCTCATCCTCGACGAGCCGACATCCGGCCTCGACGCCGACGCCGAGCACGCCCTGTTCGAGCACTACGCCTCGGCGGCCGGCCTCGCCGGTCGGGCGGCGGGCGCGGTCACCGTCATCATCTCCCACCGGTTCTCGACCGTGCGCCTTGCCGACGTGATCGTCGTGGTGGACGGCGGGCGGATACGCGAGCACGGGTGCCACGAGGAGCTCATGGCGTCGGGCGGGCTCTACGCCGAGCTCTACACCCTCCAGGCCCGCGCCTACGGGTGATCCCGGTGAGAATCACGGTGGTGGCGTTCGTTTCCGGCGCCGATCTGGCCACGTCGTTCTACGAGCACGTTGTCCGCGGCTGACCGGGATCGTCCACTCCGCCGCCCTCATCGGCCCCGGCTCCGACGTGCTCGGCTATGACGACCTCCGCTCGACGGACCATTACTGGGGCCCCCGCATGCAGGTCTTCGTCGACGCCGGCGACGTGCCGGCGGCTGCCGTAGCGTCGTCGCGCCGTACGGCGGAACTAAGTCAGCCTGTAAAGGCGTTCATGTAGCTGACGGTTCCCCGGGAGAGGACGATGAGCAAGAACACGATCAAGACCTACACGCTGCTGGCCGGCCTCGGTGGGCTGCTGATGCTGATCGGCAGCTTCTTCGGCCGCGGTGGGCTGTTGCTCGGGCTGGTCCTGGGGCTGGTGTTCGTCGGAGGCTCGTACTGGTATTCCGACACCCTCGCCATCAAGTCGGCCCGGGCGGTGCCCGTCACCGAGGCGGAGATGCCCGAGTACTACCGCATCGTGCGTGAGCTGACCACCGCGGCCAACATGCCCATGCCCAAGCTGTACGTCACGCCCGACATGCAGCCCAACGCCTTCGCCACCGGCCGTAACCCCGACCACGCCGCGGTGGCGGTGACCCGGGGCATCCTCAACATCCTCGACTGGGACGAGCTGCGTGGCGTCCTCGCCCATGAGATCAGCCACGTGGGCAACCGCGACATCCTCATCGGATCGGTGGCCGCCGCCGTGGCCATGGGCATCACCTTCGTGGCCCGCATGGCCATGTGGGGTGCCATGTTGGGCGGCGGTGGGCGCGACGACGACAACAACGCGAACCCTATCGCTCTCCTGGCGTTCAGCCTCCTTGCTCCGCTCGCGGCCATGGTCATCCAGATGGCCCTCAGCCGCAGCCGGGAGTACGAGGCGGACCGCACCGGCGCCCGGCTTCTCGGCGACGGTGAACCCCTTGCCCGGGCTCTCGCCAAGCTCGAGCAAGGGGCAAAGGCCATCCCCATGGCGGTCGACCCGGCCCAGGCGTCGAAGTACATCGTGAACCCGCTTTCCGGACGCCGGGTCCAGTTCGCCAGCCTCTTCACCACCCACCCGCCGATGGAGGACCGGATCGCCCGTCTCCGCAAGGGGGAGTGGCGCTCCTGACCCGAGCCGTTCTTCGTTCCGCCTGAGGGCGGGAGCAGGAGATCCGGGAGGCGGCGGCGAAGAGAACCAGATCGTGACGGAACGCCTGCGCTCACCTGTCGCGCTCGCGGTGACGGCCTTCGCCGTGCTGGGGCTCCTGTTGGGCGGCCAGGCGGGCGCGCAGACGCCGCCGCCGGCCGCGCCTCCCACCACCGCCAACCTGCTCGACGGCCTGGTCAAGTCGCTCCTGCCCTCGACGACCGTGGCACCGGGGCCGACGACGACAGCGGCGGCTCCCGCCGGCGCCCCCCAGGCCGGCGCGCCGCCAGGCGCCACGACGTCCACGAGCACCACGTTGGCCAAGGGCGTCATTCCCCAGGAGTACATCCCCCTGATCAACTCCATCCGCCGGACGGGCGCCCGCTCGACGACCGCCCTGCTCGACGCCCTGCGGCCCCTGCAGGCGCTGGGCATGACCGCCGAAGAGGCGGCCATCGCCGGTTTCGGCCACTTCCCGGTCGCGGGCATGGCCGACTACTCGGACGACTGGTGGGAGCCCCGCTTCGGCCCCCCGTTCCATCTCCACCAGGGCACCGACATCTTCGCCGCCCGCGGCACGCCCGTGCGAGCGCCGTTCGCCGGAGTGGTCCGCTTCGACGACGGTGGCCTCGGCGGCAAGGGGGCCTACGTCACCCAGCCCGACGGGACGTACTACTACATGGCCCACCTCGACGGGTTCGCCAAGAAGCTCTCGAACGGCTCCCCCGTGAAGCAGGGCGAGGTCGTGGGCTACGTGGGTGACTCCGGAAACGCCGTCGGCGGCAGCCCGCATGTCCACTTCGAGATCCACCCTCGGGGCGGTGCGGCGGTCAACCCCAAACCGATCCTGGACGGCTGGCTGAACGAGGCCATCAACAACGCCGCCGCGCTGCTCGCTGCCAACAGCGCCGGGGTGTCCCGCGCCGTGACCGGCGCCGGCGTCCTGCGCCGGTTCGACGCTCAGACGCCTACGGCCGCGGCACGCGGGATGAGCCCTCTGCTCTGGGCGTCGAGCGTCAGCGCCGGCGGTGGCACCATCCGCCTGGCCCAGCTCCAGATGGCCCGCTTGGCCGGCCGGATCGACTGGGTGAGCCAGACCAACGCGGCGCAGGCCGAGGCCGACGCCCTGAGAGCCGGGCGCGACGTCGCCCTCACCATCCTCGGGCCCCTCACGCCTCCGGCGCTGGCCCCACTCCTGGGCAGCGGGCGCTAGTCCCGGAAGTTCTTGAACTGCAGGGGGATGCCGAAGTCCTCCCCCTTCAGCGCGGCGATCACGGCCTGGAGGTCGTCACGCTTCTTCCCGGTCACCCGGACCTGGTCCCCTTGGGTCTGCGAGGACACGCCCTTGGTGCCCCGGTCCTTGATGAACCGGTTGATCTGCCGGGCCTTCGTGTCGTCGATGCCGGCGGCGAGGAGGATCTTCTGGCGGACGGTGCCCTTCGACGCCTCTTCGACCTTTTCGTAGGTCAGCGCCTTCAGGGACACGTTGCGGCGGACCAGCTTCTCCTCCAGGACCTGGACGAGAGCCCGCAGGCGGTCCTCGGTGGAGGAGTGGAGCTGTATCTCACCGCCGCCCAACTCGATGGTGGAACCCGTGTCCTTGAAGTCGAACCGGGTCGCCACCTCACGATGGGCCTGGTCGACGGCGTTGCGGACCTCCTGGAGGTCGACCTCCGAGACGACGTCAAAAGTGGGCACGCCAAGACGCTATCGTCGTTCAGGCAGTCCTGGGCCGGTGCCCGAGCGGCCAAAGGGAGCTGACTGTAAATCAGCCGGCACAGCCTACGGAGGTTCGAATCCTTCCCGGCCCACCAGGTGCAAAGGCGCTGGTCAGAGCGTTCCGGGTCCGCCGGCGCTCCGGCCAGGCGGGAGCCGGACACGCCCTCCGGTCGGTCAGCCAGACCGTTCGAGGTGAGTGCCGTGTGATTTCGGGGGGCTGCGGCCGTTCTATGCTCCCCCTGCCGAACGGGGGCGCTGGGCCCGGCGCAGGAGGCAAAAATGTCACGGCAAACGTCGATTCTCACTGCCCGCGCGACGCGCGATGTAGGTAGGGCCCGAGCGCTTCTGCTCGGAGGGTGCACCTCCGCGCTGATGTTCGTGATCCTCGCCGGCGCCGCCACCGCGCAGACCGCGCCGGCGCCCGAGGCCGTCCAGGCCGGGTCGTTGACGGTCACGCAGTCCAACAGCTGCCAGAGAGTGGAGGGACCGCATGGCGCCTACGACAGCATGGCCCTCGCCATGGGGTGCGACGCCGTCGGCCACGCCGGCCCGGTGGCGGGCGAGGACACCTCGACGCTCGCCGTGGCCATGGGTGGCGACGCCAGCGGCTCAGCCATCAGCGCAGCCGGGCAGGACGCCAACAACACCACGATCGCCGTCGGCGGCGACGCCACCGGGTCGGCTGTCGCGGGCCCGGGCGGTAACGCGTCGAACACCACGATCGGGGTGGGTCCGGGCGCGGTCAGTGGCACTGCGATCGGCGGCGACAGCGTCGACGCCGCGGCCGCAGGCGCGGGGGGCGTTGCCGTCGCCCAGCCCGCTCCGGGGGGCGACGCGGCCAACTCGGTGATCGCCATCGGCAGCACGTCGGTCGACGTGCTCGCGGTGGGCGGTGACTCGGTCGCCGTGGCCCACGCCCCTGGTGGCATGGCCGTGGGCCTGTCTGCCGAAGGGGGGTCCGCGGCAAACGACGTGCTCGCCGTGGGCACGGGACCGGTCTCCGCCGACGCTCGGGGCGGGTGGTCGTTGGCCGCCGCCAACGCCGCCGGCCTGGATGGTGGCGACGGCGGATCGGCGCTCGCCGCGTCGGCCGCCGGAGGCTCCGCATCCAACGACGTGCTGGCCGTCGGCACAGGGCCGGTCCTGGCTACCGCCACCGGCGGTTCGTCGGTCGCGGCGTCCGATGCATCGGGCGGGGCCGCTGGCGGCGCCGGAGCCGCTTCGGCGGATCTGGGATCCGCGGGCGGCACCGGCGGATCGACCGCCGCGGCCGTGGTGGGCGCGGACCCGGCGGGGGGCGGCTCCGCCACCTCCGGCAACTCGGGCGACACCGGCGACACCGGCGGCACCGGTGATGCTTTCGCCGAGAGCCACGCCTCGGCCCGGGCGAGCTCCGGGGCCTTCAGCGCAGCTGACGCGACCAGCGGCGGCACCGGCGACGCCTCCAACGACGTCACCCTGACCACGTTTGGTGGCGCCGGGGGCGACGGCGGCACGGCCAGGGCCCACGCCGGACCGGGCGGCGCAGCGGCCAACCAGGTGCTGGCCGTCGGGGCGGGCTCGGTGACTGCGGCCACCTTCGGAGGGGACTCGGTCGCTGCCGCTGTGGCTGCTGGAGGCGCCGGTGGTGACGCGCGAGTTGACACCGCCCCGAGGGCCGTCAGTGGCGCCAGTGGCGACGCCGACGCCAGGTCGTCGGCGACGAACACAGGGAACACCGGCAACGCCAACGCCTCGGCAACCGCGGCACCGACGGCGACGTCGGGTATCTCCGGGGCCACCGGCTCGACCGGCGACGCCACGGTCGAGACAACCACGACCAGTGGCGGGGCCGCCACCTCCGGCAATTCGGGTGACTCCGGCAACACCGGCTCGGCGACAGCCATCGGTAGCGCCGACTCGGCGGCGAACACGGGCGCGCAGTCCTATGCGACAGCGACGTCGGGTGACACAGGCGATGCGGTCAACGTGGTTACGGCCCTTGCCGTCGGAGGCACCGGCGGGTCGGGTGGCGTGGCGTCGGCCACCTCGGGCCCGGGCGGGAACGCGGTCACGACCATCACCGCCCTGGCGGGCGGATCGGTCACGGCGGCGACGTTCGGAGGCCAGTCGGTCGCCGCCGCAGACGCTCCTGGCGGCGCCGGCGGGGACTCCACCGTGACTGTGACGCCCACCGCGACATCGGGGGACTCCGGATCGGCCTCGGCGGAGGCGACCGCAGTCAACACCGGCAACACCGGCAACGCGACCTCGAGCGCCTTCGCCGGCCCTACGGCGACCTCTGGGTCCTCCGGGCCAACCGGCGCAACAGGCGACGCCTTGGTCAGTGCAACTGCTTCCAACGACCTCGTCGGCGGCACGGCGATCGCCGAGGCCGGCTCCGCCACCTCCGGCCGGTCGGGTGACTCGGGCCGTTCGGGAGACGCCTCGGTCGAAGGGGTGGCGACGTCTCTGGCCAACACAGGCGCCCTCGCCCGCGCCGGCGCGCAGTCGGGTGACACGGGCAACGCCCTGAACGACACGTTCGTCGCCAGCTTCGCTGGGGATGGCGGCTCGGGCGGCCAGGCGGCGAGCCAGAGCGGCCCGGGAGGCGCGGCCACGACCACGGTGACCGCCATTGCCGTCCCTGCGGTGCAGGCCATCACCGTCGGCGGGTCATCTGTCTCCACCGCCCGTGCCGCCGGTGGCCAAGGTGGGGGCTCGACGGTGTCGGTCTCTCCGACAGCCCTCAGCGGCTACTCGGGGTCCGCCTCGGCCCAAGCTTCGTCCCTCAACACGGGAACGACCGGGAACGCGGAGTCGTACGCGGACGTGGGCGCCAACGCCACCACCGGTGACACGGGCGCCACGGGCGCCACCGGCGCCGCCACCTCGATCGCCCGCGCCGTCAACGCAGCTGCGGAGGGCGGCCTCGCCGCGGCCACGACCGGCCCGGCGACATCCGGCGACTCTGGCCGGTCCGGCGACTCGGGCGACGCCACCGCGACTGCGCTCGCCCGATCGCTGGCGGTGACCGGGGCGATGTCGGAGGCAGTGGCCGCCTCTGGGGACACCGGCAACGCCGACAACGTCACTGTCGTCACCTCCGTGGGCGGGTCCGGCGGCGCCGGCGGCGCGACCACAGCGGGGTCCGGTCCGGGTGGCGCGGCGACCGCAGTCGTCGTGGGGGTGGCCACCGGCCCGATCTCCAGCGTGATCCTCGGGGGACCATCGGTTGCCACGGCATCGTCTCCGGGTGGTTCCGGCGGGGCATCCGACGTCACCATCACGTCCACGGCGACCTCAGGGGACTCCGGCTCGGCGACAGCGGGGGCCGGGGCGGTGAACACCGGCACGACAGGCGACGCCGTGTCATCCTCCGTCGCCGGCGCATCGGCGGTCGCCGGTGACACGGGCGCCACCGGGCGTACGGGTGACGCCATGGCCCTCGCGGCGGCCGAGAACTCGGCTAACGGCGGGACGGCCACAGCGACGGCCGGGGGAGCGCAATCTGGGGCGTCGGGAGACTCCGGGGCGTCCGGAGACGCCACCGCTACCGCCGCCGCGGATGCCCTGGCCGGCACCGGCGCGGCGGCCTCGGCGAGTGCCAACTCAGGCGCCAGTGGCGCAGCGTCCAACCTCACTGACGTGGTTTCCGTGGGCGGCGACGGCGGTCGGGGTGGCCCGGCGTCGGCCTTCGCGGGCACGGGTGGTGCGGCGATCGGCGTTATCGTCGCCATCGGCGCAGGACCGGTCGACGGCTTCGCTGCCGGGGGGCCGAGCGTGGCCACGGCGGCCGTCAACGGGGGCTCCGGCGGAGATGCCACCGTCCGGGTGGCCGACTCGGCGACAACCGGCTTCACCGGTGCGGCCACCGCCGACGCGACGGCCGTGAACGCAGGCCAGACGGGCGACGCTTTCTCGTTCGCCGGTGCCTTCCCGTCGGCCTTTTCGGGCAACTCGGGCTCGACGGGTGCCACCGGCGACGCCGTGTCACTCTCGGTCGCATCCGACGCCATAGCGGACGCCGGGGGCGCCGCCGCCGGGGCTCCGGGGACGCCCGGGCCGACGGGCACCCCGCATGCGAGGCCAGTCGCCGACTCCGAGGCGTCGAGCGGCGCCGATGCGTCGAGCAGGGCGGCATCGGGCGACGTCGGCGAGGCCGTGAACGCGGCCATGTTGTTCGCCGGGGGTGGGGAAGGCGGCGGCAGCGGCTCGCCGGCCACGGCGACCACGGCCGGCGGGGGCCGATCCCTCTTTGTCGTCGTGACGCCCACCGTCATCGGCGTGGACCTGGGACAGGCCCTCTCGTTCACCGCCACCGACGCTCACGCCGGTACCGGTGGTGATTCGGTCGTGACGCTCACTGTGGACGGTGTCGGTGGACACAGTGGCCCCGCCGGGAGCCGGGCGCTGTCGACGAACACCGGACTGACGGGGACGGCCTTTTCCATGGCATACGCGATGCCTTTTGCCGTCCCCGGCACGCCAGGGGCCATGGGCCTCGCGGGCCTGGCCCTGGTCATCGCCGCCTAGAGGCGAGGGTCCGGCCCGTTTCCCGAGGCTGTCGGAGCGGGGAGAACGGAGGAATGACCGAGAACGAGAGCACGGACGCCGAGAGGGACCTCGCCGGCGTCGGTGGCGACGACGTGAGCGCCGGGACGTCGGTGAGCGGTGTGGGCGGGGAGGCGACCCGCATGGAGAACGACGACGCCGGTCTCTCCTCGGTGGCCGAGCGGGCGGCCCGAGTTGGCTGGGGGAGGGACGTCGCCGTGGGTGACCACCCCGTCGCCGGCCACGACGGCAGCGGGCAGTCCGAGAAGCCCGCGGAGTAGCCGCGGCTCCGTACGACGTACGGCCCTATCCGTTTGCCAGAGGTGCGGCGCGGGTACCGACGTTCCTGTTATGTCAACACGGACGTGCGTTCGTCCCCTCTTCGCCCAGCTGGCTCGCAGCCTGTCCGAGGGCGACGTCGACCGGCTGGCCGGCGTGGAGCCCAGCGACTGGCGCGATGTCCTGCTCAGCCTGTCTGCCATCCATGATCTCCACACCGCGCCGCTCGGCCAGCTTCACGGGCGCGAGCGGCTCCAGCACCACCCCGTTGTCGCCGAGCTGAAGTGGCGGCTCGAGGAGGAGCTGCTCGCCGAGCTGGCCCGCCGTGACGAGGCGACGGTCTGGAATCTGCCCGCCTCCGCGGCCGCCGGCGTGCGGGCCGTCGCTGCTCGAGGCGCGGTCCCGGAGGTCTACGACTGGTTGGCCGAAGACGCCGGTCGGGACGACGTCGTCGACTTCCTCTCCATCGAGGGCGGCCCCGACGGCGGCTTCGACGACCTGGTGGCAGCCTGCCAGATCGGGCTGGAGGGGACGGCCAAGCTGGAGCTGGCCCGGAACTACTGGGACGAGATGGGCAACGGCTCTCTCGCCCGGGTGCACACCGAGTTGCACCGCAAGCTCACCCGGGCCCTGAAGCTGTCGTGCCCGCCCAAGGAGGCGCAGCCCGTCGAGGCCCTGGAGCGGTCAGTGCTGACGGGGCTCCTGGCGACGAACCGCTGGCTGCAGCCGGAGATGCTGGGTGCACTGGGGCTGCTCGAGCTGCAGGCCGGCCCGCGGTGCCGGCGGGTGGTGACCGCGCTGGAGCGCATCGGTGCCGGCGAGGAGGCGCTCGACTTCTACGTCGAGCACAGCACGGTCGATCCCCGCCACGGCAGGGACTGGGTCGACAAGGCGGTCGTCCCCTTCGAGGAAGATGTGCGCTGGGCGCCCGGCATCGTCCGGGGCGCCCGCTGGCGGTCGGTCGTCGACGGCGGCTTCTTCGAAGCCATGACCGATATGGTCGTCAACCGACGAAGGAGCGCTTCGTGACCGACGTCGTCACCCGCGAGGTCATGCGGTTCGGGCCGATCGACGTCGCCTTCGACGACACGGTCCTGCGGCCCCGTCCGTGGACGCTCGCCCAATCCCAATGGGCGGCCGAGCTGGCGGAAGGCGGCACCATGCTGGAGGTCGGCTGCGGCGCCGGCCAGATCGGCCTGGCTGCAGCAGCGCTCAGCGGGTGCCCGTTGGTGCAGGTGGACCGAGACCCGGCGGCATGCCGGTGGGCCGGCGTCAACGCCGCGGCAAACGGCTACGGACACCTGGTCGAGCAGCGCTGTGGCACCGCCGGCGAAGTCCTTGCCGGCCACGAGCAGTTCGTGCTGGTCATCGCCGACCCTCCGTACGTCCGCTCCGCGGAGGTCCACCTCTACCCCGAAGACCCGCAGCGGGCGATCGACGGGGGCCTCGACGGGCTGGCGATCGTCCGCAACGTCTTGATCGACGTGGCCGGTCACGTTCGGCCGGGCGGCAGCGTCGTGCTCCAGGTGCGAGGCCCCGCCCAGGTCGAGCTGCTGGGCGGATGGCTGGCCCACCCCTCGTCACCGGAGCTCGTCCTCACCGAGGCGCGGTCCTACGGCGACCATCGGGCGCTGGTCAGGCTTGTGGCCCCCCGTCGCTACCGAACTACAGCAGGCGCTGCATGAGGACGACATCGAGCCAGCGGCCGAACTTGCGGCCGACCTCACGCTCGATCCCCACCAGCCCGAACCCGCACGACGTATGGAGGCCGATGGACGCCTCGTGGCCACCGACGATCCGGGCCATCACGGCATGGAACCCATGCACCGTGCCCAGCCGGACCAGCTCCCCGAGGATCGCCCGGCCGCAGCCGGCGCCCCGCAGGTCGCGCCGCACGTAGACGGAGTCCTCCACCGTCGTCGCGTACGCCGGCCGGCTCCGGTATGGCCCGAGGGATCCGAAGCCGACGACCTCACCGTCGAGCTCGGCCACCACCGCCGGGTGTACGCCGTCGTGTTCGGCGAGCCAGGCCTGCTGGTCGGCGAGGGTCCGGGGGACGAGGTCGAACGTGACCGTCGACTCGGTCACCTCCAGGTTGTAGATGGCGCGGATGGCCTCGGCGTCGTCCGGCCGGGCCAACCGGACAGCGACCCCGGGCCGGCTGACTATCATCGGTGGGACTGCCCCCTTAGCTCAGTCGGCAGAGCACAGCCATGGTAAGGCTGGTGTCATCGGTTCGATTCCGATAGGGGGCTCGCAGCATCCTCAGGAGTCAGCGTCAAACCAGACCTGGCGGCGTAGCTCAGTTGGTAAGAGCACTCGGCTCATAATCGAGGGGTCGGCGGTTCGAGTCCGCCCGCCGCTACCGGAACCCAGAAGAACAGGACACGAAGATGGCCAAGCAGAAGTTCGAACGGAACAAGCCGCACCTCAACGTGGGCACGATGGGCCACATCGACCACGGGAAGACAACACTGACCGCGGCCATCACCAAGGTCCTCCACGACCAGAACCCCAACGTGTCCTTCACCGCCTTCGACCAGATCG
>Ga0247719_1000095_pt1 | contig 62486 bp, 46 predicted proteins | sample 41E_DmetaG_FD_189046 | JGI IMG/M metagenome (GOLD analysis project Ga0247719, IMG submission 189046) | Soil microbial communities from hillslope of Landscape Evolution Observatory, University of Arizona, Oracle, AZ, United States - 4-1-E_D | ecosystem: Engineered > Artificial ecosystem >...
CCGCAACCACAGCGACTTCATGCGAGGGCGCACACCACTCCAGGTCCTCACCTCACACCAGCTCAAGCGAGCATCATGAACCCGAACCAGGGGGCCCAACTGTCACCTCGAACCCCGGCCCGGAAGGGCTAGAGCAGGCCCCCGCGGCCGCTCTTGCTCGCCGCGTCCAGGACCAGCGGCCCGAGCCAGTTCCTCGCCAGCGCGGCGGCGGCTTCATCCGAGAAGTGCAGTCCGTCCGGACGCCCGTTTGGGACGCCCTCTACCTCATCGGTGTATCGGCCGCCGGGACAGACCCGGTTGAAGATGTCGGCTTCGGTCACGTTCGGCAGACGGGAGTACACGCTTGCGTTGATGGATCTGATCCGCAGGTCCGGATCGCTCATCTCGTCGAAGGCTTCGTACCGACCCCAGTCACCGCAGAGCGCGTTCGTGACGACGACCGCGACGCCATCGCCGTGGGCTGCGAGGAGATCTTGGTACTCCTCGATGAGCCACCGGTCGAATCGCGGATCACCAGGACGACGGAAGTCATCCCACTCCGGCAGCTTGCGGTCGAACATCTCGTTGATGCCGTCTTGTAGGACGATGACATCGGGAGCGAACTCACGCAGCGCCTTGTAACGGTCGGTCGCGGGGTCTGCCCACCACCCGCAGGCCGTGTCAACCGGGAATGGCCGCTCCGGACCAAAGCGACGATCGCCGCCGCGACTGATCGGGCACGCGGAGACCGCGACGTTCAGGACGGCCACGTCGCCTCGTTCGTCCGACCAGGTCGTCAGGCCTCGACCCAGGTTCAACCCAACCGAATCACCCAAGACGGCCACCCGGAGCTTCGACGCGGCGCCGGCGGGCTGGGGCGGAATCTCCGCCTTCGCCGGATCCTGGTAGAGAGCATCCGGAGCTGCTGCTCGCCGCGTCGGTGCCGGCTGTTCCAAGGTCGCCGGCACGTTTCGCGAGCGCTCACCGGGCCGCGGAGGAAGGGTCGTAGGTGCTGGAGCTCCAGGCACGACGGCTGCCGCAACGGCAGACGGAAGGTCTGCTTCGGGCGCTACCGCTGCAATGGTCGGCGCTGCCGGGGCAGGCCGTGCACCACCGGCAACTTCGACTGTTCCGGGCAGATCGCCTATCTCTCCGGACGCCAGCGTGACGACCGCGAGCCCAGCGATGGTCGCGTTTGCCCATGCGGTGCGGGGCCAGTTCGGCAGCAACCGCCCCTCTCTGAGCGGCTGCTCGAGAAGGAAGAAGGAAGCCGTGGCTACGGCGACTGTCACGGCGCACCTCACGGCGAAGAGCGATCCCGTCGTCAGGCCCGTTGATCGTTCAGTGAGCGTCAGGAAGATCGGCCAGTGATACAGGTAGACGCCGTATGAGATCCTGCCAACGAACACCAGCGGCGGGACTCGAAGCACTTTCGCGGCGAAGGTGCGGCTGTCCATGGCCGAGGCGATCAATGCGGCGGTGGCCGCGGCAACAGCGAGGAAGCCACCCTCGAACAGACGGCGATCGAAGTCGTGCGCGGCGACGAACGCGAGCAGGAGCACGGGCAGAGCGATGATTCCAGCGCCCTGCGCGGCCAATCTTGGAAGTCCGGGAGTCCCCTTGGGCGTGTGAGGGAGCAGAGCGATCGCGAGGAGCGCACCCACGAGGATCTCTCCTGCGCGTGCATCCGTCCCGTAGTAGGCGCGGTAAGGATTCGCTGCGTCGTACAGGGTCAACGACACGACGAGTGAGCCGGCGACGAGGCCTGCGACGACCAGCGCGATTCGCTTGCGCGGAACGGTTTTGGCCGCGCCGATCACCCCTGCTACCAGCAACGGGAAGACCACGTAGAACTGTTCCTCTACCGCGAGCGACCAGAAGTGCTGGAACGGCGAGGGCGAGGAGAAGAGGTCCGCGTACGTCCGCTCGGCGAACACGAATCGCCAGTTGGCGACCCATGTGGACGCGGACGCGGCGTCGCCGATGATCCCGCTTGGCAGTCGAGCGATCCTCGGGAGCAGCGCTGCGCTAAGCCCGATCGCGACGACGGACCCCGGTACCAGACGGCGTGCTCGCCGGGACCAGAACGCTCGGAGGTCGATAGCTCCCGTCACGTCGCGTTCGATGAGGAGCAGCGAGGTGATGAGGAACCCCGAGAGGGTGAAGAAGACGGTGACTCCCAAGAAGCCACCCTTGGCGAACCGCAGCCCTCCATGATCGAGCAGCACCGCCACCACTGCGACGCCACGGATCCCATCCAATGCTGCGAAGCGGGGGAGGACGTGGGGCGATGCGCCGGTCGCCCGACGAACGCCGGGGTCGCCGGCCTCTTCGGTTCGCATGCGACGAGATTCAACGCGACCTGCTGTTCTCCTGCAGACGGCGCGTCACTCCGTGCCTCATGTGTCTTCAGCGCGCGCACCGACCGACGTCTCGGCAGGTGATCGCTGCCTCCGTGTCGAATGGCTTCGACAGCCGCCGGATCGGGAGGGAAGCGGTTGCGTGTCATCCGAGCGCCGCGGCTACGGCGAAGGCTCGTCGTCTGGTGCTCCCTCACCGTGACGCTGATCGGATCGTGGGACCAGGCCGGTGTCGGACTCCTCGGATCGGCGCGAACCGATGCGGGTGGCACCGCCCAGGCGCGTGCCACTTCGACGCCGGAACGTGGGTACGAGAGCTCGGTCGGTTTCGGCTCACGGAAGTCGCCCCAGCCTCGCTGCCCTCCCTGGCGGTGCCCATCGACTCCCCGGTAGTGCCGCCGCCGGCCGCATTTGGGGCGGAAGTGCCAAGCGTTGCGCCACCTCCCAGGTTGCGGGCGGGATTCGCCGGCGTTCGTCCGACAGCCGGCACGTGGGCAGTGATGGTCGGCATCAACGACTACCCCGGGACTCGACATGATCTTCAGTCCGCGCGCCAGGATGCGGAAGAGGTCGACACTGCCCTGGGACGGCTTGGCGTACCGGGCACGAATCGCCTGCTCATCCGCGACGCGCAAGCGACGGCGGCGACGCTTCGTCGTGCCGTCGACTGGCTCCGGGCACACGAGGCGGACGACGCGGTAGTCGTCTTCTTCTTCGCAGGGCACGTCCGAAAGGTCGGCGAGGGCCGTGAGGCGGTCGTGACGGCGGACGAAGGAGTGCTGCATGACGTCGATCTCGCCTCGATGGTGGCTTCGCTGCGCGCCAGGCAGGGCTGGGTCACCATCGCAGCATGTTTCGGCGGCGGATTCACGGAGGTGCTGAGGCCCGGGTGGGTCTTGACTGGGGCGGCCGCCGCCGGCGAGGTGGCCTACGAGAACGAGCAGCTCGGACGGTCGTACCTCGTCGAGTACATGGTTCGCCGAGCGATGGTCGCGCAAGGCGAAGTCAAGGTGGAAGCGGCCTTCGCCTGGGCGCATGCTGCGCTGTCGCGGGACCACCCGGACCGTGTCCCCGTGCAGTTCGACCATGGGCCCCTCGACATCGACCTGCGACCGACTGCGTCAGTCCCCGCACCTGCACCTGCAGGTGGTTCCGCACAACCGCCGGCGTCTGAACCGCGATCGGATGTCGAGCCGTCCCCAGCCGATGGTGCGCCGCCTCCCGAGGACAGCTGCGGTCAGCTGACTGCGGGCGTCGTGCGGTGCGGTGTTTGACCGACGCGCGAACGCGCCTATTGCAGGAAGCGCCGGGACGTCATCGAGCGGCTGCAGGCGTTCGGGTCAACGGTGTGAGACGATCCTCGGCCCGTGCCGTCGGAAGGACTACGGATAAGCGGAACGCCGCGGTGTTGCTAGCGGGGGTCGACAATGGTCAGTGTCGCCTGCGCCGCGGCGGCGAGGCGGTCGCCGAAGTACAGCTCGGCGCGCACAACGGCGCTGCGGTTTGTCATGGCGAGGACCGTGGACTCGCAGTCGACGGTGCCGGCTTTCACTGGGGCGATGTAGTTGGTCTTGATCTCCGTCGTGGCCGCCCACTGGCCCGGCTTCATCAGTGGGTACACCACGACACCGGTGACGTGGTCGACGATGGCGGCAACGACACCGCCGTGCGCGTTACCGAACGGCGTGAGCAGCTCGTCGCGAATGGTTGCCGTCGCCCACAGTTTGGCGGGCTCGAACTTGACGAGTTCGATGCCGAGATACTCCGGCAGCCCTCCAGCGGCGGAACTTCTGCCGGCTTTGAGGAACGAGTCTGCGATCTGGGGGTTGTAGCGCTCTTCGAGCGATGTTGCGGCCACGGGTCTCCTTGTCCGTCAGGTGGGTGTCGGGGCCAGCCCGTCGGGGGGCCACGGCGCGACTCCGTCCTCAAGGGGCACGTCGAGCGAGCGGAGCAGCGCCGAGAACAGACGCCAGTTGCCGATCGCGATCACCAGCTCGACGAGGTGGGCGTCGTCGGGCAGCGCCTTTGCGCACGCAGCCCACGCCTCGTCGGAGATCGTGCCCGTCTCCAGAGTGTCGTCGGTGGCGGCGAGGACGGCTCTCTCGGCGTCGCCGAAGCGGTCGGAGCTGCGCCATTCGCGCGCGGCGAGGAGGTCCTCCTCGTCGACGCCGAGCTGCGTCGCGACCCGCCAGTGCTGGGTCCACTCGTACACCGATCCGGTGGCCCAGCCGATCCGCATGATGATCAGCTCCCGGAGGCGCGCGTCCAGGCGCCCCTTCCACAACAGGGTGGAGAGCAGATCGTTCAGTGCCGCGGCGACGGGCGGGTTGTTGAGCAGCACCTGGAACACGGACAGGTCGGCCATGAACTCTGGGATGTCGACCGCGCGAGCCGCGACCTTCGCCTCGTCCGCCGTCAGCCGCCGTACACGGCTCACGGCGCCACGACCCCGTGCAGCGGCGGCACCTCGTCGGTGTCGCCCGCGAGTGCGGCGAGAAGCTGCTCGACTCCATCGAGACCGACCACCTCGCGACGCACATCGGCGAAGGGGTAGGTGCCCGACGCGAGGATGTCGAGCGCTTCCCGGTAGGCCGGGGCGTCGACTCCGAGAGCTCCCACGATGTGCAACTCCTTGTACACGACGATGTCTGGACTAAAGCCTGGCGTGTCGGGCGCTCCGCGCGTGCCCGCCACGACGACGGTGCCGCCCGCAGCAGCCAGACTGACGGCCTGCGCGAACGCGGCCGGTGCCTTGGCGGTCACGTCGACGACCACGTTGGCCAGCGCGCCGGCGGTGTCGCGCAACGCGGCGACCGGATCGTCGGTCGCGACATCGACCGTGAGGTCGGCACCGAATTGACGGGCCGTCTCGAGCCGCTCGCGGTCGCGCTCGCCATGGCCGGTGACCATCACGAAGCGAGCGCCGGCCTCCTTCGCGGCGACGAGCGCGGACAGCCCGCGCATCCCCGGACCGAGCACGGCAACCACGTCGCCCTCTTTGGTGCCTGGCACGGTTCGGCCCCAGCGCACCCCGGCGCCGAGCGGGTTGAAGGCAGTGGCGACGATCGGGTCGAGGTTGTCGGGGACCGGCAGCAGGAGGACGTCGGGGGGCAGGTAGAGATGGGTCGAGTAGCCACCCCACAGCCCCGGCGGGGTGTCAACGGGTGCGAAACCGATCATGTCCGCCAAGCCGTGGCGCTCGCAGCGCCGGTACTCGCCGCGACGGCATGGGCCGCATTCACGGCAGGACAGGAAGACCTCGACCGCGACACGTTCGCCCTCCCGGACGCCCCAGCGCTCGAGGGCGCGCTCGCCTGCCGCGACGATGGTGCCGACGACCTCGTGGCCGGGGATGAACGGCCGCCCCGGGAACAGCTGGCCGCTGTACTGCTCGTGATCGGTGCCGCAGAGCCCGCAGGCTTCAACCCTGAGGATGCCCGTGTCGGGCCGCGGGTCGGGCACCTCGAGCTCTCGCATCGAGAGCTGGCGGGGCGACTCGAGGACGAGCGAGCGAGCGGTGGTCAGCGCGACCCGCTCTCGGCTCGCAAGGCGGGCAGCACGGCGGAGGCGAACGTACGCATGCTGCGCCCCGCGTCGTCGAACGGCAGCCCCGAGTAGCGGAAACACGCCGTGAGGTCGAAGTCGCCGATGATGTCGCGTCGTTCGCGGAGGCGGTCGATGATCTGATCGGGCGTCCCCCACACGTTGACGCCGAGATACATGTCGCACATCTTGTCGAGGCCGATCGCCTTCAACAGGTCGACGGCGTTGCCGTACGACTCGTAGCCCTTCGCCTCCTTGAAGTGGTCGGAGGCGAGCTCGTAGTGCTGCATGACCGAGGTGAGGTAGCCGGCGATGTGCTCGTGCGCCTTGTCCTCGGCCCGCTTCGGGTCCGTGTCGCAGTAGACGAAGTCGCACGTGACCGGCGGCCCGGGCTCCCTGCCATGGATCTGGCGGAACCGGTCACGGTAGGTGCCCATGGCGACCGCCTGGTCGGGATAGGGGCGCTGGCTGAACACGACCATACGGGCGCCGAGGTCAGCGGCCGCGAGCACCGAGTCAGGCGACATTGCGACGCAGAAGAAGCGATCCCGGAAGGAGCGTTCGGGTCGTGGCCGGATCGCAGTCCGCGACTGGGCGTAGTACGGACCGCCACCCTCGATGTAGCCGGTCTCGAGCGCATCGATCACCATCCGCGCCGCCTCGTCGAAGCGGTCACGGCTCTCATCCATCGGGATCCCGAACCCTTCGTACTCTTTGCGGGCCAGGCCACGGCCCACGCCGAAGAGGACGCGGCCGTCCGCGAGGTGATCGAGCAGGGCGATCTTCTCGGCAACGCGCAGCGGGTCGTTCCACGGGAGGATCACCGCGCCGGTGCCGAGCCCGATGCGGTGCGTGCGCGCGGCGAGGTGGGCGAGCACCACCGTGTTGTCAGGGCAGAACGCGTAGTCGTCGAAGTGGTGTTCCACGGGCCAACACGCATCGAACCCCAATTGGTCCGCCAGAACGGCGAGCTCGACCTCCTCGGCGACGACTTGGCCGTCGGTGACGTCGGCCCCGTAGCCCCACGACTGGAACACCATCTGGACGCCGATGTTCACCCTCCCCCCTCTCGACCTGGACTGCTAGCGCCGTGGCGCCGCAGCCCTGCCTCGGCGCCCGGTGCTAGCTCCTCGACTCGGAACGACGGCGGTGAGCCGCCGACGCGGATTCGCGCGCCGACGAGGGAGACGCCCTTGAACTGCTCGAGATCGCCCCCGCTGGCGAGCGCCGCGACGCGCCGACCGTCGTCGAGAGTGGCGATGACCGGGACGGACTCGACGCGGCCGCCGGCGCCGTACACGACCGTCGACGCCTCGACGGTGGCCTCTCCATCGGCATCACTGAGCGCGACGTCGAGGCCCGCCTCGTCGATGCACTTCTGGTCGCCGCGTGTGTCGCCACGGCGGAAACCGTCCGGCGGCGGTTCGCTCCCGTAGATCCCGACCGCGTGCTTCGTGACGAACCCGCCGAGACCGGTGATGAGCGCCTTCCCCGGCTGTTCCCGCAGCACCGACACGATCGTGGCGATCGAGTGGGTGGGGTAGTTGTTGCCGGGGCCGCCGAAGTAGGGAAGCCCGCCGGTCACGGTGAGGCCCCGGCGGTCGTCGAGCGCGAGCCCGATCGCCTCTGCGCCGAGCTGCACTGCTGACGGGAAGCAGGAGTAGAAGTCGAAGTGGTCGATGTCGTCGATGTTGATGCCGGCGGCCCCGAGGGCGCGAGCCCCTGCGGCCGCAATCGCAGGCGACGCGGCCAGGTTGGGCCGAGCTGTCGGCGCCAGAACCTCGGCGGTGTCGGCCCCCGACCACACGAACACGGCCCCGTCCGCGATCCCCGCCCGTCGCGCTTCGGCGAGCGAGCACACGACGAGTGCGGCACCGAGGTCGACGTTCGGGAACGCGTTCATCCGCTTCGTGTACGGCTCGGCGGTGATCCGGTTCGACTCCGAAGGCGTCGCGATGTCCCCGGGAGACACGGGATCGCGGAACCAGGCGTATGGATGCGAGGCAGCCACCCTGGCGAAGGGCGCCATGAGGGTACCGAGGAACCCGCGCTGCTCTCCGAACGATCGGCCGTCCCGCGCGGCCAGAGCGCTTTCGAACAAGGGGTAGACCTGGGCGGGCAGGAACAGCCGCACCTGGATCTCGGCAGCTGACAGCATGCCGTCCTGGCTCGCACCGACGATCGGATCGGCGTCGCCGGCGTCGTCGTCCTTGCGCTGGATGAGGCCCTGCTGCGCACCGGCGGCGCGAGCGCTGCGCGTCGACTCGGCGCCGGCGATGAGGGTGGCGCCGAGCCTCCCCGCGGCGATGTCCTCTGCAGCGCGGGTGACGAGCCATTGCGGCGTGTTGCCGCCGGCAGTGGTGACCTCCGTGACATCGGGCGCGATCCCGAGCCGGCGCGACACATCGGTCGCACCGTTCGCGACCGACGGTGAGAAGATGGTGCTGACGACCGAGACGCGGCCGATGCGAGATGCCAGCGCAGCCGCTTCGTCGAGTGCGGCGCGAGATGCCCGTTCGACGAGGTCCTCTGTGCTGACGATCTCGTCTCGCTCGAGCGTCTGACCCGCAGCGGCTACGACCGGGATGCGTTCTTCGTCGATCATGCAGACACCTTTCGTCGGGCTTCGGCCCACGTCAGGCCGGTCTCTACGTCGATGTCGTGGGGGAGGCCGAGCACGCGCTCCGCGATGATGTTGCGCTGTACGACTCCGGTGCCGCCGCCGATCGTGAGAGCGGGGGCGAACAGGAACCCGTGCGACCACATGGCCGGTTCCGTGCCGAGCGGACCACGGTCGTTGAGCATGCCTTCGGCGCCGGCGAGATCCTTAGCGAGCTCCATGATGTGCTGGCCGTGCTCGTCCGCCAGAATCTTTCGGATCGACGCCTCGGGTCCCGGCGGCTCGCCCTTGATGCGAGCGGTCACCGTGCGGAGGCGGATGAGGCGGAGCAGCTCCGCCTCCACGTAGAGCCGGGCGAGTCGCTGGCGCAGGAGCGGGTCAGACACGCCCCCGCGTGATCGCACGAGATCCAGCAGGTCGTCGGCATCGGGGCCGTTGCCCCACAGCGCGCCGCCGGACGACAGAGAGACGCGTTCGTTGCCAAGCGTCACCTTTGCGAGCTCCCACCCGCGGTTCTCCGAGCCGACCAGGTTCTGGGCGGGGATCCTCACGTCGTCCAGGAACACCTCATTGAATGTGGCGCCGCCGGTCATCTCCACGATCGGCCGCACCTCGATGCCCGGACTGTCCATCGGGCAGATGAAGTACGACACGCCGGCGTGCTTCGGCACGTCGGGGTCGGTGCGGGCGATGAGGATGCCGTATTTCGAGAACTGGGCGAGAGACGTCCAGATCTTCGAACCGTTCACGATGTACTCATCGCCATCTCGCGTGGCACGGGTGCCGAGGTTCGCGAGATCGGATCCCGCGCCGGGCTCCGAGAACAGCTGGCACCACAGCTCTTCGCCTGCGAGCAAAGGCATCAGGTACCGCTGCTTCTGCTCTTCGGTGCCCGCATGAACGATCGTCGGGCCTGCCCAACCAATGCCGATGGGGTTCATCGGTCGGCGGACACCCGCGCGGCGGAGCTCATCGTCGATGACCAGCTGGTGGACCGGATCGGCATCCAAGCCCCAAGGCGGGGGCCAGTGCGGCGCGACATAGCCGGCCTCGGCGAGTTGGCGCCCTGTGGGGGCGGGGTGGTCGGCGAGCCACGCCCGAAGGCTGGCACGCCGTTCATCGTCGTCACCGGGAAGGTCGAAGTCCATGCACGAGATCCTTCGCGACCGGCCACGACGGGCCGACCGAGGGAACGTAGCGTGGTGAAACACACAACACCAACCGTCTGCCGTCTCGGCCGCCGGCGTACGCGTGTACTGTCCCGCTGCGCGGCACCCAACGCGCCGCGCGACGGTGAGAGGAGCGCTTGATGTACCCCGCCACCCATGCGGCGACGGTTCCCGACAAGCCTGCGGTGGTCATGGCTCGCTCAGGAGACGTCGTGACCTACCGAGAGCTCGACGAACGCTCCGTGCGTCTCGCTCGCCTGTGGCAGGAGGCGGGTCTGTCGCGCGGTGACCACGTCGCGATCTTCATGGAGAACCATCCGCGCTTCTTCGAAGTCGTGTGGGCTGCACTTCGCTCGGGGTTGTATATCACCACGATCAACAGCTATCTGACCGCTCCAGAGGTCGCCTACATCCTGTCCGACTCCGGGAGCCGCTCCCTCGTCACGTCACCCGCGAAGGCGGGCATCGCCGCGGACGCGCTGCGCGAGGCGACGGGCGTGGAGCTGCCGCTCCTTGTCGACGAAGACCGCGCCGGCTTCGAGCGCTACGAGGACCGCATCGCCAGCGTCACCGCGGACGCGCTCGAGGCCGAGCCGGCGGGCGAGCTGATGCTGTACTCGTCGGGCACCACGGGGCGACCCAAAGGCATCGAGCGGCCGCTGCGCGACGTTTCGGTCGTTGAGGGCATGGCGACGTCGGCGCTCCTCGGCGGCGTGTTCGGGTTCACACGCGACAGCGTCTATCTCTCGCCCGCGCCTCTCTATCACTCCGCGCCGATCGGTTTCACCACCGGTGTGCAGTCGCTGGGCGGCACGGTGATCGTCATGGAGCGGTTCGATCCTCTCGACGCGCTTCGCCTCATCGAGGAGCACCAGGTCACGTGCTCGCAGTGGGTGCCGACGATGTTCGTGCGCATGCTGAAGCTCACGGAAGCCGAACGCGCCCGCCACGACCTGTCTTCTCACCGAATCGCGGTACACGCCGCCGCGCCGTGCCCAGTGACCGTGAAGCAGCAGATGATGGACTGGTGGGGCCCGATCCTGTGGGAGTACTACGCGGGAACGGAGCTCAACGGGTTCTGCCTGGTCAAGCCCGACGACTGGCTCGCCCATCCCGGCACCGTCGGCAAGCCCCTCATCGGCGAGCTCCACATCCTCGACGAGGAGGGCGTGGAGCTCGAGCCGTATGAGCCCGGAACGATCTACTTCGGCGGCGGGTCGCCATACGTGTACCACAACGATCCGGACAAGACGCGTTCGGTGCAGGACCCCAAGGGGCGGGGCTGGACCACCCTCGGCGATGTCGGCTACGTCGACGACGAGGGATGGCTCTATCTCACCGATCGCAAGGCGTTCATGATCATCTCGGGCGGCGTGAACATCTACCCCCAGGAGACCGAGAACGCGCTCGTCACGCATCCCGCCGTCGAGGACGTCGCCGTGTTCGGCGTGCCCAACGAGGAGATGGGCGAAGAGGTCAAGGCGGTCGTGCAGCTCCTCGACCCGTCGCAGGCGGGCGCGGAGATAGAGCGCGAACTCATCGAGTTCTGTCGTGAGCGGCTGGCGCACTACAAGTGCCCCCGCACGATCGACTTCGAGGCCGAACTGCCGAGGCTGCCGACCGGAAAGCTCTACAAGCAGAAGCTTCGCGACCGCTACTGGTCGAAAGGAAAGGAGTAGGAGTGCACTTTCGCACGCCGCTGTGCGACCTCTTCGACATCGACTACCCGATCCTTCTCGCCGGCATGGGCGGGGGATCGGGACCTGATCTCGCGGCGGCGGTCTCGAACGCCGGAGGTCTCGGGGTGCTGGGAGCTGCCGCCTGCTCTCCGGAGATGCTCGACGAATGGATCACCCGGACCCGGAAGCTGACGGACCGCCCGTTCGGCGTCGACACGCTGCTGCCGGCGTCGGTGCCTCAGAACATGAAGAGCCTGGCCGACGACACCGCCAGCGGGAAGTTTGATCCCATCTCGCTCGTACCGCCTGAGGTGTTGGCCGCACGCGATGAGTTCATGCAGCGCGAGGGCCTTTCGGTACCCGAACGCATCGGCGCCATGTCCGAGCGGATGGGCTTCGTCAAGGACTTCTTCACCGCGCAGCTCGACGTCGTCCTCGACCATGGCGTCGCGTTGTACGTGAGCGGCCTCGGCGTTCCGTCCCGGGACTTCATCGACGCCGCCCGCTCCAAGGGCATGAAGGTGATGGGCGTCGCCGGCCAGACGCGCCACGCGCGCAAGCTGGTCGACGGTGGCGTCGACGGGGTCGTCGCCCAAGGCCACGACGGTGGGGGTCACAACTCGCCGATCGGTACGATGGCCCTGCTTCCGCAGGTCGTCGACGAGGTGGCCGGCTCGGTCCCCGTTATCGGCGCCGGCGGCATCTCCGACGGACGGGGCGTCGCCGCCGCGCTCATCCTGGGCTGCAGCGGTGTGTGGATCGGCACCCGCTTCCTGGCGACGCCGGAGTCGGAGATCCCGCAGTTCCAGAAGGAGGCGATCGTGGCCGCAGCCGACAAGGACACGCTCGTGTCGAAGTCGATGACCGGGAAGCCAGCGCGGATGATCAGGGGCAAGTGGGCCGAGGAGTACGAGCGGGGCAAGATCCAGGCGATGCCGATGCCGCTGCAGTCGATGGTGTCGGGTCCGGTCATGGCCGCCGCGATGGTCGGCGAGCGGGCCGACATCTGGCCAGGATTCGCAGGCCAGGGCGCCGGTCTCGTCAACGCGATCAGACCTGCCTCCGAGGTGATGGAGGAGATCGTCGCTGAGGCCGTTGCCGCCCTCGAAGGATGTCGGTCCGTGCCGGGCCTCGAGGTGGCACGTTGATACGCACCGCCGTGTCGGCGGTCCGCAAGGAAGAGGGCTGAACGTGGCTGGCTGGAACTTCGCGAGCATGTGGGAAGCCGTCGCCGACGCGCTTCCCGACGCTGCGGCACTCGCGCACGGTCAGCTGCATCGCACCTGGGGTGAGTTCGACACACGTGCCGACGGGATCGCCGAGTGGCTGCTCGGCCTCGGTGCGTCCGAGCAGGACAAGGTCGCGCAGTACCTCTACAACGGTCCCGAGTACCTCGAGTCCATGTTCGCGGTGTACAAGGCGGGGCTCGTTCCCGTGAACACGAACTACCGTTACCAGGACGACGAGCTGCTCTATCTGTGGGACAACGCGGACGCCATAGCGGTCGTGTTCCACGGCACGTTCTCCGAGAGGATCGAGAACCTGCGGGACAAGCTCTCGAGGATCCGCGGCTGGCTGTGGGTCGACGACGGATCGGGACCCTGCCCTTCGTGGGCCACCCCCTACGACGAGGTGGTCGCCCGCGCGCCCGGCCGCCAGCAGGGGCCCTGGGGCCGAGACGGCGACCACATCTACATGCTCTACACGGGCGGCACCACCGGGATGCCGAAGGGCGTGATGTGGCGCCAGGACGACCTCATCATGATGCTGGGCGCGCAACTCGGTGGTGGCCTGCCGGAGGAGCCCGACTACGACATGTTCCGTGCAAGCCGCACCGCCCCCGGTCCGGTCACGCTGCCGGCGTGCCCGCTCATGCACGGCACCGGCGCGCTGATCTCCATGACGACGTTGTCGCAAGGGGGTTGTGTCGTCACGCTGACGAAGCGTACGTACGACCCAGAGGAGCTGCTCGACACCGTCGAGCGCGAGACGGTGAACATGGTCGCGATCGTCGGCGACGCGTTCGCCAAGCCGATGCTGCGCGCCCTCGACGCGAACCCGGGGCGGTGGAACCTGTCGTCGCTGTTCGCCATGACCTCGTCGGGCGTGATGTGGAGCGAGGAGACCAAGAAGGGCCTCCTCTCCCACCACGGATCGATGATGCTCATGGACGCGTTCTCGTCGTCTGAAGCGCTCGGCATGGGCACCTCGGTGTCCGGCGGCGGCAACGCGGCCGAGACGGCCAAGTTCCAGCCCGGTCCCAACGCCGTCGTGATCACCGACGATGGCCGCTTCGTCCAGCCCGGCTCCGGTGACATCGGGATGGTCGGCGTCGGAGGCCGGGTCCCCCTCGGATACTACAAGGACGAGGAGAAGAGCGCGGCGACGTTCCGGGTCATCGACGGCAAGCGGTACTCGATCCCGGGCGACTACGCCACGGTCGAGGCGGATGGCTCGATACGGCTGCTCGGCCGGGGATCGGTGTGCATCAACACCGGCGGCGAGAAGGTGTTCCCCGAGGAGGTCGAAGAGGTCCTCAAGACCTACCCAGATGTCGTCGACGCTGTCGTCGTCGGCGTCCCAGACGAGAAGTGGGGCGAGGCGATCATGGCGCTGGTCGAGGTCGCCAGCGGCGCCGACCTTTCGGAGGCGGACGTGATGAGGCACTGCAAGGAGCGCCTCGCCGCGTTCAAGGCTCCCAAGGCGGTGCTCGTCGTCGACACGATCGGCCGTGCGCCGAATGGCAAGGTCGACTACAAGGCCTGCCGAGCCCGGGCGATCGAGTCCGTCGCCGCCGCGAGCTAGCTGTGGACTTCGACCTTCCCGGCGACGACGACCCGCGCCGGCTCGAGGTGCGGCGGTGGCTCGCCGAGCATCCGACGCCTACGCGGGTGGAGCTGGCGCGGGCCGGCTACGTCGCACCCCATTGGCCGAAGCCGTGGGGGCTCGACGCCGACCCCATCCACCAGCTGGTCATCGACGAGGAGTTCTCACGGGCCGGGGTGACCAGGGGCAGCGGCGGGATCGCCCTCGGGTGGGCCGGGCCAACGATCCTCCACGCGGGTACGCAGGAGCAGAAGGACCGCCACCTGTGGCCGATACTCGAGGGCGAGATCTGGTGCCAGCTCTTCAGCGAGCCCGATGCCGGCTCTGACCTCGCCCAGCTTGGGACGCGCGCGATCCGCGACGGCGACACCTACGTCATAAACGGGTCGAAGATCTGGACGTCGGGCGCGCACTGGGCGAAGTTCGGCATCCTTCTCGCCCGCACGGAGCCCGACCAGCCGAAGCACCAAGGCGTGTCGTACTTCATCTGCCCGATGGACCTTCCGGGGATCACCATCCGGCCACTCATCGAGCTCACGGGCCAGCATCTGTTCAACGAGGTGTTCTTCGACGAAGTGCGGCTCCCGGCCGAGAACCTGGTCGGCGAGCAGAACCGGGGTTGGACGCTCGCGAAGGTGACGCTCGGGAACGAGCGCATCTCACTGTCCGGCGGCGGGGCGCTATGGGGTGGAGGGCCGAGCGCGTTCGATCTCATCGACCTCGTGCGCCAGCAGGGTGGCACCGCCGACAAGCTGTTCCGGCAACGATTGGCCCAGCTCTACATCGAGGGCGAGATCCTCCGTCTCATCCGGCTGCGAACGGTCACCGCGGCGGTCAAGGGAGAACCGCCCGGTCCTGAGGCGTCCATCCGCAAGGCGCTGGCCGACCGCCACGGCAAGACGATCATGAACCTGGCCAAGGACCTGTCCGGCCCGGCAGGAATGCTCACCGACGCCGGTCCCCTCGGCTCGGAAGCGGGCCCGTGGCACCACGGCTTCCTGTTCTCCCAAGCCCTCGAGATCGGCGGTGGCACCGCCGAGGTGCAGCGCAACATCATCGGCGAGCGCGTGCTCGGCCTCCCCCACGACATCGACGTCGAGGCGGGGAAGACGTGGAGTGAGGCGCGCGCGGTCTCAGCCCGCGCGGGGTGACGCCGCGGGTGCGGCTGCTCCCGCGGCGTCGAGCACGAACCCGTCGTAGCCGGCTGCAGCCGACATCTGGCACGCGGTGAGGTACAGCTGCAGCCCTCCCGGCCAGTTGAGCATCTCCCTGCGCTTTCCGGGGATGTTGGCGCCCATGTACCAGGAGTCCGCGCGGGGAAACAGCGTCATCGACGCGATGGTCTCCACCTGCCGCCGCCACGCCTCCTCTGCCTCGGGTGTGGCCTCGATGCGGGTGACGCCGCGCTCATGGAGGTCGCGGACGAGCTCGATGATCCAGTCTCCCTGCGCCTCCGCGCACGTCGGCCCGTTGCAGAACCCGGACGGGCTCTGGGGACCATACACGTAGAGCAGGTTGGGGAACCCGTGGCTCGCGACGCCCAGGTGGGTGCGCACGCCGTCGCTCCAGTGGGCGGCCAGCGTCTCGCCGGTGGTGCCCCGCAGGTCGAGGCTGGTCAGCCCTCCGGTCACAGCGTCGAATCCCGTCGCCAGTACGAGAACGTCGAGGTCGAAGTGCTCGCTGGTCGTTTCGACACCGGTTGACGTCACGTGTGCGATCGGGGTCGCGCGCAGGTCCACGAGCCGCACGTTCTCCTGGTTGTAGACGTCGTAGTACGTCTGCTCGAGCGAGGGCCGCTTGACGCCGAACGGGTGTGGCGGCTCCACCGGCGCCAGCAACTCGGCGGTGGCGGAGTCGTGCACGCGCGCCCGGACCTTCTCGCGCCAGAAGTCGTAGGCAACGCGGTTCGCGCGCTCGTCGAGCAGGAGATCGGAGAAGCCGCCGGCCCAGAAGCTGAATCCGCCCTGCTGCCACAAACGCTCGTAGATGCCGAGGCGTTCCTGGTCGTCGACCCCGAACGTCGAGTCGCCCGCGCCCTCGAAGTCGAACCCGCTGTTCGTGGCCCGCCGCCGGCGGAACACCTCCGGGTAGGACGCCTTGGCCGCGTCCTGCTCCTCGCGCGTGAGGCGCCGTTGCTGCATCGCGAGGGCGAGGATCGGCGTGCGCTGGAACACGACCACCCGTTCGGCGACAGCCGCCGCCTCCTGGATCACCTGGACGCCCGAGGCTCCGGTACCGACGACGCCTACGCGCAGACCCGTGAGGTCGAGACCGTCCTGAGGCCAGCGCGCGGTGTGGTGACATACCCCACGGAAGTCGCCGAGGCCCGGGAAGGCCGGGATATACGGCTTTGCGGCGAAGCCGGTGCAGAGCACGACGAACCGGGCCGAGAGGTTGTCTCCGTCACTCGTGATCAGCCGCCACGCGTGGGCCGCTTCATCCCAACGCGCTCCTTGGACCCTGGTCCCGAATCGCACGTCGCGGCTCACATCCCACACGGCGTCGACGTGGTCGAAGTATCGGCGCAGCTCAGTCCAGTCGGGGAACCGCTCCTGCCAGTACCAGTCTCGCCATATCTCCTCAGCGGAGAACTCGTAGAGCGGGACGTGAGAGTCGACGCGCGCGCCCGGGTAGCAGTTCCAGTGCCAGATGCCGCCGAGGCCGCTGCCAGCCTCGATCAGCTCGGCGGACAGGCCCAGGCGGCGAAGGTGGTGCAGCTGGTACAGGCCGGCGAAACCGGCGCCCACGACAACGACGTCACGGTCGAGGGTCACGGCATCACTCCCTCGGGTTCGAGGGCGTAGCGGCGCACGAGCTCGATGCCCCGTTCGGTGTCCTCGTGGAGCACGAAGTGGCCGCCTTCGACGATCGAGAACCGCGCGTCGCACCGCTCGGCCTGCGCCTCGAACACCTCTGGCAGGAAGCTCGACCTGCCCGCGACGACGGCCGCAGGGCACGTTAGATCCGCAAGGTGGCTCCACGCGTCCGGCGCTCCCGCGGCCGTGCCGGAGAGCTCGAAGATGGCTGCTTCAATCTCCGGGTCACAGCGCAGCTCCACGCCGTCCGCGATTTCCTTCGTGCCCCAGCGCACGTACGCGTCGAGGGCCTCCGGTGCCAGCTCGGAGAGAGGCGCGCGTCGGCCGTACGCTGCGACCATCGACGGGCGATCGGAGAAGACTCGCCGCCGGCGGCGCGCCGCTTCCGCCATCGGGTTGGGGCCCGGGCCGGGGCCGGCAGCAGCGGGCGGGAAAGCCACCGCCTCTGCCAGCAGCAGGCGCTCCCACACGTGAGGACGCGCCCGATCGGCGAGGATGGCGACGCCGCCGCCAAGAGAGCCGCCCACGGCGGCCGCTCGCTCGATGCCGAGGGCGTCGAGCACCGCAAGCACTGCGTCGGCCATGGCGTCGAAGTGCAGGCCCGCACGCTCGGGCGGCGACGAGCTGCGCCCGTGACCGGGGAGATCGATTGCGACAGGCCGGGCGTCGCGCCCGGCGAGAGCCGTGGCAATCGGTTCGTAGAGCCCGCCGCAGAAGCCGTTCGGGTGGAGCAGAACGACGGGCCTTCCGTGGCCGCCCCAGTCGAGCGCTGCGACGATGCCCCCCGTCCACTCGATCTCGTGGATCTCCGGGACGCCTGCCGGCAGCGTGCCCCGCGCTGCGTTCTTCCTGCGCGTCACAAGTTGGTCATCGTTGCAGACACCGGGGGAGAGGAGTCAGATCTGGCCGGTGAGGGACGGATCATGACCCTCGACGATGGCCGTCATGCGTGCCTCGATCGCCGGGGTCATCTCCGGGTGGGTGAGGATGTAGAACCGGTTGGTTCTGACGGCGTCGACCACCAGCTGGGCCACCTCTGCGGGTGGCATGCCGTTCTGGAGGATCTGGCGGAGCATCTCCGCGCGCCCGTCCGGCACACCCATGTCGCCCTGCCGGCCAGCCCGAGCGGGCCGGTTGCGCTCGGAGCTGTGGATGTTCGTGTTCACCCAGCCGGGGCACAGCACGGACACGCCGACCTTCGCGCCTGTCATCCGTAGTTCGTGGAAGAGGGCTTCGCTCGTCGCCACCACCGCGAACTTGCTTGCGCTGTAGGGCGCCATGAACGGTGCGGACACGAGTCCGGCCAGCGATGCGGTGTTCACGACGTGGCCGGGTTCGCCGGACGCGAGCATCCCGGGCAGGAACGCTCGAACGCCGTGGATGACGCCCCACAGGTTTACGTCGAGGACCCATTCCCAGTCCGCCGTCGAGAGCTCGGAGACGAGGCCGCCTGCTCCGACTCCTGCATTGTTGCACAGCACCTGCACGGGGCCGAAGGTGTTGGCGACGGCCCGGGCGAGGCGGTCGACAGAGTCGCCGTCGGAGACATCGGTGACCTCGGCCAGCACGTTGCCGCCGGCGGCGCGCAGCTTTGCGGCCGCCTCGACCAACGCGGGCTCCTCGACATCGGCGAGTGCGACCTGCATGCCCTCGTCGACGAAGCGCTCGGCGAGCGCGAAGCCGATGCCGCTGGCCGCGCCGGTGACGACGGCGGTCTTGCCCCGCAGGTCGGCGATCACTCGGCGGCCGCGGGGTCGCCGAGGCTGTGGAACTCGGCCAGGAGATCCTTGCCGTTGCGACGAGCGAGGACGGCCCGCTCGATCTCCGCGAGCGTCGAAGCGCGATTCTGATCCTCGAGGAGCCCCAACGACTCAGCGAGCGACGCGTCCCACATCGTGCCGATGATGTCGCTGCCGGCGTAGCGCCGACCCGACTCGCCGATGAACGTGCGATCGCGCATTTCGGTGAGGGCCGTCCGCAGGTACTCGACGTGCGGAGTCTCGTCGGCGCGGATGTAGGAGACGAGTCGCGACGCGGCGCCGTCGCCGGCGACGAGGTCGCCGTCGGCGAGCAACTCCTCAGCCCAAGCGAAGACGTGGAAGGCCTTGATCTCCACGAAGAGCACACGCAACATCGTCGAGATCAGCATCTCCAGCATTAGATCGAGATCGTCGAACGATCGGCGCGACAGGAACCTCTGCTGAGCCGCGACCGGGTCACTGCCCGTGCCGACCGGAATCCCCAGCCGCTTCAGCATCTCCTGGGTCTCGTCCTCTGTCACCGGGTTTTCGAACGCCACGTCGCGGACGGCGTACCACATGCGATCGTGGCCGGCTTGTTCGCCCCACCCGGCCTCATCGCGGGCGTGTGCTTCGACGAGACCGTGGGCCAGGTGCGCCGTTGCGGTGCCGGAGATGTCCTCGACGAAGAAACGCTGCATGTCCGGCGGAGCCAGGAACCGGATCATCGCGCCGAACCCCTCCACGGTGCCGATGCGCGTCAGCGTCGCGATGATCGGCTCACGGATTCCATGCCGGAGGAGGAAGCGCGCCTGCTCGACGTTGGGGTAGTTGCCAGGCCACGTCTCGACCGGCGCGTGAAGGATGTCGCTTCCGAACGACGTCCGGTGCTGCTCCTGCCACGCCCGGAGGGCCGGTACGCGGAACAGCGTGCGCGGCGAAACGTACGTGCCGTTGTCAAGGAACCCTCCGTGGCAGACGACGTCTCCAGCCACGAGCGGTTCGGCGAAGTCGTGTGTGGCGAGGAGCTCTTCGGCGGTGTAGTCGGTTCGCAGATCGGTCACGGATCCCCCTGAGACGGTGCAACTACGATACAAATCTGCACGAGTGTTGCATATTCCTTCGCCTGCGTCACGTGCGTATGACGGAGGTTTCGCCTTCTACATTCGTCCGGTCCAGGCCAGGCGCTCGGCGTCAAGGGGCGCGTCGCGTACCTCGACCCGCGGCCCGAACACCGCGGTGGCGCGGCGCGCGGTGTCGAACTGCGGCCAGCCGATGGACTCCGTGGACGGGTTCCCCTCGCGTGCGAAGCGCGACCACGCGTCCTGCATGGTGTCGACAAGCGCCTCCGCATCCGGGCCTGCGCCGGCGATCCGCCCGAGTGGTGTCCCGAGGGTGTCGAAGACGAAGGGAACCTCCAGCGCGTGACAAGCGCCCAGCGATTCACCGTCGAGGCCCGTGCCGCACCAGTCGAACAGGTACATCCATGTCGGCGTCCCGGCGGCAGACGCCGCGTCGGCGAGTCGGATCGAGTGCTGCCGAAACATGCGATCGGTCATGGCCGCCACCAGGATGTCGCCAGGTGTCGCGGCCGGCCCCCTCGACGACCGGTACAGTTCGATCAACGTCGCTGCGTCGTCGCTGTTGCCGACGAGCATTCCGACCATGGTGGGCAGCGCTGCGTCCTCGATGGCGCGAAGCATCGGGACCATCGCGGCGAACAGCGCGGCCTCGTCGCGCGTCGTGCCGATCACGAGATGCACGTCAACCGCGCCCCCGGCTGCGAGCGCCGCGTGAGGCTCGACCGGAAGGACGTCGCCGTCGACGACTGGTGACCACCCGCTCAGGGCTCCGCCGAGTCCCCCACCCGATGCCATCGTTCCCATGGCTTGGCGGGTCATTTCGTCGAGCATCGTGTCGACAGGAAGCGACCGAAGCGCTTCGACGTCGACGGAGCCCGTTGGTTCATCCCGGACGCCAACCGCAGCGAGGAGCTCCCGGGCTGTGGTGGCCGCGGCGGCCGGGTCCATGGGCGGGTCGTAGGTCGATTGCAGGATCGCCCGGCCGAACAGACCACGAGCGTGAGGCGACGCCACCAGGCACTCGACGCTCTTGGCTCCCGCCGACTCGCCGAAAATCGTGACGTTGGTGGGGTCTCCACCGAAACTCGCGATCTCTTCCTGGACCCACCGCAGCGCCGCAATCTGGTCCCGCAGGCCCACGTTCGCGGGGCCGACCTCAGGCAGGTTGAGGAACCCGAGCACACCAAGCCGGTAGTTGATCGTGACCACGACGACGCCGCCGCGGCGGGCGAGCCGAGTCCCGTCGTAGAGAGGTGATCCACCCGTACCGATGCGGAACGCACCACCGTGGATCCACACCATCACGGGCTTGGCGTTTCCCGGTTCGGCATCGTCGGGGGCAAAGACGTTGAGGTTCAGGCAGTCCTCGTCCGTCAGCAGGTCGCCCGGGCCGAAGAGGCGCGCGAACCCGTTCACCTCCTGGGTGGCTGCACCCACCGACTGAGGGCATGCGGTGCCCGCCGCCGTTGCGTCGAACACCCCGTCCCATGGGCGCGGAGGGGCGGGCGCGAGAAAGCGTAAGGGCCCCACGGGTGCGGCCGCATACGGTACCCCTCGGAACATGCAGACCCCCGCCGAGCGCGTACCTCGCACGCGTCCGTAGCCCGTGATGACCTCGACCGTTTCCATTCCCCGTGCCCCCCGGCCGCGGCTGCGCCGGCCGTCGCCTTGCGTTCCATATGACAAGGTTCGTACGTTGTCACATGCTGAACGGGCCGCACAAAGAGAGGGAGCGATTGACGTCGACCGAGAACGCGCCCAACGCAAGGTATGACAAGGACGCGCTGAAGCAGAAGTATCGGCTGGAGCGAGACAAGCGGCTGCGGCCCGACGGCAACGCGCAGTACATCCGGCTCGCCGGCAGCGAGTTCGCGCACTATCTCGACGACCCGTACACGCCGGTGACGCCGCGGGAGCCCAAGCGCGATCACGTGACGTTCGCGTTCATCGGGGGCGGGTTCGCAGGGCTGGTGACCGGCGCACGTCTCAAGGCCGCGGGCGTCGACAGCGTCCGGATCATTGACAAGGCCGGCGACTTCGGTGGGACGTGGTACTGGAACCGCTACCCCGGAGCGCAATGCGACACAGCGTCGTTCGTGTACATGCCGTTGCTCGAGGAAACCGGGCACATGCCCACCGAGAAGTACGCGCACGCCCCCGAGATCCTCGAGCACTGCCGCCGGATCGGCTCCCAGTTCGGTCTGTACGACGACGCGCTGTTCCACACCGAGGTCTCCTCCATGCGATGGGATGACGACGCACGCGTCTGGACGATCGAGACGAACCGCGGGGATGCCTTCACCGCCCAGTTCGTGGCCATGGGTACGGGTCCTCTCCATGTGGCGAAGCTGCCGGGCATCCCGGGCATCGCCTCGTTCCGCGGCCACTCCTTCCACACCAGCCGGTGGGACTACGAGTACACCGGCGGCGACCCGAACGGCGCGCCGCTCGAGCGGCTCGCGGACAAGCGGGTCGCACTGATCGGCACCGGCGCGACCGCCGTGCAGTGCGTCCCCCACCTCGCGCGTTCAGCGGGGGAGCTCTACGTCATGCAGCGCACCCCGTCGTCTGTCGATGTGCGCGACAACCGTCCGACCGATCCCGAGTGGTTCGCGGAGATCGCCGCCCCCGGATGGCAGAAGCGGTGGCTCGAGAGCTTCACCGCCAACACCATGGGCGGCGGCTTGGGCCACGAGGACCTCGTCATGGACGGGTGGACCGACATCTCCCGTCGGGTCCGTACGAAGCTCATGCAGAAGGCATCGGGCGGAGGCGGCTTCACCGTGGACACGTTGTTGGAAGCCTTCGAAGACGCCGACTTCGAGAAGATGGAGGAGATCCGGGCGCGGATCGACGCAACCGTCCGGGACCGCCGAACCGCCGAGCAGCTCAAGGCGTGGTACCGGCAGTTTTGCAAGCGCCCGTGCTTCCACGACGAGTACCTCGAAGCGTTCAACGAGCCCGGGGTAACGCTCGTCGACACCGATGGTCAGGGCGTCGAACGCATCACCGAGCACGGTGTTGTGGCGCTCGGCCAGGAGTACGAGGTCGACTGCATCATCTTTGCGACCGGCTTCGAGGTCGGGACGGACTACACGGAGCGGGCTGGATTCGACCTCGTCGGTCGAGGCGGCGTGAAGCTGTCCGAACGGTGGGCGGGCGGGATGCGCACGTTGCACGGCATCCATACCAACGGTTTTCCCAACGCGTTCTTCGTGCAACTCACCCAGGGCGCGAACCACATCGCCAACGTGCCCCACAACCTGACCGAGTCCGGGACCACCATCGCCGCCATCGTCCGGCACGCGCTCGACAAGGGGCACGCGACAGTGGAGGCGACCCGCGAAGCCGAAGACGCCTGGATCGAGCTGCTGCTGTTGGGCGGTACCGGTTTCGGTTCGGTCCTCGGCTCCTTCGATTGTACGCCCGGCTACTACAACAACGAAGGCCTACCGGCCACGGACGCCCAGCGCTACAACATGCTCGGCTACCCCGGTGGGCCGCTCGCGTTCTTCCAGTTCATCAACGGATGGCGCTCGTCCGGATCGTTTGAAGGGTTGGCATTCTCGTGACGACAACACACCGCGTCGACGCAGTTATCGTCGGCGCGGGCTTCTCGGGCCTCTACATGCTCCATCGGCTCCGTGAGGTGAACGGACTCCAGGCGCGTGTCGTCGAAGCCGGCGACGGCGTCGGGGGCACGTGGTACTGGAACCGCTACCCGGGGGCGCGTTGCGACTCCGAGAGCTACTACTACTCGTATTCGTTCTCAGAGGAGCTCGAGCAGGAGTGGGAGTGGTCGAGCAAGTACCCCGAGCAGCCGGAGATCCTCGCCTACCTCAACCACGTCGCTGACCGCTTCGACCTGCGCAGAGACATCGACCTCTCCACCCGCGTGGTGTCGGGTACCTATGACGACACGACCAAACGATGGGAGCTCGTCACGGACGCCGGTGACACCTACGACGCGCGGTTCTTCATCTCCGCCGTCGGGTGCCTCTCGTCGGCGAACGTCCCGGACATTCCCGGTCTCGACAGCTTCGAAGGCCGCTGGTACCACACCGGCGCCTGGCCGCACGGGGGCGTCGATTTTCGCGGCACGCGCGTCGGCCTGGTCGGCACCGGGTCGACCGGGATCCAAGCCACGCCGGTGATTGCCAAGGACGCCGAGCACCTCACCGTGTTCCAGCGCACGCCGAACTATTCGGTGCCGGCGCGGAACGAGCCGCTGACGTCGGACCGCTGGATGGAGATCAAAGCGGAGTACCGGACGATCCGGGCGAAGGCCCGCGACTCATTTGCCGGGTTCCCGTTCGATCCCAGCTTCTCCTCGGCGCTGGCCGCGACGCCCGAAGAGCGCCTGGCGACCTACGAACGGCTGTGGCAGGTCGGCGGCTTCTCGTTCCTTTACGGCTCCTACTTCGACATCTTCTTCAACAGGGAGGCGAACGAGACCGCAGCTGAGTTCATCCGCTCGAAGATCCGTGAGGTCGTCGGGGACCCAGGGGTTGCCGAGAAGCTCTGCCCGACCGACCACCCCTACGGCTCGAAGCGGCCTCCGATCGACACCGACTACTTCGAGACGTTCAACCGGCCCAACGTGTCGCTCGTCGACGTGAAGGACACCCCGATCGTGGAGATCAGCGCGCGGGGGATCGTCACCACCGACTGCGAGTACGACCTGGACATCATCGTGTTCGCGACCGGGTTCGATGCCATGACGGGTTCACTGCTCCGGATGGACATCCGCGGTCGTGAGGGCCTTCCGCTTCGGGAGAAGTGGGCGGCCGGGCCGCGGAGCTATCTGGGCCTGCAGATCGCTGGCTTCCCGAACATGTTCACCATCACCGGGCCCGGAAGTCCGTCCGTGCTCTCCAACATGCCGGTGTCTATCGAGCAGCACGTCGAGTGGATCTCGGACTGCATCGCTTACCTTGACGAGCACGGCCTCACCACGATCGAAGCCACGCCGGACGCCGAGGACGCGTGGGTCGAGCACGTGGCCGACGTCGCCAAGATGACCCTGTTCTGGGAGGCGAAGTCCTGGTACCTGGGTGCGAACATCCCGGGCAAGACCCAGGTGTTCATGCCCTACGTCGGGGGTGTCGCGTCGTATCGCCGCCGTTGCGACGAGGTCGCGGCCACGGGCTACGACGGGTTCGCGCTGGCGACCTGAGCGACCGGCGGTGAGTCGGGCCGGGGATCAGCGGCGCCGACCCAACAGCGTACGCCGGAGCTCTTTGCGGGCGCCCGACTCGCGTTGGGATTCCATCTTCGACTGGATCTCCTTGCGCCGCTGCTGGAGGTCGCGGTAGCTCACGGTGCCGCCGTCCTGGGCGCCGAGCACCGCGGCGATCGAGTCGATGTCGACCACCAGCTCGTCCGGGGAAACCCCCATGTCTCTGGCGATGACGTCGCGCCGGCGGTCCGTGATCGTGCTCGCGATCGTCGCGATCTCTCCGAGGAGGTCGATGTCCGGAGCCAGGTGGAGGATGGCGCCGTCGATGAAGAGCATGTCCTTGACGAACAACATCAGCACTTTCGGAAGCCGCGCTCCAAAGGCGAGGAGCTGCTTCACCGTCTGCTGCAGCTCTGCGACCATCTCCTCACCGCTCATCTTCGCGAGGTCCGGCGGCGGCCGGTCGAGGTTGAACGCGGTGATCACCTCGTCGAGGTCGACGTCGTCGTCGAGCGCGCCGAGGTCGCGCAACGCCGCGAGTTGCCTGCGCAGGTCGTTCGTCGCGGCACCGATGAGCAGCGACAAGAACGCGAGCCGCTGCCTGTCATCGAGCCGCCCGGTCATCCCGAAGTCCATCAAAGCGATCCGACCGTCGGGACGGATGAACAGGTTGCCGCCGTGGAGGTCGCCGTGGAATATCCCGTGGAACATCGCCCCCTCGAGGAACGAGATCATCGCCGTTCGAATCACGTCCTCGGTGTCGACCCCGGCGTTGCGCATCCCCACAATGTCGTCAATCTTGAAACCCGAGAGGCGCTCCATCACCAGCACCCGCGCCGTCACCAGTTCCGGGTGGGGGCGGGCGACAACCCAGTTGCGCTGGCCGAGCTCGGCCATCATGCGGGCGACGTCGAGCATGTTCTCGCCCTCGAGGCGGAAGTCCAGCTCTTCAGCGATGGTCTCGGCGAAGACGTCGACGAGTACGGGTGGGTTCGCCAAGGCGGCGATGGGAATGCGCCCCACCATGAACGGCGCGATCCACGCCATGGCGCGAATGTCCTCGCGGACGAGTCGCGCCACGCTCGGGCGCTGCACCTTTACGACGACCTCCTCACCACTTCGCAACCGCGCGAAGTGGACCTGCGCGATCGAGGCGGCAGCGACCGGTGCTTCATCGAACTCCGCGAAGAGCTCCTCGAGCGGACGACCGAGGTCTTCCTCGACGACTCGGCGGACGGCGGTGAACGTCTCCGGCGGCATCTTGTCGCGGCACTGTTTGAACTCGTCTATCAGTTCCGGAGGGAAGAGGCCCTCGCCTGACGAGATGATCTGGCCGAGCTTGATATACGTCGGTCCCAACTCGGTGAATTGCTCGCGCAGCCGGCGCGACAGTCCCGCGCGCGAGGTGTTGCCGCCCTTTCGACGGTCGATCAGGTACCACAGGCCAAGTGCCCACATCAGGCGCACGGCGGTGCCGAAGAACCGCGTGGCAGGCGGCACGCGCCGCCGGCGCGTGAGCACGGGGACGGAGGTCCGCACCTGGGCCCGGAGTTCCCCGAGGCCAGCGCTCCACGCAAGGGCAGCCGGATCGAGCAGCCAGGGGGCATCGTCGGTGAACGACCCATGGGCCAGGTCGGCGGGAGTCGTGGGACTCATGTCGCTGCTCCTTCGGTTGCGACCGCGCGGGCGATCAGGCCCCTGGTTCTTCGCCGAGACAGTCCGATAGTCCTGTCGCAGACGGGGAAAAGAGACGCTCGCGTCACGTTGTCGCCAGCGACGTGTGCAAGACCTAGGGACTCGCCCAGTTGGGCTCACGCTTCTCGGCGAACGCGCGTGGGCCTTCCAGCGCATCGGGCGAGGAGAACACTTCAGCGAGGATCTGGCCGGAGAGGTCCCAAGCCGCCTCCTCGGGCACGTCGACCGATTCCCTCACCAACTTCTTCGACAGGCGCGTGGCGAGCGGCGCGTTCTTGCAGATCCGCTCGGCCAAGGCGACGGCGGTGTCGAGCACGGCGGCGGCGGGCACGACCCGGTTCACCAGCCCGAGCCGCAGCGCAGTCTCAGCGTCGACGGCGTCGCCGGTCATCGCGAGCTCGAGCGCGACGGCCAGGCCGACCCGCTTCGGCAGGCGTATCAAGCCACCGGCGCCGGCCGCGAGTCCGCGCTGCACCTCGGGGATGCCGAAGTTGGCGTGGTTGGCAGCAACCGCCAGGTCACAGGCGAGCATGATCTCGAACCCGCCGGCGAGCGCGTCGCCGTTGACCGCTGCGATGAGCGGCTTCGGGAAGTCGCGTCGGGTGATCCCGGCGAAGCCGCCATTCACCCCCATCACGTTGCCGCCGCCGGCGGCGAAGGCCTTGAGGTCCATGCCTGCCGAGAACGCTTTCTCGCCGGATCCGGTGAGCACAACAGCCCAGATGTCGTGGTCGGTCTCGATCTCGTCGAAGGTGTCGGCGAGCGCCTTCGACGTGTCGTAGTTGATGGCGTTGCGCGCTTCCGGGCGGTTGATCGTGATGATCTCGACGCGACCGCGGCGCTCTCGCAAGACGAGCACGGCTCCTCCTCGTTCGGTGCCGCCCGCGTTGCGAATGGCGAGCGTGCGACAGATCGGTAAGACTGTCTCATCAGGGTGAACCGAGCAAGAAGGGGACGGACGGTGACCGAAGTGAGCATGACGATCGACGGTGTCGCGGCGACATCCGAGGCGACCTTCGACGTGATCAACCCGGCTACGGGAGCAATCGAAGCGAGCGCGCCGGAGTGCACGCCGCAGCAGCTCGACGCCGCGATGGAGTCGTCGGCGAAGGCGTATCGCGACTGGCGCCTCGACGAGGACCGCCGGCGTGAGCTGCTCCGCAGGGCGGCCGACGCGCTGATGGCTGCCGCGACCGAGATCGGACCGATCCTGACCGCAGAGCAGGGCAAACCCCTGGGCGAGGCCACGGTCGAGGTGTACGGCGCCGCCATGTGGCTGCAGTACTTCGCGGGCCTGGAGATCCCGAAGCAAGTGATCCAGGACGACGGCGCGGCCCACGTCGAGGTCGTCCAGCGGCCGCTCGGCGTCGTCGCGGCAATCACGCCGTGGAACTTCCCGCTGATCTTGGCGTCCTGGAAGATCGCTCCGGCGCTCGTCGCTGGGAACACCATGGTGCTGAAACCGTCGCCATTCACGCCGCGGTCCACCCTCAAGATGGGTGAGATCCTGCGGGACGTCCTGCCACCAGGCGTGCTCAACGTGGTTAGCGGCAAGGACCCGCTCGGCGCATCCATGACCTCGCATCCGATCCCGCGCAAGATCAGTTTCACGGGGTCGGTGGCGACCGGCAAGAAGGTCGCTGCCGCCGCCGCTCCCGATCTGAAGCGGGTCACCCTCGAGCTCGGCGGCAACGACCCCGCCATCGTGCTCGACGACGTCGATCCCGACGCTGTCGTCGAGAAGTTGTTCTGGGGTGCCTTCCAGAACAACGGCCAGGTGTGCTCCGCGATCAAGCGTGTCTATGTGCCCGAGGGGTTGCACGATGCGATCGTTGACGGTCTGGCCGAGCGAGCCCGTTCCGTCAAGGTTGGCCCGGGCACCGAGCCGGACACCCGCCTTGGTCCCATCAACAACCGGCCCCAGTTCGAGCGGGTGAGCGAACTCGTCGCGGACGCCCTGTCTTCTGGTGCCGTCGCGGCAGCAGGAGGGAAGCCGTTCGATGGCGACGGGTACTTCTTCGAGCCGACGATCCTTACGAACCTCAGCGACGGCACGCGCATCGTCGACGAGGAGCAGTTCGGCCCGGCGCTCCCCGTCGTTACCTACCGCCACATTGACGAGGTCATCGACCGCGCCAACGCGACGCACTTCGGGCTGTCCGGTTCGGTGTGGGGTACCGACGTGGAGCGCGCCGCACGTGTCGCCGCAGAGCTCGAGTGCGGCACCGCGTGGGTCAACACCCACCTCGCACTCGCACCGCATCAGCCCTTTGGCGGTGCGAAGTGGAGCGGCATCGGTGTCGAGAACGGCACGTGGGGACTCCTCGGCTTCTGCGAGCCCCAGGTCATCCACACGGCCAAGGGTTGACGTCTCAGGGGCGCGGTGCGCTGGCGATCCTCTGGGCTTCGTCAGCCACCGCGCCCCATCGCTCCAGCACGGTCCGATCACGCTGCCACGCCATTCCGGCGAAGTAGAGGACCACCCGATCCACGTCCCGATACCGATCGGCCAACCGGACAGGTAGCTCTTCCCACGTGCCGCTCACGACGAAGTGCTCAAGTAGGTCGTCGGAGATCGCAGCAGACATCCCTGCGAAGTCACCGGCCTTCTGTCGCTCGCGGATCCTCGCCGTTGTCCCCTCGAACCCGAGCTGGTCGAAGATGAAGTGGTAGTTCGGTGTCGACCCATAGAACGCCACTTGCATCCGCGCCATGTCGCGCCACTGTTGCCGCTCGCGCTCATCGTCGCTGGCCGCGGTGAAGCACGGCACAATGAGATGAACGTCGCCCGGTGCTCTTCCGGCTGCGGTGGCGCCAGCCGCAATGCTCGGACGTACGGTCTGGTCGAGGTAGGTCGGCGTATTGAGCGGGTGCACGTGGACGCCGTCGGCGATTTCGCCCGCCATTCGCAACATCCACGGGTTCACGGCGGCGATGTCGATCGGTGGGTCCGGCACGTCGATCGGACCTGGCGACCACTGTGCCGGAAGGAGGGACAGCTTGTAGAAGCGACCGTCGTGGTCGAGCTTCGCTTCGCCTCGGAACGCCGAAAAGATGCTTCGGAGCGCCAAGACGTAGTCCCGTAGACGGGGCCCCGGCGCGTCGAAGGCGGCCGCGTACCGCCGTTCGATGTGCGCCCGCACCTGCGTACCGATCCCAAGGCGAAACCGCCCGCCGGTAGCTTCGGCGAGCTCCCACGCGGTCGCGGCGGTGACCATCGGGCTGCGCGCGAACGCAACCGCGATGCCCGTCGCGATGTCGACCTCGGCGGCGAGCGCCGCTGCCGCGCAGCTCAGGTACGCGGTGCGGCCGGCTTCGGTGAAGACGATGCCCGCCAGTCCCGACGATGAGACGTCGCGGGCGAGTTCCTGCGCACTGCGTAGATCGAGCCCACCGGCCATGACATCGAACTTCACCGCCCCACCTCCACAGGTCCTGCGCCGACGCTATGACACGCGACGCCTGTTGTCGCGCGTCGCGGTCCCTCAACCGTCGGCGAAGCGGTCCGGCGGGATGGAGATGAACAACCCCTCGGCCGTCGCGACAGTGGCGCCAGCGCTCGTAGCTACTCCGTCAATCCACAGCTTCCTCCCGGCCCGCTCTCGGAGACGACAGCGAAATTCGAGAGGAACCCCGATCGGCGTCGGCGCCGCGTAGGACACCGTGAGCCGGCCCGTGAACGCCGGTGTACGTTCCATGGAGAGCACGAATCCCATAGCGTCGTCGAAGATCGCAGCCACGATCCCGCCGTGAGCGCGGCCCGGGGCGCCTTCGAACGCTGCTCCGAGTGTCACCTCGGCGACCGCAGCGTCCCCGGATCGCCGTACGGTTATCGCCACGCCCATGGGGTTCGCAGTTCCGGACACGACGCAGTCAGGGAAGTGGTCCATCGAGTCGCCGTCCGCAGGAGGAGCGTCGAAGAGCCGTCGCTTCATGTCATGGATCGGTCTCGAGCGCGGATTGCCGCCTTCGAGAACCGGCAGGATGTCGCGAGCGAACGCGGCGATTTGACGATGAACGTCGGGAGCCGCCTCGTGACCGACAAATGCGTGACCGAGGCGACGAAGCAGCGTCGCCGCTTCGATGCGTTCTTCGAGCCCGTCCATCAGGCCGACGGCACCGAGAGCGGCTGCTCCTCGGGAGCGTGGTCACCTTCGACGGATACGGCCGGAACGACCCGCTCGAGCCACGGCGGAAACCACCAGTTCCGATCGCCGAGCAGCGCCATGGTCGCTGGCACGAGCACGGTCCGGACGATCGTGGCGTCCATGAAGATCGCGGTAGCAAGCCCCAGTCCGAACAACTTCAGCATCGCGTCGGGATTGAAGACGAACGACGCGAACACGGTGACCATGATCGCGGCTGCGGCAGTGATGACCCTGGCGGTCGATGCGAGACCGTCGGCGACCGCGACCGCGTTGTCACCGGTGCGTTCATACTCTTCACGGATGCGCGAGATGAGGAACACCTCGTAGTCCATCGAAAGGCCGAAGAGGATCGCGAACAGCATCATCGGCGCGAAGGACTGGATCGGTCCCGTGCGATCGAGGCCGATCAGTTCGCTCAACCACCCCCACTGGAAGACAGCGACGATCACGCCGTAGGCGGCGCCGATCGACAGGAGGTTCATGATCGCCGCCTTCAGCGGAACCAACACCGAACGGAAGACGACGAGTAGCAGCCCGAACGAGAGACCGATGACTACCGCCATGAAGAGCGGCAGCCGTCGCGACAACAAGCGACCGAGATCATCGTACATCGCCGTCACGCCGCCGACGAAGACCTCGACGTCCCCTTGTCCGATCGCCGCCGGGATGACCTGCATCCGGAGACGGTCGATCAGCTCTTCGGTCTCTATCGCCTGCGGAGCGGTGCGTGGTATCGCGAGAACGACTGCCGCATCACCTCTGGCGTTCACGAGAGGCGGCGCAGCGAACGCGATGTTCCGGTCCTGTCCAAGCGCCGCGGACACGCGCTGGAGCGCCTCGATGTCGGCGGCACCGTCGACTTCAGCCGTGAGGAGGAGCGGCCCGTTGTACCCCGGACCAAAGCCTTCGCTGATCAGATCGTAGGCTTCCCGTGTCGTGCTGCCCTTGGGATTCGATCCCGCGTCGGTCGAACCCAAGCGCATCGACAACACAGGAGAAGCGAGGACCAGAAGCACGGCCAGCGCCGCCAGTGCGCAAGGCCATGGATGGGCCTGCACGAACAGGCTCCAGCGGTACCACCATGAGTCACGGCCGGCCTCGGAGCGGTGCGTACCGCCGCCGATCGACCACCGATCGATCGAAGCGCCAACGAAGCCGAGCATCGCCGGCAGCAAGGTGATCGACGCAAGCACAGTGACCAACACAGCGAGCATCGCGCTCATCGCCATGCCGTTGATGAACGAGATCCCCATCAGAAACATGCCGAACATCGAGATGCACACCGTGACCCCAGCAAAGACCACCGCTCTGCCAGACGTCGCAATGGCGGTGCCGCATGCTTCCTCGCTGGCCAAGCCCTGAGCCAGGCACGCTCTGAACCGGGTCAGGATGAACAGGGCATAGTCGATGCCGACCCCGAGTCCGATCATGATCGCGAGCGACGGACCAAAGACCGGGACGTCAACGGCCAGGCTCACCAGCGGGACGGCCGCAAGGGCGACGCCCAAGCCGATCAGGGCCGTCGCGATCGGAAGTCCCATCGCGACAACTGAGCCGAACGTGAAGAGGAGGACGACTACGGCGGCGCCGAGACCGACGGCCTCACGGGTGCCCGACTCCGCTCGGTTCGCGAACTGGATGGCCTGTCCGCCGACTTCGACCTGTAGATCGGCCGTGTTGGCTGTCTCCGATGACTGAAGGACGCGTTCGACTGTCCGGTCCGGGATCTCCAAAGTGGTCGTCGCGAACTGGAGCCGCGCGAACGCGATCGTTCGATCCGCCGAGACCTGGAACCCGCCCGCGGGCTCGTAGGGGCTGGCCACGTCACGGATCCCCGGTGTGGCCTCCACGTCGGCGAGCAAGCGCTCCACTTTCGCTCTGATCGCGGGATCGTCGATCGATGGGCGAGCGCGGAACACGATCTCACCGCCGGCCCCAGCTTGCTCCGGGAACCGCTCGAACAATAGATCGAACGCCTGCTGCGACTCCGAGGCTGGCGCCTCGAACGCGTTGGCGAGCTCACCTCCCCACGCCGCTGCCACGCCCGCTGTGAGAATCAGGGCGTTGATCCACCCGAGGACGACGATCTTTCGTTCGCGATGACACCACCTGCCCAGGCGGTGGAGGACCCCAGTTCGCATGGACGCACACTACGCAAGACCTTGTACTGACAGTCCAAACTGGGTGCACAGTTGCTCGCCGAGCGAGGCGGAGTGAAGGACCAGCCACCCAGGTGATCAGGCGAACCACCCGCCCGACTAATGGGATGCGCGGATTCATGTCGTCGTTCGCTGACTTCCAGCGTTCGGACGGGGGTGCGAGACCAGCAATCCCGCGCCATTGGAGCGAGTGGCCGGAGGGAAGCGCGTGCCGAGATCTACTTCAACGTCGCCGCTCCGGCCGGACCAGATTGCCACCCCGGCGTGCGACCACGGAGCGTGTTCTGGAGGTCACGATGTCCTCTCATCGCGACATTGACTGCCGATTGTGTCTTCCATGACGGGCAGGCGAGGGAACGACTCTCCCATGGCGACGGACCGCGTCCCTTTCCGGATCGGCCCGATCCCTGCCACCGCGGCCCGATCCTGGCTGGATGCTGCGCGCGACAATCTCGTTCGGGTAATCGCGGCTTCTGATGACGCCATGCCCTTCAAGCTTCCCGTGGAGGTAGCACACGACCTTGTCGCAGTGCTCGACGCATGGGCGGCAGCCGCTGACAGAAGTGAGACCTTCGACTTCGAGGATGAGGTGGACGTCGACAGGGCTGCCCGGATGTTCGTCTACTGGCTCAACCTTGCGAGCTTCAGCCGCGAACAGCGAGATCGCCTCGGCCTTAGCGAGCCGCCGACGGAGAGCGCGGCGTTCGCCAACGCGGTGAGAGCTTCGATGCTGGATTCGCTCTCACACCACGACAGGCTCGAACGTCTCGCCGAGTTCGTCCGCTCCGGCAAGGGCGCGCGCTGAGTCGCCGAGCCGGACCTCCCAGCTCCCCACGTGAAGCCGAGCCCTCACCAGCCGAAAAGCATCCGCAACAGATCGGCGGTGGTAAGGCCGCCGACGGAGATTCCGTTCGCCAACGATGGTGCGCTGCTCCGATTTGTGGATTCCGACTCCGCGCAGCCGAGGACGGGCCGGACCGTGCCCGCAGGGGACACCGGCAGCGGCTGTCCGGTCGCGTCGCTGACCTGTTCCTGGACTCCGGCGATGGCGCCGACGACGGTCGTGGCGACAGGCGCCGGGAGGGTCGAGTCCGTCGTACACCCGGCCGGACCCGTGTCTTCGGTCGGCGGCTCCGGTACGGCCTCGGACTCCTCGTCGCTCGAGTCGAAGCCCTCGAACAAAGGCGCGTCTTCGAAGGTTGAACCGACGGGTTCGTCGAACCCGGACCCGATCGTCGAGTCGAACCCCTGCGCGACCGGGATGGCGCCAGCGGCAGCGTTCGTTGGCGAAGACACCGCACCGAGCGTCCCTCGAACAACGTCCGCGGCCCGTTGTGGGACAACGCCTGCAGGCCCCAGAACGGGCGTCACCGTCGTAACGATGCCCAACCAGGCAACGCCGAATCCCACGAACCACCGGTAGCGGACCGCAGATCGCGCCCAGATCCTGACTCCGTCCGTCATCGTGGACCTCCCGTTCCTACGCGCACTCGATAGCCAGCGCCGTTCCGGTGAGCCTCTAGCTCTCCCGCTCGTATCTGGCGACGGACCGCTGATCGGGTCATGCCGCTCCTGGCGGCGTATTCGGCGATCGGCAGCCAATCAACGCTCGCTGAGCCGTCGGCCGCACCCCCTCGCGCGCCGGATCGACGCACGGTGGCATCGTCGCTACCGAGGTAGGACGCGAGGACGGCCTCGTCGTTCAAGACCGCCTGTGGGTTGCCTCGGGCGATCACGCGACCGAGATGCAGGCACACAAGCTCGTCGGCAATCGACGAGACGAGCGGCATGTCGTGTTCGATCACGATCATGGTCGTTCCCGTCCGTTCGCGGATGTCGAGCAGGAGTTCGCCGAGGGCCTCGCACTCCCGTTGGGCGATGCCGGAGGAGGGCTCGTCGAGCAGCAGGATCCTCGGCTGGTGAGCCAGGATGCATGCCAGTTCCACGATGCGACGCGTGCCCGTCGACAGCTCCGAGATGAACGAGTCGCGGTGCCCCTCAAGATGCATCTCGGCGATGATCTCGTCGACCCTGTCACGCACCGCCGCTTCTGACGCGGCTGTGGCTGGCGTGTCGAGCAGACACAGGAAGGGATCTCGGACCGCCACGTGGCGCTCCAGCGCCACGGCGATGGCTTCGGGCACGGTCAGCGACGGGAACAGTCGGGCCGACTGGAACACGCGACCCATGCCGAGCGCGGCCCGCTCAGGAGCACCGAGGTCTGTCACGTCGACACCGTCGAGGAGCACCCGTCCGTCGTCGGGCGGGAGGAAGCCGGAGCAGATGTCGAACAAGGTCGTCTTGCCGGCCCCGTTCGACCCGATGATCCCGAGCACGTTCCCGGCGTCGACGTCGAGTGAGACGTCATCGATGGCGACGACACCTCCGAATCGGCGCCGAACCCTCGCCACCTCGAATCGTCCTGACGACTCGGCGGCCGCATCACGGGGCGTTGACGCGGGACGTGTTCGAGCTGGGGCCCTCGACTCCAGGAACACGGCGCGGAGCAGGTCGGGCCGTTCGGTCAGCTCCGCCGTCGCGCCGGTGAACCGGACTGCGCCCTTCTCCATGAACACGGCCCGCTCGGCGATGGACACGGCGACGTTCACGGACTGTTCGACCACGAGCACCGTGACGCCGTCGCGGTTCATCTCCCGCACGACGTCGAGCAATCGAGCCACGACGGTCGGCGCCAGCCCGAGCGACAGCTCGTCGATGAGAAGGAGGCGAGGCCTACACAGGAGCGCCTGAGCGATCGTGAGCATTTGTTGCTCGCCACCGGATAGAGCCGAACCCTTCTGCTGCTCGCGTTCCTTCAGCGGAGGGAAGAGGTCGAAGATGCGTCCCATGGTCGCCTCGACGAACGCGGGATCGCGTCGTCGAGTCCACGCCGCCAGCCGGAGGTTGTCGCGCACCGTGAGCGAGCCGAACACACCTCGCCCACCGGGGACGGTGACCAGGCCGGCGGCGATGCGATCTGCGGGCGACCACTCGGTCACGTCGTCGCCATCGAACCACACCCGTCCCGACTGTGGTCGCATCAACCCGCTGACGACGCGGAGGATGGTGCTCTTGCCGGCGCCGTTCGTTCCGAGCAACGCGACGGTCTCGCCCTCGTCGATGTGCAGCCCAACGCCGAAGAGGACCTGCACCTGTCCGTAGCCGGCATCGACGTCCGTACACCGCAACAGCGCGGCATCGGCGTCTTCTGGGGCAGCAACGACCGCCTCCGACGTGCGGTCCATCCGGATCGGTAGGAGGACCGCGGTGGTATCACGAAGGTCGAGCGCACGACCCCGAGCGACACGTGCGATCAGCCGGTCGCGAGCGTTGAAGACCGCCTGCCCCAACCCGCCAGGCAGCACGAGGAGGAGCCCAAGCAGGCCGACCCCAGTTGCCAACAGCTGGGCCGCGCCTTGCAGGAAGAACTGCACGCCCTGGACGTACGCCGCGCCAAGGAGGGCGCCCGGCAGGGAACCGAGGCCACCCACGACCACCATCGTGAACACTTGCACGCTGTTCTGGGGGTCGAACCCCGAGAACGCGATACCCCGCACGCCCAGCACATAGAGTCCGCCGGCGAACCCGGCGAGCCCGCCCGCCAGGCTGAAGGCGGTCAACTTCGCTCGGGTGGGACTGATCGAGTACGCGGCTGCGCCCCGATCGTTGTCTCGAACAGCAACGATCGCTCGACCCACGCGGCTCTTGCGAACGTTGCGCGTGAGGTCGTAGGTAACGACCAGACCCGCGAGGCAGAGGAAGTAGAAGGCCAACGGGTCGTTCAGGTCGACGCGTCCGAACAGCGGAGGACGCGGCACTCGCGATGGCGTGAGCGCGGGGAAGTAGATCGAGCTGAGCAGGTAGGTGGACACAGGTACCGCGAAGGCGAGCGTGGCAACGGCAAGGAAGAGCCCAGGGATCCGCAGGGCGGGGACGCCGATGATCACGGCGGCGATCGCTCCGACCGCAGCGGCCGCCATGCAGGCGAGGAGCGCATCGACGTGCCAGGTGACGATCAGCCCGCCGGCGGTCGCGGCTCCAGCGCCGACGAACGCGAACTGGCCCAAGCTGATCTGGCCCGCCCACCCCGTGAGGATCACGAGGGAGATGGCGATGATCCCGTAGATGCAGATGAACGCGGCCAGCGTCTGGCGGGATCCCGACAGAAGCGGAGGGACCCCCAGTACGACGGCCGCCAAGAACACTCGCAGTGAGACGCGGGCTATGCGCACCTCGGGGAGACGTTGGAGGGCCAGCGGGATCGTCTTGACCTCCCGTACCGCGACGTGGCCGCCGAGCCCGGCGTCGTCGGGTCGGGTGTGTTCCTTTCGGTGGAGGAGCAGGGCCACCATGACCACCGCGAACAGGCCGACGTCGACAGCCGACGAGCGGGGGTAGCTCCAGAACACTGCCTGTTGGACGATCCCTATGCTCAAGGCGGCTAGGAAGGCGACAACCAGGTTCTCCATCCTGGCCAGGACCGCCGCCGTCAACGGAGCGAGCAGGGTCACGGGCCCGGCGACGCTGCCGAGGTTGGGGCCCAAGATCGGCGCCGAGAGCATGGCGCCGAGGCCGGACAAGCCTGCAGCGACGATCCAGCTCAGCAGCGAGAGGCGACGCACAGGAACGCCGAGCAGCAGCGCCCGCTCGGTCGAGTCGGCGACGCCGCGTATGGCGACACCCAAGTCCGTCCGCGCGAACAGATAGGCCAGGCCGCACAACACAGCGGCGACCACGCCACCTGCGACGACGTGATCGCCCGTGAACACGATCGGTCCGACGACCCGGGCGGTCTTGAACGGCGTGGTGAACGTCGTCAGCGGCTTGAGGTTCGTGAACAGCGCCGGAAGCGCGATCTGGAGCGCGCCGAGGAGTTGCGCTACCCCAAGGGTCGCCACGGTCAGGATCAGTCGAGGTGCGGTGAAGAGGCGTCGTACGACAACCAGGTCGACCAGAGCACCAGTGGCCATCGCCACCGCCAGTCCGACAGGCAGTGCCAGCAGGTAGGGCAGGCCCCAACCGGCAACGGCGATCACGCCGACGGTTCCCGCGAGCCCGCCGAGCTCCGCCTGCGCGAAGTTGATGACCCTGCTGGACCGGTAGACGAGCACGAGGCCCATGGCGGTGAGGGCGCTCAAAGAACCCAGCACCGCGCCGAGCAGCACCACACCGAGCGGGAGTCCGTTCGGCAACACCGCTCCGGCCACGGCAAACGCGAGCAGCAATCCCGGAACCACGACCCCCGCTCGGACTCGGGAGCTCGAGAGTAAGTCTCGCGTCCTCCTCGACAGCGAGGGGGCCGTCACTTCCGGCCGAAGCACCGCAGGTGCCCCCTTGGTCCGAGTGCGCTCGGGTCCCGGAAGGGGAACCGCTTTCCACCCTCACAGGCCACGTACCCGCCCTTCTGGCCATCGAAGTTGGAGACGAGGTTGGGGTCCCAATAGGAGACGACAAACGTCGTGTGTGGGGAGTACGCGCCCTGCCCAAACGACCAGAAGCCGATGTCACCATCGTCGGTCTTCGGCAGCGAGAAGATGCCGCGTTGCAGGGACTCAGGCGTGAGTCGTGGACCGGCGGCATGCAATCCCATGAAGAGTTGCAAAAGGTTGTAGTACGGAACCGAGTAGTTCGGTTGAGCGGGCTCGGCGCCCGCCATCTTCATCGCCCGGTAGGCCTCCAGCTGGTCCCTAGGAGGCACCTGTCCCGCGGTGCCGATCGAGATTGAACGCGACCACTGTGCTGAGTCGACACTTCGCTGACTGACGTCCCCCCACCACAGGGTGTCCCACTCCGGGTAGTACTGCTGCTGGTTGGCGGCTTGGGCGAAGAAGACCGGCCCGATCGGATCGCAGCCGCAGACCACCGTCGTCACACCCGCAGCCTTGAGCTGGGCCACGGCGCTCGCCGCCTGCTGCGACGCGGTTGCGATGTTCAATGCGTACTTGATGCGGCGGCCGATGGGAGCACCACACTCCTTGAGCCCCCGCTCCATGATGTCGCCGGCCGCCGAGTAGACCGGGTTCTCCGGCGTCACGATGCCGAAGACCCGCTTCTGCGTCTTCATGACCTCGTCGCCGGAGTCGATCGCCGGCAAGTCCTTCAGCCGCTGGCACACCAGCCCCACCGCCGCGTACGCGACGTTGTCCCCAGTGGGGAACCAGGACTCGTAGGCAAACGGGGCGTGGTCGGTCAGCCACTTCTGCGACATATAGATGCCGCCGGTCGACACGATCTTCTGATCGACGAGCGCTTCGGCGTAGATCTGGGTGGTAAGACCGGTCACGTCGGCGAACGCGCCCTGCTCCTTTGCCCGCACCGCATCGCCTTGCGCTTGGCTCTGATTCTGCCCCTGGATCTCGAGCAGGGGGTCGGACTGCCCGTCGAAGACCTTCAAGACGACCTTGCGTCCATACAGCTCGAAGTTCTTGTTGAACAGGTCGATGTACCTCTGCGTGTCGGCGATCGTCTCCTCATCTGGGGCGATGGCGTTGGGCGACGCCGCGTTGATCGCCGCTGACGAGGGCGACGTCGTCTTTCGGTATGTGACCGTGATGGTGTCCTTGGTGACCCCGGGTGCGGTCGCGCCGCCGTTGTCGCCTTTGAACGCGGGCACGCACGGCGGTGCATACTTCGACCAGGAGAACTGTCGGACACCCGGGCCGCACTGGATTCCGGTCTTTGACAGACCGCCTGCCGCTGGCGCGGTTGACGCACCCTTGCCTCCCGCTGCTTGGGAGCCCGACGTGGCTCCGGCAACTCCGCCACCCGCGGCGCCGTCGGCGTTGTCACTGGTCGGGATCGAGGCACCGCTGGCTGAGGACACCGCGTCCGCAGGGGTGCCCTCAACCCCTGTCACTCCTTCCGATGTCGCTCCAGTGGGTCCTGCGGCGCGGACGCTTTGCTGGTCGCGCTCGGTAACTGTCGGCGCACGAGCGATCATCGCCACTATGAGACCTAGCGCAATGACAACCGGCAGGTACCTCCCGACTTGCTTGCCGACGTACTGCTGGAGCGCCGCCTGGATCTCTGCCTCTTGCGGCGAGGCGTTGCCGTTACTCATCCGGTCCCCCACAGCTCGTGCCGGTCGATGAACTCCAGCGTCACGTGGCCGATGAGCCAATGTGACATCAGACACCATACGTCTCATGATTACTCCTGTCGAGCGGATCGACGGTGACCTGTCCTCCGGTCTTCGTCGGCTACACGTGCAACTGGCGACGTCTCGTCACATCGGGCGTTGGTCATCTGTCGTGGCCCCTCGTAGGGTTTCGGCTGCCTAGGCCCTGGGACGGTCGAAGTTGGAGTAGTCGTCCCAGTGGTGGAGCTTGTCGTTGAAGACGTTGGAGGTGTCGATGCGGTGGGATCGCGACCTTGCCGTTCAGGCGCGGTGTGCGCGGCTTGATGTGGCGGTGGCTGACACCCTTGTCGAGCCGGTCGTACTCGACGGTCTGTCGTGCGGCGCAGGCGATGACGTCAGTTCGAGGCGCTGCGTCTCGTCCCGGGTCGGTGCGACGGAGCGCAGGGAGCGCAGGATGCGCGGCCGGGGGTCGAGGGCGCCGTCCCAAAGCTCACGGTGCCGGCCCATGTCGCCGACACGATCTTCATCGAAGGCAACAGCAGGCCGCTCTGCAAACATTCATGACCGGACTCAAGGTCGAGGGCGACATGAGCAAGCTCATGTCGATGCAGGGCGGCGGGCCGACGCCGGAGGTCACGGCATGTCAGGGAAGTTGGCGGCGATCCGGCGTCCCCTCTTCCCGAGGGCGGTCGGGAAGCCCGCCGATCTCATGCCACGGTTGTCCAGCATTCGAGAAGGCAGCCAAGTCTGGCCCACCCGCCGTCGAAGGAGGCCTGTCCACGCCGGAGACGTCGGCGCAAGTCCTTTGATGATCCTGCACCGCGAGCGTGCCAGCGCCGCGCCGTGGCCCAGGCTTGCCTTGGTGATCAAGCTTGCGGTGGCACCAGGGCTGCCTGCACGACGAGACGCTGACGGGCCGATCCCTTCGGGTGGCATGTCGTGAGCGTCAGCATGGGGGAGGGCGTCGGCTGCACGACCGACCAGTCGCGGGAGCCGACGACGAAGGGGCGCGCGTCGACCAGGTACCGGTGGCGTCGTTCGCCGGCGGAGAGGATGATCTCGTCACCCTTACCGAGCTTGTCGAGGTCGCGGAACGGTGAGCCATAGGTGGTCCGGTGCCCTGCGATCGCGACATTGCCGGGCTGACCGGGCCGGGCTGATCCTGGATAGTGGCCGGCCCCGGCCCGGAGTGCTGACGTGCTGACGCCTTCGACGACGACGACTTCAACGCCGAGACGCGGGATCTCCAACCGGAGGAGGGCTGCACCAGGCGCCACTTCATCGCCACCGGCTCGAGGGACCTGCGCCTCGAGGCGCTCCTGCAGCCGACGTTGGTAGACGTCGGTCAATGGATCACGTACGACAGCAAGACACGCGGCCACGAAGAGGACAGCTGCGATCGCGCGCAACGCATGCTGGGCGACGACCCGTCGGTTGGCGGTCATTACCACGGATGACGTCTGACCAGCTCGAACATTCGCCGCGAATATCCAGCCGCGTCTCGACGTCGATGGGACGGAAAGACGCTGCCGAGGAGGAGCTCCCACATGCGCCGTTGGTCGATCGTGTCTGCATCGTTGCTTGGGCTGGCTTCGTCCGTTCCCTTGACCCCGCCAGTCGGGGCGCTCCCTGTCGAACCCGACGTCCCACCAGCGGCGTGCACGCTGGTGGACACCGTGACGCGGGTTGCCTCCGGCCTGCAAGAGACGGTCGAGTCGACGACCGGGCAGGAGCTGCCCCTCGAACTCGGACCGGTTCTCGAGGATGCAATCGCCGACGCCGGGTGCAGCGCGGAGCGGAAGTCACGAGGCCCGGGATCGGAGCTCTGCGTCCTCCTCTCGGCCGCCTCGGCGCTGGCGGCGTCGATGGAGGAGACCGTGGAAGGGGCGACCGGGACCAGCCTGCCCGTGAGCCCTGAAGCCACCGCCCGGGACGTGTCGACTGATGCCGGATGCTCTCCGAGCGGAGCCCTGCCCGCTGGCGGGGACCCGGTGTGTGCGGTCCTCGCGACGGTGCGTGGAACTGCCCGATCGATCCAGGCTGTGGTGGAGTCCACCAGCGGCCAGACCCTGCCGGTGCAGCTCGCCAGTGTCGTCGGTGAGGTCGAAGCCGCCTCCGGATGCGACGCTGCAGGAGGCGGCCCCACCAGGGCCGCTTGCGATCTCATTTCGACGGTCGCCGGTGCCGGCAGCACCGTGCAGGCCACCGTCGAGTCGACGTCGGGCCAGGCGCTTCCGGTCTCGTTGGCAGCGACGATCGAGGACATCGCGACCGAACGAGGGTGCGTGACGGCACAGTCCGCGGCGCCGGACGACACGAGTGGGTCGTCGTCCGAGACCACGACGACCGTCGCTTCGACGACGAGCGCTCAGCCGTTGCTGTCAGCCACTGGCGGTAGCGGTAGCGGCAATCCGACAACCGCTGTGCTCGGCGCCTCCGCGGAGCGCGACCTCCCGCGCACCGGGCCGATGGCTCCGGCCCGGGCGCTCGCCGCTGGACTCGGAACGGCGTCCCTCCTGGCGCTCGCGCTCGCCCGTCGGTTCCGAGCACGAGGAGCAGAGCTCTGACGGCAACCGTAAAGGTCGATCGGGCTCGGCTCTTGTGAGGATTGTCTGACGAGTGGTGGACTCCGGCCTCACGGAACGGCGCCCTCGTTCCCTACGGGCGTCCTGTCCGGGGGTTGAGGTTGCACGTCCACCTGTCGTGGGCCAAGGCAGTGGACCCTTTGGTTCCTTCCACCGATCGAAGGAGCCGACTGCCTTGACCCGAGACGAGATCACTACCACCGACGCGTCCGCGCGTTGGAGCACGCGAAGAAGACCCGGCACGTGAGCGAGACGTGCCGGATCCTCGGGATCTGTCGCAAGACGTTCTACGGGTCGCAGAACCTCGCAGCCGACCACGCCCTCGAACCCGCTGATGCCCAGGGAGCGGCGCAAGCCGCAGCTGACGAACGCGACGCCTACCCATGTCGTTGCCGAGCTGCTCACCATCGCCTCGATCGAACCAACCTTGGGTCGCCGCCAGCTCGCTGACCGCCTCGCCGACAAGGGACTGTCGATCGGCAAGACGACGGTGCAGAAGCTGCTCAACGACCACGGTCTCGGTAGTCGATAACCAGGCACCCCGGACAGTTTCTATGTCGGCAACCTCGAGGATGTCGGAACGTGTATCAACTCACCGCCGTCGACACGCGATTCGATGGGCGGTCGTGTTGTTGGTGCTCGGCACTCCGACCGGTGAGGGGGCCGCTCGCTTCGCGAGCCATGTCGCACGTCGGTTCCCGGCGCCTCGGTGTCGCCGTGCGGCGGTGCTCATTGACAACGGACCGGGGTGGGTCCCGAGGCGCTGCAAGCCCAAGCTCGCCACCTGCGGCCTCGACCACCATCGCATCCCGCCACGCTGTTCGAACCGCAACGCCGCCTGCGAGCGGTTCCACGGCACCGCGCTCCAGGAGTGCCGGTGCCCCGCGTTCCGCCGACGGCGGTTCACGGGCATCGGCCAGCTCCAGAACGAGATGGACGCGTGGCTCGTCGGCTACAACCGCGGGCGCCGCGACCATGGTGACTTCCTGCGGCCCACACCCCTTCCGGGGTCCCCGCCTCAGACGAGCTCAACCGAGCATCATGAGCGCGAACCAGAGAGTCCAACTGTCACCTCGAACCCCTGCCCGGAAGCCCGAGCCGTGCGCAGAGGACGGCTCCAGCGGCGGGTGTGTACTCGCCGTAGGTGACCGCTGCGGCGACTGCTGGCGCGCACGGCTGCCACCCGTGATCGTCGGCGACGAAGATCTCCTCCTCGATAGTCACGAGGGGTGACTCGTCGACGAGTGTTCGCCAAGAGGTGAGGTCGTACTGGATGAACCAGCCGTGATCCTCGGCAACGCCAAAAGGAACGGTGATGATGGCCGCTCCATTGGGCGCAAGAACTCGTGCAAACTCCAAGAGCGCTTCTTCGGGTCCCCCGAACCGGGTCTCGATGCCATAACGCCGGTTGTCGCGGCCGATGTGCTCCAGGGTCGACACGCACGTGATGAGGTCGAACGCGCTGTCGCGGATTGGTAGGTTGGCAACGTCACCCCGCACGCCGGAGAGGCCGCCGAGTGGGACCATGGCGAGATCAATCGACGCGACCATTTCGGCCGCAGCAGTCGCGTGTAGCAGTCCGGTGACGTGGAAGTCCACGGCGAACCTCGTTCCCACATCAAGCACGCGTGCGGCACCGCCACATCTCGACACGGTCCACGGGATCTCTACCGCTCGCTCGGTGGTGTCGGTCGCCGTGCGGGCCCGCTCCGTCCAGTCGTCGCCGCGAAGGGCCGACTCGACGAGTTCCTCGATGGCGACCGCTTCACGGAACTCGCGGCTGTCGACGATCTCCTGGATCAGCCGGCGGCGACTACCCGGACGAGCCGCCAGGCGACGCCATGCGCCGCGGAGCGCCTCATCCTCGGCGGCGCGGCCGAGTAGAAGGCGGTACGTCGCATCGAGCCAAGCCGACGTCGCCTCGGGGCTCTGCCAGCCGCGGTGGGCGGCCTCGACGTGGTGGCGAATCACATCGCCGTCATGGACCGTCACGCGTAGAACTCAAGAGGAAAGCGCTCGAGGGGGAACGTAACCTTCCGGGCGTGGACGACGATGTTGTCGCCACGATGTCCCCGGGCGGCGAGCGCTGTGTCGACCGTCGTGAGCGCATCGCAATGAGCCTGCTCGCTGGCCCATACCGTCGTCGTCTCTGCTTGGCTCCGGAAACCGGCGGCTTCGAGTAGTCGAACGAGCTCGGCTGGCGTGTACTCGCGGTTGTGGCGGTCGCTTCCGCCCGACGCGAGGAAGACGGGCCAGATGCCGGCGGTCTCACCTTGTGCCACCCTCGCGAATGAGATGGCAGACGCCGAGTTGGGGGTGGTGAGGTGGAGGAGCCCATCGCCGACGAGGATCCGGTTGATCTCGTGCAAGAGGAACATGGGGTCGCGGCCGAGGTGCTCGAGCACCTCCCAGCAGATCACGACGTCGATGGAGCCGGTGGCAAATGGCAGCGGGTGACGCTCGATGTCCACCGACTCGACGGGAACGGTCATGGCGGGAAGGCCGCCGGCTTCGTCGAGCTCGATCAGCCTTCGGCCGGGCCGGATCGGATCGTAACGGCTGACCCCGACCGCGTCGTAGCCCCAGACGGTGTGGAAGATCCGGAGCATCGGCGGGATGGAACCGACGTCCACGAGTCGGGCGCCCGGCCGGGCCGGTGGCAGCGATGCCAGCGCGCTGAGAAGGCGTCTGTCGTGGCCCTCGACGAGCAACGGGGTGATGGCACCGCCGCCGCGCATCGCTTCGGTCAGTCGCCTCGTCCCGCCGGCGAGGAAGCCCGCCACCGCTCGGGCCCTGCCCGCGATGATGGGCTCCGGGGGCCTCGCATTCTTGAGCACCGTCTCCTCGGCGACCGAGATCAACGATTCCACGAACCGGTCGACGTGAAGCGCGGTGGTGGCGTACTCGTGGGCGGCTGCCCCAACGATCGCTCGAGCATCCACGCTGCCGACCATCGACTCGAGCGCTACGACGACGTCCTCCACCGACGCTGACCGGGCGCGAACCACGGCGCCTTCGGGCACCTCGCGCCAGCTTCCGATGGCCTCGACGACCACCGGCTTTCCCGCCGCGAGGAGCGTCGCAAGCGTCCCTGAGGATTCGCCGACATGAGGCCACCGGAGGCTCACGGCGACGTCGATCGCCGACACCGCCGCCAAGAACGCGTGGTCATCGAGCCAGCCGCTGACGGTGCTGCGCTCGGTCAAGTCAAGCTGCTGAAGGATCGTCGTCAGATGGCCGTGGGTGTGATCCTCCCCCAAGAAGGCCAAGTGGACCGGATACCCGAGATCGATCAGCTCGCGGACCGCCTGGCACAACAGCTCGTATCGCTTGGGTCGTGTGATGAACCCGAGGTGCGCGATCACGACGTCGCCCGGTCGTCCGAAGCTCACGTGGGGTTCGGACGGCTGCTCAAGGCGCGGCGCGAAGTGTGGGACTTTGAAGACCGGGAGGCCTGGGTTTCGATGCCGAACAACGTCGGCTGCGAACGAGTTGTGGACCATGCAAGCGCGATGCCGTTCGAGCACGGGGGAGAGGGCATCGAAGACAAACTGTTCGATCTCGGTGCCGCCCCAGCGCCGGAAGAGGCCGAGGTCATCGCCCCGCTCGCCATGCGCGGCGCGAAGCCAGGAACGATGAGCGTCGAGGTCTCCCGCGCCGACGAGGTGATTGGTCAACAGGTGGTGGACGGATGCATCGTGCAGGACGACCATGCCAGGCGGCCCGGACATCGCCGCGTCTAGGACAGCGACGTGCATCGGGTTGTTGGCGAGCTGATACAGCAGCAGGTCGCAGTCGGCGTTGAACCGCTCCTCGAGGTGCCGAATCTGCGTGCGGGATCGGATGGTGCGGTCGACGTCGGCGACATCCTCTACGAAACAGGTCACGTCGCACCTCCGCTCAAGGGCAGGTAGGAGGTTGGCGACGTAGCTCGCCGGTCCCGTTGGGCTCGGCGGGAGCGGCCCGACGATCCCGAGGTGCAACGCCCGCGTCACGGCGCCGCGTGCACGACGACGGCATAGTTCTGGGGACCGAACAGCACGTCGTTGAGTCGTTCCAGGGCCTGGTTGAACTGCTTCGCTATCCCGTGCATCTCGTCGCCGTCGGCCGGGCCGTCGTACCCTGACAGGCGGTCGTCGTCCGGAGGGGGGGCAGAGAAGATGGTGTCGGTCACGATGAGCCCTGCTCGGCGGGCGGCGAACCACAGCGCTGGCGGCGGCACCGGACGTGTGTGGGTCGGGTCTCGCCAGAACGAGTGCACGTGGACGGCGAAGGACGCGGGGTTCGGGGTCTCGAGGATGGCTACGCCGCCGGGCCGAAGGACCCTGGCGATCAGTTCGAAGAGCTCGTGGAGCCGATCGGGCGGTAGGTGCTCGACGACCTGTGCGGAGAACACGCCGCCCAATGAGCGCGGAGCGAGCGTGCGGAGGTGCTCGAAGAGATCGACGTTCAGCGCTCTGAGGCCGAGCTTTTCGCAGGCGGCGACGGCCTCCGGGGCGAGGTCGACCCCGTAGGCAGGAAGACCGATCCAATCTGCAAGTTCGAGGAACTCACCACGACCACATCCCAGGTCGACAACCTCCCCGTCGACCCGCAGGTGGGGGAGGTACCGGCGAAATCCCTGGATCACATCCTCGCGCGACCCCCGTTCGAATTCCTCGAAGAGTCGGTACCAGGAGGGGCCGGCCTCGAGTGCCGCCGGCTCCGGCGGTGCGCCCAGCCGCACGGGGCCGGCGAGCAGTCGGACGATGGCCGAGCGCTCGCGCTCCTGATCCTCGACCTGATCGGCCAGCCGTTGAAATGCGGTCGCCAAGTGTGCCTCCCGGACCTCGAAACGGTGGACGACTTCGCTAACCAGGGCGTCGAGCCGGCGGATCATGCGATCTTCGAGTTCGACGGCCCGAGCTTCGACGGCGGTCATCCGAGCCTCCATCGAGGTGTGCTGGTCGCTCAACTCCTGAAGGTCTGCGCGCGCTGACTGCTCGGCAAGGCGGTCAGCGTCGTCCCTGAGGACCCGCTCCTCGTCGACGAGCGCGAGCCAAGCCAAGCCTCTCCTGGCCGGCCGGACCGCAGCACGGAGTCGCCACAACGGTCTCCCATCAGATCGCGGCATTCGAAGGTTCCCTCCTGGGATGAAGAGCGGTACTGAGGTACGGCGTTTGGGGGCGGAGCCGCCTGCGCAAGGGGGCATCGATGGCGTGCTCGACAACGTGGGCTACGCCGATCGAGCCAACGAGCGAGAGGAGCGTCAGAAGTGCCAGGGTCGCCGCCTTGCCGTCAGGGTGCACCAACCCGGAGCGGGTGAGGGCCAGGATCAACGGGAAGTGCACCAGATAGATCGTGTAGCTGTAGGCCCCGAGCCGGACGAGGGGCGCAGAAGCAAGGGCTCGTTGCAGCCGCCCGGTCGAGAGTGCGAGTCCACCGATGAGCGCTGCGGCGCTCAGGGCGATCGGCAGAGCATCGACGAATCGAACGGTCTCCCCTGCCCCGGCGAGTGCTCGTCGGCCCGCCAGCTGTTCCAGTCCGACGAAAACGGCTAGCGCGCCCGTGCCCACCCAAGCAGCACCTCGCGCCAGTGATGGCTTCTGTGTCGAGCGCATACGCGTGACGATGACGGCCGCCGCCATGCCCAGCGCGAAGTGCGCCGCGAACATCGGAGGCTGAGTCGCTAGCCGCGTGGCCAACGCGCCGGCACCACGGTTGGCGGCACCGGGCTCGAGCGTGCTGAGCGCGAGCGCTCTCCAGGCCAAGGTGACAGCGATCGCGCTCACAGTCCACAAGGCGGGACTCCGAGCGAACGGTCGAGCGACGAAAGGAAGCGCTGCGTAGAACGCGACTTCGACCGACAGGGTCCACGCGGGGCCGAGGCCTGGAAGGCCGACGTCCCAACCAAGTCCCGCGAGGGGGAGATGGACGAAGAGGAGATGGGCGGCGATTGAGCCGGCCGCGTCAAGGGTCGGGCCTACGCGGGCGACGAGGAGCCCACCCGACGCCGCAACCAGGCTCCAATAGAGAGGCAAGAGCCGCAACGCGCGCCGCACGAAGAACGACCGGGTGGTTGGACCGTGCCCATCGCCCAGATAAGGAAGGAAGAGGACGAAGCCGGAGAGCACGAAGAACACGTCCACACCGGTCGAAGACGACGCCGTCGCCGCCAGGAGGATCCCGTCGTCGAGCTTCGGCATCCCGATGTTGAACCAGCAATGACCGAAGAGCACCATGACAGCGGCACATCCCCGGACGCCATCCAACGCACTGATGCGCTCGAGCCCAGTCTGACCGGACGGCGATCCGCTCCTCACGATTGCATTGACGTAGATCGGGTCGAGTTATTCGCCGTCGACGAGACTCGCGGATTCGCCTTGGTCTTCGCTCGCGGCCGGCCGCGAGGATGCAATCGCGCGCCCCGGCGCGTCTGGGCTCACCGACCTCTTGGCCAGCTCAGTTCGGAGCGGTGGGTCACCCCCTGCGACAGTCCAGCTGTTGTCGGAGCTGCTCCGCCGTACCGGGCGGCGGGCCGCCTGCGAGCTCGCCGAGCTTCTCCATCTGCTCGATGGAATCGATGCCCATGCCGATGACGGCTGGCGACGGGATCAAACCTCCGGTGTCGACCGCATAGAGGTCGTCGAGGGCGCACACCGTTCGAGCGCCGAACGGCGGGAACGTCGCACAGGCAGCGTAGGCAGGCACGAGATACGGAGCCAGTTGCGTCGCAGGCACCGGTTCCACGCCGGGGCCGGCCACGGCGATGACGACTCCGGCGAGGCCGACCGCGCTGCAGCCCGTTCGCACGAGCGGGGAGAGCGCGCGAAGTACGGGCTGGATCTCTTTGGGGGCCATGGGAATCGGGACGGGGGGCGGCGGAGGAATCGTGATCGGGCTGGCGGTCTCGTCGCCACCGTCCTCACCTGCTCCCGCGTCGCCTCCGTCATCGCGAGGTGGGGGCGGAGTGAACGTCACCCCACCCGGTCGACCGGCAGCGCCTGACTCACCAAGCTCGCCGAAGTCGACCGAGGCGAGGTCGGTCGATGCGAATCCAATCGTGGCCGCAAACGAGGGAGAGTCGGCGATGGGCGAGATGGGGAGCGCGGCGACCGTGGCGTTCTCCGGCACCAGTGGTACCCGGCGCTCGGGCGGCGAGAGTGCGGTCGTGCGGTCGACGAGGTCGCCCGACCACGTAGGGAGCGACAGCATCGCCACGGCCCACAGCGCAACGATAGCGTAGTGGCGGCGGTAGCGACCGACGTGTGTGAAGCCGCGCACGATCGTCCAGAAGAGCGGGCCGTCAGGGACGGTGGGCTGGGTCGCGGTCATGGAGTGTCCTTGGTCTTGGCAGGGGAGCGCGGCGTCAGTGAACCGCCCGACCGGGGGACGAGGCGGCGGGCGATCGAGATCACGTCATCGAGGGGCACGGTGCCGGCGACCCGGACGAAGCCAAAGCCGGGCACGTTGGCACGCGCCTCGTTCAGGCGGAGGTCGACGATGGCCTCGCCTGCGCCGAGGGCGCCGAGACCGATGGGTCGTGCTTGCGGATGCGACGGGAGCGGTCCGCCCTCACCCAGGAGCGAGCCCTGCTCGATGAAGACAACGTCGATCCCGCGCGTCCAGACTTCGTGCAGGGATGCCTGGCGGCCCTCATCGGGGTCGAAGGCGTTGTCATTTGCACTCCCGAGGCGTGGGCTGATCGACGTCCACCGGCCGAGACGCGAGAACCCCTCGATCGGCTCGGCGAGTTCCCAGCTGCCGAGGGGGAGGCGGCTGGTGTCAGTGACGTGGGTGACAGCGCCGTCGAACTCGGCGCGTGGGAGCTCGTTGCCGATCGAGAAGGTGTCGTCGGACCAATCAAACTCCTCGACGGCGACAGCGCGGCGCTGCCGAAGGAGTCGGCCGTCCTTGACCCAGCGTTCCTCGAGCAGGATCCCTCGCGCGTCCACGCACACCTCGGCTCGCTCGGGCCCACCGGCGACGTAGGGGATGAGGGATCCGCTGGCGACAGGACCCCCGACAACGTAGCGGCGACAAGGTCGGCCCTTCACCACATCGTCACCGAGATCGAGCGCGCGCCCTTCTCTCAGCGACTGGGTAAGGCCAGCGCGGAGGCGTAGGTCGCTTGCCGCGATCGTGGGCGGCACAGTGAGGTGCAAGGATGAAGCTGTCGGAGATTTCGTCTCCAAGGCTCCGAAACGGCTCACCCGCAGCGACGTCACCGCGCCCCCGGGTGGCCGACCCTTCCGCACCTCCAGCCTCGACTCGAACGGGCGGTGCACGGACAGGATCTCCGTGGAGACATCATCACCGACCGCCGTCTCATAGGTGACTTGATAGGAGACAGGTTCCGAGTCCGGCGTGGTGGGCAGCGTGGCAGAGCGGGCTGACATCCGATGAGCCTCCTCGGAGTCGAGGACCAGCGACAGCAGCGGCCCTGCAACGGCAGCGGGGACGGCGACGGCCGCCAACACGGCGATGGGGCGGTATGCCCGCCGTCCACGACGCGTCCGGGCCCGACCCGCCCTGCCAGGAGGAAGTTGGCGGCGGGCGTCCGGTCGTTGCCGCGGAGGGCTGCCGACGCTCATTCGGCGCTGGCCTGACCGTTCGCGCCGCTGCGGCGGCGGCGTGACCTGGCCGGCCGATCGAGGAGCGAGTCGACGTTGCTGTCGCCGAGGTAGGACTCGACGACGCGCGGATGGCGGAGGACATCCTCGGGTGGCCCCGCGGTCACGACGGCGCCGAGCTCGAGGGCGACGAGGTGGTCGGCCACCTGCGTGAGCATCGGCATGTCGTGCTCGATGATCAGAATCGAGCAGCCGATGAGCTCCTGCAGTTGGCGGATCAACGATCCGAGCGCCTCGGTCTCGCGCTGCGCGATCCCGGAAGAGGGTTCGTCCAGGAGCAGGATCCTCGGCGGTTCGGCGAGCAGCGAGGCGAGGTCCACCATCCGGCGCGAACCGGTGGAGAGCTCGGCGACGAACTTGTCCCTGAACGCCTCCAACCCAAGGAGTTCGATGACCTCGTCGACCCGCGCGGCGATGACTGCCTCGGAGTCCTCCACCTGCGGCATTGCCAGCATGGTGGCGATCGGGTTCGTCATCGGTGCGTTCTGGCCGAGGGCCACGGCGATGGCGTCGGCAACGGTGAGCGACGGCCAGAGACGCGCGTCCTGAAAGGAGCGGTTCAGCCCATGCCGCGCCCGCCGAAACGCGGGCCAGGTGGTCACATCCTCACCCTCGAGCAGGACTCGGCCATCGTCGATGTCCGCGAATCCGGAGATGAGGTCGAAGATCGTCGTCTTGCCCGCGCCGTTCGCACCGATCAGTCCGAGGATCTGGCCTTCGTGGAGCTGCAGGTCGACGCCGTCGACCGCCGTGATGCCGCCGTAGCGTTTGGTGAGGCCGACGGTCTCCAGGACGACCGGTGACGAGAGCAGCGCCTCGCGACGTGTTGCCTTGGGGGCGTCTTCGGATGACGCCGGGCTCGCTCGAACCTCCGGTAGAGCCGACTCGCTGGCTCCGCCTCGCGCCGCCAGGCCGACAGAAGCCCCCTGGATGAAGACCGAGCGGAGGATATCGGGTCGTTCGAGCAGGAGACCGGTCGCTCCGGTGAACCGCACCTCCCCTTTCTCCATGAACACGGCTCGCGAGGCCAGGCGGAGCGCGACGGACACAGATTGTTCGACGACGACGACCGTTGTCCCGCGTGCATGGATGACGCGAACGATGTCGAGGAGGCGTTCCACGATCGTCGGCGCGAGCCCGAGGGACAGCTCGTCGATCATCAAGAGCTTCGGCTTGGCCAAGAAGGCCTGCGCGAGCGAAACCATCTGTTGTTCGCCGCCGGAGAGCGAACCCGCGGCGGTCTCCCAACGACGCTCGAGCGACGGGAAGTACTCCAGGATCTGCGCCGTCTGCTTCCGCAGGTACTCCGTGTCGCGCCGGTACATCCAACCCGCGATCTTGATGTTCTCGGCGACGGTCAAGGTCGGGAAGACGCCCCGACCGCCGGGCACCTGCACGATGCCGAGGCGGGCGGTGGTGCCGACATCGGACCCGGTGATGTCCTCGCCCGCGAATACGACGCTGCCGCGAGTCGGGGGGTTGAGGCCCGAGATGGCCTTGAGCAGCGTGGACTTGCCGGCGCCATTCGTCCCGAGGAGCGCCAGGATCTCACCGTCGAAGATCTCGAGGTCGACGCCGAAGAGGACCTGGGTCTGGTCGTAGTACACGTCGGCGCCCTGGACCGAGAGCAGGACCTCTGCCGGCCCTGAGGTGTTGTCGCCTCCGGCTGCGACCGGCTCAGCGCCGGTACGAGCGAACGGTCGCCATCGCCGGCTGGGGCGGGTGATGGTCACCGTGTCCTCCCGCCTGACCTCGCGACGTCCCGCCCGCCCGGGGTGGTGGCGACCTCGTTGCCCGGCCCTTCGGGATCGAGGCCGCCTGGCCCGGCTTCTTCAGGCGGGAGGTGCAGGTTCCCGTCCGTCGGGAGATCCTCGGCATGTTGCTCGGTGCGAACATCGGCGAGCAGACTTGCCACGACGATCCCCCGTCGCCGCGCGACCCGGCGCAGGTAGGCGTCTCGGAGTCGGTACATGATCCCCGAGAGGCCGTCCGGTATGAACATGAGCAGCAGTAGGATGCCCGCTCCGCTCACGATCAACGTCCACCCTGCGGGCAGGAAGAACTCGGCCCCACGGACGTACACCGCACCAAGGACGGCTCCCGGAAGCGAACCAAGTCCGCCGATGACGACCATCGAGAACAGGCGCAGGCTCACCTCGGGCGCATAGGCGTCGGTCGCGACGCCCCCCTGGCTCACCACGTACAGCCCGCCAGCCAGGCCGGCGAGCGCTCCGGAGATGACGAAGGCCGTGAGCTTGAGGCGCGTGGAGTCAAGACGCACGGCCTCGGCGGCTTGTTCGTTGTCGCGCACGGCGATGATCGCCCGGCCGATGTGGGAGGCGCGGAGTCGCCTGGCGATGAAGATGCTCACGAGGAGCCCGATCAGGGCGAAGTAGTAGACCTGCCACTCCTCCCGGAGCGGCACGCGGTCCCAGAGGACAGGCCGGGTGATCCTCCCTTCGATGAACCACGGGAAGTACCGATCCTCGAGGAAGTAGGAGAACGACGTGACCGCGAAGCCGAGCGTCGTGACGGCGAGGAAGGGCCCCCGCACCCGGAGTGCCGGAAGCCCGATGATGAGGGCGACGACAGACGCCACGACGATCCCCGCCGGGAGCGCGAGGAGGTAGTCCCACCCGTGTCGGCCGTAGAGCAGTGCGGTCGTGGCACCGCCGAACCCGACCAGGGCGAACTGGCCGAGCGAGATGTGGCCCGCCCATCCCGTCAGGACGAGCAGTGAGATCGCGACGATGGCGTAGATTGCGACGAGTCCGGCCAGCTGCTCCTGGCTGTTGGAGGACCAGAGGGGGACGCTGACCGCGAAGGCGAGGACGGCGGCCTTCAGCCCGAGCCTTGGCCACCGGACCTCGGGGAGCCCGCGGAGCTCCTTGGGGACGGGGCGGATCTCTTTGATCGCCTTCCAGGTGGCGATCCCGGTCTCCGACGCTCGCGAGAGCAGGTCCTTCTGGATCAACAGGGCGGCGAGGATGATGACGACGAGCATGGCGTCGACGACGGTCGTCCTGGACAGGTTCCAGTTCGCGGATTCCTGGAAGACGCCGAGGGCGATGGCCGCCGCGAACGCGCGGGGCAGGCTCTCCATGCGGGCGATGACCGCGGCAGCCAGTGTGCGCAAGAGGAGGGCGCTTCCCGCACCCGAGACGCTTGCGAACGAAGCGAACCCGACGATCGGCACCCGGAGGATCGCCGCAGTTGCCGAGAGCAGCCCGGCGACGGCCCACACGACGGTCGACAGTCTGGCCACAGGGACGCCGAGCAGGCCCGCTCGATCCCCGTTCTCAGCCGCCGCGCGTATGGCGATGCCATACGCCGAGTAGCGGAGGAACAGTCCGAGGCCGACCATCATGACGGCGACGGTGACGACGGCCACCAGGTGGTTGCCGTTGAAGCGGACCGGGTCGATGAAGAGGCTGAAGGTGAACGGTGTGGTGAACCGACCTGCCGACAGGCCCGACCAGAGGAGCGGGATCACGATCGAGACGCCGTTGAGGATCTGCGCGAGCCCGATGGTCACCACCGCGAGGATGAGCCTGGGCGCCTTCCGGAACCGGCGGATGACGCCGATGTCGACCAGGGCGCCGAGGAGGAGGGCGAGGACCAGGCCGGCGATGACGGACGCGAAGTAGTTGACCTTCGCCTGGATCACCAGCTCGATGGCCACCACTGCGGCGACGCTGCCGAACTCCGCCTGCGCGAAGTTGACCACCTTGTTGGCGCGGTAGACGAGGATGATGCCCGTGGCGACGAGCCCGTACAGCGAGCCGACGACGACGCCGATCCCGACGATGCCGAGCGGGATGCCGCGAGGCGTCGTCGCGTTGGCAATGGCCCAGATGGTCAGGACGCCCGCAGCTGCGACTCCAGCCCGCACTGGCGGCGGGGCGGCGCCCCATCGGTCTCGAAGTCGTGCGAGCGGCGTCGCGAACCGGTCGAGCGTCACGATCAACCCTTCGGATACACGGCAGGATCGGACTTGGGCCACTCCCCGTTGCGGTATCGCTGTCCCCCGTTGACCTCGAGGAACGCGCCCTTCTTTCCGTCCGCCTTCGAGGTCGCAGACCCCACGTAGTAGATCTCCCGCGAATCGTCGATCTGGGTGTGGTCAGTAGCACCCGCCTTTCCACTCGGCCCGTCGGCGAGCGACCAGTAACCCAGCGCGAAGTCGGGGGCCCCTCCGGGCGGCAGCGCATGCGCGCCCGCGTCCATCGTCTGCGGGTTGAGCGTCGGTCCCGCCGCCTGCAGCAGGTTGAACATGTGCGTGAGCAGGAAGTAATCGCCGTCGGTGCCGGGAGGGATGTTCTGGCCGGTCACCTGCTTGAACAGCCTGCCCGGTTCGCTGTTGGGGCCGAGCACCTTCTCGGTCGCGCCCAGCTGGCTCATGCCGAACATGTGGCCGTCAACCTGCTTCTGGTCGTAGGACCGTCCGAAGTTGTCGGTGTCCTGGAGAGCGACGCCGATCAGGAACCACTCGGGGTAGTACTCCTGGTTGGTCGCCGCTTGCGTCAGGAAGATGATGGAGATGGGGTCGCAGGCGAGGACCACCGTCGTGACGCCCTCGGACTTGAACAGGACGGCGGCCTGCGCCGCTTGATCCGGGAAACGAGACACGTCCAGCTGGTAGTTGTAGCGGGGGCCGGGCTGCGCGCCGTAGTCCTCCTTGAGCGTCTTCTCGGTGAGATCGACGCACTGCTGGTAGCCATCGTTGTCCGGCACGTAGACGCCGAAAGCCCTGGTCCGGCGCTGGAGCGCGGCGTCGCCCGCGAACTTGGCGGGCTTGCCGTGCAGCCGCTTCCCGAGGTATTCGGCCACCTGATAGGCGATGCGCTCGCATTCCATGATCACGTGATACAGGTACGGGTGGTACTTCCTGTAGAACGACTCGGGGTAGTAGGCCGCGGCCGTGAACACGGGGAGCTCTCGCTCGCCGGCGCATTGCGCGAAGGGGATGCTCCCGTTGAACGCGGCGAAGGCCTTGCGGTCCTTCACGATGGCCGTTGCATCGTTGCACGCGGCTTCGATGCCTCGACCCTGGGCCTCTTCCGTGCCGTTGCCGGTCGAGTCGAAGATCTGGTAGTCGACCTGCCGCCCGTAGAGCTCGTACGTCTTGTTGAAATAGTCGAGCCAGACGTTCTTCACGGCACGGGCCGTGTCCGCGTTCGCGAAACCGGCCCCCTCACTGATCGCGGCCACCGCTTGGCTGTTCGCGCTCTCTGGTGCCTTTCGCTCGACGATCAGAATCCGGTCGGCCGTCACGCCGCGGTAGGTGGCGCCGCCGTTGTCTCCTTCGAACTTCGCCTGACACGGTGCGGCATACGTGGAGATGGGAATCTGTCGCACGCCGGCCGCGCACTCCGACCCGGCCCGAGTGAGCCCAGAGCCGACTGCAGGGGCCGCGGCCGCCGCAGTTTGCGCTGGGGCCCCTCCGCCCGAGCGTCTCCCGGTCTCTGCCCTTGTGCTTACATCAGGGCCGGTTCCTCCGCCCGAGGCTGGCGTCTCGCCGGCCACCTCTGTCGCGATCGCTGCGGAATCGCTAGCCCCGGGGTCGACGACCTCCGTCTCGGAGGTCGCATCGCGTTCGCCGGCGGTGACGGTGTCGTCGCCCCCGCCTCGGTTCTGGATCGTCGGGAAGAGCATCAACATCAACGCCCAGACGGTTCCGAAGACGTACAGAGGCATGAACCGCCGAAGGTGCTCGGCTGTCCGGAGCGCGGCCTCCGAAGGCGCTGCGCTCACTCTTGTCGAACCGTCTTGCTCCACCATCAACCCCCTATACCGCAGCATGTCAGTCACTGACGAGGAGACTGTGACATTCGACACGCTTTGTCGTCAATCCTGCAGAAGGACGCACGAAGGACTGGATTATTCGGAGGCAGCCGGAATGACTCGGCGGAGCGCGCGGCGCACCAAGGGCACGAGATCAGATTCTCCCGAAGCACTCGCCCACTCGTCGACGGCGACCCTGAACGCTGCGACGCTGGTCGCGGCAAGGACTCGCGCCTCGAGTCGTGACTCGCCCGATGCCGTTGCCGCCGCTTCGATTGCCGCTTCCCACTCCGACTGGAGCGTGAAGCTCCGCTCACGCAACGACGAGGTCGTCAACAACAAGCGGGCCCGCACGACGGCGAGTGGGTCGACGGCTGAGGCGGACGCGGTGGCAACGAGCGCTGCACAGGTCCGCTCCTCGATCGGCGCATCGACCGGCGATGAGATGCGTTCACGGAGCGCGGCCAACATCGTGGAGTGGTTGCCCAACAGCACGTCTTCCTTGGACTCAAAGTGCCGGAAGAAGGTGCGTTCAGTAACGCCCGCGGCGCGGGCGATGTCGGCAACTCGAGTGGTGTCGAACCCAGACTCGACGAACATCCGAACCGCCGCGGCCTCGAGGCGCTCTCGCGTGGCCACGCGTTGGTTGGCCGCCGTCATCGCAATGACAGTACTTTTCCGATCCGGGCGCGGGTCCGCCGGCTACTGCCGCGAGCGAATATATTGGCCTCGGGTTCGTCAAGTTCATCGTGGCGATCTGCGGTCCGCCTCGACGTGATGCGGTGGCATGCTGGCCGGTGGTGCTGCCCACTCAGGGAGACGAATTCTCGGCCTTCTATGCGTCGGTCGGTCCGTCGGCCGCGCGTTACGCGCGAGCTGTTCTGGGGCGAGCACAGGCGAGCGAATTGGAGGACGTTCTCCAGGAGGCGTGGGGAAAGGCGTGGCGGTCCTGGCCCTCCTCCGACCCCACGCGGCGCGAGGCTTGGCTGTTCAGGATTGTTCGAAACTGCTGTCTCGACCATCATCGGCGACAACGGCCGACCTTCGAGGGAGATCTGGGCGAGATCGCGGGACCCGAGATCGAAGGCCCATTGATCGAGCGACTCGAGGCGAGCGCGGCGGTCGAGCTGCTTGATGCGTTGCGACCGCCACTCCGCGAGACGCTATATCTCCGAGCGGTTGAAGAGAAGTCCTACGACGAAATCGCTTCGATACTGGAGATACCCCTCGGGACCGTCATGTCGAGGCTCCATGCCGCCCGGAAAAAGCTTGCAAAGGAATTGAGATGACGACTGTCGGATCCTCCTGGGTGCCCCGACGGTGGAGGCACCCCCGCGGGATCCACCTCACCGCGTGGCACGACGGCGAGATCGACGATCCCGCGTTGTCGGCACATATCGAGTCGTGTGCACGGTGTTGGAGCGTTGTCGCCGTCATGACCAAGGTGGACGCCGCGGTGCGCGGTGGTCCACTCGATCCTGGAGTGGCCAGCGCCCCTTCGAGCCGTCTCCGTCGACAGCCAACCCTCACGGTCGGGCTCCCGTTCGCCCTCGTTGCAGCAGCAATCATCGTGTTGCTGGCGCCCGCAATCAGCGTCGACGCTTCGAAGACGCGATTCTTCGGCCGTCCAGCCGGGAATGGCACGGATGTGTCGGACGGCTCGACAGCGGCCGGGGACGCAGCGCCGGCCTCCACCTCGATCGTCGAGTCCAACGACAGTCGTGCGACGAGCCCGACGACCCAGACAACCGGACCTGCACCGTCGTTAGCGACCCGAACTCCGTCGGCCTCTGCTCCATCTGACGGCCCATCGCCTCCGGCTGCCACTGCGTTGCGAATCGGCCTACCGCTGCCGGGCGGAGGAAAGTCGAATGAACTCGACGCCGCTGAAATGATCCGGGGCGCACAGGCCGCGCTCGAGGCTGCAAATGGGGCTGGGGGCATCGGGGGCCGAGCGATCGAATTGCAGGTTCTCGACGCAGACTCGCTCGACGCGACGCGCGTCGACGTTCTCGTTGGTGGGTTAGCGGGTCGATCCGCACGCACGGGTGACCGACCCTGGTTCCTGCCTGCGGATCCCAGCGTCAAGGGCTCGAATGTCGTCGGTGTGTTGCCGGCGCCCGCCGACTACGGACGCCTTCTCGCTGATGCCTGGATGCCGCCGCGTGGGACGCGTACGTTCATCCTTGAGGACGGCGGCGAACAAGCACCCATCGCCGATGCTGTATCGGCGAAGGATCCGGAAGCGGTGCGCGTGTCGGTCGGAGACCGGTGCGAAGAATCTCTCAGCGAGGCACGAAGGAGGGGTGCGTCCTCGCTCGCGCTGGCTCTCGATCGGCCGGCGCTCGAAGCCTGTACAGCAGTGCTCCGCCGCATCGGGTGGGTGCCGTCCGGTCAACTCCTCGCGCCCGGATACGTCACGTTTGACACGCCGCCGTTCCCTCCCGCCGCAGATGTCCGCGCCCTGCTCGGAGTTCCGTGGCCGGCGTGGGATGAGACAGGACCGGCACGGTTCCGACAGGCCGCGGGATCGCTCTCCTATCGGGCGCTGGTGACCTTCGTGGCCGTGGAACTCGCGGTGGCGGTAGCGCGTGCGAACGAGGGGCGCATAACGGGGATCGCCCCTGTCGTCGCGGGGGCCTGGAGGTCAGATCTGCTGGCTCTGGACGGAACGACCAACGTCGGTCTTCGGCCGGCACGGCTCGTGTCGGGAGGATGGGCACCCGTTCGACAGTGACCGGCGCGCCTCGAATGCCCGTCCTGAGTCGGGTCTCGATGGTCGTTCGCATGCTGGGCCGCGAGGATCAGCGCGCGCCAACGAGCGCCCGCGACCGAAGTTCACCTTTATCGACGATCCTTCGGACCCGCACCCGTCGATGGAGGGCTTGGTCAGGTGTCGCTGACAGTCCTGGCGGCGACGATGGTGTCCATACAATCGCCACTCCAATGGAGCTGTCCCCCTGAGTGGAGTGCCTGGTTGGCGCCGATGCCGGCGCCGGAGGACACCCGCCGGCGGATCACCTCAACGACGCGGAGAACGCGGCCCCTGGCCCGAGGTTGACCAGATCGAGCAAGTCACCGGTGTCCGGCCCCTGACCGTAGGAGCCGGAGTCTGATGCGTACCGCTCAGTAAGTTCGTCGCAGCGACCGTGCGGCGCACCCACTCACCGCAGTGGCAGAGGCATGGGCCCGACGATCGTGTCGGTCATGAGTTCACGAGCACGCGAGACTGCGGTCGAATCGCCCGCCCGCACGCGACTGTCCAAGGGTATCGAAATGCTCGCTGGCGAGCGGGTGCTCGGTTCGGGGTTGCAGGCCCGAACCGGGACCTCTCCTGCACGCGCATCAGTCTTTCGTATCAGTGCCACTAACGATGAGCGCACGCAGGGTTCTCGCCCGGTTACCCACCGCCGCAACGGACGATGCCGCCAGTCATGGCAGCGCACGTTTCCGGCGCTGTGGTCGTGGTGGTCGTGGTGGTCGTGGTGGTCGTGGTCGGCGCGGCCGAACTCGCCGAGCCGCTGCCGTCCGACGGTGGGGGCGACGGTGGCGAGGCGGGCGCTGGGCTGGTCGAGGACGATGGCGGCCGGAGATCGAGCTCGCCATCGGCGTTGTCGAACTGCACCGGTACGCGGTTCGGGTAGTCCCTACGCAACTCCGCCTCCGCGTAACGGAACGCGGCTTCGACACTCGAGTCAGCGCGCCGTTCGATCACGGCGCGACGGATCATATATTCGACGAGGTAAGAGCGACCGTGCGATTCGTTCTCGTAGGCGAGCGAGTTCTCCGCGGCCGCCGCAGTGAGCACCCTGCCGGACGCGAGAACTTCCGTGAAGCCCCCGGCGTAGCACGCCGCCAGACCGATCCAGGCACGGCGCGCCTGGAGCGTGCTGAGCCGTTGGGCCACTTCGTCGTCGGTGATGGTCCCGCCATCAGCAGCGACGATGGCTTCTGTACCGCCCCCGAGGCTGCGGATGTGACCCGCGTAGAAGAACACCACCGTGGCGTCGGGCCCGGCGTGGGCGACCAGCCAGTCCAGCGCCGTCCGTACTGTGTCGGCGGTGGCACGCTCATCGCGGAGCACCACTCGGCGCTCTGCGGGAACACCGAGTTGGGCAAGTGCGCTGTTGACGTCCTCCGCGTCCGCTACCGCCGAGCGCAGGTCGGAGCGGCTGCCGGGATAGTTGTTGATCCCGACGGTGACGGCCCACGTGCCGCCTTCGGGTTTGACGCCCGCGAACCGGCCGCGCTGCAAGGCCGCCGGGGGAGGCGGCGCCGGCTCCGGCCTCTCGTCGAAGACCTCGGGCGGCGGAGTCATCGCGAGTTCGCCTGGCGTCTCGTTGGCCAAGGTCGCTCGCGCGACGCTGGTTTCATCAGGCCGCAGCAGAGCGGGGCGCTCGTGTGCCCCATCGCGGCTCGCCCGGTCGTACACAACGCCAGCAACGCGGGCATGGCGCGCAGGAATCGACGTGTCTACGGCGCCCGACGGCGCCCCGAGCATGACGGCCGCGGCGAACGCAGCTATTCGGCCGACCCAGCCGCCACGCACCCCGAGCTCCTGTCCTCTCAGTGTGTCGCGCCCGCGCGGCTTGTGCGCCGTCGGGACGTCCCACAGATTTCTCACTGAGTTTCGCCATGGCCTCAGCCTGCTCCTGCACAGCGTTTGGGACCTACGTCCCGTTCGAACGGCGACGCCGAGGATGACGCGCAGCCAAGCAAGGCTCATGGTGCCCTCGCCCTCGAGATCCAAGCCGCCCTCTCCGCCGCGATGACGAGCGGCGCCATCGCGCCGGACCGACGCGACCTAGGCGGAGGCATTCGCCATCACCAGGTTGATCGCGCGTTCCGAGCCGGTCCCTTCGCGATCCCACGCACCGCGGCGGCCAACGTCCTTGACAAGGTTCGTCGGCCGAGCGACGGCAAAGAGGCAAACAATGACGCCCGAGAGGAGCTCGTCAATGGTCGGACTCTCCGATCGGGCAGCGAGCCGACCAGGCGCTCCTCCCTCGGCATGCCGAGGAGTCGTCGACACGACGGTGCCAGATGGCCGACATAATCCGCACTCCGCGCCAGCGCTTCGCGCCCGCCGCCACCCTCCTCAAGGACCCCCAGAGCTGCTCATCCTCGACGAGCCGGCCAACGGTCTCGACCCTCCTCGGATGCGCGACCTGCGCCTGCTCCTCACCCGGTTGGGGAACCAGGGACGACCGAAATCGTCTCCAGCCACCTGCTCAGCGAGATCGAGTAGATGTGCGACGCGGGTGGCGATTGTGAGTCGGGGCAAGTTGATCGCCAGCGGACCGATCGGGGAAGTCCCACGGTGTGGTGTAGGTAGGCGGTAGCGGGGATCCACCACTGGGGTGGGTCACCGGCGTGATCTTCGACGTGTTCCTGACAAGAGCACGAGAAGGAGACACACCGGTGACCCTCACC
>Ga0247719_1000096_pt1 | contig 62474 bp, 56 predicted proteins | sample 41E_DmetaG_FD_189046 | JGI IMG/M metagenome (GOLD analysis project Ga0247719, IMG submission 189046) | Soil microbial communities from hillslope of Landscape Evolution Observatory, University of Arizona, Oracle, AZ, United States - 4-1-E_D | ecosystem: Engineered > Artificial ecosystem >...
CCCTCGAATGTGTGGCGCAGGGGGCGTCGATGCAGACGGTGCCGAATGCGGCGCTCCGCGTGCGTGACTCCGCGGGCGCGATCGTCGCCGTCGGCACGACCGACGCGAACGGCCGAATCGAATTTGCGTCCCTCTCGGCGGGCACGTACACGATCGAGGTCGTGAGCGCCACCGGCGAGGTCCTGGGAACGAGTGCGCCTGTGACCGTGTCGACGGGCAGTGCTGCGCCCTGTGTGGTGCCGGCCGCGGCTGCGCTTGGCGTGCTCGCCTCTGCGGGGAAGTCCGCCGGCGTGATGGGGTGGGTGACGTCCACCAAGGGGATCGCGACCGCCGTGCTCGCGGCGAGCGGTGCGACGGCGGCGATTATCGCCACGAGGGACGAAGCAAGCCCCTCGCGGTAGTACGACGGTTCTCGTTCGATCGGCTTTCGGGTAAGGAAGATCTGCCGGGGACCGCGTGAGCGGTCCTCGTTTGGTTTATGGGCTACTGATGAGGTCGCCCAGCGAGTAAGGCCCGGTGAATGCCGGGAAATTTGGTAGATGGAAGTAGCGCTTCGGCGCGGTCCAACCAACCTTCTTTAACCACTAATCGATCGGGCTGCTCTCCAGTGCGGAGAGGCAGCGGGGCCGCGGAATATCCGCGCCCCCTGGCCGGGGTGTCTTCGGGTATGGGCATATCGCTGTCCGGCCGGCGTCACCCGTTGCGCTCTGTTCAGACGGAGTGCCCGCATGTTCTCTGCGCTTCGTGCGCGCGCAAGCGCCATGTGAGTGAGAGGGCGGTAGCGCATCTGACGCCCCCCTGAATCAACGATGTTATTCATCTCGCCTCCGTGGTTTGGTTCCTGCGTCGCCGCGGTGATATTCGCTGTGGCTGCCGGGCCCGTTTTCGCGCAGGTCGGCAGTGCACCGGGCGCGACGCCCGTGGCGCCGATCCCCGAACCGGCGCAGTCCTGGGGGCAGCTTCGCGCTGGCATGCTCACGCTGACGCCGAGGATCGGCTTGGCGCAAGTGGGTGTCGATACGAACGTCTTCACCGGGACCGCTGACGTGCGAGCCGATCTCACCGCGACGATCGTGCCCAAGGTGGAGCTGTTCTTTGGATCACCATCCTTCCGCGTCCGGACCACAGTCGCCTCGCCGGTCGTGCTCTATGCAAAGTACCGGGGTCAATCGGGCGTGAACCCGCTGGTGAAGACAGAGGCGACGCAGCGTCTGAGCTCGAAGACGATGCTCTTCGCCGAGCACAACTTTGGACTGCAGTTCTCCAGGCCGAACGAGGAGATCGAGCAGCGGGTACGACATCGGAGTTTCGGTGTACAGGGGGGCGTTCAGTGGACCCCTTCCCATCGTCTCGCCGTTCGCCTCGCGGGCAATTACGGCACGCAGACGTTTGGCGACTCCATGTACCGAGGGGTGAATCTGAACCAGACCCTGGACTATTCGGGGTTGGGCGGCGGGGTGACCCTTACGTACTCCCTGACGCCGTACACCGCCTTCTCCGGCGGCGGCGTCGTCACAACCTACCGGTTTCCTAATGCGGCCGAACGCGATGGTCAGATGCGGATTGGGTACGTGGGGCTCTCGTTCGCCCCCCGGGCCCTCGTGTCAGGATCAGCTCGCGTCGGGTATAACGACTACCGTGCCCGGTCTCCTGTCACTCCGGACTACCACGGGGTCGTGGCGGACGTGGACCTGGCGCTGCGTCTCGGCGATTTCGGGCAACTGACGGGAGGAACCGCACGGGAGCTGAAGTTCTCCTACTCGCAGGTCGCGCCCTACTACGTCTCAACGCTTCACGAGGCGAGTTCGACTTCTCGATTCCTGCGGCACTTCGACGTCGTCATTGGCGCGCAGCAGTGGCGCCTTGATTACCCTTCTTTCATCCCCGGTGCGAACTCGCTCGACGAGGAGTTTCGCGTCTATAGTGCGAGTCCCGGGATTCACTTCAAGAAGGTTCGCGTCGGCGTGCTGTGGTCGCGCTACGACTATCTCAACAGGGGAAGTCAGCGCGACGTGTTCCTTGCGACTGTCAGCACGGGCCGCTTTTTCATCAACAATCGCGGCATTTTCATGGGTGGTGTCGGCCAATGAAGGCAATGAACACGTTTGTTCACTCCATACGAGGCGGGATAGCTCTCGGGTGTCTGATCGCGCTGCTCTGTGTGCCGCCGCTCCTCGGCCAGACGCTCGCACCGAATGCGCAGAACGACTACGTCATCGGCACGCAGGACGTGGTGAACATCACCGTTTTCGACCAGCCGGAGTTCAGCGGCAAGTTCACGGTGGCCGCCGATGGCACTGCAATGTTTCCCTATATCGGCCGCGTCGAAGTAGCTGGGCTTACGTTGCGTGAACTCGAACGGCAACTGAAAGCGAAGCTGGCGGACGGGTTCGTCCGGAACCCGCAAGTGACGGCCTCTTTGGATCAGTTCCGCGGCCGGCGGGTGTTCATCTTCGGCGCGGTCTCCGGTCCTGGCATGTATCCGCTGGGTGACTACACCACCCTCATCGAGGCCCTGGCGAAGGCCGGCTACAACGCCGCCTCCGAGGCTGTAATCGTGCGGGTGCCCGGAGCGAAGGGGCCGGTGATGCCGGAGGAGGCTTCGGCTGGTCAGGTGATTCGAGTGAACCTGCGCGAGTTCGAGAAGGAAGTCGAGAGCGGCCAGTTGTCGCGAAACGTCATTCTCGAGGATGGCGACACGATCTACGTGCCGCGTGTGGACCGCAATCGCGTGTTCGTCTCGGGCGAAGTTCGTACGCCGGGCGCCTATTCCGTGCCGGAAGGCACAACTGTGCTGCAGGCGGTGACGCTGGCGGGCGGGTTCACCGAACGCGCGGCCACCGGCCGGATTCAGATCAGCCGGCTCGTCGACGGCAGTCAGAAGAAGCTCAAGGCTGCTCTCGGCGATGTGGTGCAGCCGGGCGACACCATCATCGTGCCCGAAAGGTATTTCTGATGTCAGATCGTCTTCCGACCAACTCAGACTTCGCGTCTGTCAGCCGACCGCGACTGGAGGCCGCGCCCACGCGGCCACGCACGGCCTACCCGCTCGATTCAGGCGATCCGGATATTTTCGACGGCGGTCGCGAAGGCGTTGGGTTCGACACTGTCCGTCTGCGCGAGTACGCCCGAGTGCTGTATCGCCGCCGCTGGACGGCGATGACCGTCTTCTGTGTCGTACTGGCCGGCACGATCATCCACACTTACTCGAGGGTGGAGGTGCCCGTCTATGAAGCACGTGTTCGACTGCTCGTCGAGCCGGAGCGTCGTGTGGCTGGCTCGCGGCCGCTGGACTCTGAGGCGCTGGCGCTGATCGACTTCCAGACCCAGCACGCGATCGTCAATAGCCATGCCTTCGCAAGGAAGGCGATGGAGGCACTGCAGATTTGGGAGCCGGCGGACTACGCTGCGGCCCGACCGAAGGCCACGCCGCAGTCGGGCTTTAGCCCGTACCTGTCGTGGGCCACTGTCAAGTCGTTCTTCAGCAGCGAGCCTCGGCACGCTCCCGCTCAGGACGGTGCGGCTGCGGCTGTGATCGACACGCCGGAGCTGCAGGCGGCGCGCATCCGCGGTTTCCTGGCTGGCGTCACGGTAAACCAGGTTCCAAAGAGCCGCTTGATCGAGATCGGCTATCGCTCGATCGATCCTGACATCGCGGCACGGTACGCCAACGTCATAGGGCAGCAGTACATTGCGCAGAACTTGGAGTTCAAGTTCCTCGCGACGCAGGAGGCGTCGGCCTGGCTCAGCGAACGGCTGGTCGAGCAGCGGAGGCGGGTCGAGGATGCCGAGAAGGCTGTGCGAGAGTACCGCCAGCGCAACCAGGTGGTCGCGTCGGCAGATGAACGGGCGAAGGCTGCCATTCAACGGCTCGGTGAGTTGACTACCGCCGTCACCAGGGTCAAGACCGAGCGCATCGAGAGGGAGACGGCTTTCAACCGCCTCAAGGGCATCGGGGAAGATCGCGCTGCGCTGGAGGCACTGCCCGAGGTTGCGAGCGACCCCACGGTGCAGACGCTGAAGGCAGAACTCGCCGCGGCGACCCGCCAGCACGCCCAGCTCGCCGAAAAGATCGGCGAGAGGCACCCCGACCTGATCAAGGCTCAGAAGAACGTCGAAACGACCAAGGCGAAGCTCGATGCCGCGGTCGACAACGTGGTCAAGGTGATTCGCAGCGAGTACCACGCCGCAGTAGCAGCAGAGAACAGCCTCACGCAGGTCTACGAACAACAGAAACGGGACGCGATGCAGACGAATCAGACTGATGTCGACTTCGCCGTGCTGCAGCGCGACTTCGAGAGCAACCGTCAGATTTACGATGCGATGCTCCAGCAGGCGCGGGAAAGCGAGGTGGCGGGTCAGCCCACCACGAATAACATCCGCATCCTTGACCCTGCAGCCGTTCCGAGGGTGCCGCAGGCGAGCAGCAAGATGCGGGAGCTCCAGACGGGCGCCGCTGCCGGCCTTGCCCTGGCGCTGCTGTTCGTGTGGTTTTTCGAGTACATCGACAACAGGATCAAATCGCCTTCGGACATTCAGCAGTATCTCCGCATTCCCTATCTCGGCCTGATTCCAGCGCTCCCGGGCAGCTCTGCGCACCCGTCAGATCCGCTCGTCAGCGGCGATGTACCCTTCCAGTTTTCCGAATCCTTCCGAGGCATACGAACGAACGTCCTCTTTTCGACCGCCAAAGAAGGGACGCGTGCGGTCGTCGTCACCAGCGCGCATCCCGGCGAGGGCAAGACTGTGGCGTCGTGCAATCTGGCGGTCTCGCTGGCGCAGGCCGGGCAGCGTGTCCTGCTGATCGACGCCGACCTCCGGCGCCCACGCGTTCATCAGGTGTTCGGTTTCAATCAGGAACCTGGGCTCTCCAACCTCCTGGTCGGGTCCTCGCCGGCGTCCGAGGTCGTGCGGCGGACGTCGGTTCCGGGTCTCTCCCTGATGGCGGCCGGACACATCCCTCCGAACCCGGCGGAGTTGCTCGGGTCGAACAGATTCGTCGAGTTCATCGCGCGACTCGAGCCGCACTTCGACTGGGTCATCATCGACTCCCCTCCGGCGGTTCCCGTTACCGACCCCGCGGTCTTGGCTCACAACGCCACGGCCACGATTCTGGTCGTGTCGGCCGAGAAGACGAGCCGGTACGGCGCGCGCGAGGCGCTCGACCGTCTCGAGGCTGCCGGTGGGCGTGTGCTGGGAGTGATCCTGAACTACGTCAGCCTTGACGACAACCCGTACTACTACGCGCGCCAGTACAAGACGTACTACGCCGCGTACGAGCCTGGCGCAAAGGTGAAGGCTGGATAGCCTCAGGCTGAAAGCGGCGGACGTCGCAGCGATGAACATCAGTCACCTTGCGCTCCCCGCGCTCCTGGCAGCCGCGCTGGCGTACCTCCTCACGCCATACGTGTGCACGCTCGCGCAGAAGCTCGGCGCGATTGACATGCCCGGGCCGCGCAAGATGCACACCAAGCCCATCCCGCGGTTCGGCGGGGCGGCGGTGGTGCCGGCCATTCTGCTGACCCTTGCCACGCTGGCGGCCTCCAGAGTCGACTTCCATCCGGACCTCTCAGACCGCCTGTATCTGGCGCTTGCTGCCGGTCTCGCTCCGATTTTTGTGGTCTCCCTGTGGGACGACATTCACCCCCTCGGGCCGTTCACGAAGCTCGCCGCCCAATTCGGCGGTGCGTGGCTGGCCGTGTCGGGTGGTCTCCATCTCAACGAGACCGTTCACCTCTTCGGCATCGGCGTGCCGCTCGGCCAGTTCGCAATTCCCCTGTCGATGCTCTGGATTGTCGGGCTGACGAATGCGTTCAACCTGGTTGACGGCCTCGACGGCCTCTCGGCTGGTCTCGGTCTGATTTCGGCCGCAAGCCTTGGCATCGTGGCGATCGTGACCGTGAACCCTGCGACCGCCGTGCTTTCGCTCGTCGTGGCCGGAGCGCTGGTCGGATTCATTCCGTACAACCTGCACCCCGCGCGGTTGTTTCTGGGGGACTCAGGCGCGACGGCCGTAGGATACCTCGTTGGCTGCCTGACGCTCTACGGGGGCTCGAAGCTTTCGTCCAGCCTTGCAGTGGTCGTCCCGTTGTTCTTCGTCGGAGTGCCTGTAGCAGACACAGTGATCTCGATCATTCGGCGGGCCGTCCGTGGCATCCAAGGCGGGAGCCGCCTCGCCATCTTCAGCGCTGATCGCGAGCACATTCATCACCGGCTGTTGCGCCTGGGCTTTGACCATCGCCGTGCTGTTCTGATGCTCTGCGGTGCGGGCGTGGCACTGGCTGGAGCGGGACTCGTGTCGCTGTTCCTGACTGCGAACAACGCCGCGTGGCTCCTTGCTTCGCTCTTTGCGGCCGGCGTCGTGGGTGTCGGCCGCCTGGGCTACGACGAATTCGCGATTTTGCGGGGAGGGTCGCTGCTGCGGGTGTACGAAGCGCCGGTCATCCGAAGCGGCCACTTCAAACTGTTCGTGGATGTGGCGCTCTGCATGGTGGCGTTCTACGGCGCCGTGGCGCTGAAGTACGACGACTGGAATCTTGCGGCGCACCGCAAACTCCTGATGAACGGGCTCGCCGTTCTGCCCGCCATCAGCCTTGTGGTGTTCTGGCTGTTCGGGGTCTACCGCAGGGCCTGGCGATTCGCAGGTGTTGGTGACGTGCTCGGCGTCAACGGCGCGGTCACCGTGTCGTCGATCGTTGGCTTTCTCGTGACCCGACTCTTTCTCGACGCGGACGCGAGCCCAACGCTGTTCGTGACCTTTACGACTCTGCTCGTGCTGCTCACCAGCGCAGGCCGCGCTTCCTTTCGCGTGCTCGCCCACTTCAGGGACGTGGGCCGCGCCGAGGGAAGACGCGTCGCTATTTACGGCGCCGGAACGCGCGGTACACTGTTGCTGCGCGAGATCCGCGACAACGCCCGGCTTGGCTTCCTTCCGATCGGCTTTATCGACGACGATCCCAGTAATCGCGGCCGACGCATCTTCGGCTTGCCTGTCATTGGCGGACTCGTAGATACGTCCAGGTTGATTGCTGCACACGGCGTCGAGGCCCTGGTGATTGCATCGGATTCGCTTGCGCCGGTCGAGATGACTGAGGTCCTGAAGGTCTGCGGCTGTGCAGGAATCGATGTCTACCAGTTCGACATGCGGCTTCAGTTGATGTCTCCGCCGGCCCATCCCGTGGAAGCGGCAGTCTGAACTGCCTGTGCTTCGCAGCGCCACTCCGCCAGTCCTCGGACTTTGCGCCTGGTCGGTCTTCACGGTCGGAGGTGTCTACCCGTGGGGCTACGTTCCTCTCGCTGGTGGCGCAAGTGTGCTCGCGGGGCTCCTTCTTCTCGACCGCCGCATTCGTGCGTTGGCTCTTCGCCACCCACTTTCATTGCCGCTAGTCGGCGTCTTCGCGTGCGCAAGCCTTCAACTGATTCCTCTGCCGAGCGAGACGCTTGCCTCCTGGTTTCCCGCTACGTCGGTCTACCTCCAGCAATTCAGCGTCAGCTACGCGGGCGATCGAGTTCATCCGCTGTCGCTGAATCCAGACGCGACGAGGCGAGCTCTGGCGCTGGGGTCGGTTTGGGCACTGTTTCTCGTGGTCGTTTCCAGCTGGTTGAGTATCGTAGGCGCGCGCAATGTGGCGCGAGGAATAGTGGCGATCGGGGTACTGGTCGCGCTGGCCGGCGTCGTCCAGCAGCGGCCCTGTCATGGGTGTCCGATCTACGGTCTCTGGAAACCTGACGGCCTCGGGATGTCGTTCGCTCCGTTCGTGAACCGCAACCACTACGCCGGGTGGATCGCGATGGCTCTGCCCCTGGCTCTGGGGCTTGCGGCGGGGGTGCTCGCGACGTCGCGGGTAGCGACGGCTCGTTCCTGGCGCGACTACCTCCGCTTCGCGTCTGGCCCCGCAGCGGGTCTCTCTGTCCTATTCATTGTCGGCGCAGTTCTCATGATCGTGGGCGTCATCCTGTCGGGCTCGCGATCCGGCGCGGTGTGCCTCCTCGTGGCGCTCATTGTGACTATCCACACGCTCGCATTTCGCCGGCGCGTCGTGCGTGCTTCGACTCTACTGGGTGCTGCAGGTGCTGTTGCAATCGCCGTCGCCCTTCTGGTAGGTCCTGCCGCGATAGCCGGCGGTTACGCGCGGGTGTCGGAGCGATGGTCCGATCTTGGCGGGCGACGCGGCGCGTGGACGGATGCAGTGGCGGTCATCAAGGACTTCCCGTTGGCTGGCACGGGTCTGAATGCCTACGGCTCCGCAATGCTGGCCTACCAGCAGTTTGACACGCGCTTCCATTATCGCGCAGCACACAATGACTATCTGCAAGTCCTCGCCGACGGAGGAGTTCTGGTCGCTGTTCCCACGGCGATTGCGATTGCGGCGTTAGGCCACACGATCAGACGTCGCTTCCGCGAGGAGTCCGGGCGCGCCGGCGGGGAAACCTACTGGATTCGCGTGGGTGCAACCACGGGCCTGGTGGCAATCGCCGCGCAGGAATTCGTGGACTTCAGCCTGCAGATCCCGGCAAACGCGTTCCTGTTCTCCATCCTCTGCGCGGTCGCGACTCACCGGTCTCCCGCAATGGTGGGAAAGCACTAGTGGCGTTTTACTGCCTAGTCGGCATTGTGACGCTCGCATCGCTGCGGGGTTTGGTTCGATGGCGCGACGGTCTGTTCGGGATCGTCGTCATCGCGGCCGTGCAGGACCCGCTGCGCAAGCTCGTTCCGGGTGCGCCTGGCTATCTGGTGTTGGCGACTCTCCCGGTCCTGCTGGTCGCAGTTGCGTCGCTGATGGTCAGCACACCTGGTTGGTGGCACCGATTCGCGCGAGCGTTTCCGAAGATTCGCAGGTCGGTTCTACTTCTGGTCGTCGCATGCCTTCCTGCTGCGGCGCTGTCAGCCTTCTATGGCCCCGGCTCGTGGATGTTGACGATCCTCGGAGCTGTCTCGTACTCGACGGTGTTTCTGGCCGTGTTGCTCGGATTCAATTTTCTGCGACAACCAGCCGACCTGCGACGGTTCCTGCGCTTCTACTGCCTGGTCAGCGCGATCATGCTTTCAGGCGCGCTGGCCGAGCACTTTGCGCTCTGGCCCGACTGGGAGGCCATCGGCACGTCCGCTCTCGGCAATGCCTGGATTCGATTTGTCCCTGGCTACCAGGTGCAAATGATCTCAGGTTTCTATCGGAGTCCCGACGTCATGGGCTGGCATGCTGCGGCGACAGTGATGCTGGCGACCATTCTGGTCCTTACCGGCCGGGTGCAATGGCGCTGGATCTGGGTAGCCGTCGCGGCGATTGGGCTGATCGCGGTGATGCTGTGCGGCCGTCGAAAAATGGTGTACATGCTGCCGCTGTTCGCGAGCCTTTTCGTGTTGCTGACGTTTATCGGCACATGGCGTGCCGGCAGGCTGGTGCGCGTAGCCTTGGTTCTTGCCGTTCCGCTCGCGGGCGGTCTGCTTCTGTTCGACTTCCTCGTGCCGGAGGAAGACACCAACGTCGTGCGTTACTACACGGAAACGGCGAACCAGACCTTGGATCGGCTCGAGCAACATGGATTTCAGGCTGTTCTCGAAACATACCGCCAAACCGGTTTCTTTGGCAGTGGACTTGGCGTTGCTACTCCCGGATCCCATCTGCTACGTGTCGACAGACCATTCGTTTGGCAAGAGAGCGGTCCCAGCCGTGTTCTGGTCGAGCTCGGCGTGCTCGGGATGGTTGCATTCCTCGCTCTGGTGACGAGCATGCTTACGAGCGCCTGGCGGGTCACCGTCTGGCACCAGCGGAAACGGTCACCGTTCGCCACCTACGCGGCGGGGCTCCTTGCGTTTTTCATCGCGAATGCGGGTAGCCTGGTCGTCTCGGGGCAGATCCTGGCAGACCCCGCAATAGCCACCTTCCTTGGGCTATCGGTCGGGTTCATTCTGGCCCTGGGCCAGCCGACCGTCCTCGGGCGATCCATGGTGAGCACAGCGATTCGGTCAAGCACTCCTGCGCGCCGCAGCCGCCACCGCTTTATCGTCCCCTCTGGCCAGCCTGACGTTGCAGTAGCCTCTCAACCTCGCTGAATCCAGCAGTTCCTAGTATGTGCGGCCTGAACGGCTTGTTTGCTTACCGCGCCTCAGCTGAGCCGCCGAGCAGACCTGAGCTCCTGTCGACACGCGATGCAATGCGCCGTCGCGGGCCGGACGGCTCGGGCGAGTGGTGGTCGGCTGACCGTCGCTGCGCGCTCGCACATCGTCGGCTGGCGATCCTTGATCTCTCTGACCGCGCTCTGCAGCCGATGGTCAGCACGGACGGCCATCACGTGGTCGTTTTCAACGGCGAGATCTACAACTATCCGGCGCTGCGGGCGGAGCTGGAAGCGACTGGGGTGCAGTTCCGAACCACATCGGATACGGAGGCATTGCTGCACCTCTACGCGCGGCACGGCCGCGACATGGTGCGAAGGCTCCGCGGAATGTTCGCGTTCGCGATCTGGGACGGCTTGCGCCAGGGGATCCTGCTCGCCCGCGATCCGTACGGCATCAAACCCCTGTTCACAGCGAATGCTGGTGGCACGTTTCGCTTTGCGTCGCAGGTCAAGGCGCTCCTTGCGGGTGGAGCCGTATCGAGGGTGTCCGATGCCGCCGGCGTCGTGGGGTTCCATTTGTGGGGCACCGTCCCCGAGCCGTTCACGTTGTATCGCGATATTCGTGCCCTGCCAGCCGGGCAGACACAGTGGATCGATGGGGCGGGCGCGCGAGAGCCGGAGCCCTACGCGAGCATCAGCGAGGTTCTCGCAGACGGATACCGCGAGCGAGCTGACGGACAGGATCTGGAGGCACGGGTCCGATGCGGCGTGCTCGACAGCGTTCGCGCGCACCTGCTCTCGGACGTGGAAGTGGGCGTGTTCCTCTCCGCCGGCATCGACTCCGGCGCGCTCCTCGGGTTGGTGCGCGACGCCGGCCAGTCGAAGGTTCGCGCCATTACCCTGGCATTCGACGAATTCCAGAGCACGTCCGACGACGAGGCGCCACTCGCGAAGCGGGTGGCCGAGCACTACGGCGCGCAAACAGCGGTACGGCGCGTGGGCATCGGGGAGTTCCGCGAGGACCTGCCCGCGATCCTCGATGCAATGGACCAGCCCTCGATCGACGGGGTCAACACCTGGTTCGTGTCCAAGGCCGCGAAGGAACAAGGCCTCAAGGTTGCGCTCTCGGGATTGGGCGGCGACGAACTGTTCGCCGGATACCCGAGCTTTGCCGACCTGCCACGATGGAAACGCCGGATCGGGCCCCTCGCCGTCATCCCTGGTGTTGCGCCTGTCGCGCGGGCGGTCCTTCAGACCGCAGCTCCCGGATACGCACGGCGCCGGCCCAAGTCGCTGAGCGTCTTCGAGCTCGCCGGCACCTGGGCGGGCGTGTACCTGCTCCAGCGCGGCCTCTTTCTCCCCAGCGAGCTGTGCGGCATCCTCGAGCCGGAACAGGTGCGAGAGGGACTTGAGCGCCTCGATCCGCTCCGGCGTGTCTCCATGGCACTGGTGCCGGATCCGGGCAGCGACACCGGACGCGTCTGTGCCCTCGAGTCGACCCACTACATGCGGAATCAGCTGCTCCGGGACGCGGACTGGGCAGGCATGGCGCACAGCCTCGAGATCCGCGTGCCGCTGGCGGATTTCACTCTGCTCAAGAGTCTGGCTCCAGTGGTGCCGTCGATCACGAGGGGCCGGGGCAAGACGGCTCTGGCCAAGGCGCCCTCCCGCCCGCTGCTGCCGGAGGCGATCGGCCGCGTGAAAACCGGCTTTCGTGTGCCGATCTTGTCGTGGATCGCGGAGGCCGCCGGGCGGTCCCCCGCCGCCGAACCCGAGTCCCTCGGTCTCATCTCGCGAACCTGGGCGCGTCAGGTCATGGCCGACCATCATCGGACCGCATCGGCGGGGCGATGATGGTTCCTTGTCTCGCCATCATCGCCACGCACCCGATCCAGTACCACGTCCCCTGGTATCGTGCGCTGGCTGCCCGCACGGACCTGCACCTGCACGTATTCTTCGCAGCGCTGCCTGATCCTGAGGCGCAAGGCACTGGCTTCGGACAGCCGTTCTCGTGGGATCTGCCGCTGCTGGAGGGGTATCGCTCCACCGTGCTGAAGAACCGCCGTCGGCGCCCGAGGCTCAACGGATTTTTCGCGAGCAGCGCACCGGCATACCGTGCGCTCGAGCAGTTGCGACCTGCGGCTGTCGTGATTACCGGATGGCATCAGTGGCCGATGCTCCAGGCACTCGGGGCATGCCGGCGCCTGCGCATTCCGACCATCGTCCGTGCCGAATCGAACAGTATGCGACCGAGGCTCGCCGGGGTCCGATTTATCCACAGGCGGCTGCTTCGCATGTTCGATGCGTTCCTCGCAATCGGAACCTCCAATCGCGATTTCTACGAGCGGGCCGGCGTGCCGTCCGAGCGGATCCTCGACTGCCCGTATTTCGTCGACAACGAGCGGTTCGCCGAGGACGCAGCTCGGCTCGCGACGGCGCGACGAACGCTTCGAAGGAGCTGGGGGATCGCGGACGACGCGACGGTGTTCGCATTTGTCGGAAAGCTGCAGCGGAAGAAGCGGCCAGCCGACGTGATCGAGGCCGCATCGATCGCCAGGGCTCGCGGCGCCGAGGTGCATGTACTCGTCGTCGGCGGCGGCACCCTCGAGGCACAGCTGCGATCGCGGGCGGCAGAAGCCCGGCTGCCGATCACGTTCGCGGGATTCCTCAACCAGTCGGAAGTGGCGAAAGCATATGTCGCCTGCGACGCGCTGGTGCTGCCGTCCGACTACGGCGAAACCTGGGGGCTGGTGGTGAACGAGGCCATGGCCTGCGGTCGCCCGGCGCTCGTGAGCGACCGCGTGGGCTGTGGCCCTGACCTCATTCGCGAAGGGGAGACCGGCCACGTCTTTCCTTTTGCCGATCGTGAGGCGCTGGCGGAGCTGATGGTGCGGCTGTCGGCCTGCCCCGGGACCCTGCGAGTGATGGGTGAGCGCGCCCGGCGCCATGTGATGCAGGGGTTTTCGATCGATCGAGCGGTGTGCGCCACGGCGCGAGCCGTCATGGTGGCGGCGCGGTGAGGATTCTTCACGTCGTGCCGACCTATCTGCCGGCGACCCGGTACGGGGGCCCGATTCACTCCGTCCATGGACTCGCGCGAGCGCAGGCGGCGCTCGGACACGAGGTGCACGTCGCGACGACATCCGTCGACGGGCCGTCGGATTCGCCGGTGCCGCTCGGGCATCCGGTGGACCTCGACCGCGTGTCGGTGTGGTACTTCCGGTCGCCCGCACTTCGGCGGCTGTACTGGGCTCCTTCCATGGCGCGCTACTACTCCCGGCAGATGCCGGCATTTGATGTGTGCCATCTGCACTCCGTCTTTCTCTGGCCGACGAACCGCGCGGCTCGAAGCGCCGCCCGTGCGGGTGTTCCATATGTCGTTTCACCGCGCGGGATGCTCGACCCGGACCTGATCCGTCAGCGCAGCCGGCTGCTGAAGACGGCGTGGATTCAGCTCGTCGAGAAGTGGACCATCGAGCACGCGGCCGTCGTCCACTTCACGAGCCGGCTCGAACTGCAGGCGTGCGATGCCCTGGGGCTGCGCCCGCGGTCCACGTCTGTCATCCCCAACGGCTTCGACGCCGGAGATGTTCAGGCGTCCGCTTCGCCCTCGGCTGCGGCGCCTTACGTCCTGTACCTGGGACGCGTCACGTGGAAAAAAGGCATCGATCGGCTGATCAGGGCCATGGCGAGCCTGCCGGACCTGCGGCTGGTGGTGGCCGGGAACGACGAAGAGTCGCTGACCCCGGCCTTGCAGGCGCTCGCGTCCGAACTCGGGATCGGAGACCGCGTAACCTTTCCCGGCGCGGTCGCTGGCGCCGCGAAATGGGACCTTCTCAGGGCGGCACGGTGCATGGTGCTGCCGTCGCGGTCGGAGAATTTCGGCAACGTCGTCCTCGAGGCACTCGCTGCCGGCTGCCCGGTCGTCATCACGAAGAACGTCGGGATTGCCGAGTACCTCGACGACGCCGCGGCGGTCACTGCGCCGGACCCAGAGGCGCTCGCTGAGGCCATCGCGAGACTGCACGGCGATTGCGAGCACCGCGAGCGGCAGCGGGAATCCGGCCGCGAGAAATTGCTGCAGTTCACGTGGGAGACCGTCGCGAAGCGCATGGTGGAAGCCTATGGGGACGCCGCGACCGGGAGTCGCGCCGCGTGAGCGTCTCCGTGATGATCTTCACGCTCAACTCGTACGTGCTGCGCGTGGGGTTTCTCGACGGCGTTCACGGCCTGTATTTCTGTCGCATGCGCGCGATGTACCAGACCGAGATCGAGATCAAGCGGTTCGATGCGCGGCAGTCCTCGAGGGTGAACAGCCTTGCCACGTAAGGCGCTCGTCGCGTCGATCAAGCCCGGTCATGGAGGCGTGTCCGCCATGACGCGTGCGATGTGCGAGACGCTGGAAGCGGGCGGCTACCAGCCTGTCGTCGCACACTACGAGCCGTATTCGCTGTCGCCGCAGCTCTCGGCCCCGCTGCATCGACTGTTCACACGGAAGCCTGGCGTGCGTGTCGGGAAAGCATTCGACCGGTTCGAGTGCCATGCCGTCGGCGCTTGGCTGCCCGAGCTCGAGTTTACGCACTATCGCGCCACCTCCACCTGGCGTCGCCTGGTGGAGGAAGCGGACGTGCATCTCGTCGCGTCCGGCAACTGCCTCGCCGGCACGGCGTTCGCGGATATCGGGGTGCCGTTCCTCGGCTGGATCGCGACGAAGTGGGACGAGGATCGACGCGTCAGAGCGGCCTCATTTCCAGCCCACCGGCGGCTGGTGGACGCAGCAGTGAGTGCCCCGATCATCCGGCGCCTCGAGCAGCGCATTCTGTCTCGAGGCCACGTGCTGGCGCTCAGCGCGTACACGCAGCGGCAGTTGGGTTCATTGCTCGGCGCGCCCGCGCAGGTTGGGCTCCTATGGATTCCCCTCGAGCTCGACTGGTTCGCACCCAGAGCGTCCTCGGTGATCCCAGGCCGGATCGGCTTCGCCGCGCGGTACAACGATCCGCGGAAGAACGTCGGTACGCTGATGGACGCATTCGACCGCCTGCCCGGCGACGCTTCCCTGGCACTGACGGGCGACGCTCCCGGTCCGGCGGTCCTCGCGCGTCGCGCTCGCGCCGTTGCTCCCGATCGCATCGAGTTGCTGCCGCTCCTGGCTCGTCGCGAATACCGGGACTTTCTGCAGAGTCTCGATGTGTTCGTCGTCCCATCGGACCAGGAGGGCCTGTGCATCGCGGCGCTCGAGGCGATGGCGTGTGGCTGCCCGGTCGTGTCGACGCGGTGCGGCGGGCCGGAGGAGTTCGTGGTGGATGGTGAGACGGGGTATCTCACCGGCAACGATCCCGGCGAGATTGCCGGTCGTGTGGAGCAGATCATGGGCGACCGGCCATTGCGGACCCGTCTGGGCGCCAACGCGCGTCTTATGGTGGCGGAGCGTTATACGCGCCGCTCATTCGAGCGGGGATTCTGGGGCGCCTTCAGCGCTGCGTTCACCGGCCGCGGGATCGACGGGACAGCTGGCGGTAACCTCCAGAGCACGTCCCTGCATCTTGGTTGAAAGGGCTCAATGGAATTAGCCGGGAAGCGAATCATGGTCATTGGCGGTGCCGGTCTGATCGGTAGCCACGTCGTCGACGAGCTGGTGAAAACGGATGTCGCCGAAATAGTTGTTTACGACAACTTCTTCCGCGGGCGACGTGACAATCTGCGAGGCGCGCTTCGCGATCCTCGCGTGAAGCTGTCACCGCACGGTGGTGACATTCTTCACACCGACATCCTGGTACGGGCAATGACGGGGATGGACGGTGTCGTCCACCTGGCTGCCCTTTGGCTCCTGCAGTGCCACGAATACCCGCGCGCCGCATTCGACGTGAATACGCGAGGTACGTTCAATGTTATAGAGGCGGCAATCGCCACCGGCGTCGAGCGGATCGTGTACAGCTCCTCAGCATCGGTGTACGGCGATGCGCTGACGCTGCCGATGGACGAGGATCATCCCTACAATAACCTGACGTTCTACGGTGCGACGAAAATTGCCGGCGAGCACATGTTCAAGAGCCTCGGTGCCAGGTATGGTCTGAGCTGGGCAGGACTCCGGTATATGAACGTTTACGGCCCGCGTCAGGATTACAAGGGAGCGTACATCGCTGTCATCATGAAGATTCTCGACCGCCTCGACCATGGGCTGCCGCCGGTGGTATACGGAGATGGATCGCAGCAGTACGATTTCATTCACGTGACGGATGTGGCACGTGCGAACGTATGCGCGCTGCGCTCCGATGCTTCGGGTCGCTGCTATAACGTTGGTCGCGGCATCGGCACCACGATCAAAGAGCTCACTGAACTCGTTGTCCGGCTCTCCGGACGCGACGTGCCGATCCAATATGAGCCGGCGGGGCAAACGTTCGTCTCCAATCGTATCGGTTCGACGGAGCTGGCGAAGCGGGACCTCGGTTTCGAGTGGACGATCGAGCTCGAGGAGGGGCTGAGAAGCCTGATCGAGTGGCGACGGCATGATCTCGCGGCCGTTGCGGCGCGCCGCGCCGACTGCTGAATCTCAGGTGAGCAGTCCGGAGCCCTTGAGGAAGAGTTGACGTGGATATTCCTATTACGAAAACCGTGTTCGGCGAAGAGGAACTCCGAGCCGTTCAGATGCCGCTTGAAAGCGGCTGGGTGGTCCAGGGGCCGTACGTGCGCAACTTCGAGGAGCGGTTCGGCGCGTTCGTTGAATCACCTTTCAGTGTAGCAACCAGTAATTGCACGACCGCATTGCACTTGGCCGTTGTCACCCTTGGCTTGCAGCCTGGAGACGAGGTGATCGTGCCCGCGTTCACCTGGATTGCTACCGCAAACGTGATCGAATACGCCGGCGCGCGACCGGTCTTCTGCGATATTGACCTGGCGACTTTCAACATCGATGTGGCGCAGGCCGCTGCGCTCGTTACCTCTCGCACGGTCGGAATAATGCCCGTTCATCTGTTCGGGCTCTGTGCCGACATGCCAGCGGTGATGGAGTTGGCGGGGCGGCACGGGCTCTGGGTCATTGAGGATGCGGCGTGCGGCCTCGGTGCCAGGTGTGAGCGTCAACATGCCGGGACGTTCGGGGATGCCGGATGTTTCAGCTTTCATCCGCGTAAGGCGATCACCACGGGTGAGGGCGGCATGCTCATCACGCGCAGCTCCGAGATCGACCGGCTGGCGCGGTCGTTGCGCGATCACGGGGCCGATCGCTCGGATTTGGTGCGGCATGAGAACTCTTTGTCTTTCCTCCTCCCGACATATAACTACCTCGGGTACAACTACCGCATGACTGACATCCAGGGAGCGCTCGGCTGTGCGCAGATGGATCGGCTCAACTGGATACTCAGTGAGCGCCGCCGATTAGCAGCAAGATACGACACCCTACTCGCGGACGTGCCGTTCCTCGCGACGCCCGCAGTGCCAGATGGGTACGAGCACGGCTATCAATCTTACGTCTGCCTTTTTCGGCCCGAGGACCCCACACTGGTCAAGCTGGACGCGCTTCGCCAGTGCCGCGACGAGCTGATGAGCAGACTCGAGTACGAAGGCATCGCGTCCCGGCAAGGGACGCACGCGCCGGTTACGTGCGGCTACTACGCGAGCAAGTACGAGCTGCGTCATGAGGCGTACGTCAACGCCGTCGTTGCGGAGAATTTGACGTTGACGCTACCGTTATACCCGCAGATGACTGACGAGGATCAGGACCGCGTTGTCGCCTCAATCACACGCGCAGGGGTGTTGTGAGAGGCGCCCGCGGAGTTTCAGAGGCACCGGTAGTGTGTGGGCGCGCACGATGTGTGGCATAGCGGGCATCGTGAGTTTAAGGGGCGAGTCGATCGTGCCCCCGGTGCTCAAGCGGATGACGGACCGCATCGCGCATCGCGGGCCTGACGGTGAAGGCCACTACTTCGATGGCCCCGTTGGTCTCGGTCACCGGCGGCTGGCAGTCATTGATCTCTCCGCTGCGGGCCATCAGCCGATGGCCAGTGAAAACGGCGATGTGGTGGTGACGTATAACGGCGAGATCTACAACTTCCAGACATTGCGGGTCGAGCTAGAGGCGCATGATCACCGCTTCCACTCCCAGACCGACTCAGAAGTAGTGGTGCATGCCTACGAACAATGGGGACGTTCCTGTGTCGATCGATTCAACGGCATGTTTGCATTCGCCGTCTGGGACCGCTCGCATCAGCGGCTCTGGTTGGTCCGTGATCGATACGGAATTAAGCCTCTCTACTGGTACTGCGACGATCAGGTCTTTATATTCGCCTCTGAAATCAAGGCGATCCTTGAGCATCCGCGGGTGAGTGCTAGGGTCTGCTACCCTGCGCTGAACGAGTATTTCTCATTCCAGAACATCTTCTCCGACCTGACGCTTTTCGAGGGCGTTCGGCTGCTGCAGCCGGGACACACCATCACGCTAGACTTGGCACAGGGAGGAACCCCACAGCAGACGTTGTATTGGGATTACGCATACGCGGCCGGCCACACAACGACGGCGAGTCCTGCCGACTGGACGGATCAAGTACGCCAGGCGATTGTGACAGCCGTCCATCGGCAGCTCGTCAGCGACGTGTCAGTCGGCGCCTATTTGTCAGGTGGCATCGACTCCGGCTCAATCACCAGCGTTGCCGCCCGGCAACTGAAGCGGCTGACGACGTTCACGGCCGGTTTCGATCTTAGTTCTGCGTCGGGACTCGAGCTTGGTTTTGACGAACGTTCCAGGGCCGAGTCGCTCTCGAACCTGCTGAAAACGGAGCACTACGAAGTGGTGCTCCACGCCGGTGATATGGAGTGGGTGCTCCCGGAGTTGATCTGGCACCTGGAGGATCTCCGCGTCGGCCAGTGTTACCCGAACTATTACGTCGCGCGACTGGCAGGCAAGTTCGTCAAGGTGGTGCTCTCGGGCGCAGGCGGCGATGAATTGTTCGGCGGCTACCCATGGAGGTACTACAGGGGGCTGAACAGCAACGGACGCGGCGATTACTACACCCGCTACTACCGGTTCTGGCAGCGCCTCATCACGGAGACGGACAAACCACGCTTCTTCACGCGGGACACTAGGCGCCGCGTTAACGGTGTCGAGGCGTTTGATGTATTTCGAGCCGTCTTCGATGGATGGACTGAGCCCCTTGAGACGAATGCCGACTACGTACGCGCTTCCCTGTATTTCGAGTTGAAGACGTTTCTGCACGGGTTGCTAGTCGTCGAAGACAAATTGAGTATGGCGCACGGTCTGGAAACACGTCTTCCTTTTCTGGATAATGATCTGGTCGATCTCGCGCTGCGGGTCCCCGTTGAGCTAAAGTTGAGCAATCTTGCCGATGCGAGCCGTCTCGACGAAAACCTTATCGGCAAACGATGGCGGGTGGAGTTGGAGACAACAGAGGGAAAGATCATACTGCGTCACGCGCTTAAAGAACTCCTCCCTGGCTCGATCACCGACCGCACGAAGCAGGGTTTCAGTGCGCCTGACGGTAGTTGGTTCAGAGGTGAGAGCATCGACTACATCAACAGGCTGCTGCGAGATCCGAAAGCGCGGATCTTCGACTATGTCGAACGCGATTTTGTTGGCGGTGTCCTCGATCAGCACTGCTCCGGTCGCGTCAACCGGCGGCTGTTGATCTGGTCGCTCCTGAGCTTCGAATGGTGGTGCCGACGGTTTCTCGGCTGAACTGCAGTTCATATGAATAGCGAAGACCAATTCGCCACTGGCGGCGGCGGGCTGCCTACATTCATCTTGGGTGGCACTGCCGCAGGAGGAACGAGTTTTCTTGCCGCGGTGCTTGTGCAGCATCCCGAGATTTATCTCCCGAAGCAGATGCGCCCAGAGCCGCATTACTTCTACAAGAGCTGGGAATACAGCAAGGGCCTGGAGTACTACCGTGCTCGGTGGTTTTCTGATGTGCCGGCTGACTGCACCATCGTCGGTGAGCGCTCGTCGTCGTATCTATTCGGCGGCGGAGACGTGGCGGAGCGGATGTGGCGGGCCATACCGGATGTGAAGCTAATGTTCACATTACGTAACCCGATCGAGCGGACTTGGGCGAACTATCGCTACACCGTCCTGGAGGGACTGGAGGATCTTTCCTTTGAGGAGGCACTCCGCCAGGAACCGCTGCGAGTGGCGCAACAGACCGGCATCTGGGCAGAAATTCAGCCGTACAACTACACAGGGCGCGGCTTCTACGGCCGACAAATACGTGAATTCCGCAGGTATTTCGATCCTTCTAGAATCCTGCTGGTGAAGTCCGAGGCGCTGGCGCGTGATACAGAGCGCGAACTGGACCGCATCTACACCTTTCTCGGTGTCCGCGAGCGCGACTTTCGAGCCATCCGTCCACCCGAACACTCAAGCGTTGGCGTGAAAGACCCTGTGCTACAGCGACAGATGCGCCAGTACTTTGGCGATCGCTTCGACAGCATCATTGAGGCAGTCCGCCGCGAGGAGCCGATGCCGCCACAGGCGACTGACGGGGACACTGCCGCCGTCGCGCGGCTCTGCGCAAACCTCCATTGGCACAGGGAGCCTATGCCGCGGGCCGCGCGTGATTACTTGTCCGACCTATTCGCTGAGGATTTGCGCGAGCTGCGCGAATACGTGGATTTCGATATTTCCGACTGGGTCGGCGATCGTGCGTAATGGCGCGGTGATTTGGATTACCGGCCTCTCGGGCGCAGGCAAGACTACCCTGGCACGCGCTGTGGCCGCGTACCTTAGGGAGCAAAGCGTTCCCGTCGTACTCTTGGATGGGGACGATCTGCGCGAGGTCTTCGGCGTCGCGACCGACACTGTTGCGTACGAGGGAGCGGCGCGCCTGGCGCTCGCGTGGCAGTACGCGCGGTTGTGCCGGGTGCTTGCCACCCAAGGAGTAACGGTTGTGATTGGGACCATCTCGCTGTTCCATGAGATCCATGCCTGGAATCGCGCGCACTTGCCAGGCTATTTCGAGGTGTTCCTTGACGTCCCTCTCGCCGAGTTGCGCCGCCGAGACTCCAACGGCATCTACAGCCGGTTTGACGCGGGTGAGCTGTCCAACGTGATCGGGCTAGATCTGCCCGTGCAGTTTCCTCAGGCGCCGCACTGGGTGGTCCGGTATGATTCGCGCGATACGGTCGATACCCTGGCTGCCCAACTAGTGACGCGTGCAGCAGCGCGGACCCTTTTGAGTTCGTAATCACATGACCAGCACACTTCGCCCTGGTGACTTCACCGGGCTTGCCAGCGACTACTCACGCTACCGCCCGGGATACGCGGAATCCGTGCTCAAGGCGATCCGCGGCTTGTTGCCGCACCCGCCTGCCAACGTCGATTTTGTCGACGTCGGAGCCGGCACCGGGATATGGACGCGGATGGTCTACCACTCTGGTGTCCGATCCGTGATCGCCGTTGAGCCGAACGATGAAATGCGCGCCAATGGCGTAGCGCAGAGTAAGGGTATGAAAATTCGATGGGTTGCTGGCAATGCGGCGCAGACCGGCTTGCCCGACGGTTCGTGTGACTGGCTCTCGATGGCATCATCGTTCCATTGGACGGATTTTGAAGACGCGACCGCGGAGTTCTACCGTGTACTGCGTCCCGGCGGGCAGTTCACGGCGATCTGGAATCCACGCTTGTTCGAAGCGAATCCTGTGCTCGCCGACATAGAGGACCACCTGCGGACGCGATATCCCGATGTGCGGCGGGTGTCCTCGGGGCGTTCCGGCATCACGGACACACTGACCGAGCGGCTCTGGTCAAGTCAGTACTTCGATGATGTTGTGTACGTAGAGGGCAGACATGAGGTCGCGATGACACCCGAGCAATATCTAGGGGCATGGCGATCTGTCAATGATTTGCGGGTGCAGCTCGGGCGCATTCACTTCGAGGCGTTCATGGCGTTTGTCGAACAGCGCATTGCAGGTGTGGACGTGATCCAGGCAACCTACTTGACTCGGGCTTGGTCCGCCCGCCGCAAATGAAATGCCGCTGACGTTCTCTACCAAGGCTGCGACCCTTGAGGCACTCGAGTCCCGCCTGCACGGCGCGCGAGTGGCTCCGCTCGTTCGGTTCACGGTGGCGCAGTGGCGCGGCGACTCCACCAGCCAGCTGGCACATATGCGCCGTCGGTTAGGTGAAGGGCCCTGGATCGTGCGGTCCAGCCGACAATCTGAGGACGCGCTTGGCGCGTCCATGGCCGGCGCGTTCCTGAGCGTACTCAATGTGAGACCGGGCGATGTCGTTGAGGCGGTCGAGCGCGTCATTGCCGCGTACGGCGAGGCCTCCCCAGCCGACGAGGTGCTCGTGCAGCCGATGCTCGCTGGTGTGCTGCGCTCCGGCGTAGCGTTCTCGCATGACCCACAGACCGCTGCACCATATCGGGTCGTGAGCTGGAGCGAGGGAGACGACACGCAGCGCGTCACCGGTGGCCGCAGCGGCAGCCGTACATGGCAGGGGGCGGCGTCATCCCCCGTGCCCCCGCCGAAGGAGATCGCGTCGGTGGTGGAGCTGCTTGACGAAATCGGGCGGCATTTCGGGGGGGCGCCGCTTGACTGCGAGTTTGCGATCACCGCGGCGGGCGAAGAGGAGACGCTGTGGCTCCTTCAGGCGAGGCCGCTGATGATTGCGGGAGAAGTCGATCCCGTCGACTCGCAGGCGCATCGGCTCCGTCTCATCGCCGAAAAGATCTCCCGCGGCATGCGGCCACATCCCTTCGTGCTAGGACGTCGCACCGTGTACGGTGTGATGCCGGATTGGAATCCTGCCGAAATTGTTGGGCTGCGCCCGAAACCGCTGGCGCTCTCTTTGTACCGCGAACTCGTCACCGATGCCATTTGGGCATATCAGCGCCACAATTACGGGTACAGGAACCTGCGCAGCTTTCCGCTGATGCCGCACATGTTCGGGATGCCGTATATCGACGTGCGGCTTTCGTTTAATTCGTTCATCCCGGCCGAGCTGGACACGCACATAGCCGGACGCTTGGTGGACTACTACATCGACCGCCTGCTGGCCGAACCTGCGCTGCACGACAAAATTGAGTTCGAGATCGTGTTCTCCTGTTATACGCTCGATCTGCCGGAGCGGCTTGAACGCCTTGCCGACGCCGGCTTCTCAGGCGATGAGCGTGAGCACATTCGCGAGTGCCTTCGCCGCCTAACGAACCGAATCATCCATACCAAAGAGGGGCTCTGGCGCGCAGACGCCGAGAAGCTGAAGACGCTCGAGGCGCGTCGGCTGGCGCTGTACGGCTCCGACGCAGACGCCCTCGAGCGGATCTATTGGCTATTGGAGGACGCGAAGCGCTACGGGACGCTTCCTTTCGCCGGTCTCGCGCGTGCTGGGTTCATCGCAGTGCAGATGCTGCGGTCGCTCGTGTCGGTAGGGGTGTTGACTTCGGGCGATTACGATGCGTTCATGGCGAGCGTCTCGACGGTGAGTGGCCAGCTCGCGCATGACCGCGCCGCGCTCGACAGGACCACGTTCCTCACCCGCTATGGGCACCTGCGGCCGGGCACGTACGACATCTTGTCCCCTAGGTACGACGAAGCCCCGGACGTTTACTTCGACTGGACGCGGCAGCCCCCGCTCCCTGCGGCGACACGTCCGTTTCGGCTGACCCTGCCCCAGATGCGCGAGATCGCGCGGCTGCTGGAGGCGCACGGGTTGTACTCGGACCCGGTAGGGCTCTTCGATTTCGTTCAGGCCGGCATCGAGCTGCGTGAGTTTGCGAAATTCGAGTTCACGCGGAACCTGTCGGACGCGCTCGCGCTGGTCGCCGCAGTCGGCGAGCGGTGGGGCTTCTCACGGGAGGACATGGCGTACTGCGATATTCGCGCGCTGCAGGAGCTCCATGTCGGAGCCGCGGATCCCCGTGAGCTTCTCGCTGACGCGATCGTGCAGGGGCGCGCGCGACACCGCCAGACGCTTTCCCTGGCACTGCCACCCGTCATCGCGGCGGCCGATGACGTCTGGGCGTTTGAGTGGCCAGAGACGTCGCCTAACTTCATCACTCGCAAGCGCGTAACGGCGCCGGTCGTCACCCCTGATCTCCATCAGCAACTCGCAGGCTCCATCGTGTGTATTCCAAACGCCGACCCGGGGTTCGACTGGCTTTTCGCGCATTCCATCGCAGGGCTCATCACCACGTGGGGTGGCGCAAACTCGCACATCGCCATCAGGGCCGGTGAGCTGGGGATCCCCGCCGTCATTGGAGCCGGTGAGCTGCTGTACCGCCGGTGGTCGGTCGCGCAACGGCTACATCTGGATTGCGCTGCCCGGCGGGTGGACGTAGTCGGGTGAGTAGCTCGCGGCGGGCGAAACCAATCGTGGCCGTTAGCCAGTCGGTGGAGCTTAGGTCAGAACGGGGCGAGCGCCGGGACTGGCTGGATCAGCGCCTCTCCAGTTGGCTACTGGCCGTGGGAACGTGTCCGGTGCCGGTCCCCAATGCAGTGGCTTCCGATGCAGCTTCGGCTGGGGTTCACACGTGGCTGTGCAACATTCTGCCTGACGCCATCCTGCTGTCGGGGGGAAACGACCTCGGCGCCATTCCCGAGCGGGACCTGACCGAGTCGACATTGCTCCATTACGCGCGGTGTCACCAGCGGCCCGTGCTCGGCATCTGCCGTGGCATGCAGATGCTGGCGGCCGACGGGGGCACCGAGCTCCGCGAGATCGACGGCCACATTGCGTCACGGCACGCACTTGACAGCTCGAGCGGCGAACTGTGGCCAACTGAAGTGAACAGCTTCCATCGTTACGGCCTCGCCGGCTGTCCCCGCGGGTTCATCGCGGTCGCGACGGCGCGGAAGGACGGATCGATTGAAGCGATCCGTCACGAGTCGCTGCCGTGGGAGGGTTGGATGTGGCACCCGGAGCGCGAGGTGTCATTCGCCACCTCTGATGTGAGGCGGGCGCGACGTCTGTTTGGCATTGAGCCGGTGGAGATCCGGTGAGAGCGATTATTTTGGCTGCCGGCCGTGGAAGCCGCATGGACCAGCTGACGGTGGACCGTCCGAAGTGCCTCCTCGAGTTCCGCGGGAAGGCGCTGCTCGACTGGCAGATCGAGGCGCTCCGCGATGGCGGGGTGACGAGTATCGCGGTCGTCACGGGCTACCGTGCCGAGCGTCTTGAGGGCCGAGACCTGACATTCTTCCACAATCGGCGCTGGGCCGAAACAAACATGGTGACGTCACTCGCCTGCGCAGCTGCTTGGCTTGAGGCCGCTCCTTGCATTGTCAGCTATGCCGACATTATTTACGAAGCGCCGGCCGTGGCATCGTTGACGGCCAGCAACGCGCCGCTTGCGATCACCTACGACCCCGCTTGGCGGCGGCTGTGGGAGCTGCGTTTCGATGATCCGCTGCAGGACGCTGAGACGTTCCGCCTCAAACCGGATGGCACAGTGGCGGACATCGGCGGCTGCCCGCGGACTTTGGAGGAGATCGAGGGACAGTACATGGGCCTCCTTCGCTTCACGCCTTCAGGCTGGCGGGAGTTCCGCCGGATCCACGCGGGTCTCACTGCAGAGGAGGGCGGCCAAATTCACATGACAGGGATGCTGCAGAGAGTCGTTGCTGCAGGTGTGCTCCCGCTGCTGGCGCTGCCCTTCAGGGGGTTCTGGGCGGAGTTCGATTCCGCTGCGGATCTTAACGTGTGGCGGACGCCCAACCGACACAACTCACCCGAGTGCGATGAACCCCCCCGTGAGTTGTAGCCCGCGCGACAAGGTACTTCGGAGTTCACCATGCGCCCCTTGACGATCCGCTCAACTCTGACCTCCATCATTCGCCACCGTGAACTCGTGTGGGAGATGGCTGTTCGAGACCTCAAAGGCATGACGAAGGGGGCGACCCTCGGATACATGTGGATTCTCCTTCGACCACTGATTCAAACAGCAGCCTATGTCGTCATCGTGTCGTACGTTTTCGGCTCACGTTCCGCGCGAGAAGGCACCACGATCGCGTATGTAATGTACGTCCTATCGGGAATGATCAGCTGGCAGATGGTGAGCCGAGCGATCGAGGAGGCCCCCACGCTGATCAGGAACCGGATGGATCTGGTCAAGCAGGTGATCTATCCAGTCGAGACGCTTCCCCTCACGAGCCTGATAGTCGGATCAGTAGGTGCCGCCGGGAGCCTGATCGTGTTCCTGAGTATCTCCATGCTGAACGGCACGATGCAGCTATCATGGGCACTGCTCCCGCTGCCCGCAGGTCTGCTGATCTGCTTTACGCTCGGCCTGTCCTGGTGTTTCATGATTGCTGGAACGCTCGTGAAGGATCTCCGAGAAATCAACGGCATCATGATAGGGTTGCTCGTATATGTGTCACCCGTCGTCGTCAGCGAGGGCATGGTCGGGCGGGAGCTTTGGACGGTCGTCCAGTGGAATCCGCTGTCGCACGTCGTCATTTGTTTTCGTGATGTGTTGCAGGGAGAGTGGCATCCTGTCAGCTGGGCGATCTATGTCACCATGACTGCCCTCGCTCTCGCGGCGGGAAGTGCGGTCGTGACACGTATGAAGGTAGCTGTGAATGAATATATCTAGTGCGAGAGCGGCAAGACACGAAACGGAAGTGGTGGTCCGCGTCGAGCATGTCACGAAGCGTTTTAAGCTGTACAAGAACATCAGGACCGGGCTCGTCAAGGAACTGCTGTTCCCCCGACGCAGGTCTGACTTTTATAAGGATTTCACGGCTGTTTCCGATGTCTCGCTCGAGGTTCGTCGGGGCGAAATCGTCGGGATAATCGGGGCGAACGGCGCTGGGAAGACCACGCTGCTGAAAATGATCGCCGGCCTGCTGCCGCTTGATGAGGGGCGGATTGAGGTCAACGGTAGGGTGACGGCACTTCTTGCGCTCGGCGTCGGAGTGCATCCGGAGTTCTCGGGACGCGAGAACGTGCTTTACACAGGGATGCTCCTTGGGATGCGGAAGCAAGAAGTGCTCACCAAAATGTCTGAAATCATCGAATTCGCAGAAATTCGCGATTTCATAGAGCAGCCATTTCGTACGTACTCGTCAGGGATGAAGGCGCGGCTGCTCTTCTCAGTGGCGATGAGCATTGCTCCTGAAATCGTAATTGTGGATGAGGCGTTGGCAACCGGCGACATGAGCTTCGTCCAGAAGAGCCAGGCAAGGATACGGCAACTGTGCTCAAGCGGCGCTACTGTGTTGTTCGTGTCCCACAATCTGCGGCAGGTCGCCGAGTTGTGCGAGCGGAGCATTGTGATGCAGCGCGGACGCATCGTTTACGACGGGCCGACGGACGAGGCAGCAGCTCGGTACGTCGAAGGGGTTCATGCGCAGCGAGACTTGCAGTTGTGGCAGGAGACCGAGCCGCCTGATCTGCGGCGGCGGCCTCTGGGAACGGGCGAGATTCACGTTGACGACATCTACTTTACAGTCGACGGCAGGCGCACCAACACAGTCGTGATCGGCGAATCGTGCGAGCTGCACGTAGAGTACAGTAGCTCGCGGGCGCTTCCGTCAGTTCAGCTGTGCGTGGAAATACGTTCGGCGAAATCTGGGGTCACATACGCCTTTGTTCCCAGCACCATACCCGGCCTCCTCAGTGGCCGACCCGAGAGTGGCAGCCCGTTCCGAGTCACTGCAGGTAAGGGCCGGGTTACCATTGCGTTCTCTAGGCTAGTGATGGGAGACGGCGATTACAGCTGTGATGTTGAGATGTTCGACGGTTCACCGGACTTCAACTTCAGCTATGATCGCTGCTACTGCTACTACCAGAGAATTTTGAGATTCCAAGCAATCTACAGAGAACCTCGCTACTTCTCACGCGGCACCATGACCGAAATCCCCGTTGATGACGTCCGCACGGAAGTACTGGTGTGACGAGGGTCGCAATATACGGCAACAACCTGAATCAGGGTTACTTCCTGGCGCGCTCGCTGCACGAACTCGGCGTCCGTGCCACCTTGTTTTGCCCGAGTTACGAATACGCGCAGGAACGTCACGACTGGTGGACAGCCAGCGACATCGACGGCAGTCTCGTACGCTACGCTCCTTTGTTCCCCCCGGGGTGTGGCGGGACGCCGTCTTCGGACCCTGAGATTCGCCGGGTGTATGACGAAATTGCTGCATATGACGTGCTCGTCATGGCGGAGAATGGCCCAGCGGTTTTCTCTGATTTGGGTGGTGGTCCAGCAAGAGTGTTCCTGTCTCTTGGGTTCGACCTCCAGAACACCCCGTTTCTGCTGAAGCGGCACCTGTACTCACGGCATACGTGGCAGCCGCTGCGTGAGGTGGTAGTGAACACCTTTAGCGGTCACTTCGGTGCGCCGCTTCTTGTGCCCCAGCGTTGCCGCGCGGTCTGCGGTGTGCTCCGTTCATACGCGACATTGCAGCGTCGGCAGCGCAAAGGCTTACGTCAAGCCGATGCTCTGGTGATCGCGCCGCATCAGGAGCCACTAGCGCGGCGCCTTTCGCTCGACCCTGGCAAAGTCCGCTACTTGCCAATGCCGATGGATACGCGTGTTCTGCAGGAAGTGGACCGCACGGCGAGCGACGCGCTGGCCCGCCGCTATGCCGCTTTCGAAAACGTCTTCTTCCATCCGACGCGGCAGTTCTTCTTGCGCACAACAGACGACCCGTACAAGAAGGACAACTACAAGCTGCTGGAAGGGTATGCCGATTACCGTTCTCGCTCGACGAAGCGGTCACGTTTGTTGCTCGTGCGAAAAGGCGATGCCGCTGACCTGGAGGAGGCTGATCGCATAATCCACCGCCTCGGGTTAAATGAATCTGTGGAATGGCTACCGGAGATGCCCAATCGGGAGTTGCGTGCATTCTACACGATGCGCAATGTCATCGTCTGCGATCAGTTTAGTCCCAATCTCGCGGTCCTGGGGAACATAGGACGCGAGGCGAGCTTCTTCGGACGTCTGCTGATTACTTCCTTCAGGGCCTTCAATACACGTCTGTACGGCGCCGATATACCTGCGCATGTGCTTCCCGCAGAAACCGCGGGGGAGGTGGCGCGGGCCATGCTCGCTGTCGATGATCTGTCGGACGAGTGCCGCGCGGGGCTCGAGCAGGGCGCTTCACGGTGGTTTCAGCGGCATCACGCAAACGCTGCTGCCGTACCCAAGTGGATCCGTCTTTTTGAAGACCTCGTGGCGCAAAGAAGCGTGCGAAGTGCGGGGCGACCGAGTTCCCGCGTTACCTGACGTGCCTGTTTTCTTTGCGCGCACGCCGGACTGCTTACATCAAGGCGTGCCCTGTTTCATTCCGCACCCGGCGCGAGGGATCTACGACGATCCCCCGGCGCTGAGCATATACCAGCAGCGGTACGGGTTGAGACTCCGCGAGGAGACGTACTGTGAAAGAGTCATCCGCAACCTCCCGGCAGCTGACGCGAGCATTCTCTCCGCAGGTGAGGGCACGGGCGAGTTCGTTCTAGCATTGGCTACGAAATATCCCCGAGCGCATTTTTATGCGTTCGACTACACCGCGGAAAGGGTTGCTATCGCGCAGCGCCTTGCCAGCCACCTTCGTGTCACGAACGTTACCTTCTTCGTAGGCTCCGTGGCGGATATACCGTTTCCCGATAGTTCCTTCGACGCCGTGATCGAACGCGGAGTGTTCCACATCCTGCCGAAGGACGTTCAGGTGGCCAACCTCCTAGAGATCGAACGCGTGTGTCGTGGTCCCGTCGTAATGAACTGGATGGCAAACGCGTACCCATACATCGCGCGGCGCGCTTGCCAAGCTTTGTTGTTGCGAAAGCCGCAAGTATGGCGCGATGCAATTGCGACATACCGCTCGATTGAGGTGGATTGTAGGTCTTTGAGGCGGATTGCGGCGTTCATTCAGACGGTGACAGGCCATCATGTGCAGCTCCTGCACACGTTCCGGGGTGACCGAGAGCTAGCTCACGCGGTTCCTCTTAGGTGGCCATGTTTTCAGCCATTAGGTGGGGTTACGTATGCTACGACGGATTGAACTCCGTTGCCCCGACTCGCTTGTCCCTCACCTGGCGACAGTGCTCCAGAGTCTGGCGGTCCTGTTTCAATCTGAATTCGACGTAAAACCACTGCAGCGTAGTTCCGTGGCGACCTTGAGCGCGGGCGGCCCATCACGCGTTGAACTGCCAATCCCAGATTTGGATGATTGGATGACTGGCGCCATCGAGATCACCGTGTGGCGCGGCATTCCACTGCCGCACCGGGGTCCAATCGCTGGGGCTTACCCGGACCTTCTAGGACTGACGTACTTTGTCTTCATGGACATCGAAGAACGCCGCCAGGAAGCTGCGAACGGTGAAGGCAAGTTCGACGTGCGGCGGTCTGTATTTGCCCCTGTTCTTCAAGTGAATTATCTCGACTTGATCGTCGAACAGATTCGTCGTGACCTCGGAATTCAGGAACCTCGATTTGGTGCGATTATTCTTACTCATGATTTGGACCTCATAGACCATCGAGCCTACCCGAGGACCGCCACGTGCTCACCGTCACTTCGGGAGATCGCTGGTCATCTCCGTGCCTTTCGACTTCGCAGTGCCTTGTTGCGGTTGCGCGATTCTGCGCGGTCACTTGTAGCGTTTATTCAGCAGGGAACTGAGAAATTCGAGTTCGCTGCATGGGCCGGCGCTGAGGCGGAGCGAGGGTTTCGAAGTGTGTTTTTTGTCTTCGCGCCGGAGCGATTACGAACCTTTCCACAAGATGCATGGTACGCGTTCACGACCCGCAATCGTTCAGCGCCATGGCTCACGCTTCGTGCCGTGCTGGCGCGTTTGCTGCGTCAGGGCTTCGAGGTGGCGCCTCACTTTTCCCGCTCAGCCGATTATCGGCTCGACCTGTTGTGCGCTGAGTGTCATTCCATCAGAAGCTCGCTGAACGTCAAATTGGAGAGCGTGCGCAACCATTGGGTGTGGATCCGCTATAGTGACTGGCCGGAGTACCTCAAGGTGCTCGACCTCAGATACGACTTCAACACGGTTGCGATTGGCTATCGCAAAGGCACTACATACCCGTACTTGCTGCGGAATGGTGGTACATGGGCGGTTTCTACCACTTTTGCTGATGACTTGGCTTTTAAGGCGTCCAATGGATTCTCGATGACACCAGAAGCCGGGCTCGCGTGTATAGAACGGCAGCTGCGCGATGTGGAGCGGTTCGGCGGATGTATAGCCTTATCGTTTCACCCCGCCGAGGATGGGCCGCCAGGTACGCTGTCGATCCCTGCGAAGCTGCCGTTTTATCGAGAGGTGCTTCGGTTGCTGTCCGATCGTGGACTGAGCGTGCTGCTGCCGCGCGAGGCGCTGGAGCGATTATGGACAGGCGCCCGTGTGACGTACGGACACTCTGCCGCAAGGGGCGCGTTCAGCCGCGAGCCATCGCCCTTGGAATAGCGGGTGACTGCGGGCGGCGAGCGGTGATCCGCTCCGGTTTCTGACCAGTCAGCCCTGCTGCCGATTCGGATCTAGCCGAGACATGGATCCCCAGCTGCCTCCTGAAGCGCCGACGAGGCGCAGCCTGCCTCCTACGGGGCGTTCGCGAGGTCCGTACAGAGCTGCCGTCGCGTCGTCATTGGCAACACGGCGCCTGCTGTTCGTCCTTCCGTCGCTTGCTCTCGGGGGAGCCGAACGTCAGGCAGTGCTCCTTGCGAGGCATCTCCGCGCCGACACAGACGCGCACGTTGAAGTCTGGAGCCTGAGTAGCTCCGGCGTCGCCGCCGAGCTATGCGCCGACTACTCGATCCCATGGAGAGTCGTGCGGCTGTCGTGGAACTCCGGCAGGCGCCAGCAGGTCGGCTCCATGCTCCGGCTCCTGGCGGCGCTCCGGCAGTTTCGGCCGGACGCGATCCTTCCATACACGCTCCTGCCGAACGTGCTCTGCGGTTGCCTGTGGCGGATGGCCGGGGCTCGCACTTGTATCTGGAATCAGCGGGACGTGGTGGACTGGCATGTGGGGCTCACAGCGGAGCGCCTCGCCCTCCGCCAGGTGCCGCTGTTCGTTTCAAACTCGGGGCACGCGTCGAAGTACCTGGCCGAACGCCTGCGCGTCCCGATCGAGCGTATTCGCGTGATCCGAAATGGCGTCGAACTGCCGCCCAAGGTTCATGACCGCAGTGAATGGCGCATGCGCTTCGGTGCGCGGCCGGACGCATTCGTGGCCTGCATGCTGGCTAATCTGAGCCCGCTTAAGGATCACGCAACGCTCCTGCACGCGTGGCGCCGTGTGATCGATTGCCTGGACATCCCAGCGCATCTTGTGCTTGCCGGCAACGCCCAAGGAACAGAAACGGCCGTTAAAGAATTAGTCCGGAATCTTGGTATACAGGGCAGAGTCACGTTCCTGGGGCCGGTTCACGACGTCGCCGGGCTCCTTGCCGCCATAGATGTGAGCGTACTCAGTTCGGCCAGCGAAGGTTGCCCCAACGGATTGTTGGAGTCTATGGCGGCGGGCCTTCCCGTAGTGGGTTCCGATATTCCGGGCGTCCGAGAAGCCGTGGGACGCGCGGGCGCCAGGTTCCTTAGTCCGGTGCGCGATGATGAAGGATTGGCCAAGTCGCTTGTGGCACTGGCGCGGTCGCCGGCGATGCGTGTCGAGGCTGGTGTGCGGAACGCCGCGCGCATCGATCGCCACTTCTCGACGTCTCGGATGGTTGGTCAAACGGCGGCCTTGCTGACAGAGGCGCTGCAATGAGTGCGAATGTGTTCGCGAACGGGCATCCTGCGTCATTGGCTGTGGCGCCACGTGACCCGCGGTATCTGAGCCTCGACTTGTGGCGCGGCGTCGCATGCCTGCTGGTGGTGATCGTCCACTCGTCGTCTGCCTTGGCGCCGCTGATCGATCACCCGGTGTACGGATGGCCGGCCTACCTGGTCCGGCACTTCTGGATCGGTGTGCCGATGTTCTTCGTAGTCAGCGGGTACTGCATTGCGGCGACGTGTGATTCGAGCCGTCGCAGGGCGGCTCCGGTCCGTTATTACTTCGCTCGGCGGTTGCGACGGATTTACCCGCCGTATTGGGCGCTCCTGCTCTTGGGAGTTGTGTTCAACGGTCTGGCTTTCGGCAGCGGCTGGATGGATACCTTTGCGATACCGCCACTCGAAGATCCGCGGACGCTGTCAACTGAGCAGTGGCTCGGGAACCTCACGCTGACGGAATCCGTCAGGTTTCACTTCTCGTCCGAGCCGTACAGGATGTTCATGGGGCACGCATGGACGCTCGCGTACGAGGAGCAGTTCTACGTCGTATGCGGCATACTGCTTCTCGTCTGCCCACGCCGGTTCTTTGTCGGTGTGGCGGCTGTCACCGTTCTGACGTGCTTTGTAGCACCATTGACGTTCAAGAAGATCGGGCTGTACACCTTCGGTTTCTTTTTCGACGGCCGCTGGTTTGTGTTTGCAGCCGGAGTCACTGTCTACTACGCGCTGAATTACGCCTCTCCTCGTGGGATCAGAGTCATCGCCACGAGTCTATTCGCCGCATTCATCGCCGCGGGGGTGTTTTTCCGATGGCTCCTGGAGCGGCAAGCCGGCGGCACCATGGGGCCCGACGAGGTGCAACTCGGGCTCGAGTTCGTCGTCGGTGCATCATTCGCACTGGTTCTTTTGCTGACGCACCGCTGGGACCGGTCGATTGCGACGGCGCGGGCAGGGCAACCGATTTCGTGGTGCGGCCGAATGTGCTACAGCGTTTACTTGGTGCATCTGCCGCTGACAAATCTGAGCAATTCGTATGTTGAGTATCTTGGCGCCGGAGGTTTCTGGGGCACGGTGCTGATCGCTATACCCGCTGGCATCCTCATATCAGTTGCTGCAGGATGGGTGTTCTTCCACATCGTGGAGAAGAGGTTCCTGAACGCTGCCTCTCCTCAGCTGAGGCGAGAACACGTGGAGCCGAGGCCCTCCTGCCCAGTAGCGACGGTGTGATCGACTCGTGCCGACCGTCCTCTTCTGCAGCCAGTCATATGTGCTCGCCGGAGGCATCCCAACGTGGCTCGATCAACTGTGTGAACGGCTCCCGGCACTCGGGTGGAGGCCGATTGTCGCACTCGCGCGTGGAGCTCGCTTCCACGATCCGGCAAAGTATCAAAGGGCGCACCCCTCGCTCGATTACGTGGTCATGGACGGCCGTTCCGGGACTGCAGAGGGGCGTATCAACGCGGTGATGCGCGCGATCCGCTCAACCGATTGCGACGTCCTCGTCCCGCTCTGCGTGGCGGATGCGTACGAGGCAATCGCGCGGAGCAAGCGGCGAGGCGCAGGCACGCGCCTGCTCGGCGCCGTCCATGGAGCGGCGCCGCGCATGCTCGTCGATCTGGCCCGCTATCTTCAGTTCTGTGACGGGGCTGTCGCCGTCAGTCGTTTGACGACACATTTGTTGCGTGAGGGCGTCGGCCTGGACCCGGAGCGGATCTTCCACGTACCTAACGGGGCGGTGGCGCCGCGTCGCCCGCGTTCCCCGCGCGCAGCCGACGCACCGCTACGGCTCGGGTATGTCGGGCGTCTGGACCCGGATAAGCGAGTCCTCGATCTGGTGGCGCTCTGCACCGAGTTGGACCGGCGAGGCTTCACGTACGAACTTACCGTCGTCGGCGGCGGATCAGACGAGGAGGCGCTGCGGGCCCGACTCTCCGGACACGCACGGTCGGCGACGGTGCGATTTCTCGGCACCCTGGGAATCGAACAGATCTATGACGGAGTGTATCCTCAGCTCGATTGCGTTCTCCTATTCTCAGAGATCGAAGGATTGCCTCTGACGCTTCTGGAGGCAATGGCTCACGGCGTCGTGCCGGTCGTTTCGCGGTTCCACGGTTACGCGTCGGAAGGCCTGCTTCGTGACGGTGAGACCGCGTTGCTGTTCGCCGTCGGCGATACGGCGGCCGCTGCAGCGTGCATTGTGGCGTGTGGTCGTGACGTCGAACTCTTCGACCGACTGTCGTCGGCTGGTAAGTTCGAGGTATCCATGGGATATTCGCTCGAGAGGTCGGCTCGAGGGTGGGCTGACGCGATGACGGTCACCTTGGAGCGCACGATCGTGCGTGGCGAATCGCTGCCACTGCACCGCGTTCCCGCCGGCCGTCTGGACCGTTGGCTGCCGGGTTCGATCGCGGAGACTGGCCGTCGACTGCTACGCCGCCAATTTCGTCACTCGGACCCTGATGAATGGCCCTACGCAGGCCCAGTTGATGCGAATGCCGAAAGCCGTCTGAGCGCCATCGCCAACGACTTCGAGCAGACGCAAGCCCGTGTCTGACCGGTTTCGCGCGAATGCCGATCCTCGATCTACTACGCCACCCGCTGAACCGCCTGCGTCAGCGTTGGGGTTGGGAAGTGACAGATCGCGAACAGGTGTTCGACAGGATCTTCCGTGACAACATCTGGGGCGACAGCGACTCCGCTTCGGGCACCGGGTCTAATCTCGAGCAGACGCGCGTGCTGCGTACTGCGCTGCCGGCGTTACTCGAGCGGTGGCACGTCAGGACGATGATCGACGCACCCTGCGGAGACTTCTACTGGATGAGCAAGACGCCGCTGCCCGTCGAGTCCTACACGGGGGTGGATGTCGTGGAATCGCTGGTGAAGCGCAACGAGGCGCTCTTCGGCTCCCCCTGTCGTCGTTTCGTGCGCGCAGATCTGGTGCGAGACCCGATTCCCCGGGCGGACTTGGTGTTCTGTCGCGACTGTCTGGTGCATTTGTCGTTCAGCGATGCGGCCCGCGCGCTGCGTAACATTCGCACGTCAGGCGCATCCTTGCTGTTGACGACGACCTTCACCGAGCGGCAGGTGAACGTCGACATACGGACAGGGCAGTGGCGGCCGCTGAACCTCTGCCTCCCCCCTTTCGGATTTCCTCCGCCAGTTGACGTGCTGGTGGAGCACTGCACAGAGGACGGCGGGCAGTATAGCGATAAATCGCTCGGTCTCTGGCGCCTGAGCGATCTTCCGTTCTGACTGATGCGCCGTCTGCTGATCTGCACGCCCTCGCATGCTGTGCATGGGGGGGTAGAGGCGATTGTCAACGATCTGACGCGCGAACTGCCGCGGCGGGGATGGGACGTCGTTTTGGGGCTCGCCGCGGGCCAACGGTTCAATGATCCGCAAAGGTACCGAGCCGCGTATCCTGACCTGAACTCGATCGATATCGATGGGTCCGGCGGCACCCGGCAGGCGCGTGTGGAAGCGCTGATCCGGGCGGTGCGGACGACGCGTCCGGACGTCGTGCTGGCGGCTCGTATCTTCGACGCCTACCCCTCGATCGCCCTGCTCAAGCGCCAGCAGGGCGGCCCGAGGCTGGCCGTGGCCATTCGCGCGTGCGAGAGTGATTACCTGCACGACGTCCGCCTGCACCGCGCCGTGATCGACCTGTGTGTCGCCGACGGCAATCTCCTGGCCGCCGCCTGCGAAGAGTGGTGCGGGATGGCCGCTGAACGCGTTGCGAATATCCCTGGTGGCGTCCGGATGCCGCAGGTCATCCCGGAGCCACGGCGGAGGCGTACTCCAATTCGGCTCGGGTATGTCGGTCGTCTCGCACAGCACGACAAGCGTATCTTTGACCTTGTTCCGTTCCTGGAGGAGCTCGACCGTCGGCAGCTGGCCTACCAGATGGACGTTGTGGGCACCGGTCCAGATGCTGAGGCTGTGGCTCAGGCGCTTTCCGAATGGCTCCGTCGGGGTATCGTGCGGTGGCACGGTTGGCAAGACAGTGCCGCCCTCTACGAGCGCTTCCTGCCCGCACTCGATTGCGTCGTTCACTTCTCCGCTGCCGAGGGCGTCACGATCGCACCACGTGAGGCGATGGCTCACGGCGTGGTGCCGGTGATCTCCGAGTTCCTCGGGATATACGCGCAACGGCACTTCGTCCATGAACACAACGCGCTAATTTTCCCCGTCGGGCAAGTCGCCGTCGCCGCACGGCACGTACAACGGCTGGTCTCTGAGCCCGGGCTCTTGACCCGCCTGTCGGCCACCGCGGCAGGCTCGCAGACTGGCGCATACGAGCATGGCGGGTCCATCGACGCATGGGCAAGCGCCTTGGACAAGGCGATGGGTCTCGCCCCCGCGTGTGGGACCGTGCCTGTTCTGCGCCACCCTGACGAAGGTCGCCTCGCCCGGTTGCGACTGCACCCATGGCTCGCCCAGCGCCTGCGCGACGTGCTGCACGTCCGCCCGGTCTACGCAGACCCTGGTAGTGAATGGCCAACGAGCAGCGGGACGTTGACTTCTGAAGATCGCGACGAGTTTCAGCGGTTCGCTTCTGAATACGAAGCACGGTGCCGTGAAGCGACGACCACCGACTCTTAAGGAGCGGGTTGGCGCTCTCGTGCTGGACGGCCCGTCCTTCGTCTGGGCCATGCGACCCAGTCGACGACCCCGCGCCGCAAAGCCAATCATTTACGTACGGAACCGTCGCGAGAGGGTGGATCCAGGGCCGCAATCGATTGGCGCCGCCTGCCGCTGGCACTTCACGACGGACCTGCACGTGGCGAGGATTTTCCCGTCATTCGGTGGGCTGTTGATGCGGCGCACTTTGCGCGACTGGCCCATCACGCTGCCTGCGACGGCACCCGCGGCGACTACGACTCCCGACGTGACATTTGTCATCGGCCACCGTGGTCTCGAACGCCTTCCGCACCTGCACCGCGTGCTGCAGAGCATCGCGGCTCAAGTAGGGGTCGCGGTGGAGTGCGTCCTGGTCGAGCAGTCGCCGGAGCCGCTGATTGCGAACCGCCTCCCGGCCTGGGTGCGCTATGTGCACACGCCCATGGCGGAGACGCTCGGCTATTCACGAGCGGCCGCCTTCAATGCGGGGATGCGGCATGCCCGTGCCCGCTTACTTATTTTTCACGACAACGACATGCTCTTGCCGCGTGAATACGCGATGCAGGCGCTGCTCCGGCAACGGGATGGCTTCGAGGTCATCAACTTGAAACGCTTCGTGTTCTATCTGACGGATCGGCAGTCGACCCGCATCCAGCACACCGGCGAGATTGACGCTGACGACGTCCCCGAGACCGTCGTCCAGAATCTCGAAGCGGGCGGCAGTTTCGCCATTACTCGCGACGCGTACCGCGCGATCGGTGGCTTCGACGAAGGGTTTATCGGCTGGGGCGGGGAGGATAACGAGTTCTGGGAACGCGCAATCACTCGGCGCGCCTGGGTATGGGGTTATTTGCCGATTCTGCATTTGTGGCACCCGCCGCAGCCCGAGAAGGTCCGGGGCGCGGCGAGTCCCGCGGTCGCGCGCTACTGGAGGCTGACCCGGATTCCGCCAGCCGAACGAATTCGTCAGCTGGTTGGCCAATCAGGAGAGGTTTTCTAGTGTGTGGCATCGCCGGATGGTTCGCTCCCGCCAGCGGCCGCCACGCAGATGAGCTCGTGGCGATGGCCCAGACCATGGCCCACCGTGGTCCTGACGATCGCGGCACTTTCGTGGACGCGGCGAACGGCGTGGCGCTCGTTCACAACCGCCTGAGCATCATCGACCTGTCCAGCGCGGGCCATCAGCCGATGCCGAACGAGGACGGCACGGTGATCCTGACGTTCAACGGCGAGATCTACAACTTCGGGGAACTGAGATCCGAACTCGCGGCACGCGGCCACGTCTTCACCTCCCGCACCGACTCGGAAATCCTGGTGCACGGCTACGAGGAATGGGGCGCCGGGCTGCTGGACCGCATCGCGGGAATGTTTGCGTTCGCGATCTGGGACGCAAGGCGGCGGACCCTTCTTCTTGCGCGCGATCAGATGGGCATCAAGCCGCTGTATTACTGGTTTGACGCTGCCGGCGGGTTCTACTTCGCCTCCGAGATCAAGGCGTTTCTCCCGTTGGAGGGGTTTCGGCCTGAGATCAATTCCGCAGCGCTCCGCCAGTATCTCGAACTGAACTTCGTCTACGACCGCCACGAAACGAGCTTGCGCGGCGTGTTCAAGCTGCCGGCCGGGTGCTCGATGGAACTGTCGGTCGACGATTACGCCGCCAGACGTCGCCCCGTGCCCCAGCAATACTACGCACCGCCCTCTGTCGAACCGGCGACCGGCGAGCCTGGCGAGGTCGAACGACGAGCCGACCGTCTGTTCGAGGTGCTCGAGCGCGTCGTATGCGAGCACATGATCGCCGATGTTCCCGTCGGTCTTCTGCTCTCCGGAGGGCTGGATTCGAGCATCGTCGCTGCGCTCGCTGCCCGCCAGGGTCGCGTCCTCACGATCAGCATGGGATTCGCCGACTCCGTCGTCGACGAGCGCCCATTCGCGCGTACCGTGAGCGACTTCATCGGCTCCGACCACGAAGAGGTTCTGATCAGATCGGAGGAGGTAACAAGCGACCTCGAGCGCTCCGTCTGGTTCGTGGACGACCTCTTTGGCGACTGGGGCGTCATTTCCACGATGGTCCTATACCGGAAATGCCGGGAGGCTGGCGTCAAGGTCGTGCTGGTCGGCGAAGGTTCGGACGAACTGTTCGGCGGCTATTCGAACTTCGAAACGTGCGGCGGACCAGCAGCGGACAACAAAAGTGCGTGGCGCCGTTCGCTGCAGATGTACCGCTGGTATTCGGGGCGTCGGTGGGGACGCGAGCTCTGGCGCTTTCATCACACGTTGCGCGACCTGCACCATACCGCGCACGAGGATGCGTTCTCTGCTGTAAGGCTCTTCGAGACGCGGCATCAGCTGCCGCACTGCTACAACATGAAAGTCGACAAGGCGAGCATGGCGGTCGGCGTCGAAGCACGCGTGCCGTTCCTCGACGTGCGGGTTGCGGCCGAAGGATACCGGACACCGCGCGAACTGCTCCTGCGCGATGGCACGAACAAGCAGCTTCTCCGGCAGATGGCGGCTCGCCATGAGCTGCTGCCGTCCTCCATCCTGAACCGGTCCAAGTTTGGCGGTTCCATCGCCACCACCTGGATGGACCATTCGGCGAGCTTCCGAGCATTCGCCCGGGACGTGATCCTCGACCCGGGCGGCATGACGAAATCGCTGGGGTTGGAACGGGCGATGAACGCGTACTTCCTGAAGAACCGCCGGGGGTATGCGTTTCCGCACAGCATCGGCATCTTTTCTATCCTCGCCTGGCGGTTGCTGCTGCTCAATCTTTGGTCGCGCCGCTACGCCGTGGTCCGGTGACATGCTGGCCGACGTCACACCGTTGATCCTCACATACAACGAGGCACCGAATATCCAGCGAACGCTCGGGCAACTCAGCTGGGCTCGGGAGATAGTAGTCGTCGACAGCGGCAGCACCGACGAGACGGTAGCGATTCTGGCGCGAACCCCTCGGGTGCGCGTCATTCACCGTCAGTTTGACTCTCATGCCAAGCAGTGGAACTTCGGGCTTCACGAGACCGGAATCACCACGGCTTGGGTGCTTGCGCTGGACGCAGATTACGTGCTCTCCTCGGAACTTGTAAACGAGATTTCGGCGCTGCGCCCGCCTTGCGATGTAGTCGCCTACACCACGTCGTTTAGGTATTGTGTCAGCGGGAAACCGCTGCGGGGTACCGCATATCCGGCGAAGGTCACACTCTTTCGTCGCGAGGGAGCTCGGTACGAGCAGGACGGCCACACACAGCTGCTCGCGACGCAAGGGAAAGTGAGGGCGCTGCGGCACCTCATTTATCATGACGACCGGAAGCCTCTGCACCGATGGGTCACGGCGCAGAACCGGTACATGGAACTCGAGGCAGCAAAACTGAGCGCCACAGCTGCGGCGGAACTGTCGCGTGGCGATCGTCTCAGACGCTGCATCGTGTTGGCGCCTCCAGCGATGTTCCTGTATTGCGTCATCGTCCGTCGCAACCTACTCGACGGTCTTCCAGGACTATACTACGCGCTGCAGCGGACATGTGCTGAGTTGTTGTTGTCCTTACATCTGCTCGAGTTGCTCCTGGGTAAGCGCGAGCATTCAAGAACGCACCGGTAGGATGAGCCCTCCAGCGCGATTGGGCACTGCACGAATGATCCACCCTCCTACAGCCGCATCGGACCGAGTGACCGGGTTGCATCGCGTCAAGAGTATTCCGGAGAATTGCTACAACACGAAGGTCGAGAAGGCGAGCATGGTGAGAGTGGAAGGCCACGTCCACTTGCTCGCTGTGCGCGTCGGCGACGAGGGCTACCGCACGCCTCGCGGACTGCTCCTCAGCGGCGGTACCAACAAGCACCTTCTGCGGCGGATGGCGCTCAGGCAGGGGTTGCTGCCGGAGGGCATCCTTCAGCGGCCCAAGTTCGGCGGTTCCATCGCCGCCAACTGGATGGATGAGTCTCCAGCGTTCCGCGCCTTCGCCGGCGATGTTGTTCTCGACCCGTCAGGATTGACGAAGTCGCTGGGACTCGAACCGACCATGACCGCCTACTTCAAGCGTGGCCGGTCAGGTTATGCGTTCCCGCGCGGCGTCAGCATCTTTTCGATTCTCGCGTGGCGGCTGCTGCTCTTGAACATGTGGGCGCGGTACTACCTTGGACCCCGTTCGGCGCTGCCAGCCACCGCGTCGCAGATGTTGCCGCTCGCCGGTCCCCGGTCGTCGCCGGTGCGGCCGTGACGACACAGGCCGCGCATGTAGAACCCGGGCTGGTGTCGACGATCATTCCGGTGTTCAACCGGGCGGCGATGCTCCGCGAAGCCGTGGGCAGCGTGCTCGCGCAGACCCACCGTCCGATCGAGCTCATCATCGTCGATGACGGTTCGACGGACGACACCCCAATGCTCGGGCGGGCCCTCGCGGATGACCATCCGCGCGAGGTGCGGTTCGTCACCCAGGCGAACGGCGGGCCGGGACGCGCGCGCGAAGCGGGCCGCAGACAGGCGCGCGGCGAGTTCATCCAGTACTTGGACAGCGACGATCTCCTGCATCCGCGGAAGTTCGAGGTGCAGGTGGCGGCCCTCCGTGCGCGCCCCGATTGCGGTGTGGCCTACTGCTACACGCGGCACTATCGGGTGAGCGACGCTCCCGTCGACGTCCCGTGGAAGGGATCCGGCAGTACGGTCGACGCGATGTTCCCGTCGTTCCTGACCGAGCGATGGTGGGATACGCCGACGCCGCTGTACCGCCGGAGCGTCTGCGAAGCGGCGGGACCGTGGGAGCCGCTGTCGCTGCACGAGGACTGGGAGTACGACTGCCGGGTCGCGGCGCTCGGCACCAGGCTCGTGCATTGTCGTGAGTTCCTGGCCGACGTACGCGACCACGCGGAGGCTCGCCTCTGCCGAGGTTCGGCGTTCGACGCTGCGCGCAACCGCGAGCGTGCACGCGCATACGCGCTCATCTACCGGCACGCGCGGCGCGCCGGAATCGGCCCGGGAGATGTGCACATGCAGCGGTTCGCCCGCAGTCTGTTCCTGCTCGCGAGGCAATGCGGCGCGTCTGGACTGCCGGGGGAAGCAGCGGAATTGTTCGAGCTCGCGGTCGCAGCGTCCGGCCCCCAGCGGGTCAGAGCCATTGATTATCGGCTGTATCGGGTGGCGGCCACCTGCCTGGGCTGGCGGGCCGTGGGCCACATTGCGCGTCTAGTGGATCTGGCGCGTTCCTCCGTCCGCGCGTCATGAACATCGATCGATTGAAATCGTTGATCCAGTGTCCGGGCTGCGGTGCCGCCCTCGATTTTCCGCAGCACGATTCCTTGCGGGCGATATGCGGCCGCTGCCGTTTCGAGACACGCGATCACCGGTTTGTTCCGCATCGCCGACCGATGCGCGTGCTCAGGCACCCCATCCTCGCCGCGGATGATGTCCTCGACGGAGTAGTCGTCGAGGCCCCTCGCATCGCCTATCGAGGAGCGCCACCGCCCAGGGGGGCCGTCGACGTGATGTCACTGCTCGAGGTCACCGAGCACGCACCTGGCGCCGTTTTGCTCGACGTGGGTTGTGGCGATGGCGAGTTCCGCAGCTTCGTCGCTGGCCTCGGGTACGACTGGATCGGAATCGACCTGGTGGAGCATGGTCCGACATTGCACACGGACGTACACGCGCTCCCTCTGCGCGACGGCTCGATTGACGTCGCAATGTCGGTGGCGGTTCTCGAGCACCTCGAGGACCCCTTTGCGGCAGTCGCGGAGATTCGCCGTGTCCTGAAGCCTGGCGCACGCTTCGTGGGAACGGCTGCGTTTGGCGAGCCGTTTCACGCCTCCTTTTTCCACATGAGCGCGTGGGGGCTCGCCGTGTTGTTCCGGTCGCAAGGGTTCGTTGTCGAGCGGCTTTGGCCATGTCGCGGAACACTTGCGGCGCTCTCGGACATGGGTGGATACCCGAAGGCGGTTCGCTGGTTGCTTCGTGGGGTTGAGAGAGCGGCCAGAGTGCCGGTGTTGAGCCCGCGCCGATGGCTCCGCGGCGACACGAGTCGAGCTATGGATGCGCTCGCGACTGCGGGAAGCATTGGGTTCTGTGTGCGACATTCCGGGCAGCATGTGGTGCCGATCGAGAGATAGTGGAAGTGCCCCCTCCCCCTGATGTATCCGTAGTAATGGCGGCGTTCAACTCCGCCTCGCAGATCGACGCCAGCATGGCGAGTATCCTGGAGCAGCAGGGCGTGGCGCTTGAGTTGATCGTAGTCAATGATGGATCGACCGACTCGACCGGCTCGTGCGCCGACAAGTGGGCGGCGATCGATCCCCGCGTCAGGGTGGTACATCAACCAAACAGAGGGCTTACCGCGGCACTCGCGCGCGGGTGCGCCGAGGCCCGTGGACGATTCCTGGCCAGGCAGGATGCGGGGGACATTTCACTGCCGGGCCGACTGAACGCTCAGCTGGCGGCCGCGGCGAGTACTCCTAACGCAGCGATTGTCTCAGTGTGGACGCGATACGTAGGTCCCGAGGGTGAGCTCCTGTATGACGTCACTCCAGACCCTGACGAGGCACAGCAGCGCTTGGAGACGACCAATCTGCAGCAGGTTCGAGGCCCATCCCACCATGGCGCAACGCTTTTTCCGAAGCTGCTGTACGACAGGGTCGGCGGGTACAGAACGGCGTTCTATTTCGCTCAGGACCTGGACCTGTGGACGCGATTGATAGAGTACGGGGACCACGTCGTGGTTCCTCAGATAGGTTATCAGGCCCTCATCGGCGTTTCATCAATTAGTGCCACGAACCGCAACCGGCAAGTGCGTTCAGCGAAGCTGATCCTACGCTGTGCGGAGCGCCGCAGGCGCGGCGAGAGTGAACTCGACCTTCTCTCCGCGGCCAGGCGCATTCAGCCGAAGGCGAGGGCCGTCAGCCGAAGAGGGCAAGCGCAGGCCCTTTACTTTTTAGGAGAGTGTCTCCGTCGGCGACGCGACCCCCGTGCCAGGAGTTATTTCAACCGCGCTCTATCAGTCTATCCGCTTCACATCAAGTCGCTGCTGCGCTTGGCTCAGCTGGGATGAAACGCCCTTTATTCGACCCTGCCTGGCCGGAAGAAGTTCTGGCACTTTACAACCATGACGTTCGAGAGATCTGGGACAGGCGTGTCGCGCGTCATATCTGGAACCAGTATCACAACCAACTGGACCTGTACCTGACAATTGCCGGGACAAAGAGGCTCCGGGTCCTTGATATCGGGTGCGCACAAGGCACACTCGCTTTGTTGTTGGCCGAGCGGGGTCATTCCGTCGAGGCGGTCGACATACGGCCGCAGTTTATTGAATACGCGCGCTCTCGCTATGAGTACGGCGATATCACCTGGACGTGCGCAAACGCCATGGAATGGCAGCCATCCCGCGAATATGATCTGATTTTTGCAAACCAGGTGCTCGAACATCTCGTGCGGCCGGTGGAGTTCACGACCCGGCTGGCGAGGTGGCTGAGCCCTCGGGGCCGCCTGGTCGTCACCACGCCAAACTGGCTGTACGTGAAGAACGATCTGCCGACGTTTACAGCGTTGGGTGATCCCAGGGCTCACCTGCATCGTGAGTTCAGCGCCGACGCAGACGGGCACTTCTTCGCGTACACGGCCGAGGAGCTGCGGTCGATTCTCCGGGAATCCGGGTTGACCCCTGCCGAGGTGGGGTTCTTCGAAACGCCATGGATCAGCGGTCACATGAAGCTCCGTCTCATTCATGGATTCACGCCTTCCTCCATCCTTTCCCTGCTGGACCGCGCAAGTCTTGCCATCCCATACGTCGGGCCGCGAATGGCGCACCAGCTCTTGGCGATCGGGATAAACGGCGTATGACCGAATTGGCTCAGCGACTCGAGCAGGTGCGCAGCCTCTTTGCAATCCTCGGCGGCCGCGGTCGCGCGTGGCTGATGCGAATGCGTGGGGCAAACTTGGGGCGGAAGGCCACTATCGGTCCGCGCGTAATCGTACGCTGGCCAACCGGAGTGCGCAGCGGCGAGCGGTTTATCGCGGAACCGGATGTTTACCTCAAGCTCGTCGGTGAGAAGGCGAGGCTAGACATCGGCGATTTCACGTTCCTCGGACGGGGAACCGAACTCGACGTTCTAGAGCGGGTCACGATCGGATCCCACACCGTGATCGCGCCAGGGTGCTTCATCACGGACCATAACCATGGCATCTCCGCCGGTCTCCGAATCGACCAGCAGGGCTGCTCAGCGAAGCCCGTTGTCATTGGGGCAGACGTCTGGCTCGGTGCCAACGTTGTCGTACTGCCCGGCGTTCACATTTCCGACGGTGCTGTGATCGGCGCTGGCTCAGTGGTCACTCGCGATGTGGCCCCGATGTCCGTCGTCGCTGGTGCACCTGCGCGGGTTCTTCGCAGGCGCTCCTGACGCCGCGGCACGCTCTGTGGAAACGCTCCCTGTTGCCAGTGTGACGCCATGCCTGCCGTCGGTTTCGGTCGTGATCCCGACCTACCGCCGTGAGCAGGTGCTGCTGAACACGGTGCAGCACGTTGTCAACCTGCGTGGCCCGCTGGCCGAAGTGATCGTCGTCGATCAGACACAGGAACACGAACCCGCCACCCGCAGCGAGCTCGCACGCATGGCGGCGGATGGCAGTATTCGCTGGATCAGGCTGCACGGGCCGTCGATAACGCACGCGATGAACGTGGGGCTGCGCGTCGCGAGTGGCGACGTCGTGCTCTTTCTCGATGATGACATCGTCCCAGACGAGTCCCTCATCGGCATGCACGCTGCTGCCATAGCCGAAGGCCACCGCATTGTCGCTGGCAGAGTCTTGCAGCCGTGGGATGATGACGCCGCAACAGGTGATGGGGGACGCTTCCGGTTCTCCTCGGATCGCCGGCAGTTCATCGGTGAATTGATGGCGGGGAACTTCAGCGTCACTCGCGCGCTGGCTCTGGAGCTGGGGGGATTCGATGAAAATTTTGTCCACGTCGCCTACCGGTTCGAAGCCGACTTTGCTGCGCGCGCCATTGCCGCGGGACAGCGCATTTTGTTCGAGCCGCGAGCCTGTATCAGGCACCTCAAGGCGTCGGCAGGCGGTACTCGATCGTACGGTCATCACCTCACGACGGTTCGGCCGAGTCATGCCGTCGGCGACTATTACTACCTTCTGCATGCTCCGGCGCTGCAGAGACGGTGGCTCGCGGTGCTAACGCGCCCACTCCGGGCGGTCAGGACCAGACACCATCTTCGGCGTCCGTGGTGGATACCCGGAACCGTCATAGCCGAATTGACGGGTCTGGCCTGGGCGGCTGCGTTGTCGCTCAAGGGAAGACGGTTGCTGTCGTGCGACGTTGACGGGGGGGCCATCGGCGCGTCAGTGAACCGCCCGACCGGTCGAACGCTCGAATGATGCGACGGATCTGGTTCGATTTCACGGCCAGCAGCGGGTGGCTCACGTGGCTACCGCGCTGGCTGGTACACCATGTCCCCCGAAGGATGGCGCTTCCCATCCTCCAGGGGCCCGCGGCGGGTATGTGGTGGATCGCCGGGTCGCATACAGCGGGATGCTGGTTGGGTTCCTACGAGTCGCTGAATCAGACGATGTTGGTCAGGTTGCTGAAGCCGGGAGACGTCTTCTTCGATATCGGAGCAAACGTCGGGTTCTTCACCCTGCTCGCGTCGCGACTGGTGGGAGAAACCGGACACGTTTACGCATTCGAGCCGCAGCGGGAGAACGTGGCATTCCTTCAGCGGCATCTCGAACTGAACGCTATCGACAACGTGACGGTGGTTCCTTGCGCAGCCTGGGAGTGCGGGGGAACGCTGCGGTTTCAGGGCACGCAGGCGACCGGCCGCATCGCCCCCGACGGCGACCGGGTGATGAATGCTGTAGCGATTGACGACCTATACCATCGCGGAGAGCTGCGCCCTCCGAACGTGGTGAAGTTGGATGTCGAGGGCGCCGAGCTGCAGGCGCTCAAGGGAATGACGCACGTGATGAAAGCAGCGCACCCGCGTCTGCTGATCGAGTTTCACAGGTCGACGATCGATGGTATCGATCAGGACGCAGTATCGGCATCGCTGTTACAGGAGCTTGGGTACACGCTTTCAAAGCTTCCGAACGATGAAGTCTTCGCATCTCCGTCAGGGGTGGAAATGATGGATTTTGTGCAGCGGTATTCTCGCGGTGAGAAGGTGTAGCCCGAATCGTGTTCATCCTCGGCATCAATGCATACCACGGCGATGCGGCCGCATGCCTCCTGCGGAACGGCCGTGTGGTCGCGGCCGCAGAAGAGGAGCGTTTTCGGCGCATCAAGCACTGGGCGGGCTTCCCAGCCGAGGCGATCCGTTACTGCCTGAGTGAGGCGGGGATTACCGTCAGCGACGTCGACTGCGTCGCGCTGAACCAGGATTCGTCCGCGAACTTATGGCGGAAACTGGCCTTTACCGTGGCACACCGGCCTGACTTCCGGCTGGTCATCGATCGCATCAGGAACAAGAGTGAGAGGGCCGGGGTTGGTGCGGTACTTGAGAACGCCTTCCCTGCGCAGCCCTTCAAGGGGCAGATCGTTCACGTCGAGCATCACCTCGCCCATCTCGCGTCGGCCTTCCTGGTCTCGCCTTTTCAGGACGCCGGCGTCGTCTCCGTTGACGGATTTGGCGATTTCGCAAGCGCCGCGTGGGGCGTGGGGACCCAGACCACCATCGAGATCGAGAACCGGGTGTACTTTCCGCATTCTCTGGGGATCTTTTATCAGGCGCTGACGCAGTACCTGGGATTCCCGCATTACGGCGATGAATACAAGGTGATGGGACTCGCTCCCTATGGAACGCCAGCCTACATGCCGCAGATGCGCAGGATCGTGCAACTCCAAGAGGACGGTGGGTACCGGCTGAACCTGGAGTTCTTCCGACATCACAAGGAGAGGATCGACTATGAGTGGGACAACGGATCCCCCCATGTCGGCGAATTGTTCTCCGCCGCCCTCGTTGATCTCATCGGACCCGTGCGAGAACCGTCGGATCCGCTGACGCCGAAGCATCGCGACCTGGCGCGATCCGTTCAGACGATGTACGAGGAGGCGTTCTTTCATCTGCTGAACACTCTGCACGCGCGGCACCGCATGGATGCGCTTGCGCTCGCTGGCGGTTGCGCCATGAACTCCGTGGCAAATGGGAAAGTGTATCGCCACACACCGTTTACCCGGTTGTATGTCCAGTCCGCGGCAGGCGACGCCGGTGGAGCGATCGGCGCGGCATATGTCGCATGGCACCAGAGCTCGGGCACGCGGGGCATGCGGGCGCCCGTGATGGATCACGCATACTGGGGTCCTGAGTACGATTCAGCAGACTTTCGCGCTGCGCTGGATGCCAGACAGGCCGAGCTCATCGACTGCGAGGTGACGCCGATGCAAGACGCCGCGACCTTGTGCAGGCGGACGGCCGGCGCGCTGGCGGACGGGATGGTGGTGGGGTGGTTTCAGGGGCGGATGGAATGGGGACCACGCGCTCTCGGAAACCGGAGCATCCTGGGCGACCCGCGTCGCCCGGATATGAAGGACATCCTCAACTTGAAGATCAAGCGGCGCGAATCATTCCGTCCCTTCGCGCCTTCGATTCTTCGCGACGCCGTCGCGGGCTGGTTCGAAACCGACGATGACGTGCCCTTCATGATGCAGGTCTACCAGATTCGTCAAGAGAGGCGCGCACAGGTCCCCGCCATCGCGCATGTCGATGGATCGGGTCGGTTGCAAACCGTGCACGAGCACACGAACCCTCTCTACTACCGCCTCATTCGGGAGTTTGAGCGTCTGACCGGCGTTCCGATGGTGCTCAATACGTCATTCAACGAAAACGAGCCTGTCGTGTGTCGGCCGGACGAAGCCTTGGACTGCTTCTTGCGGACGAGAATGGACGTGCTCGTCCTCGGCGAGCACTTTATCGCCCGCCGTTCGTGAAGGTCGTCTTCGTCAACCGCTTTTTCTTTCCTGATACGTCGGCCACGAGTCAGATCCTCTCGGATCTCGCCTTTCATCTTGCGGCGGACTGCGAGGTTCATGTAGTAACCAGCAGGTTGCGCTATGACGTCCCGGATGATCCGCTGCCGGCGAGAGAGAACGTCAGAGGCGTTGCTGTGGTTCGCGTGTGGACGTCTCGATTCGGCCGAAGCTCGCTCGTCGGTCGAACGATCGATTACGCCACTTTCTACGTCTCTGCGCTCTGGCGTGTACTGCGGCTCGCATCTCGCGGAGATATCGTTGTGGCCCTGACGGACCCACCATTGATTTCCGTACCGATCGCGTGGGCGGCGCGGGCGAAGCGCGCGGTGTTGATCAATTGGCTCCACGATATTTTTCCCGAGATCGCGACTGAACTTGACTTCAGCAGATGGCCGGCGTGGGTGGGGCGGGCGCTGGCCTGGATGCGAGATCGGTCCCTCGACACGGCACGCTGCAACGTCGTGCTGGGCGAACGGATGCGTGAGTTCCTCACCGCGAGGGGTATCGACGGCAGCCGGCTCTCGGTGATCCAGAACTGGGCGTCGGGCACTGACATCCGGCCGCTTTCGCCGCAAGATAACCCGCTGCGACGCGAATGGGGCATCGGCAGCGAGTTCGTCGTTGGCTACTCGGGCAACATGGGTCGCGCCCACGAGCTCACGACGGTTCTCGAGGCCGCCCGACTTCTGAGCGACACCAGGGATATTCGCTTCGTCCTCGTCGGCGGGGGAAAACAGCGAACGGCCCTCGAAGCCATAGCCAGCGAGAATGGTTTGGCCAACATCACGTTTCAGCCGTATCAGCCTCGCGAACGGCTCCGCGAAACGCTCACGCTTCCAGATTGTCACATCGTGTCGTTGAAGCCCGCGCTCGAAGGGCTGGTTGTTCCCAGCAAGGTGTATGGGTGCCTTGCGGCGGGGCGGCCGGTGATCTTTCTCGGGAGCGACGACGGTGAGATTGGTCGCCTCATCGCGGCGTCACCGGGGTTCGGCATCTGTGTTCATCCGGAGGATTCGAGCGGCCTGGTGAGCGTGATTCAGCGACTGCGCAGCGACGCCGCCCTCACTGCGTCGATGGGCCAAACAGCTCGACGTTTGTTCGAGTCCCGCTATGATCAGCCTGCGGCTTTTGCGCGATGGAGGGCCGTCCTGGCGAGAGCTGGCACATGGGTTCCGGGTGCCGGGCCGGCCGATTCGCGCGTCGAGCTGTGACCACCATAGTTGGCGTGGCGGGGCTGCGCCGCAACGGATCCGTTGCGGTGGTGAGTAACGGGGAACCGGTCCTGGCCTGTGAGTACGAGCGCCTGAGCCGAATCCGCGATGTCGCTCTTCCGGAGAACCCCAGGGAGGCCGTGGATGCCGTACTCCACGCGTGTGGATTCTCAGCCAGCGCAGCCCATCGGTTCGCCGTGGGCGAGGCCGGAATACAGGATTACACGTCCTTAGCGGCGACTCGTGTCGATCACGCCGAGGCACACGCGGCCGCAGCGTTCCTGAACTCACCGTTCGACGAGGCCCACATACTTGTCTGCGACAGTCAGCCAGGCGGAGGCATGTCCCTATGGCGTGGCAGCGGCTCACAGTTAGCGAGACGCGACTGGCCATGGCAGGGCCCCGACCTCGCGTCGTTGTACAGCCGCGTAGCCCGGGCGTTCTCGAAGGGGGAACGCCCGGCAAGGCAGCTCGAGTTGCTGGGTCGCGTGGGCCGAGCAAATGACGCAGGGATCCCCGGTGTCGAAATGTCCAACGGGCGAATAAGTGTGAGCGATACGGTGGAAGTGCAAGTTGCGACCGCCCGCCGGCGAGCGGAGCAGACAAGCATTGAGGCGCTGGCAAACCTTGCGGCGCGCCTGCAGCTTGGGTGTTGCCGAATCCTGGACGATCTCATCGACGCTGTTGCGGCCGCTTATGGACACGGGCCTCTCTGTCTCGCCGGAGGACTGTTCTACAACACGGCTCTTACTACAGCGGCAGCCAGGAACGCGTCCGTGAGTTCCTGCTTCGTTCCGCCGCATCCGGGAAACCCTGGTCTGGCGCTCGGCGCTCCTCTCAGGCTCCAGGAGCGCGCGGTTGTGCAGCCAGCCAGCGCGCACCGCCTGGCGCTGCTCGGGCCTGAGTATGACGCCGCGGACATCAAGCTGCTGCTCGAGAACTGCAAGCTTTCTTACGACTACATGGACGAAGGGCCGCTGCTCGAGCGTACTGCCGCCATGTTGGCTCGTGGCCGGCTAGTGGGATGGTTTCAGGGTCGAATGGAATGGGGAAGTCGCGCGCTTGGAAACCGAAGCATCCTGGCGAGCCCGCTCAGTTCGTATGTCCTCGAGAATCTGAATACACATCTCAAAGGGATTGCGTCATACCGGACCTACGGTGTGGCGGTATGTGAGGAGGACGCTCCAGCGCTGTTCCGAGACGTGATCCCATCACCATTCATGGAATTTGAGTTCTCGCCCCTGCATGCGCAACAGTTCCACCACGTATTGCCGCTCGGCGCGGCACGACTGCGTGTGCAGACGGTCGCTAATGAGCCGGTCCTCTTGAGGCGGTTGTTGAAGGCATTTGGCGCGCGAAGTGGGCTTCCGGCACTACTGAACACCTCCTTCAATTCGTCCATCGAACCGATTGCATGCACGCCGCGCGACGCTGTCAGAATTTTTTTCAGCACGGGTTTGGACATGCTCGTCCTTGATCGATTCGTTCTCACGAAGTGAGGGCGGAGCGCACCCAGTAGTAGGGCAGCTTCAAGTATTCGAGCAGATAGAGCCTCATCCCTTCATCGTCGCGCCACCAGTTGTTCTCGTCGAAACGCGGATGTCGTGCCGGCGCGACTCGAACTTCCACGGGAAGGCCGGTCAGTGTCCTGCTGAACACCCAACTAGCGCGGCGAGTGTGCTCGGGCGAGGTCACAAGGACAATTACAGATCTGCCATCTCGCGGGAGAACTCGTCGGAGGCTCTGCGCTTCATCCCACGTGTCGGCAACGTCGCCTGGGATTCGTCGGATCGCGTCTGCAGGGACGCCCTCGGTTGCGAGGATTCGCGAATAGCGATCTGTCTCTGAGAGTCCTGGGGCTTCCCCGGTCGCATGGATCTTCTGATGCTCGAAGATGATCACCGTGGGTGCGATGCGCTGCCTGTACAGGTGGGCGGCGACGAATGGCCGGTTGTGGGCGCCTCCCCCCAGTGGCACGATGTAGTCCGCACCGGGCCGGACGGTGTCGACAGTCAGCACCCACGCAGCCCTTCGCGCGATCGTTTCGCGTGCAGCATAACCGCCGATCAACCCGATCGCGATCAGAAGCACGAGCGCGCCGGCGTTCCTGCGCCGAAACAGCCAGCGACCGTCCGGCGCCTTGCGGCGAGCGAGTTGTGGAGGGACGACCACGCCGGAAGTCATTTGTTGGGGCAGAGGCGATGTGCTGATTTTGGCACGATTTCAAATTCGCGCTATAACGGCTGGGTTGATTCCGCTGGCGCGGCGGTTCTGGTATCCTCTGCGGATCCCCTCGCTGAGCCCGAGGCGGATCCATCTCAGCCTTCGTATGAATACCGAATCCCGCATTTTTGTCGCGGGCCATGGCGGCCTTGTCGGCTCCGCCATTGTCCGGCGCCTCGAAGCCCAAGGCGCGAAGCGCATCCTCACCGCCACCCGCGATCAGCTCGATCTCCGCGACCAAGCGGCCGTGAACTACTGGTTTCGCGCGAACCGGCCGGAGTACGTCTACCTCGTCGCCGGCACCGTCGGCGGGATCCTCGCCAACTCGACGCGTCCGGCCGAGTTCATCTACGACAACATGCTCATCCACGCCACGGTCGTGCACGCAGCACACCTGTATCGCGCGAAGAAGCTGTTGTACCTCGGCAGTTCGTGCATCTACCCGCGGGCGGCGACGCAGCCGATGACGGAAGACCAGCTCCTCAGGGGCGCGCTCGAACCCACGAACGAGGCGTATGCGATTGCGAAGATCGCCGGGATCAAGCTCTGCGAAGCGTACCGTAAGCAGTACGGCGCCGATTTCATTTCGGCTATGCCGACCAACCTGTACGGACCGAACGACAACTTCGATCTCACAAGCGCGCATGTCCTACCGGCGCTGATGCGGAAGTTTCATGACGCGAAGGCTGCCGGGGCACGGGAGGTCGTTATCTGGGGCAGCGGCACGCCCAAGCGCGAATTCCTGCATGTCGACGACCTCGCTGACGCGTGCGTGTTCCTGATGGACCACTACGACGAGGCGCAGCATGTCAATGTCGGAACAGGCGAGGACCTCTCCATCAGTCAGCTCGCGGAGGTGATCCGCGACATCGTTCATCCCCGAGCCGTGCTGACATTCGACGCCGCTAAGCCCGACGGCATGCCGCGGAAGCTGCTGGACGTGTCCCGTCTACATGCATTGGGCTGGCGGCACAGGATCAACCTGCGTGAGGGCATTGAATCCACTTACGAGTGGTTTCTGGAACATCGCGATTCCCTGCGCGTGCGCGCCGTGGCTGCCTCCGCATAGCCAGGCCACTGAGCCCGTGACGTGCGGGTCTCAGCAGATCTGCACCTGTTGAGTTGTAACTTCAGAGACATTGCATGGCCAGACGCGCTCTGATTACCGGTATCACGGGTCAGGATGGCTCCTACCTGGCCGAGTTTCTGCTCGGCAAAGGCTACGAGGTCCACGGCATCATCCGGCGAGCGTCATCCTTCAATACCGATCGACTCGACACGCTTTACCGGGACCCGCACTCGTCCGGCGCGCCGCTGCACCTGCACTACGGGGACCTTGCCGACGCGACGGTGCTGAGGCGGATCCTCGAGCGCGTCGAGCCCGACGAGGTATACAACCTCGGTGCCCAGTCGCACGTGAAGGTGTCTTTCGAAGAGTCGGAGTATACGGCCGACATCGTAGGGGTCGGGACGCTGCGGCTGCTCGACTCGCTGACCGACTACCGCGCTCGTACTCGCCGGGAGGTCCGCTTCTATCAGGCGGGTTCTTCAGAGATGTTCGGCGCGACCGCTCCACCCCAAAGTGAGACCAGCCCGTTCTATCCCCGCAGCCCTTACGCTGCAGCGAAGGTGGCGGCGCACTGGTTCACGGTGAATTACCGTGAGGCGTACGGACTGTTCGCCTGCAACGGCATCCTGTTCAACCACGAATCGCCGCGGCGCGGTGAGACATTCGTGACGCGGAAGATCACGCGGGCGGTCGGCCGGATCAAGGCCGGTCTGCAGAAGCGATTGTTCCTCGGCAACCTGGAGGCGCGCCGTGACTGGGGTTTTGCCGGCGACTACGTCGAGGCGATGTGGCTGATGCTGCAGCAGGATGCGCCCGACGATTACGTGATTGCTACCGGTGAGGCATACTCCGTGCGGCAGTTCGTTCAGGCGGCGTTCGCTGCCGCAGATATGGACTGGCAGGAGTTCGTGGAAATCGACCCTCGCTACTTCAGAGCCACTGAAGTCGATTTTCTTCAGGGCGATCCCTCGAAAGCCGCGCGCAAGCTTCGATGGAAGCCCCGTGTGAGCTTCGATCAGCTCGTCTCGATGATGGTCGACCACGACATCGAGCTGGCGCGGCAGGAGCGGACACTCCGCTCGGCCGGGCACGAGGTAGCCCTGAGGGGAGCGGCGACGCTTTGATCGCCGATCCTCCGGCCACAGAGCAGGTGACCAGATGAAGGATCTTCTCGACAAGATTTCCTCCCGCACCGCCCGTACGGGCGTCGTCGGGCTCGGCTACGTCGGACTTCCGCTCGCCGTCGAGCTCGCGCGGGGCGGCTTTGCCGTCACCGGCATTGACCTCTCGGCGCCGAAAGTCGAGAGCCTCACCCGCGGCGAGTCGTACATCCCCGACGTGCCCTCGCACCAGGTTGCCGCGTGCGTCGGCGCCGGACGCCTGACGGCGACGACCGACTTCGCCGTCGTGCGCGAGCTCGACACGATCAACATCTGCGTGCCGACGCCGCTGCGCAAGACGAAGGATCCTGACATGTCCTACGTCGTGTCGGCCGTCGAAGCGGTCGCCGAGCACCTGCATCCGGGGATGCTGATCATTCTCGAGTCCACGACGTATCCCGGAACGACGACCGAGCTGGTGCAGCCGATCCTGGAGCGAAGCGGCCTCAAGGCGGGGGTCGACTTCCACCTCGCGTTCTCGCCGGAGCGGGTCGACCCGGGCAACCCGAGGTTCAACACGAAGAACACGCCGAAGATCGTCGGCGGGCTCACGCCCCGCTGCGCCGAGCTCGCGTGCGCACTCTACTCGGCCGCAATCGACACCGTGATCCCCGTCAGCTCGCCGACGGTGGCCGAAATGGTGAAGCTGCTCGAGAACACGTTCCGGGCGGTGAACATCGGGATGGTGAACGAGCTGGCGCTGATGTGCGACCGGATGGGGATCGACGTCTGGGAAGTCGTGGAGGCGGCCAGGACGAAGCCGTTCGGCTTCATGCCGTTCTATCCCGGCCCCGGGCTGGGCGGCCACTGCATCCCGATCGACCCGTTCTACCTCTCCTGGAAGGCGAAGCAGTTCGGGTTCGACGCGCGGTTCATCGAGCTCGCCGGGCACATCAATGGCTCGATGCCGCACTACGTGGCGGACAAGGTGCGCGAGGCGCTGAACACGCAGAAGAAGGCCGTCAACGGCTCCCGCATCCTGATTGCGGGCATCACGTACAAGCGCGACATCGATGACATGCGGGAGTCGCCGGCGCTCGACGTGATGCACCTGCTCCAGGCGCAGGGGGCGGAGGTGTCCTACAGTGATCCGTGGGTGCCGGCGCTTCGGGCGGCCGACTGGCCCGGGGGAGTCGATCTCGCGTCGGTCGATCTCGACGCCGCGCGCCTCGGGGCCGCCGATTGTGTGGTGGTGCTCACCGACCACCGCGCCTTCGACGTCGACCTCGTCGTGCAGGCGTCCAAGCTGGTCGTGGATACGCGGAACGCCACGAAGATCCGCGCGCCGCACGTGTTCCGGCTCGGGGCTCCGCAGAGGGTGGAAGCCGAGATCACCGTCTCTGGTGGCACGCGCCTGGAACTCCCCGTCGAGGACTCGGTTCTGCAGCGATGAAGAACTTTGCCATTACCGGCGTCGCTGGGTTTGTCGCCCCGCGGCACCTCGCTGCGATCCGCGCCGTCGGCGGGAAGCTGATCGCTGCCGCCGATCCGCACGACGCCGTCGGCATCCTCGACCAGTACTCGTTCGAGACACGCTTCTTCACCGAGATCGAGCGATTTGACCGCCATCTCGAAAAACTGAGGCGCAGCGGCGACGCGGAGCGGGTGCACTACCTGAGCATCTGCTCACCGAATTACCTGCACGATGCGCACATCCGCCTGGCTCTCCGCGTGCGGGCACACGCGATCTGCGAAAAGCCACTCGTCATCAACCCGTGGAATCTTGAGCCGCTTGCGGAGCTCGAAGCTGAAACGGGATGCCGCGTGTACACAGTGCTTCAGTTGCGGCTTCATCCGGTACTCCAGGCACTCCGCGAGAGGTTACGCCAATCCGCCCGGCGGCACACGGTGGACCTCCGCTACGTGGCGGCGCGCGGCCGGTGGTACGCGGCCTCGTGGAAGGCCAGCGCCGAGCGCTCGGGCGGCGTCGTCACGAACATTGGCATCCACCTGTTCGATGTGCTGCTCTGGCTGTTCGGCGGAGTCCAGGATTGCCAGGTGACCGAGCTGGGAGGCACGCGCGCATCGGGAACGCTCAGGCTGGAACGCGCCGACGTGGCCTGGTTTCTCTCGACAGACGGCGCCGACCTCCCCTTCGCATTGCAGCCGGGGGGACGGAGCAGCTACCGCCACATGACGATCGACGGCGAGCCGGTCGACTTCACCGACGGTATGACGGGGCTGCACACCCGCGTCTACGAGGAGATCCTGGCCGGCCGGGGCTTCGGGATCGGCGACGCCCGGCCCTCGATCGAGCTGGTGCACCGCATCAGGACGGCGCCAGGCCCTGTGCTCTCCATCGCATGAGCGGCTACTTCGCGCACGAGTCGTCGTACATAGACGACGGCTGCGAGATCGGCGCCGGCACGAAGGTCTGGCACTTCTGCCACGTGATGACCGGCGCGCGGATCGGCCGCGGCTGCTCGCTCGGCCAGAACGTGCTGGTGTCGCCCGGCTGCGTACTCGGTGACAACGTCAAGGTACAGAACAACGTCTCGATCTACACCGGCGTAATCCTCGAGGACGATGTGTTCTGCGGACCATCGATGGTGTTCACCAATGTGGTGAACCCGCGGAGCCACGTCTCGCGCAAAGACGAATATCGGCGCACGCTCGTGAAGCGCGGGGCGAGCCTCGGCGCCAATAGCACGATCCTGTGCGGCGTCACGATAGGTGCGTATGCCTTCGTCGGCGCAGGCGCCGTCGTCATCCGCGACGTGCCGCCCCGCGCCATCGTCGTCGGAAATCCGGGTCGTGTCTCCGGCTGGATGTGCGACTGCGGGGTGACCCTCGCGCGAGGGAGGGAGGTTCCGGCGGAGGCGAACTGCGGTGCCTGCGGTGCCAGCTATGCGGCGACGGAAGTCGGAGTCCTGGAGCGGATCGCGCGGTAGCCGAAAGCCGCCACGCCTCCTACAATTGGCAGTGTGAAAGGCATCATCCTCGCCGGCGGAAGCGGCACGCGTCTCTACCCGCTCACCAGCGTCGTCAGCAAGCAGCTGCTGCCGGTGTACGACAAGCCGATGATCTACTACCCGCTGTCGACCCTGATGCTGGCCGGCATCCGCGAGATCCTCATCATCTCGACCCCCGGGGAGCTGCCGCGCTTCGAGCAGCTGCTTGGGGACGGCTCCCAGTGGGGGCTCGGTTTCAGCTACGCGCCGCAGCCGAAGCCCGAGGGGCTCGCGCAGGCCTTCATCATCGGCGCCCCGTTCATCGGCCGCGACAGCGTGTCGCTCATCCTGGGTGACAACATCTTCTATGGCGACAGCCTCACGGCGATGCTCCAGCGTGCGGCGGCGCTCGAGGCCGGCGCGACGATCTTCGGCTACTACGTGAAGGATCCCGAGCGCTACGGCGTCGCCGAGATCGACGACGCGGGACGCGTGCTGTCGATCGAAGAGAAGCCGCGCGCCCCGAAGTCGCACTTCGCGGTGACGGGCCTCTACTTCTACGACAACGACGTGGTCTCGATCGCGCGCGGGCTGAAGCCCTCCGCGCGCGGCGAGTACGAGATCACCGACGTGAACGTGGCGTACCTGGAGCGCGGGACGCTGCAGATGGAGATCCTCGGCCGCGGCATGGCCTGGCTCGACACGGGGACGCACGAGTCGCTCCACGACGCCTCGACGTTCATCCAGACGATCGAGAAGCGGCAGGGGCTGAAAATCGCCGCGCCCGAAGAAGTCGCATACCGCATGGGATACATCGACGCCGCGCAGGTGCGCCGCCTCGCGGAGCCGCTGCGGAAGTCCGCCTACGGCGAGTACCTTCTGACCCTCATCGAGGGTGAGGCTGGGCACCGCGCGCTGCCCCACATCGTGTAGCGAAGGGCTCGCGCCTCGCAGGCGGGGCAGTGCGGCGCGATGTACAAACGCCGTGTATTATCTGTACATGCTCACGAACATCGATCTCGATCCGCACCTCGTCGAGACGGCGATGGAGTTGACGGGCGAGCGCACGAAACGTGCCGTCGTGCGGCGGGCGCTCGAAGAACTGATCCGGATCGAGCGCGCGAAGGCCCTGCGTGCCGCGCGCGGTACGCTGCGGTGGCGCGGCGACCTCGGTGTGATGCGCGAAAAGGCGGCGTCGGATGGGCCCGCTCGTCGATACAAGCGTTCTGATTGACTTCTTCGGCGGGCGCTCGACTGCGGGGGCACGAGCCTTCGATCGGCTCCTGGAAGCCGGCACCGTGCCGGCGACCGCACCCGTCATCGTGCAGGAGTTCCTGCAGGGCTTCACGACCGCCGGCGATCTGGCGAAAGCTCGCGACTACCTCGGCAGACTCGAGCCGCTGCCGCCCGCCGATTACGAGGTACACGAGGCCGGAGCCGGGCTGCACAGGCTCCTCCGCCGCAGTGGATTCACGATGTCGACGATCGACTGCCTGATCGTCGCCACAGCACGGCACTTCCGCCGTGACCTGCTCACGGCCGACGACGGGCAGCGCCGGCTCGCACGCGCCGCCGCCGTGACGCTCGTGTAGGAGAGCATCCCGCAGCACCCCGATTTATGCCCCTCCGCATAGGCTTCGACCTGGACGGCACGCTCGCGGACTTCGAGTCCGCCTTTCACGAGGTCGAGATCCGCCTCTTCGGACGCGAGTCGCACATCGAGCCGGGGCAGCCAGAGAAGGAGTCGGAGGAGTTGCCGCTCGAGCCGGAAGACGACGACCGCCGGCGTGGCGCGGATCGCCGCGGCAAGAAGCGTCTGCCGCAGCATGGCAGGCGCCGGCGCGACCAGATCTGGGACACCATCCGGCGCACGCCCGACTTCTGGAACACGCTGCGGCCGCTCGATCCGACCGCGGTCAGGCGGATCCACGCGCTGATGCTGCGTCACAAGTGGGAGGTGTTCTTCATCACGCAGCGGCCGTATACGGACGGCGAAACGGTGCAGCGTCAGTCGCAGCGGTGGCTCGTCGCGCAGGGCTTCGACATGCCGAGCGTGCTCGTGATCGGCGGGTCACGAGGGATGGCGGCCGCGGCGTTGCGCCTCGACTACCACGTGGACGACAGCCCGCAGAACTGCCTCGACGTGCGAGCGGAGTCGAGCGCGAACCCGATCCTGCTCGTGCCGCCCGACGACGAGCCGACCACCGTTCAGGCGCGAAAGCTGAGGATCGCGACCGTTCCCGCCATCGCGGACGCACTCGACATCCTCGAGAAGGCAACACTCGCGCGCACACAGCCGAAGCTGCTCGACCGCCTCGCCGCGCTCGTCGGGTGGAAATGACGCGAGCCATGTCTCAGGACGGCAGAACACCGAACGAGAAAGAATGAACGCGGACGACTGAGAGTTCCGTCAGGACGCATAAAGAAGAGGGGCCGGTCCCGCGGGATCGGCCCCTCTTTTCATTTCGACAGGCGGTTGCGGCGGTGGCCTGCGTCAGCGCTGGGGCGGCACCCACCGCTGGTGCTCCGAGGCGATGCGGTAGTTGCGGGCCACGATGAACCCCGTCAGTACGTTCGCGGCTCCCGCGACGATCACCGCTGCCTTGCGGTTGTTCTTCCAGAGCTTCTCGGTCGCCCAGATGATCCCCGCCGCGGTCGAGGCCTTCACGGCGGCGAACGCGAGGTTGTTGCCGACGACCGGCTTCATCAACGGGTTCGCCTCCTGGCCGGCGCCGAGGTCGAGAGCGCGCCGCGTCGAATGGAAGTCCAGCGCCTGCAGCGTCACGAGTCCGGCATAGAGCGGCACGAGCGCGCCAGGCCGCCGTGGCTCCGAGAAGACGGGCGCCTGCGCGCGCGGCACCTGGATCTGCTGCGAAGCGTCGAACAGCGACGCCGTCGCGACCGGTGCCTGGATCTGCGGCGTGTCGAACAGCGCCTCGACCGCCGCGGTGCGCAGCGACTCGAGCGGAAGCGGCGCGAGTGCCAGCTCCTGCGCTCCGGCGGCCGGAGCGGTCAATCCCAGCAGCGTACACGCCAGCGCGGCGCGCACGAGAACAGCACGAACAACGCGCATGACATCTCCTTCGGCCGCCTGGATCGGCGGCGAATCCGATGTCGCTGCGCAGTGGCCACTGCCGACGCGACTTCCCGTCTATCTGCACATCAACGCGAGTGCCAGCGAGCGTGTCGGTGCAGAAATCAGCGAATTTGCGCGTAAAAACGGCTGAAATGCAGCAGCAGGGCGCCGCGACGGGTGCGGCGTGCTGTGAGGGACCCTGCCGCTTTGAGGAAAAAAAATGCCGGAAGGAGTGCCGCCGGGTTCAGCGGCACCACCCCATCCGCGCCGCTACCGCGGGCACGTGTGCGAGAGGGTCTTCACCGACTTCACGTCGAACTTGCGGACGACGAACTCGAGCTCGCGCGGCTTGTCGGTAACCACGCCCGTCGTGCCGACCGCCTGCTGGGCGGCATGGCTGTCGGGCAGCTTCACGGTCACCTTCTCCCCCTTCGCCTTGATCTCGATCTCGATCATCCCGCCTTCGCGCTCGATCTCGATCTCGCCGCGATCGATGTCGCGCTCGATCTCGCCACGCACCTCGACGTGCTGACCCGCGTGATCCTCCAGGTCCTCGTCATCGTCGAGCCAGAAGAGCGTGTTCGGCGCCATGGCGGTCGTCGCCATCGCGACCGGCGGCGCGCCCGGCTCGGTGCCGGTCCGCTGCGCGGGCAGCTGCGCGACGTTCGTCAGGATGTAGCCTCCGTCGCCCTTGACGACGCAACCCGTGATCGTGATTTCCTTGTCGTTCCCAGCGGCCGGTACGGCGACGGTGGCCTGCCCTGCCGCCGATGTTCCGAGCGCGAGCGCCACCGCGGCCGCAGCCGCGAACGAGCTGAACTGTTTCATGTCGAGCCTCCTCATGCAGGAGGGGAAGACTGCAGACCGCGTTCCACCATGGCTCAGCAGTCGGTGACGCGACCGTCGTTCCGCGCGCGGAGCGGCGCTGCCGCCAGCCGCTCAGCGCGCCGCGACGGCGCCGCGCGCGGCGGTGTGGGGCGACGGCGTAGTTCGGCCAGCGCGTCAGCGTAAGTTCGAAAAACGGTGCGCAGGCGCTGCGGGCGTCGTGCGTCGACCGCCGGAGCACCGTTTTTCCGCGCGTCCGGCCGAGGCGCCGGCGCGCCACACCGCCGTGCGCGGCGAGCACCGCATCCGAAGACTCAGCGCAGCACGGCGTCGGCACGTCTGGCGCGGGGCTCCTTTCGCCCCGTGCAAAAACGGCCTCTCCGGCGCGCGTGCTCACGATGCGGCAGCGGCTCGGGTGATCCGGGCGGCGGTAAGGGATCAGGGTCGGCCGCCGGGTGATCCGTACGTCCGTGGCGAAACCCCGCCGCTGCCGATGGGGACGCACTCCGAGGCCGTTTTTCCGCTTCGGGTGTCACGGGGCTCAAAGTCGCCCCGCCCCAGACCTGCCGCCGCCGCGCCGCGATGATCGACGCGCACGACTCCGCCGCGCGTGCGGCCGCGGCGGTCGGCGCGCCACACCGCCGCGCGACACGGCACAGCGTCGGGGGACTTGCCGCAGCGCCGGCACGTCTGGGCGGGGCTCCTTTCGCCCCGTGCAAAAAC